>Ga0302316_10001413_pt1 | contig 18827 bp, 16 predicted proteins | sample III_Palsa_N3_2_FD_200456 | JGI IMG/M metagenome (GOLD analysis project Ga0302316, IMG submission 200456) | Peat permafrost microbial communities from Stordalen Mire near Abisko, Sweden - III_Palsa_N3_2 | ecosystem: Environmental > Terrestrial > Soil > Palsa > Peat permafrost | place: Sweden...
CGCGGACGGCAAGCGCAGCGTCCGGTTCCTCAGGCTCTACGGCCACGAGCAGATGCTCGCAGGCCAGCCGCAAGCTGCAAAAGTTAGCCTCGAAACCCTGCTCAATTACACATCCGACATTCAATTCGTAAACGAGGCGGCGTATGACCTCTCCGAAAAGGGCTTTTCCCTTGATCGGGCGGAGGAGACCGTTCGTGCCTCGTTGACGCAGTTCGATCCGGACGGCCAGAGTCAAATGCCACATATGTTTGCTATGGATGCGAAGCAGCAAACCAGTCTGATGCTTGCTACCTGGGATACTCTCGGTTGGATTCTCTATAACAAAGGCCGTTTTCCGGAGGCCGAAGCGTACATCCGCGCGGCCTGGCGGAGCCGCCAGGATCCTGCCATTGGCCGACATCTCGGTGCACTGCTCAGTGCGGAAGAGAAACCGATTGAGGCCCTCGATGCCTACAAGCTCGCTCTTGCGACGATTCCTGGCGCGCAGCAAGAGAAAGCTGCGATGGACCCCGATGTGGTCGCTATTCACGCAGAGATTGAGCGCCTTGAGAAGCTGGGTCACAAATCAACGATTACCGACCCGGCGGCTGCCCTCCAGAAATTGCGGGTGTTGGATGCAGGTCCTGCTGGAAAACAACATGGGGAGGGCGAGTATAACGTAATGCTCAGTGCCTCGGAGATCGTTGCGTTCCCTACCCAGCGGGGACAGACTCAGGACGGTGCTCAGATTATCGGCGCCATCAAACTTCCTGCCGACTTCTTTCCCCCGGAGTCGCACGCTCAGATTACGAAAGAGGCGAAGCTGAACTGCACCACGGTCTGTACATTGACCCTGCTTCCATAAATCCGCGTGCGCTGACTTGGCTCACGACTCCACGTACCATCGACTAGTGAAGCCAAATAGCAGTCCCGCGCCCTTAACGAACTTTGCGGATATCGACGACGCGGTTGCTCTTGCAACCAGCGCGTCGAGTGTGCCGGTTCATCGCGGGCTGAAGCCTTACTCGCAGCCTATTGCGGCGTTTCTTTGTGGGGCGTTTGCGTTTCTTGATCTTTACAGCACGCAGCCGATGCTGCCGATGTTGTCGCGGATCTTTCATGCGACTGAGGTGCATGTCGGGCTTACGATCAGCGCGTCGACGATTGGGGTTGCGATCTCTGCGGCGATGCTGGCTGCGTTTGGGGAGGGCTTCAATCGGAAGCGGATGATTGTGCTTTCGCTGCTGATGCTTTCTGTTTGCACGATGCTTACCGCGACGGCTACTACGCTCAATACGCTGGAGGCGTGGCGGTTTGTGCAGGGATTGCTTACGCCCGGGATTTTTATCCTCACGATTGCGTATGTGACGGAAGAGTGGCCGTCTGCGCTGGTGCCGCGGGTGATGAGCGGATATGTTGCGGGGACTGTTTTTGGTGGGTTTGCAGGGAGATTTCTGGGCGGGATTATCGCGGCTTACTTTGGCTGGCGACCGGTCTTTGCGGTGCTCGGTGTGGGGCTGCTGTGTGGAGCGGGGGTGATTCAGTGGCTGCTGATTCCGGGGGCGGCGCATACGAAGAGCAGGCATCCGTCGCGCTTTGCTCCACTACAGCATAATCTGCGCAACCCGCGGCTGCTGGCTACGTTTGGGATTGGGTTCTGCATGCTGTTTACGCTGGTTTCGGTGTTCAGCTATGTGACGTTTTATCTTGCAGCTGCGCCTTTCAATCTATCGACGCAGGCACTGAGTTACCTGTTTGTTGTGTACCTTGTTGGGCTCGTTGCTACGCTGGCTGCCGGGACGTTTCTGGCGAAGTTTGGGCTGCGGAATGGAATGCTTTCGGCGATTCTGCTGTGCATCTGCGGAGTAGCGCTGACGCTGGTGCATTCGCTCGTGGTTGTTGCGCTGGGGCTTGCCGTGGCTAGCTCTGGGGTGTTCATTGCACAGACATGTGCGAACAGTTTTCTGCGCGAGGCCGCGCCGGCGGGGGCTCGTGTGGCGGCGGCGGGGATGTACATCTGCAGCTACTACATTGGCGGCACGGTTGGCGGTGTGCTGCCGGGGGTGGCGTGGAGGCTGGCGGGATGGCCTGGGTGTGTTGGCCTTACCTGTAGCTTGCTGGTGGTGGCGGGGTTGCTGGCGGCGTTTGGGTGGCCTTCACACTCGGCTGAGCCGGAGCCGGTTCCGCTTTAGTCATCCGGCGCTTGAGTTAATTCATCCAGCGTTTGTCGTTGGGGTCGCGTGGTGTGCCGGTGGGGTCGATGTAGCGGCCTTCCGCGTCGATGTTTACGTCCTGACCCTGCTTCTTCATGTAGACGGCGAACTTCTTTCCGGCGCGACGGCGTTTGGACTTCAGGTACTGGTTGCGGATGCCGAACCACTTCTCGGAAGCCGCAAAACGCAGGCCGCGCCGGGGGGCCGTTCGAAGATAGAGGAATCCGCTCAACATGACGAAGAGCGCCAGGACCGCGCCGAACTGGTCGCCACCGGTGATCGCGATGATGAAATAGAGCACGACGTAGGCGGCCACGAGATGCTTTGCCTTGATAGGAATGACGAAGTAAATCCGGAGTTGCTCTTCGGGATGGAAGTAGGCAAAGGCCAGAAGCATCGCCAGGCCCGCCGGCCAGAGGCCAAAGGCTATATTTGCCGGGTTGAGAGGGATATAGCGAGGCAGCAGGTAGGAGAGCAGCATCGTCAATACGCCGCCACCAATGCTGGACAGCAGAAAATATTCCCAAAGCCAGCGGGCGCCGAGCTCGCCTTCGAGCATGGCACTGAAGATCCAGAATGAAAGTATGGAGAATAGTTCGCTGAGAAGTCCTAAGGATGGGACAAAGGGGTAGGTGACCAGCAGCCAGATCATTCCGTGCGAGACCAGATGCGGCTTAAAAACGACCAGATTCAAGAGGTTTGCGGCGAGATCGGGCAATAGCCAGCCGAGAACCGCGAAGAACAGGAAGGCCGACGCGGAGATGAGCACAATTCGCCGGGTGGCTCCGCGAAATGGGGGAAACGAAAGCGTGATGGGACTATTTGATTGGAGCAATGCCTTGAAACCCTCCCAAAACCCTTTGATGGAAAAACTGTGCGAAAGTTCTGCACATTCCCGAGTAACCGAAACGCCTGAAAACGCGTCCCATGTTGACGAGTTGCAGTCGTCCCGCTAGAACTAGGGATAGCCGCTGGACTCGTCTACCATCGTACTAGCGGCGTGTTGGATACTAATTGGAAACTAACGCAGGGAGAGAACGTTTATGTCAGTGGTATGCCCGGAGTGCGACAACCCGCTGGATATCGACACCGAAGATGTTGAAGAAGGTGAGATCATTCAGTGTGACGAATGCGGCACAGACCTCGAGGTCGTATCAAGCGACCCGTTGGAGCTGGCTGCCGTGGATGAAGAAGGTTATGACGATGAAGACGATGCAGTGGTTGCCGACGAAGACGATGAGGATGAGTAATGGCCCCGGGCCGGCGAAGTTCGGTCTCCTAACGCTGTCCTTCTTTCTTTTGGTTGCGCCCAGCATTCTGTTGCATACGCCAGTGGCCGCCGCCCAGCAGCGCGGGGTTGCGCAGCGGACCGCTGAGGGCCAGGTTGAGTCCGCTTCAGGGGCTCACATGGCAGGTGCCATCGTCTACCTGAAAGATACCAAGACGCTGACTATTAAAAGCTTCGTTGCTGATGCCGATGGGAAGTTCAGGTTCGTGCAGCTCTCCCCGAATGCCGACTATGAGCTTTGGGCCGAGTTGAACGGTAAACGGTCGAAGACCCACAGCATCAGTTCGTTCGACAGCAAGCCAGACTTCATCTTCACGCTGAAGCTGCCAAGCTAAGACTGGCAGTGCCGGGAGCAATTGATGTCGCTCCCGCGCACTGCCAGAGCTTATGCTGGATCCCTATCCAGGCCGTTTGCACTCCGCGTGGGCGGTGAGCTTATTACCAGAAATCGCACATCAGCCTCGCTGCAGTTCATGGCCTGGTGCGCTTGCCCCGGGGCAATCTCCAGCGCCTCATTCTTGCTGAGCGTGATGGTGTTCCCTTCGAGCTCCATCGAAAGCTCACCCTCCAGTACATAAAACATCTGCCGCGCATACTGGTGTCGATGGCGCTCTTCCTCGGTTCCGGTGGGCATGCGCTCTTCGATCACGCTCAGGCCTTCGGACCGTAACAGGTGCCAGCCGTCGCAGGAATCGCCCCAGGTATAGTGCTCTGCGGTCGCTGCACTCGTTTTCTCAGCCATGCCCCACGTTAGCACCTGCACCCATGGATTTGTGCCTGTGTGGGCTATTTACGCGGGGTGTCCCCGGTGGGATAATTTGCTGCACCGTATTCACAATTAAATATGCCTATGAGGACACCACCATGCAGAGCTCTCGTGCTTCGCTCGTTCGGCCCCTTGCCTTTGTCGCGGGTCTTTTGACCGTCATCATCCTTCTGTTGAGTTCGCATCGCCAGCCTCGCGCCGTGGTCTCTGCACAAAGCAAGACGGTTACCTGTGCCTATGCGGGTTCCGTTGCTCCCAACCCAGTACTGCCTACCTCTATCGACAGCACCTGTGCCCAGATCCCGTACGCGCCTGCGCTCTTCGACAGAAGCGAGGGCGGCAAAAAGCCCGTTAAGCTGACTACCGACCAGGATGCGGCCGATATGTATTCCTGGCTGAGTTTTATCGCGCTCAACTGGCCGGTGAACCCGCAGACCTGCACCCCGGACACGAGCCAGAGCATTTTGACAAATCCCAACAACCCCACCTGGATGAGCTATATCGGCTCTGGTGACGTCTTCAAGATGGCGGGCAAACCTGACCCCTGGTGCGGCGGACAAGTGCCGCCAACGGGCGGCGGTGCGCCACTGAAGGGACTCTCTGCGATGCAGCAACGGGAGATCGCCCGCCTGCCGACGGCTGTCCGCCAGATAGCCTCGGCCCATCCTGAGGTGAGCCTCTACCTCGCGAACGACTCGAAGAGCGAAGAACTGATGGACTCCAGCCCGACATTGTTGACGTCAGGGCCGGACCGGCTGAAGTCGATTCTGCAATCAACGAACAAGCCTATTGTGGACCAGAACGGCCGCTTCGCTCGTTACTCCATTGCGATGAACAAGGACGAGTATGAGCTGATCAACAACAACGATCTCTACACCAGGGCGGGACAGGCGAAGTATGGGCCCGTTACCTTCCCCGAGAGCAATAAGGCCAGGAATATTATGGGCGCGATGGAGGTGAAGGCGGCGTGGAAGGTGCTGGGAAAGGGCGACAACCCGGCACACTTCTTTACTCGGAAGGCTCTCGTCTACAACGGCAGGTCGGGAAAGCCAAGCCCGGATGGCCTGGTGACGGTTGGCCTGATCGGCCTGCACATTGCACATAAGTCAGAAGGTCAACTCTACTGGGCGTGGTCCACGTTTGAGCAGGTCGAGAACAACACAACCTCCTTCTTCAACGCGGACTGCCACGCTCCGACGCCGAACCCGGATAACCACTGCCTGGTGAACAAGCCCACGGCTGATGCCTACGCGATAGAGCTTGGTCCCGACGGCAAGCCGCTGCAGTTCCCAACGCAGATTCAGCTGAACGACTACATCAAGCCAACCAACCCGGGATATGACACCGCGTTCCAGGGACTGCTGGCGAATACTCCCTGGGCGTACTACAAGCTCATCAGCACGCAGTGGAACAGCGGCGCTACGGGCATCTTCCCACGGCTGATGGCCTCGTCGGTGCAGGAGACCTTCGTTCCGCAGTTCACCAAAGACGGGGCTGTGCTGGATGGCTGTGTGGCGTGCCACAACGGAGCAAAGGACTCTGCCAAACAGACTACGGAGTTCAGCTTCCTGTTGCAGGCGAAGCACTAGGGCGTTGTTGATTGGCAGTAGCAAAAAAATCGGGGCTGCGAATAGCAGCCCCGTTGTGAAAAGTTAGAAACAGGCGTTAGAAGGTGAATCCAGCATTCAGCGCCAGAACACGTCCCGAAGGAGAAGAACCCTGGCCGTTTCCATAGAGGCTGGATGGAGAGGAAACCACCGTTGCCTGAATGGTTCCGAATGATCCTGAGGTCACACTGTTGGTCGGAGTCGCAAAGTTCGGATGGTTAAGAACGTTGTTTCCTGTAATACCAACCTTGAACTCATACTTTTGATAGAACTTGAACGACTTCAGAAGGCGTACGTCCGTATCGAAGAAGTGCGGTCCACGGAAGCTGTTCAAAGCCAAGTTGCCAAAGCCGTAAGGAGTTTGAGCAGTCGCCTGGTTGGCAGCCGTTTGCGCCGCACCAGCCGCAATAGCTCCCGTTCCCGGAGCTCCTGCAAACTGCGTACGCAGAAGACAGGTATTGTGCGGGTTGTTGCATGGTGCTGTCTTGCTACCACCCAGGAAGCCTGCAAGAACATAGCTTGTGGTTGGCGTGGATGTGTTGAATGCACCCGTCCGAGCCAGTGAGTTGTAGACACCATACGGTGTGCCTGATTTGAAGAAGAGCACACCTGAGACTGTCCAACCTCCGAGCGTTTCGCGGGCGATCAGGTTTGTAAAGTGGGTGGGGATATTCCAGACGTAGTTCATATTGATATTGTGTTTCACGTCATAATCCAACGAACCATAGTTCAGGCTGCTGGGGCTTGAGGGAGAGATCTGTAGCAGCGGATCACCAGCGATCCCGGCGTTGGCTCCATAAAGACCGCCGTTCGAAACATCACCGAGAGCATGACTGAAACTGTAATTGACTGCAGCAGTCAAACCATACGTGGTCTGGTGCCGATAGCTCGTGGTTATTCCGTTGTAATTCGAGTGTCCCCGGTTGGTGAGGGTCGTTACCGCGGTAAACCGCGGATCAGGAGCCGCCGTTGCTGCCGGCAAGCCACCGAAGCCACCCGCTAGAGTTGTGAAGGCATTCTCGGTGCCGTCAGCCATTAAGATGTCGTATCCATAGTTGCCGACATAGTCGATATCAATCGCATCAGCTCTGCCAACCTGTTGTTGAACCTCAAGGTTCCATTCAACATAAGTGGGATTCTTGAGCTCGTTGACAATAGAAGCCGTATAAGCCGGGGCCGAAAAGCCCCTGCCTCCAGCAGCAATCACAGCCGCGTTCAGCGAGGTCAAGGTCGCTCCCTGGCTAAACCCAGCCTGGAAGGCAGTGTTTGAGGCAGTCGCGATCGTATGAATGCTGGTTGGCGAACTCGGATCGATCAATTGGGTTCCACCTGTACCACTGACCGTGTAGGCAGGATCGGTGGGAGCGTTGGTGGTAAAGCGTGACGTGGCGGCCAGCAGCGGAGAGTCCATAAAGTAACCAACGCCACCTCGGAATACCGTTTTGCCATGCAGGGCGTCTGGTGTGAAGGCAAAGCCGAACCGCGGCTGAAGGTTGAAGGCTTCGACCGAAGCGTAAGCCTGTTGCTGGTTTACAAGAATTGATTGGTTATACGGCGTGTTGGCTCCCTTGTTCGCCAGGGCATAGAACGGAGCGTTCAGGCGAGAGAAGATGCTGTGCCGGCTGGCTGGGTCCGAGTTCCTGTCCCCACGCAGCGAAAAGGTCAGCTTCAGGCTCGGGCTGAACGCATATTGATCCTGAAAGTAAATACCCATGGAGTAAAAGCGAATCTCCGGCACGCCGGAGGTCGGGTAGGAGTAAGCCATAGTGCTGGAGGAGGTCGTCACGCCGTTTGCAAAATCCGCCAACACGAGTGTCGTGGCGCCGTTTACACCGGCCTGATTGGAGAACAGGGCGAAGTTGTTGCGGCGGAAGTTGACGCCCATTTTCATGTTGTTACGGCCCCTCGTGATCGAAAGGTCGTCGACGAACTGGTACTGTGCAACGTTGCGTCCTGAAGGATAAGCACTGATGCCGTTACCCAGCACGGTTAGACCGCTGACGGTGAGGGTTGTCGGAAAAGTAGCGACGGCACCGGCATAGTTTGGCGGTCCAAAGATGGCCTTGTAATAAGAACCGGCAAACGTGAAGTTATTCACGATGGTCGGAGTAAAGATGTGGGTCTCGTTGAACTGACCATTCCACGCCGGCTGAACGGAATTGGCCGAGAATGCTGTGTTGATCGGATCGGTAGCCGTGGCCTGAACACCCCAATCATGCTGATAGCGGTAGAAGGCCTTGTCTTTGCTGCCGAGGTTTTGGTCGATACGAACCGTGAAGAGCTGCTCGGTATTAAGGTTGTTGTTCTTGCTGCTGAAGATAGAGCTACAGGAGGCACCCCCGGTGCCGAAGAGTGTTCCGTTAAGCGTCTTGCCATTGAAGTCGGCGCAGCCGTTCAACGGGTCATTGCCAGTCGCGAGCGTCGTGGCCTGAGCGCGCGATGCGCCACTGGCTCCTCCATAAAGCGCGAAGATCTTCTGATAGTAAGGCGTCTCCGCAGGGTGGTTGGCTGCGATATTTGCGACAACTGCCGCTTGGAAGGCCGCCGAAGGAATATACACATTGCTGGCTGAAGCAGCCGATACATAGCGCAGACCCTCGTCATCGAAGAAGCCGAAGATCTTGTCACGCCAGATCGGTCCGCCAACGCTGCCTCCCCATTGGTTTGCTACCGTACGTGGACGATCACCGGCAATATCGCCAGGAAGGGCATTGTGCGCTACAAACCAGTCGCGAGCGTTAAGGAAGCTGCCGTTGTATTGATACAAGGCATTTCCATGGAATTTGTTGGTTCCCGACTTAGTCAGGTAGCTGACCGTTGCGCCCGGCAGACGACCGAACTGAGCACTGTAACCGTTTGAAACGATACCGGTCTCCTGAATCTCGTTCACGCCGAGCGAGTTGTTGGAGGCTCCAGAGTTGTTGATGTTGTAGTAGGGGTCCATCAGATCGGCGCCATTGAGCACGAACAAGTTACCGGTTCCGGGAAGTCCGAAGGCGAAGAAGTTTGACGAGAGTCCGCCGCCGGTTGACATCACCACGCCGGGCGCCGTGAGAGCTGTGCTCGTCAGATCAGCGCCGGCCAGCGGCAGGTCCTGCATCTGCGCCTGGCTAAACGTCGTCGAGATATTCGCGTCCTCAACCTGAAGAAGCGGTTCGCTACCTACGACTTCGACAGTTGTCGAGGAGCCACCGGGAGTTGCGACCAAATCCAGCGTCGTCGCCTGGTCCACGTTCACCGCAACCAGATCAGCCTTGGCGGACATATTCAAGCCAGTCTCCGTCACTGAGTAATTGCCTGGTCGCAAAAGCACAAAGCGGTAGCTGCCTGTGTTATCCGTTTTGACGGTGAGCGTGGTGCCCTGATCCAAACTCTTGAGGGTGACCATCGCCCCAGCAACAGCAGCCCCCGTGAGATCTGTAACTCTGCCTGTGATATCGCCTGTCGTGGGGGTTTGAGCCGCCGCGACGCTTAGACCAGCCAACAATAGGCTCGCAGTCGATAGAAGGAATCTCTTCATTAATTTCCTCGGAATAATCGCTTTGCCAATAAAACAGCCGCTCTCAATTCACACGCGGTTACGAGAGAACTGTCCCATGGCATTACGAAAAGATTTCAATTTGGTAATAGAGCGAGAGTGGACGGCTTTTGACGTAATGTCAATTTAAAAAGACTCACTTGTTTCAATAAATTTTTGCTCTTGTGGCGATATTGTAACGAATATCGCACATTTATATCGCTCCACGTTGTAATTCCCAGATCGACTGTACGCCGCGAAATTTGAAATTCGCAGGCTATTATTATCGAAACTCCTCGTCTCATGGCGAAAATATAGCGAATATAATCAGACCAGAATTTGCTGCCATGTCTGCCCTGCTCCATCCCGGCGCGCCCACTCAACCCGATCTCTTCGGCTTCCTGCATGTCGATCTGAACTCGTTCTTTGCGTCGGTTGAGCAGCAGCTTCATCCCGAGTACCGCGGCAAGCCCGTTGGCGTCTGCGGCACTATGGCCGATACAGGCGCGCTTATCGCCGCCAGCTATGAGGCTAAGGCGCTCGGTGTCAAAACCCTCACTAAGGTAGGCGAAGCCAAGCGCCTTATCCCCGACATCATCCTCGTCGATGGCTCGCACTCTGTTTATGCCGAGTACTCGCACAACATCGCGAAGGCCGTCGAGCGCGTCTGCCCGGTTGCGCATACGCCTTCCATCGACGAGATGGTGTGCGAGCTGGTGGGGCGTGAGCGCAATCCGCCGGCCGCGCGGAGGATCGCGCTCGATATCAAGCAGGCCATCAGGGAGGATGTGGGCGCGACGCTGCGATGTTCTATCGGGATGGCTCCCAACCGCTACCTTGCGAAGATTGCCAGCGATATGCAGAAGCCTGACGGGCTCATCGGGCTTTTGCCCTCGCAGCTGCCGCGCGCTATAGCCCACCTTGAGCTGCGCGATCTGCCCGGTGTTGGAGCGCGCACCGAAGTCCGCCTGAATGCAAAGGGCATCCACACCATGGTCGACCTCCTCGCGCTCGACAGGCCAGCCATGCACGCGCTTTGGGACTCCGTGTGGGGCGACCGTCTTTATCATTGGCTGCGCGGAGCGGATACGGGTGACGACGGCGCTCCGGTTGACTCCGGTATTCAGAAGTCTCTGGGGCACTCCCATGTCCTGGGTCCGGAGCACCGCTCTCAGCAAGGGGCGTGGGCAGTGGCGCATAAGCTGCTGCACAAGGCGGCCATGCGGCTCCGCATGGAGAAGTTCTATACCGGCTCGCTGGCCGTCACGATCAAGTATTCACTCAACCGGGAGCAGGCAGCAGCCGCCGGAAAGGTGAAGAAGCACTCCAGCGGCATCACGCAGACAGGGTGGGGTATGGAGGCACGCTTTCGCCCCGCGCAGGACACGCTTTCGCTGCTCGAAGCGCTGCAGGGATGCTGGAAGCAGGCGCCCACCGGCCCTGAAAATCAGAAGCCTTTCTTCGTCGGCGTAACACTACGCAACCTCATTCCTGAAGGTGACATGCAGACGATGCTCTTCGAGGAGCCCGGCAACCGCAATCAGCTCTCCGCAACGATGGACAAGCTGAACCTGAAGTACGGCCACAGCACGCTGCACTTCGCCGGTATGCTGCCTGCTCGCGAGTCCGCACCGACACGCATCGCGTTCACGCAGATCCCGGTGCAGTATGGGACAGACTGGATGTAAGAGTTGTATTCATATCTCGCCTCCTCTTACTTATTCTGCTTGGCAGACTTCTTTCTAACATCCACCACAATCGTCTCTGCAATACGGTCATGCACCGTCTGCCGGTTGCGATGCATGAAGAACTGCACAAACCCGAATCCCAGTTCCAGGAACGAAGCGCCATACGCCAGCGCACGTTCGAACGATTGCCACAAACCCATACGTTTGTGCGTCAGCGAGACGGCTCGCGTCCGCGCTATCCACTTCCCCGGCGTCTGCCCATTACCCAGGTAGTTCGCCACCGCGCCGTAGATCAGCAGAAATATCAGGCTCTGTTCTTCACGCGGGTCCCACTTCATCTCGAGCTTGGTGCTTCCGTGAAGCTTATGCGCCACGAAATACCACCATCCAAAAACCACGGGCGACCACAGCATCAGCATCAAGAAGAGGTCGATAAAAAATCCCAGTGCGCGCTGCCAGAACTCCGCCAACCGCAGCCCTTCTTCCATGTCCTCTCGTGCCGTCTCGTGTGCATGGTAGAACCGCGGCTTCGACATCGACCTGCTCCTTTGCTACTCCCTAACCCAGCGGTGCATCTACCTTCTCCGTATCTTCATCTGCCAACCTCTTTGCGGTCGGCCTCACATCCAACACAATCGTCTCCGCGATGCGGTCATGCACACACTGTTGGTTGCGCGTAAAGAAAAACTGCACGTAGCCGAAGCCACCCTCCAGCAGGGACGCACCGTATCCTAGCGCCCGTTCGATCGAAGGCCACCACCCCATACCGTCATGCACCAGTGAGACGACTTTGCACTTCATAAACCACTTGCCTGGCGTTTGTCCCTTGCCGAGCTTCAGGAGCACAGCAAAATAAAGCCCCGACTCCACCAGCTCCTGGATGTGGTGAACTCCATCCATGATCAGTTTCGCCATCGTCAGTGGTCCACCGTCGTCATCGCCATGATGGCCATGAAATCCGAACATCGTGCGGAGGGCCGCGATCAGCAGCAGGTCGATCGCCATGGCCCACGCTCTCTGCCGAAAGCTCGCGAGCGGCAGCCCACTCAGCTCGTCGAAGCGCGCTGTCTCATGCGCATGGAAATGCCGCGTTTTGCGGTGCAACTTTTTCATTAGTTTTCCCATAAGTGTCAGCTTAACCCATCGCCCTCTGAATCCGGCAACCCTGCCACCACATGACAAACGTCACCACACTTTGTTGACGCCTCACACTGCAATCTCCGGTTCGCGACTTCCATACTCAGTCTTGTAATCAAAGGAATCGAAGGAGTCGCCGATGACCGCAGTGATCGAGATGCCAGAAGTTGCAACAACCCAAAACGCCGAAACTGTCGCCTCGCTCAGCGGAGTCACCAAACGCTACTCCAATGGCGTCACCGCCCTTGATGACCTGTCCCTCAGCCTCCGCCGCGGCGAGATCGTCGCTCTCCTCGGCCCGAACGGCGCCGGCAAGTCTACTGCCGTGAAGCTCATGATGGGACTCAGTTCTCCCACATCCGGTTCGGTTGCCATCTTTGGCGCGGACCCGCGCGATACCGCCACCCGACTCCGCACCGGCGTGATGCTCCAGGTGGGCAAAGCTCCCGAGATGCTTCGCGTGCGGGAGCACATCAACATCTTCCGCGGTTACTACCCCAACCCCATGCCCTACGCTGAAATCGTCAAGGCAGCCGGCCTGGAAGGCATCGAAAGCCGCTTCTTCGGCGAGCTCTCCGGCGGCCAGAAGCAGCGCACTCTCTTCGGCCTCGCGCTCGCCGGCGACCCCGATCTTATCTTCCTGGACGAACCCACCGTCGGTCTTGATATCGAAGCCCGCCGCGGCATGTGGACACAGATTCGCTCGCTCGCCTCTCGCGGCAAGACCGTACTCCTGACCACTCACTATCTTGAAGAAGCTGACGCACTCGCCCATCGCATCATCGTCATCAACAAAGGTAAGGTCGTCTGCGAAGGCACACCCGCCGAAGTGAAGTCGATGGGCTCCGGCACGATGACGCCCGGCTCCAACTCGCCGCAACAGGCGCTCAAGATCATCCGTTGCGCCACAACGCTTACGGCGCAGTACCTCGAAGCGATGCCCGGCGTCACTCATGTTGAGCTTATCGGGACGCTGACCTCCATCACCAGCTCGCAGCCTGAAGCGACGCTACGCGAGATGTTCGCGCTCGATCAGCAACTACACTCGCTGGAAGTCCAGAGCCCGCTGCTCGAAGACGCCTTCCTCGCGCTCACCTCAAACAACGCCTAACCCATCACCGGGAATACTCGCTATGACAAACAATACGATCAGCCAAAACCTGCAACGGCGTTGGTGGATTCTCGTTCTCGCCGTGATGATCATTGCCACCATCGCCGTGCCTGTCGGCGTGCTGGCCTATAGAGAACACGCAGCCGTGAAGATCATGAAGATGGGCGGCGATATCGACGTGACCGACGCTCCGCAGGGAGCCGATCTTACGACAATGGGCGGCGACGTCAAGCTAGAGCGGGTCAACAGCTTCGCAAAAGTGCGGACTATGGGTGGCGATATACGTATCCAGCAGGCCGACGCCGCAGTAGAGGCAACTACCATGGCCGGCAACATCGACGTACAGATCGCCGGAAACTCCGTTGCGCGACACGATATCGATCTCTCTTCCAATCAGGGCAGCATCACCCTGACCGTCCCCAGAGGCTTCCCCATGCAGGTAAATGTTTCGCTGGCGACCACTGACAACCAGAGCAAGACCTTCCACGTCATCGACAACATTGGTCTTACCCAGCACGCTGACGATACCTGGGACAGCAGCAAAGGTACACCGCGCAAATATCTCCATGCCACTGGCCGCACCGGTAGCGGCCTCAATCAAGTAACGCTAAGCACCATCAACGGCGACGTCATCCTGCAAGAGAGATAGATCGCAGCCGCCAACCAAAATTCCTCCACTGGAGTCCACCATGTCCACCGCATCCATCGCACTCAACCCGACATCTATCAACGGATTTTCACGTGACACCCGCATCTTCGCCAATGAGATCCGCTATGAGTTCCTTCGCGCGCTTCGCACACGCGCCTTTTCGCTGGCCACCATCGGCTTCCCGGCTATGTTCTACATCCTCTTCGGCCTGCTTATGAACCGTGGCGAAACCCTCAACGGCGTCCTGGTCGCGAAGTATCTGCTTGGCGGTTATGCGGTGTTTGGATCACTCGGGGCGTCCATCTTTGGTATTGGCATCGGGGTCTCCATGGATCTCAGCGCCGGTTGGCTTGAGCTGAAGCGCGCCAGTCCGATGCCGCCGCTCGCTTATGTGCTCTCCAAGTGCTGCATGGCGATAGGCTTCAGCGTCATCATAGTCAGCGTGCTCACCTTGCTCGGCATCAGCTTCGGCCACGTTCACCTTACGCTGGCTGAGTTTGGGACGATCGCCGGTCTCGCGGCTGCTGGAGCTATTCCCTTCTCCTGCCTCGGCCTGGTGCTGGCCTTCACCGTGCCGCCGTCCTCTGCGGGAGGCATCGCCAACCTGGTCTATCTTCCGATGAGCTTCTGCAGCGGCCTGTGGGTTCCGCTGCGTTTCCTTCCCCATGCGATACAAGTCATCGCGCCCATCACGCCAACGTACCATCTTGCTCAGCTCATGTATGCCTCGCTCGGCGCCACAGCAGCGGGGACGGTCTTGAACCACTGCCTCAGCCTGTTGGGCTTCACGCTCATCATGATCGGCATCGCCTGGATCGCCTTCCGCCGCCGCGAGCAGAATTCATAAGCCCGCGGCGTACACTGCAAGGGAGCGAGCATGTCGACTGAAAACAAAATCCCGCAGACGCCAAAGGGTTTTGCTTACCTCTGGTTTGCCTATACCGCCTTCATCTTCATCGAGCCCATCTTCGAGCCGAGCTGGCGTAACTGGCTCGTCGCGGTCGGCGCTCTTGTGACCTTCTTCTGCATCTTCGTCGTCTACACGCGCTCCTGTAGAAGCAATACATACACCCGCTTCTGGATGATCGGTGCCACGTTCGTGCTCGGCCTGGTCATCTTTCCCTTCAATCCCGGAGCGATCACATTCTTTGTCTACACCGCTTCGTTTCTTCCCTTCAACGTCGCCTCTACCTGGCGCGTGCTGGCGCTCTTCGTTGCGGAGTCGCTCGTCATTGTCGCCGAGACCTATACCCTTCGCATCCTGCACCACACCAACAACGCTTATTGGCCCAACGCTATCTTTGGGATTTTTCTCCTGCTCGTCATCGGTGGCGGCAACATCTTCTTCGCGCAGCAAAAGCGGGGCGACAGCAAGCTCCGCATGGCACATGAGGAGATCGAAGCGCTGGCCGCGCTGGCTGAACGCGAGCGCATCGCCCGCGATCTGCACGATGTTCTCGGCCATACGCTCTCGGTCATCGTGCTCAAAGCTGAACTCGCCGGACGCCTAATGGACCGCGACCCCGAGCGCGCCGCCTCTGAAATTGCAGACGTAGAACGCACCGCCCGCAGCGCGCTCGCCGAGGTCCGCGAGGCCATCGGCGGCTATCGTGCGCGCGGCCTCGCTGCAGAGATCGAAGCCGCGCGCCGCACACTCGATGCCGCCGGAGTCACCCTCATCGCCGAATCGCTGCCCGTCGCCACCACCGCGCTCACTGCCGCCGAAGAGACCGTCCTCGCGCTCGTCCTGCGCGAAGCGATCACTAACATCGTCCGTCACGCCAAAGCCAAGACCTGCCGTCTGCACTTCCTCTCCGAGGATGGCAAGCGCCGCCTGCTCGTCGAAGACGACGGCCAGCACCCACTCCTTCGCGAAGGCAACGGCCTCCGCGGCATGCGCGAGCGTGTCGAAGCCATCGGCGGCCACATCTCCCTCGACCGCGATCGCGGCACCCGTATCCTCATCGAACTACCACTAATCTCCGAGACCCCCGCCTGATGCCAGCCGTAAAGAAAATCCGCGTACTCCTCGCCGAAGACCAGACGATGCTTCGTGGCGCGCTCTCATCCCTCCTTGAGCTCGAGCCCGATATCTGCGTCGTCGCACAGGCCGCCAATGGCCGCGAAGCCCAGCGCCTCACCCGCGAGCTCACCCCGGACATCATCGTCACCGACATCGAGATGCCGCAGATGACCGGCCTCGAGTTCGCCGCCTCACTCAAGGAGTCCGACTCCAGGGCCCGCGTCATCATCCTCACCACCTTCGCGCGCCCCGGCTATCTCCGCCGCGCGCTCGACGCCGGCGCCCGTGGCTACCTGCTCAAAGAGCGTCCCGCCAGTGAGCTCGCCGAAGCCATTCGCCGCGTCCACTCCGGCCTGCGCGCCGTCGATCCCGCGCTCGCCGCCGAAGCCTGGGGAGCCGATGAAGACCCGCTCTCCGAGCGCGAACGCCAAATCCTCCAGCGCGCCGGCGACGGCCGCTCCAGCGCCGAGATCGCCGCCGAACTCCGCCTCTCCGAAGGCACCGTCCGCAACTACCTCTCCGAAGCCATCGCCAAACTAGGCGCCGCCAACCGCGTGGATGCCGCCCGCATCGCCCGCACCCGTGGCTGGCTGTAGCCGACTGTAATTGTCGTTGCTTTTCTTCACTATTCCTTATTCACTATTCCCTGTGATGCCCTACATCGGCCGCCTCGCACCATCCCCAACAGGTCTGCTTCACCTCGGCCACGCCCGCACCTTCTGGACCGCCTACGAACGAGCCCAGCAGCACAACGGCAAACTCTATCTCCGCAACGAAGACCTTGACCCTCAACGCTCCCGCAAAGATTTTGCCCTTGCTATGCGCGAAGACCTCCGCTGGCTAGGCATCACCTGGGACGCCGAGCTCCAACAGAGCACTCGCATCCCGCTATACCGCGAAGCTCTGCAACGACTCCTCGCCACTGGCTACGCCTACCCGTGCACCTGCAGCCGCCGCGACCTCGCGCTATCCACTCAGGCTCCGCACGAAGACGACGACGAACCCGTATACAACAACCGCTGCCGCCCATCGTCTTCTGAACCCTGGATCCTGGACCCTAAGCCCTCACTCAACTACCGCTTCCGCATCCCCGCCAACGATCCCATACCCTTCACCGACATCAACGCCGGCCCACAAACCTTCACTCCTGGCAGCGACTTCGGCGACTTCCTCATCTGGCGCAAAGCCCTCAGCCCCGATCCGGCAGACATCGGCGTTCCCAGCTACCAGCTAGCCTGCGTCATCGACGACGCAGCCACAAACATTACCGAAGTAGTCCGCGGCCGCGACTTGCTGAAGTCCACGGCCCGCCAGATTCTCCTGCAATGCGCACTCGGTCTGCCCACACCGCAGTACTTCCACTGCGACCTCATGCGCGACGACGCCGGCGTCCGCCTCGCCAAGCGTCACAACGCCCTCTCGATTCGCACCCTTCGCGAATCCGGCCTTGCACCCGAGCAGGTCCGCGCGAAGTTCTGCTACTCCGCACCCGGCCCATAGAGCTTCTTGATCATCTCCTGATACGTGGTCATCTTGTACTCCACCGGTGGCACACCGCCCGCGAGGTTGCGCACAAAATAATCCCACCGCCGACGCATCACATACGGCCCATCTTCGGCATACCCATGATGCATATTCGGCAGCAGCAGCAGGTCGAAGTCCTTGTTGGCTTTGACCAGCGCATCCACCACCAGCAGCGTGTTGTTCAGCGGCACGTTATCGTCCATCGTGCCGTGCGTCAGCATCAGCTTGCCCTTCAGGTTCTTCGCATAGTTCTGGTTGGCATGGACATCGTAGTTGCTCTTGCCGTCCTTATCCAAAATCTCAAGCCCGGCCCAGCGCTCATCCCAGTCGTCTTCATAGTCGCGATTGTCATGGTTGCCGCTCTCTGCCCAGCCGACCTTGAAGAAATCCGGGAAGTGGAACATCGCCGACACCGTCGCATTGCCGCCGCCCGAGTGTCCCCAGATGCCTACGCGCTCGCCGTCCACCCACGGATACTTCGCGGCCAGCTCCTTGATGCCCGACACCTGGTCCGGAATCGTGTCATCGCCCATCTCCTCCGGCGTCGAAGCATGCGCATCGTGGAAGGCCTTTGACCGGTGCGGATTTCCCATGCCATCGATGCACACCACCACAAACCCAAGGTCAGCCAGCGACTGATTATCATTCGCCGCCGCCCTAAAGCTGCGACCCAGGCTTCCATTGCAGCCACCATCCTGCGGCCCGGGATACACATAGTCCACCACCGGAAACTTCTTCCCCGCATCCTTCGCCGCATCGAAGTACGTCGGCTTCCACAGGAACCCGTACAAATCTGTCTTGCCATCGCGGGCCTTCACCGTAATCGGCATCGGCGGCTTCCATCCCGCGGCCAGCAGCGGTGCAATGTCCTGCTGCGCCAGCGTCAGCAACACCTTGCCGGTATCGTCACGAACCACCGCGACCTGGGGCGTCTCCACCGTCGAGTAGACATCGACAAACGTCTTCCCGTCCGGTGCCGAAGTCACCACGTGGGTCGCAATCTCCGGCGTCAGCGGCTGCAAATTCTTGCCATCGAAGTCCACGCGATAGTAGTGCTGGAAGTAAGGGTCTTCGCCCTTCGTCTTGCCCGCGGCCATGAAGTAAAGCACACGGTTCTTCTCATCCACATGCAGCAGGTCCTGCACGGGGCCTTCGCCATGCGTGATCTGGTTCTTCAGCTTGCCGGTCGTCAGGTCATAGAGATAAAACTGCGCCCAGCCGCTCTCCTCCGAGCACCAGATGAACTCATTGGACCCCGGCAGATACCACCAGTTCACATTGCTCTGCCAGCCGTAGTACGTCTTCGCGTGCTCGTGAAACACATC
>Ga0302316_10001416_pt1 | contig 18793 bp, 12 predicted proteins | sample III_Palsa_N3_2_FD_200456 | JGI IMG/M metagenome (GOLD analysis project Ga0302316, IMG submission 200456) | Peat permafrost microbial communities from Stordalen Mire near Abisko, Sweden - III_Palsa_N3_2 | ecosystem: Environmental > Terrestrial > Soil > Palsa > Peat permafrost | place: Sweden...
AAGCAGGCCGGCGAGGCGCAGATCATCACAACGCTGCACGCTCCAACCAGCCAGCGCATCGGATATGCGTCAATCTGCTTCAATGTCTGCTTCATGTCGAACCTCATCTGGATTGATCTCGTTGCCACGAACTCTTTGCAGCGCTCCTGCCACTAACGGGGAATACGTCTAATGCGACTTCACTCCCGCTTGGGCAAGGGCAGGAGGCCCAATATCTGCTCCGGTTCGTGCTCTCCGCTGGCCGGGGCCTGCATCACCCCTTCGGACTGGCCGAAGGCAGTCATCGATATCCACTCGCGCTCCACACGGATCTCGATCTCCCGGTGTATAACCGGGCCTTGGTCGAAGCTGACCGGTTTTGCTGCTCGAACCTTGCGGCTTAGGAATTTCATGCGTTAAGCTCCTTGTAAGACCCGCCGCTGTTTGCCTTGGGCTTGACTACACCGCATACTGCTCTGAAATGTCTTGAAATCGCTCTGGAATGTTCTGGAAATTTCTGGAAGCTGGTTATGTCTTTGCCGTTCAATAGCTTGTACCGCTTCGACGAGTTCGAGCTCGACCCCTCGCGGCGCTCGCTGTCGCGAAGCGGCGCCTCCGTTCCTCTTTCGTCCAAGGCGTTTGAGGTCCTTATCTACCTCGTAGCCAACCCCGGACGGGTGGTTACCAAGGACGAGTTGCTGAAGGCGGTGTGGCCGGAGTCGTTCGTCGAGGAGAGCAATCTGCCCGGGTACATCTCCGGGCTGCGCAAGGCGCTTACCGATCGGGCGGGCTGCATTGCGACCGTCCCCGGGCAGGGCTACCAGTTCACGGCGAGGGTGCAGTCGGAGGAGGTCGTCGGGTTGGCCCCTCAATACCAGCCTCAAGACCTCCAAATCCAGCAAGCCCAGATGATGCGGGAGACGACGCATTACGTCATCCGGGAGACGTCGCCCGTCCTCGCGGCGCCCAGGCCGCTGCTTCGGCGCTGGAGTGTGTGGGCGTTGCTAGTCGTCGTGGTTGCTACCGCCGCGGGCATCGGTTACATGGTTCATCTCCGTTCGGAGCCGCAACAGTTAAGTAAGGTGCTGGTGGGGGACTTCCTGAATCTCACCGGCGACCCGGCCTTCGACCATACCCTTAAGAGCGCGCTCGAACTCAGCCTCGCGCAGTCGCCTTATATCCAGCTGATGGGCGCGGCGGAACTGCACACGACGTTGGGGATGATGCAGAAGGCTCCGGACTCGCCTCTGCTTGGCGATATCGCGATCGAGGTCTGCCGCCGCGAAAACTACCAGGCGCTGCTGCGCGGCAAGATAGCCCCCGGCAGCAAGTGGAGCAGCGATGTGATGTCTGTGGAAGTAGTCAACTGTACCACCGGCAAGACGATCGCCGAGCTGCACGCGGACGCTTCCACCAAGGATACCGTTCTGAGCACGCTGGATGGTCTGGCTGTGAGTGCTCGCAGAAAGGTCGGTGAATCTAACCAATCGGTCAGTGAATTCGATGTGCCGATCATAAACGAAAGCACCTTTTCCTTTGAAGCGCTTCAGGCCTATAACACCGGTTCCACGCTGGGCGAAAATGGGAAGCTCCTGGAGTGCATTCCCTACTTTCAGAAGGCCGTAGATCTCGATCCTAAGTTCGCCATGGCGCAGTCCAGTCTGGCTGTGGCTTATTTCAACCTGGGCGATACAAAGAAGGCTAACTCGTATTCCAAAGTGGCGTTCGATCTGAGCGAAGGTGTAAGTCAACTCGAAAGGTTCTTTATCCGCTACAACTATCACCTGATGACGCTTCACGATCTCGACAGCGCATTGAGTGATATTCAAGAGTGGACCCGTGTTTATCCCAGGGACGACCCAGCATGGCAGGCCCTTTCGTATGTCGAGATACAGATTGGCAATTACCCAGCGGCGGCCCCAGCGGCCGAACATAACCTACAGTTGAGCACTGTAAAGTTTGAAAGCGAATATGGAAATCTCGCCGACGCTTACATGCGCGAGGGACGCTTCGCTGACTCCAAACGCATCATTGCAGAAGATCAGGTTGAGCATAAAGACGTTGCGGTTATCCAGCAGTTGCTTCTACAGATGGCCTTCCTTGAGCATGATCCACAAGCCATGCAGCACGCGATCGAATGGGCCAACACCCATCCTGAGCAATGGATTTCCCTGGAGAACCAGGCGATCATGGCGGCCGACCTTGGCCAGGAGTCAAAATCGGAGGCCCTCTTCCAGCGGACCTTTCAGGACGCCATCAAGGAGGGACAGTCTGCACTTGTCGATTCCATGACGCTGGACGAGGCCGCCGTCGATATCGATCTCGGCGAAATGGCCAAGGCCACCAAGCTTCTCGGACAGGTCAAAGACCACACCAGCGCCAACTGGGCGGTACTCGCCACCAAGGCCGGATCGACCACCGCCGCGGACGCCTACTTCAAACTGCCCAACGAATATCCTCAAGGGACGATCGCTAACAAGGTCCTCTCGCCGGAGCTGAAGGCTGTGCTCGCCCTGCGCCACAACGACCCGCTGGCGGCTATCGCTCTGCTGGAACCAAGCAGGCCGTATGAACTGGCGCTGCCGGAGGTAATCGACGTCCGCGGGCAGGCTTATCAGATGGCGAAGCAGGGCGCGAAAGCCCAGGAGGAGTACCAGAAGCTGATCGACCACCCGGCCGTCGAAGAGCCGACTATGCCCAAGACCTTCCTCGCCCATCTCGGCCTGGCCCGCGCCTATGCGCTGCAAGGCTACAAGGAAGAGAGCCGCAAGCAGTATGAGACGTTTTTCAACCTATGGAAAGATGCAGACGCTGATGTTCCGGTCTTGAAGCAGGCGCACCTGGAGTATGCCCAGTTGCGGCCATGAAAACAGCGGCGCATCGATGAGCCGGCCGAAGCCGGCGGCAATTCATTTTGCGGCGGAATTAAGTTTTGCGTACTCCAGGTGGGCTTGTTGCAGCACGGGGAGATCGGGGTCTGCATCTTTCCATAGGGTGAAGAGCGCCTCGTACTCCTGGCGGGCTTCGGCGGGTTTGGCTTGCATGGCATAGGCGCGGGCGAGGCCGAGGTGGGCGAGCGGATAGAGGACTGAGGTTGGATCGATACCGGGGTTGTCCAATACCTTCCTGTACTCCACTACCGCCGGCTGCGCTTGCCGGGTCCTCAGATAGGCGTCGCCGCGCAGGGTGGGGACGGAAAAGTCGCGCATCTCGTAGGGCTTGGCAGGGTCGAGCGCCGCAATGGCATCGAGAGGTTTGCCGCGCTGTAGGGCAACGGCGGCCCGAATGCGGGGAAGATAGATATAGGTCATCAGTGTGTCCGGGTTGGGTACACTGTGCGCGGCAAGAAAGCGCTCGGCAGAGGAGGTGTCGCCCAACCCGGCTTGAAGGCTTACAAGCTGAGGATGGTTGTCGGCCGGCTCATCGATGCGCCGCAGTGTAGCTGCGGCGGCCTCTGGAAATCCAAGCTCCAACTGCACCGCAGCCTCATCGATAAGGATCTTATCGGCTGTCTCCGGTAGATTGGCCCGTTGGGCACTGCGGTAGGCGTTCTCATACAGGGGCAAGGCTTGCCTGTACTTGCCATCCGCCGCAGACGCCTCGCCCCGGAAAGAAGGGAAGTACCAAACGGTAGCGCCATCTTCATGAGCGTCGAACCATTGGCTTTCAACGGCAATGGAGGCCTTATCCTGTTTTGCAAATGCGATATCGAAGAGGCCGAGATGCAGGCCTGTATCGCCCTTTCCGATCTGCGCGTTTTTTCGGGTAAGCGCTTCGCAGTCATCGAAGCGGTTGACTTTCATGTAGGCCTCTCCAAGGTTCTCGTAGATCAAGGCGTTGTCGGGGAAGAGCTTCAAACCGCGCTCGCCGGTGGAGATCGACACGGCATACTGACCGAGGATGGTCGACTCGTCCATGATCGAGTAGATGGGAACCGGGTCATGGGGAAAGACCGATGCCATCACCTGAAAGGCCTTGATGCCTTCGATAAGGTTGCTTTGTCCGTAGGCGTAGTAATCGGCGCGGATCAGGAGCTGCTCGTAGTTGCTGAGGTGTCCGCTGAGGTCATAGGCCTTCTGGAAGTACTGGGTTGAGAACGCGAACTGGCTCAAATTTCTGTTCTCAATGCCGAGCTCACGATAGGCCATGGCGAAGTTCGGATCGAGCTCGACGGCCCGCTGGAAAGCAGCGATGCTCTCAACCCGGCGTCTTCCCTGGGACTGTAGATACTTGCCGGTGGAGTAGGCCTTGAGCGCTTCGAGGGAAGGCGTTGTCGCCTCCTTGAGGGGTACCTGGTAACTTGCCAGCGACTGGGCGGATTCACCCAGCCTTGAGCGCATCAGCGCGGCGACAGTATCGAGCGCGGCGAGCACCTTGCCCTTGTCGGCTGCTTCCACCTTGGCGCTGGTCAGGCTTTTGCCGGTGTTGCAATCGCTCGCCAGGAGCGTGAGCAGATACTCGGGCCCAACGCTGGAGATGCTGCCTTCGATCAAGACACTGCGGTTGGTACGCTCGCAGATCTCACGGGCAACATCGGCGGTCAGGGGCGTGTCGCTGCTTCGCCCCATCAGCTGCAGGGTGCTGACACCGTTGCGCTCGCTGAGGACGTCCATGTAGGGCGACTGCTCGAGATCGACTTCGAGGGCCCTGCGCAAGGTACGGTCGAAGGTGGGGTCGCCGGTGGAGTTGATGAAGTCCGCGATGACAACCTGGCGGTACTGGGTGGGGGCAGGGCTGTTGTGACCTCGCCAGGTCAGCCACGAGGCCAGCGCGGCGAGCCCGAGGACGGCGGCGGCGAGGCTTAAACGTTTTGCGGTGACGAAGGACGTGGCAGGTCGGGGCGGGGCGAGTTCCTCGACGACCAAGTGGGCGCGCTCTCTCCAGCGCTCGACGGTGTAGCCGGTATCGGCGGAGTGCTCCAGGGTCCCCAGGCTGACGTCGGCGGTGAACTGATAGCCACGGCCGGGCATGGTGCAGATGAGATTGGCGGCAGCGGGCACGGACTCGAAGGCCTTGCGAAGGCGGAAGACCTGCTGGGAGAGGTTGGCCTCTTCGATGAAAGCGTCCGCCCAGACGGCCTTGAGCAACTCATCCTTGGTGACGAGGCGTCCGGGGTTCTGGGCGAGGTAGAGCAGGACGTCGAAGGACTTGGGGGCCAGTGGGACCTCGGCGTCGTCGAGATAAAGCGCGTGTCTTGAAGGGCTTAGCCAGAACCTTCCGAATTTGTAAATCTCGTGGTTTGGGCTTGGCATAGGGGCCAAAATGCCTTCCGTAAATACGAATTAATAACAATTACGGCGGATAAAAGACTTGCAGCGGCGCACTGAACTATCTCTGGCAATGCGCCGTAAGGCTGGAGTGTACCGGATGCGTCTGCTACCCCGCAATATCGGAACAGAGAGAGTTACAGCGAAATCGATCGACCGTCCGGAGGTATTGCGGCGTTACGAGATCACCGTGGAGCGGGAGTATCTCTCGGTCAAGTGCCAGCCCGGTCAGGGTTTTACGGCGCGTTGTGCGGAGTGCGGTCACGACGTGACGATGCTTTCGCCCGATGCGGCGGCGGAGGCGGCGGGCACGACCAGCCGGATTGTGTACCGATGGGTGGAAGAGAAACGGGTCCACTTCATCGAGCCGGGATCGGGCAAGGTCTTTATTTGTTCGGAGTCGTTGCAGCAGCACATGCGTTGCCAGCAGATAGCTTTACGCGGGGCTTGCGAGCTCCGCGAGTTGAATCCATCCCAGTTGCCCGGGCCATCGAGGTGAACTTTATGATCTATCAGACCAATCGCATCCACACCAACCCATCCCGGCCACATTTCTCCGCAGCCCGGCGCGGCCTCGCAATCGCTGCCTGCCTCTTCACCTTCACCGCCCACGCGCAGACCCTCTCGTTCTCAACGGATGTCGACACCACCAGCGCCGCGCAATCAGGTGGTGTCGTCATTCCCGCCAGCATCCCCAACCAGACTGACTACGACACCTTTTCCGGAGCCAGCATCGCCGGCCCCTCAGCGCGCATGTATTCCATCACCTCCAACACCTGCGTCGGTCAAATCTCGGGTCCGTTCGTCTGCCAAATCAACGTCGTCTTTTCGCCCACCTTCGTTCCTCCATCCGGACAAACACTAAACGCAACCTTGTCCTTCAGCTACCAGGCCTGCACCCCTGGCCCCACCGACTGCAACCCTATGACAGTAAACTATTCTCTTGTCGGGACCGTGACAGGAACCGCAGCGATGCCACCGCCGTCCGCTCAAATCCAGATCACCCCCACCCAGCCGGTCTTGGTTCAGCCAGGAAACTACGGCCCCGACCTCGCCTTCGATAACTCCGGAAACCTCTACGCTTCCCCCAGCAACACCGTAGTCGAATTCACGCCCACCCAGGCCTACACCCCAAACTCATCGCCAACCATCATCGCAGGCAGCGGAGGTCCTGGAGGCACCGGCGATGGCGGCGGCCCGCTCAACGCCGGCATCCAGCCGTACGGAATCACAGTCCTCGGAGGCTTTATCTACGTCGTCGACACAAGCTCAGCAGTCGTGCGCGAGTTCATCCCAGGGGGCCAGATCACACTCTATGCCGGGATCTACAACTCAGCCTGCCGCGGCATCGACCAGACCTACACCGTCGGCCTAACCACCCAGGGCATCGGTTGCTATAACTTCACCAGCGGCCCACCGGAAACATTCGGCCTCTTCAATCCCACCAGCCTCACCAACGACGGCCTCAATATCTACATCAACGATGCAGGCAGCGATACCATCACCCTCGTAACCCCAGAGCATAAATTCACCACGGTAGCCGGCCATGCAGACTTGCCATTCATGTACGAGGGGTACCCTACCAACTTTCTCTATCCCGGCTATACCGGCGATGGCGGTCCCGGCTCATCGGCACAGATAAACAACCCCGGAAACATGGTCGTCGGTGGAAGTTCGCTCATCTACTTCCCCGACTCGAACAACAACGTCATCCGCACGATTGACCAGGCGAAATCGATAAACACCTTCCTGGGACAGGGACCGGGTAACAATGGTTCGTATCCCGTCGGTCTCGGCGATGGCCCTGCGGCTCAGGCCACCCTCAGCGACCCAGTCGCACTCGCGCTCGATCAGCTGGGTGATATGTACATCTTCGACCAGGCCGGCTACACCCTGCGCAAGGTGCTCATCGATCAAAGCACTGGCAACCCCACCTACATCAACACGCTCTACGCGTTACCCCACAGCGGTCTGCCTCCAGTAACCGTTGACATCGGCACACCTGTGATCGACTCCACAGGCGAGCTGCTCTACAGCTCTTACTTCAACCTCCCCTACGGCACCTACTCGTTCCCCACTCCCCCGCCCGGCATCTATCAACTGCTCGGCAGCGGACTCTTGACCTTCCCTACCGTTGAGGTTGGCACACCAACTTCCCTCACAGCCACCATCACAAACCCCGGCACACAAAACCTCATCATCAGCGGAGCGTCCATCTCCGGGACCAACTCCGGCGACTTCAACATATCGTCCCCAGCCTGCTCCACCGTCAACCCCGGCAATAACTGCACCATCACCGTCGTCTTCAATCCGACATCGGCATACACAACAACCACCCGCACGGCCACACTCTATCTCTCCACCAACGTCGGCTCCGGCTCTCAAATCATCGCACTCACCGGCACGACCTACACGCAGCCAACCCTCACGGCAGCCCGAATCTACGTGCCGTATTACAACTGGCCGGAGCCAAGCACGCCAGTAGCTTCCGTAGTAGCCAGCGGCGGCGTTCCTCCCTACACGTTCACCTACAGCATCCCTTCCTCGTCGGGTGATTGGTACCTCGCCAACGGCACCAACACTGCACAGATTGATGGCGCTCCCACGCAGGTCAGCCCCATTTCTTACACCATCACCGTGACCGACAGCGAAGGCGGTACGGCAACATACGGTAACTCATTCACCCCCACGCAATGGCCCTCGTACCTCCAGCTTTCATCCTCCACAGTCCCCATCTCAACGGGCACATTCGTCAGCGTCTCGGGCTTTATGAATGAAGGTGAGCAGCTGAACCCAGGCGCGGTCGGTGCCACGGGCTATGTGTACATGCAACTCGACGGCGGTCTGGCTCAACCATTCTCGATCGGGCCAACAGGCGTGGTCCAGCAGAACCAGTTCAACATCGACATCCTCTACCACGCGCTCACCGTCAACTATGGGGGCGACATCAACTACACCGCACTGAGCTCCCCACAAACGCTGATGTTCAACGGCAACCGGCCGCAGAGCATCACGTTCCACGGCGGGCTGACAGCACCGAGCGGCGATCTGATTTCGTTGACGGCGCACGCCAGCTCGGGGCTGCCGGTCAGCTATACGGTGACGAGCGGGCCGGGGAACCTGGACTATACCGGGGTGCGACTTCTGTTCAATGGCATTGGGACGGTGCAGGTGACAGCCTCGCAGGCGGGCAACCCCAGCTTTGCGGCGGCGACACCGGTGACGGCGAGCTTTACGAGCTACTGATCTTTACGAGCAACTGATGCAGTTCCTTGATTTGTTTTGGAAAGGATGCGGATTATGGCTACGATTTCTTTACGGACTTTCTCCGGTTGCGGCTTAGGGCTGGTTGTTTCTCTGGGGAGTGCTGCGATGCTGGGCGGGTGCAGCTCCAGTATGAACGTGCCGATGACGCACACGGCGACACCCGCCGTACAGTCGCTGGTAAAGCTGCGCGGCAATGTTCACGGAGGACAACAGCCGATCAGCGGAGCGACGATCCAGCTATATACCGTGGGCACGAGTGGGAACGGCTCGGCGGCACTGGCGTTGCTGAACCCTGCCGCAACTACGGATGCGAATGGCAACTTCAACATCACGGGGCAGTACCAGTGTCCGCAACAGGGCTCGCTGGCCTATATTGTTGCGACCGGGGGCAATCCGGGCCTTGTGGCCGGGACCAACAATGCCGCGATCTCACTGATGGCCGCGATCGGCCCGTGCAACACAGCCAATCCCGATACGAACGGCGACGGCGGGTTTTACTATACCCTCGATCCCAATCTCTCCATCTTCATGGATGAAGTCACGACGGTGGCCGCAGCCTATGCGCTCGCTCCGTTTGCACTGAGCTATTCGGCGATAGGTTCGAGCTCGCCAACGGCCATTGCAACCGCGTTCAGCAATGCGACGATGCTGGCCGACATCAGCGCGGGAACCTCGCCGGGGCCAGGCCTTCCCGCGACGGTGAGCTATAACGCAACGACCGGTTTTCCGGTCGTGATCAACACCGTGGCCGATGTGCTCGCGGAGTGCGTCAACTCCGACGGCACGGGTTCGGCGTGTTCTCAGCTCTACAACAACTTCTTTACCGTTGGGATTTATCCCAGCGATACGTTTGCCGCGGCGTTGGCCGTGGCGACGAATCCTGGAGTGAGTGTTGCGAACTTTTACAACATCATGTCGCCGACGCCGCCGTTTGCGCCATTTCTGGCCGGTGCGCCGAACGACTGGACGATGGCCGTTCACTACACAGGACTCAATCTGAGTTCGCCGGGCAGCATCGCCTTCGACAGCCTGAGCAATCTCTGGATCGCCAACGCGACCAGTACCTACATCACCGAGGTGTACTCCGGCGCCGACGGCGTCAACGCAACCGGCGCATCAACGCAGTACAGCGGAGGTGGTTTACTAGGTCCGCAGTCGCTTGCCGTCGACCTCTCGAACAATATCTGGATCGCCAACACAGCCGGCAGCTCCGTCGTGGAGCTGGACGGCAACGGGAATGTACTCTCCGGCACGGGCTACACCGGCGGCGGTATCAATGCGCCGGTGTCGATTGCGTTGGATAGCAGCGGCAATGCCTGGGTAGCGAACTTCAACGGCAACTCGATTACGCAACTGCTCAGCAATGGCACGCCGTCGAGCTTCAGCCCCATCACGCAGGGGCTGGTCTCCGGCAGCTCGTTGCCCATATCGCTGCCAACGTTCGTTGCGGTGGATAGCAATAACGACGTGTGGGTGAGCAACTCCGGCTTGAACACGAGCCTCGGCCTGACGACCGGGATGCTGCGCTTCGACCAGAACGGCAATCCGCAGAGCTGCACCACGCAGAGCCTCGCGGACCCGCTGGGCATCGCGTTTGATCCATCGGGTACGGCATGGATCGCGTCGAACGGAGTCTCGGCGGTGCAGCCGCTGACATCGGCTTGCGCGACCAACGGGGTGCCCTTGACCGGCGGTGGTCTCAGCTCAACCGTGGCGCTGGCCATAGACGGGGCCGGAAATATATGGGCGGCCAATGCTACCGGTAGCATCTCAGAGTTAACCGCATCGACCGGCGTGGCGGCATCGCCTGCCACAGGCTTCGGTACGCTGAGCGCGCCGGACGGCATCGCGATCGACGCCTCCGGCAGCGTGTGGACAGCCAATTCAGGAGACAACAGCGTGACGGAGTTCATCGGACTGGCTGTACCGCCCGCTGCTATGCCTCTTGTGGCAAATGCTGCGAAGGTTGGCCGCCCGGTGGGAGCGAAGCGTCCCGCATCGTCGCAGTTCAATAAGGGGAATTAAAGACCAAACCCCACGGCGAGGTGGGGTTCAAAGTCTCTAAATGGTTGCGGGGGCAGGATTTGAACCTGCGACCTTTGGGTTATGAGCCCAACGAGCTACCGGGCTGCTCCACCCCGCTCTCCAACTATACGTTGGGGTGTCGCTGCGGTCAATGCGGCGGCCAGTGTGCAGGCCGCGCCCGGAAGGCGATAGAAGATGTCCAGAGGGCGGAACTTTTCCGGTAAAAATGCGTCAATAGAAGTGGCGATGCGCATCCAATAGGGGCGCAGGACAGAGCGCGGAGTGTGCGGTCTGGACGGGCCAGTGGATAGACGGCCGGGAGATTGCCGGAGGAGAGAGATGGACATGAGTTTTCTGCGAATGTATCGCTTCGGCGGGACGGTATTGGGTGGGTTGGTGCTGGCCGGAGGCCTGTCTTTAGCGGCCGCCGGGCAAACGGGCGAGACGGACAAGGCGACTGTGCCGGATGCGCAGGTGGAAGCCAATGTTCTGCGGCAACTGGCAAGTGCGCCGGAGCTTTCTACCCAGAACATTCAGACGTCGACGGTTTATGGCACGGTGACCCTTTCGGGGACGGTGCACGATGAGGCTTTGCGGACGAAGGCGGAGAACCTGGCGGCGCGCGCGCAGGGTGTAAAGAAGGTGGTCGACGAGCTGACGCTGGGCGATTCGCCGGTTGCGGCAGCAGATCCGGCGGCCGGGCAACCGGCTGGGGCTTCCGTGCCGGCTTCTGATCAAGGGAACGCGGCGGACCCGAATATGCCTCCTCCGGGCCAGGTTTTGCAGTCGGATGGAACGTATGCTCCGGCACCTCCGGACGATCAGCAGGCGGCTGGCGGTGCGCCGCAGCCGGGTGCGCCGGGTTATGGGCCACCCGCTCCTGGGCGGCAGCCGATGTACAACAACAACTATGCGCCTCCGCCGACCACGGGGCCCTATGCGGGGCAGAAGGCCGGGTTGGAGGTTACTGTCCCGAGTGGAACTCAGTTGAGGGTACGCATCAATCGCGGGCTGGATTCCAATGAGGTCAAGGTGGGCGACACCTTCGACGGCATGGTGATGTATGACGTTGTGGCTAACGGCGCGGTGGCGATTCCGCGCGGCGCGACGGTCTCAGGCACGGTGGTCGACGCCAAGAAGGCGGGCGTACTGAAGGGGCGCGGCGAGCTATCGCTGAACATTACCGGGGTGACGCTGGGCGGGCAGGTGTATCCGGTCAATTCGGCGGTGTGGGACGCGCATGGCCGCGACAAGACGACGGGCACGGTGAATAACGCGGTTGGGATGGGTATCCTGGGCGCTCTGGTTGGGGCGGCGGCGGGCGGCGGTACTGGAGCGGCGATCGGCGCGGGAGTAGGCGCGGGCGCGGGTGTTGCGGGCTCGGCTGCTTCGCCGAATGGGCGCGTGATTCTGCCTCCGGAGTCGATGGTTTCGTTCAAGCTGGCGCTGCCGGCGACGGTGACCACGGTATCGCAGCAGGAGATGGCGCGGCTGTCGTATGCGGCAGGGCCTCCGCCTGCGCCGCGTCCGGCGTATAGGCGGCGGTACTATAGCCCGTATTACGGGTATTACTATGGGCCGGCGTATTGAGATGTGAGATTCGAGATTCGTACGAAAAGGGTAATTTGAACCGCCGGGGGAGACTCCGGCGGTTTTGTTTTGTGGAGGTGATTCAGGCTCCTTATCAAAACAGAACGCTCTGGCTGATTTATACTTTGGAGTGAGCCCCTGCAAGCAGGCGTGGTGCGTCCCGAGGGATGCAACGCGAGCCGTGCGCAAAAATCCCGGGCACGCGAGAGCTTTCTCAAAGCTTCGCGCGAAGTGAAGGTCGTTAGCCAAGCATGATCCGCATTCTGCAGCAAGACAACCGGCTTACTAAAGCCATCTTTGCGCTCGTTATTGGAGCCACCATCATCCTGATGGTCATTTTTCTGGTTCCCGGCATCTTCGATAACGGCGACAACGTGAAGGACGCTACGGTGTATGCGAAGGTGCGCACGCCGGGGTTCCTGGGCAAGATCACCGGCGATACGGCGGAGGTCAAGACGGCGGATGTGGAGCGGGCCACCGAACAGCAGATCCAGCAGAACCATTATCCGGATTTTGCGAAGTCGTTCCTGATGCCGCGGATTGGGCAGCAGCTGGTGCAGCGCAAGGTGCTACAGCATGAGGCCGACCGTTTGGGCCTACAGGTGAGCGATGACGACCTGCGTACGTTTCTGAAGGACGGACCGTATTCGCAATATTTCTTTCCGAGCGGGAAGTTCATCGGGATCGACCAGTACACCGATTTGATTGAGCGGATGGCGAACATGTCGGTGGTGGACTTCGAGAGCGAGCTTAAGGCCGACCTCGAAGTGCAGCGGTTGCAGGCGATGGTGACGGGCGGGGTCACTGTGTCCGATGCGGCGGTGCGCGCCGACTATCTGGCGCAGGGGACCAAGGTGAAGTTCGACTATGCGGTGATCTCGTCAAGCGACATCAAGAAGACGCTGAATCCCAGCGACGCGGACTTGCAGGCGTTCTTCAAACAGAATGCGACGCGCTATGCGACGGCAGTGCCGGAGACGCGGAAGATCGAGTTGTTTGCGTTCAATAACTCGGATGTTCCGGGCGGCAAGCCACAGGTGAGCGACGCCGATATCCAGGCGTACTACCAGGCGCACCAGGAGCAGTACAAGGTGGCGGAGCAGGTGAAGACGCGGCACATCCTGATCCAGGTGCCTAAAGGCGCGGACCCCAAGACAGATGCGGCTGCGAAGGCCAAGGCTGCTGACCTATTGAAGCAGATAAAGGCTGGCGGAAGCTTTGCCGACCTGGCGAAGGCGAACTCCGACGACCCGGGCAGCAAGGACACGGGCGGCGAGCTGCCGATGATGCCGACCAGCGGGCTCGATCCTGCGTACGGTAAGGCTGCGATGGCGTTGAACCCGGGACAGACGTCGGACTTGGTGAGGTCGTCGTTCGGGTATCACATCATCCAGACTGAGGCGAAGAATGCGGCGCATGTGAAGCCGCTGGCTGAAGTGAAGGACACCATCGTCGCGATGCTGGAACAGCAGAAGAGCGGTGCGGCGACGCAGAACTATGCGGCGCAGCTTGCGGCTGAGGCGAAGAAGAACGGCCTGGAGAAGACTGCCACGGCCCATGGCCTGCATGTGACGACGACGGACTACATCGGCAAGGACGGCGTCATCAATACGCTGGCCGACAGCGCGAGCGTGCTTGCGCAGGCGTTTGGCATGGCCAAGGGAGCGGCTCCGGCGACGGCTTCCACGGGTGAGGGCTATGCGGTGTTCCAGGTTGTGGACATCAAGGCGGCCCATGCACCGGAGTTTGCGGACTACAAGCCGCATCTGCTGGACGACTATCGCGAGCAGAAGGCACCGGAGATTTTGAATTCGGAGCTGATCAAACTTTCGGACCGCGCGAAGGCGTTGAACGATCTGAAGAAGGCCGCCGCGGAGTTGAAGCTGGATGTGAAGACCAGCGACCTCGTCGGACGCGATGCACAGGTGACCGATCTGGGATCGATGTCGGGTGCAGCGAATGTGGCGTTTACGTTGGCGAAGGGCGGCATCTCCGGACCGATCAACGAAGGCCCGAACGGCGGCGTGCTGCAGCTTGTGGACAAGCAGGAGCCGAGCGCCGATGAGATAGCGAAGAACTTCCAGGCCAGCAAAGACAAGCTGCTGGACGCCCAGCGCGAGGAAGTTTTCAGCGTGTTCGCGGGAACGCTGATGGACAAGTACGAGAAGGCCGGAGCTATCATTTATAGCGCCAAGCAAGCACCTTCGCCCCTTGGCGGTAAATAAGTCCAACGGGTCGCAGAGGACATGATGGCAGCGGAACGCATTTCGGGAGTACTGCTGCATGTGACGTCGCTGCCTTCGTATGGCGGCGTGGGCGACTTTGGCCCGGCGGCGTATGAGTTTGTGGACTTCCTGGTGGCGGCGAAGCAGCGGCTGTGGCAGGTGCTTCCGCTGAGTCCAACGGGGTATGGAAGCTCGCCGTACTCGGCGCTGTCTGCATTTGCGGGGAACCCGCTGCTGATCAGTTTGGAGAAGCTGGCTGAGGCTGGGTGGATCGGCGCGGACCGCATTGCGGGTCTGCCGGGCAACGATGGGCCGTGCGACTTCGGTGCGGCGTTTGCTCTGAAGCATCCGCTGATTGAAGAGGCAGCGGGGAACTTTCTCGATCATGCGAGCGATGCGGACCGGAAATGTTTCCAGCGGTTCTGCCAGGACAATATGTCATGGCTGACCGACTATGCGCTGTTCAACGTGCTGCGTAAACGGTTCGGTTATGCGAGCTGGATCAACTGGCCGGCAGAGTATGCGCTGCGCCAGAGCGAGGCCATGACGACACTGTTGAATGAGAGTGCGCGGGAGCTTGCGATCGAGCAGGTGGTGCAGTTTTTCTTCAACGAACAGTGGATGGCGTTGCGGGATTACTGTAGCGCGCGGAAGATCGCGATCCTGGGCGATGTGGCGATCTTTGTGAGCTACGACAGCGCGGATGTATGGACCCATCCGGAGATATTCGAGCTGGATGAGCATTGCAAGCCGATTCGCGTGTCGGGTGTGCCGCCGGATTATTTTTCGAAGACGGGGCAGCTGTGGGGCAATCCTTTGTACAAGTGGAAGCTGCTGGAAGAGCATGGGTTCGACTGGTGGGTGGCGCGGATTCGGCGGGCACTGGCGTTGTATGACCAGGTGCGGCTGGACCACTTTCGCGGCTTCGAGGCTTTCTGGTCGGTAGCGGCGAGTGAGACGACCGCGATGAATGGCCAGTGGGTGAAGGCGCCGGGGCAGGCGCTGTTTCAGCGGCTGAGGGAAGTGTTTGGCGAGCTGCCGTTTATCGCTGAGGATTTGGGGCTGATTACTGTGGAGGTCGACGAGCTGCGCGAGCACTTCGGGCTGCCGGGGATGCGGATTTTGCAGTTTGGATTTGGCGACCGGGGAGGTCATCTCTATCTGCCGCACCGTTATGTGCCAAACACCGTGGTCTATACCGGGACGCATGACAACAATACGACGCTGGGGTGGTGGCGCGATAACGTAACCCCGGAAGAGCGCGACAATGTGCAGACGTATCTGCGGCCGGTTGAGCATGACGGCGAGATTGTTTGGGCGATGATCAAGTGCGCGGCGAGTTCGGTGGCTGTGACCTGCATTATCCCGATGCAGGATGTGCTGCACCTGGGCAGCGAGGCGCGGATGAATACACCGTCGGAGGCCGATGGGAACTGGACGTGGCGATATCGGCGGGGTGCGCTGCATCCCGACTTTGCGGCGAAGCTGGCGGCGATCATGGAGATGACCGACCGCGACGGGTATCAGAAGCCGGTTGAGGGGCTAGAAGCCGGTGGGCCGACGGATGAGGCGCATTTGAGGGTGGATGAGGGAAGCAGGGTGTAGAGGATAGAGTGTAGAGGATAGAGAGTTCGATAGACTGGAAGAGATCAAGGAGAATTGAGTGCCACTTTCTGGAGAAGCAATACGTACCATGAACTACGTTGACGATATTTCAGTAACGCTGCGGCGGATACTTTCGACGCTGCCAATACTGACCGCGGAAGAGCGTGCGCGGGTTGCCGAGCATGTGAAGAACGCCGACCCGAGCTATGAGTCGGTGGTGACGGCGTTGACGGCGAAGTAAGTGCGCTGCGTTGCTGTGATCGGGGCCGGGGCCGCTGGGCGGGCGTTTGCGTTGCGGTGCGCGCAGGCCGGGTTTGTGGTGGTGCTCGAAGACGTGATGCCGGAGAAGCTGCGGCGCGCGCAGGATGAGTATGCCGAGCTGCAAGACTCGGTGGGCGCGGGCTCTTTGCGCTATGCGCTGACCGTCGAGGACGCGGTGCGGGACGCTGACCTGGCGATTGACTTCGTGCCAGATGAGTTGGAGTCGAAGCTGGAGATATTCAGCTTGCTGGACCGCATGGCGCCGCCGCGGACGATTCTGTGTACGCCTACGTGGGCTTTGAGCATTACTGATCTGGCTTCGTGTACGTATCGCGCGGAGCGGTGTGTGGGATTGCGTGGGGCGTCGGCCGATTTGCTTGGTGGTGAGGTGGAGATTGTGCGGAGCCGGTTTGTGGAGGCGTCGGTGTTGGACGATGTGGGGAGATTGTTTGAGGCTATTGGGTTGTCGTCGCGGGTGGTCGAGGACGATTTGGAGTCTATGCTTGTGAAGAATCTGGAGGTTGTTGAAGGCGTGTAGAGGGGCGGGAGCGGTTGCACTATGTGCGCGATGCCCACATCTCATCCTTCGGCAGGCTCATGACAAGATATGGGGCACCCGGCTACCCGGATTGGAACGATAACTAAAATTCGAGGTCGACAAAGTTATGGATCGTCGCACATTTTTGAAGCAAGGTTCAGGCGCTTTGATTGCAATGAAAGCGGGGACGTCCTCCGCCGCGGAAGAGCATGAAACAAGGCAGGAGTTCAAGACGGCGAATACGCGCTGGCAGGCCGCGTACGACAAGGCAATAGCTGTGCTCGCTGGAAATGTAAGAGTGCTGTCAGCTTATCCCAAACCGGTATTGATTGAAGGAAGCGTGTATCAGCGTTTGTCTGGAGAAGGCGGTCCGCATGAGGGCCTGGTCTATTCCTCCATCCGGCGCGATGTGGCGCGCAACAATCAGATGGGCTTCTTTGCCTTTCAGCGTGAGGACGGGCATATTCCCTTCGCGATCATGGCTAGCAAAGGCCCCACGTGGGACCATCTACAGTTGGCGGTGCCCCTAGTGGCGGCTGCCTGGGAGCTATCTCGGAAGACGGGAGACAGCGAACTTCTCGAAACCGCGTATACGGGGTGGGGCCGCTGGGATGCGTGGATTCGCAAGTACCGGAACACGCGCGGTACCGGGCTGGTCGAAGGTTTCTGTACGTTTGATACAGGGCAGGACAATAGCATGCGGTGGAAGGGTATACCCGTCAGCTGCCCCGATGGCGATGCGACAAAGTGCCCGCCATTGCCTTCGTTACCGCGACTTTGTCCGGACATGTCGGCTACGGTGTACGGTGGACGCGTGGCCCTGGCGGCGATGGCGAGGGCGCTTGGAAAGACCGCCGAGGCCGACCGCTGGACGGAGAGCGCGGAACAGATACGAGGCTTGATTCTGTCGAAGCTGTATGTGCCGGAGGATGCCGCCTTCTACGATCTGGATGCGCAGGGCAACTTTGTGAAGATACGGTGTGAGGTCCTTGCCCGGGTCTGCGGGGAGCATGTTCCTGACCAGAAGATGTTCGATGATCTGTGGACGAGGCAGATACACAACCCGAAGGCATTTTGGGCCCCGTATCCCATGCCTTCGGTTGCGCTCGATGACCCTCAATTCGTGCGCCCGATTCCGCGCAACTCATGGGGCGGAGCTTCGCAGGCGCTGACGGCCCTGCGCGCAACCCGATGGTTCGACCACTACGGACGCTCCGCTGAGTTTAGCGGCATGATGGATCAGTGGTGCGAAGCCATTCAACAGGACATGACGTTTCGAACGCAGGTCGACCCGCTGAGCGGAAAGTTCACTCAGGAGGACGCGCCCAACTATTCTCCTTGCGCGCTTGTCATGATGGATTACACATGGAGGCTGGCGGGTGTGCATGAAGAGCAAGAGGTATTGCACTGGAACGTGAGACCGGGGCATCCGGCAGCCCAATCGGCACGCTTCAGCAAGCAAACAGATGCAGATCGAAAGGCTGTGATGCAGTATGACGCTCATGGGGCAGAGCTTTGGCTCGATGGCAAACCGATCGGACGAGTGGACTCGGGTGCTGCAAGAGTTGTGACGGATAAGGCAGGGATACCGCAGGAGCTACTGGGTATAAGCACACGCTCCCAGAAGGTGACGTTGCGCCTTACAGGAAAGAAGGCAACGGAACATACGGTGCAACCCAATCAACGGATATCCCTTCATCGCTCCTTATGAAGAAAGACCTTTGCAACAAACCTTAGAATTGAATTTGTTCTGACGCTGGCGCGGGTGAGCGTAAGCAGATTCCTAGGCCATTCTGCGCATGACGAAGAAATAGCAATAGCGAGCGGAACAGGATTGCTATTCGCCGGAGGATGGTTCGCGCTGGTAGGGTTTTTGCATGAGGGCGCGGGCTTCGTTGATGGCGCCCTGGGTGTTGTCGTTGGTTTGGATGGCTTGCTTGTATTCGTTGACGGCGCGCTCGCGCTGGCCGGTGATGTCGAATATTTTGCCGAGGTTGATGTGGCTCCAGACCTCGACCCACTTGGGATCGCCGTCG
>Ga0302316_10001418_pt1 | contig 18763 bp, 15 predicted proteins | sample III_Palsa_N3_2_FD_200456 | JGI IMG/M metagenome (GOLD analysis project Ga0302316, IMG submission 200456) | Peat permafrost microbial communities from Stordalen Mire near Abisko, Sweden - III_Palsa_N3_2 | ecosystem: Environmental > Terrestrial > Soil > Palsa > Peat permafrost | place: Sweden...
CACTGATCCAATAGTCAACCGCATGCTCATATTTGCGAATGATGTCGAGCGTACCATCGGTTGAACCGCCATCGATGATGATGTATTCAACACTCCCATAAGTTTGGCCAAGAACGCTTTCAATGGTCGCTTCAATGGTTCCAAAAGCATTGAAGACGGCCGTCACTACAGTAATGAGAGGACGGTCCGTGGTTCCTTCCGCCAGGATCCCCTTCAACCGCCTTCCACCACATTTAGTTGCGTTCTCGGTTTGCATGCGACTCCTATAAAAAACACATTCGCCGGAGCAGCATCTGCCCTTCAGAGCGACGTGGCTTGAAATCCTGCCGCTCTCATTACAATAGCCCGATAGGCCTCCCCAAATTGACGTTGCCGCGCGGGGAAACGTGCCCTGGCCTCGTCTTGCATCACTGAGTCCTGCTGTGTGTCAAATCCATTGTACGCAGCCGTCATGGCCTCGGCTAGAGCCTCGGGATCCTCCGGAGGGAAAAAGAAGCCGTGTTGAGGTGCTTGTTCCCGATGAACGGATATATCGGAGAGTACGATCTGCTTCCCCATGGACTTGGCCTCCTCGACGCTCGTGCTCCAGCCCTCGAACCGAGACGGATTAATGAACGCGACGGCGTGACGCATGAGCCCAACAAGATGGTCGAAAGGAATCTGGCCAAGAACACGGAAGGAGTCCAGCACATCGAGTTCGGCTGCAATTCGCATCAGCGAGGGGTAAAACGACGGATTGCGGTGGTCCTGGCATGATCCGGTAGCCAACACCAGGAACGGTTGACGACGTTGCTTTAGTATCCGCAGCGCGTCGAGAACAACACGATGGTTTTTATGCGCCCAAAATTGATTGGGCAGCAGAAAGTAAGGTCCTTCAAAGGCATAGAGCCGCTGAAGGGTTTCCAGGCTGGCGGCGCGAGCTAGTGGCGCGGGACTGGCAACAAACCGCAGCAACTCTGCCTTGTGGGCTTGTTCGGGAGAGAATTTCTGGAAATCAGCGCGAGCACATTCGCTGCTGACGATGACTTTATCGCAGCGTATGCAAAGCTCCCTATACTGCGTCTCCCGGAGTTGAATCTCTTCGCGGCTGAAAAACTCCGGCAAGTGGACATGCTGAAAATCTGGTATCCATCCGACTATCTTCACACCAGCTTGCTTGCCGAGGTGGGAGGAATGCGAGAGGATAGACACTTTATGCTGTTCCAGCAGTCTCCTCAATACCATATCCTCAGCATTGAGTTTGGCCATACCTTTGCGAACCAACCACGGTAGGCTCTTGCGATCAAGAATCGACGTTCGCACAACTTCGGTATCAGGAAAATCTACAGAGAGATCGCCTTGCCGCTTCCCGGCGAACAGGATAGGTTTTATCGGATGGCCTGGCAAGGTTAGGACCGCGGCGAAAAGATTTCGCAGATAGTTGCGACCACCCAGCCACTGGTCCGTTGACGCGATAAACCCGACTCGTATGTTCTCGTCGTTGCTCACAGCGAATTCCTCTTCCACCAGGCGGCATATTCCTCAATACCCTCTTTCCATCCATGCCTTGGTTGCCATCCCCATGCTTTGGCGCCCTCGATGTCTGCGACATAGCGGCTGGGGTCTCCAGTTCTCCGGACGCCGGAAAAAGTGGGCAGCGCGCCCACTGGAAGGAGTCCGTCCGCGAGACGAGCAACAACCTCGCAAACAGTTGCTCCGTTGCCGCTACCACCGTTGACCGTCGGGCATTCAGGAGAGGCGTTCTCGACAGCTGTCATCAGGAGCTCAGCCGCATCCTCCACATGCAGCCAGTCGCGCACCTCATCACCTGTCCCCATGAAGACTAAATCATTGCTTGCAAGCTTCCGGCAAGCGTCCCAAAGTAACTGTTTGCGAAGGCCGCATCCATATACAGAGAAGAGCCGCACTATGGTTGCAGATATTCCGAACTGGCGCGTATAGGACGCGACCATTTGCTCCGCCATAAGTTTATGTACGCCATATTGAGAGATCGGCGCGGTACGGCTATCCTCTCTGATGGGCATGCTCTCCGCCGAACCATAAACACTGGCGCTGGACGGGTATACGACACTGCAGGAAGGAGCTAACGTGCGGACATACTCAAGCACATGGGCGGTTGTTGTAACAGTGCGCTCGAAATCCGCCAGCGGGTCTTCGATCGAATAGGCAACCGATCCGCTGCCGGCGCAATGAATAATGGCTGATGGCGTTCCGGCATATTGCCGTAACGTTTGCAGTGTCACATCGCCGTATTGCCATCCACTCAGTCCCCACAACTCCCATTCTTCTCGTGGCCAATCGCCATGGCCAATGCCCAAGATGGTATGCCCTTTTTGCGAAAGCTGGCGGGCTACATGGCGACCGAGAAAACCATTAGCGCCAGTGACAACTATTGTCTTATTCATAATTTGTTGTGTTTTAAGGAGTCCGTCTTGTAGCCAAAAAATGTGTACACACGTCCTGGGGTATTAATCAGCTTCCCTCTCAATGAAAGCAATACATCTGGAATGAACTTTGGGGAAGGCAGATGAAACTTCTGTGCAATCTTCGTCTTTACGGAATCTCGCGTGTCGGGATAGAGATTTATGTCTGATTCGAGCGGATTCAAGACTTTGTCGAGCCGAATACCTGCGGCCTTTATCGCGTCAAGATACTCCACGAGTAGAAACGCATTTTCACCTCCATAAAGGGAGTGTAAAGGATGACGTCTGCGGAATTCATCTAAATCCCGGCGATGAGAAAGAACATGTTCGCGTGAGGCGATCATCATCCCGCCCGGCTTTAGAACACGTCCTATTTCATGACAAAGCTGGCTTAAGTCCCGTGCATGATGAAGAACCTGTCTTACATGTACCAGATCAAATGAGCCGGTCTCAAATGGAAGTGACTCACCCCACGTCTCGACGACCTGAATCCGAACCGCACCTTCCGCAGCAAGACTACGAATAGCTCCCGCGCCGACCACCTGGCTTGGATCGGGTTCCAATGCCACTGTGTCCCAACCATCTTTGGCGAGTGCAAAAGCCGAAATACCCCGTCCAGCGCCAATATCCAAAGCCCTGCCACGAGCCGCCCCAATTAGTTTTTGAACTGCCTGCCATTCAGTACTCGAATAGAAACGCTCTGACGCGGCTAAAAGAGGATCGTCGTAAAAACAGGCTCTTACCAACTCGGTCTGCTCTGGCTGCGCCTTAAGCCACAGCACAGCTTCCTCCCAAGTGAGTTGTTCTTTACCGCTCTTCAACAGGGATCACTCGAATCACTTTCGCTGGGTTGCCGGCAACAACGGTCCATGCGGGCACGCTCTTGACCACGACCGAGCCCGCAGCCACAACCGCACCCTCACCAATGTCAACGCCTCTCAAAATTATCACGTTCAATCCCACCCATGCCTTATTCCCGATCGTGACTGAGGCGGTACTAACATGTGTCCAATCTTTCTTGCCCCGGTACCAGTCCTTGACGTCCTCTTTCCGCTTCGACCATTCAACTGAGTGCGAGTTATGATCTGCGATATTGCAGCCCCAGGAAATAAGAACATCATCTCCTACCTCGATTTTTTTGGCACAGCTAAGAACCGAAGATCCGATAAACGTATTCCGTCCTATCGCGATACTCGCCCCATCACGCTCGAAGACAAGGGTTCCTTCTACGATACTTCCCTCACCGATTTCCAGGCTGCTTCCTCCGCGATAGCTTACACGGCGAAAGTCAACCTTCGCCGTGTAAGCAACTTTCACATCGGGATTGCTCTGGAGTCTTTTCCTGGCGCGGTAGTTGAGGATACGAATGATGAGTTTACGCATTAGACACAATTCTACCGAAGGCCGTCACGCAATAGGCCTTTTGTGACCCTACGTAGCTTGCCTGAGACGCGCCGGAAGAGAGGCGCTGTGCGGAGATCCTGAACCCAGCGATCCATGCTGCGCAATGGAATGAAATTGGATGGATGCCTGAGAGGAAACTCCACCGCTTTTGCAGGGGGGGTGAGTCGCGAATCCGCTTTCGCAGTATGCGTCGCGTCAGGGCCAAAGCCGATGTTAGCTACTAGATTCGCGCTGGAAACAGCCGCGAGCGAATTATTTTTCAAGCAGGTATAGAGCCACTGATAGTCCCAGGTGTCTGGCCCCCTGTTCTCATGCATCGCGTCGAAGAGCCGTGTCCAATACGCAACCGTCTGAGGCTTATCAAAAGTCTCCGATAGCATTCCGCCGTTTCTGTTGCGAGGCCAGTCTGAAAGATACCGATCATAGCGCTGCCATTCCTGCCTCCAGGTGGCCCATCCCCAGATACCGCCCATTTGGGAGAAGAAGTAGCTGGCGTCTGTTTTCAAGTGCTTCTCGACGAGGTTGGCTCCGGAAATATAAGCAACTCGGCTGTCGCCACGATACCTATCGAGCAACTCTTGGCAGAAGGGAAAGAAGGATGCATCCGGCAAGCAATCGTCCTCCAGAATGATTGCTTCCTCGAACAGGGAGAAGACCCAATCCAAGCCGCTGATCACTCGTTCCTGACAGCCTAAATTCCTCTCAGAAAAATTCTGGAAGACCTCGCAGGGCCAATCGACGCTGGACACGATCTGGCGAACCTGCTGGCAGGCCTCCGCCTCGCCTTGCCTGTTATCCCTTGGACCATCCGCTATCAGAAGCAACTTCGCTGGCCGTACCTTGGCGATCGTCTCAAACACTCTGCGTGTGGGGTCGGGGCGGTTGAAGACAAACAGCGCTACAGGCGTTTCAAATTTCTTTGTCTGCATGGATTTAGGGGGCAAACCAGAGCCTCTGAGCAGTTCGCCGCTTGCTGTAGTATACAGGCTGCGGGAAAGAGCTAACCCCGTTCGTAAGGGAGATCAAGGCATCCTCTCTGCACGTGAATTACAGTTGTTCCGAACGGTGCGCGTCATGCAGAGAAAACGAATGGCCATCCGTCTGACATCCCACCACCCCAATTTCAAGGAAACTGATTTTGTACACGTCAAAAATTGGCGCACGCCTATCGGAGCAATTAGATAAGATCGGTCCCGGCCTTCGCAGGATACTTGGAAACATGGGTTGGTTGATGGTCGACCGGATCGTCCGCATGGGTATGGGGCTGTTCGTTGGTGTTTGGATCGCCCGATATCTCGGCCCGGTTGAATTCGGCAGCCTGAATTTCGCGCTTGCATTCGTCGCTTTGTTCAGCACGGCCTCAACGCTGGGCCTTGAAAGTATTATTGTGCGAGAAGTTCTGCATAACTCCGCAGAAACGAACGAAATACTGGGCACATCCTTAGCTCTTCGCAGTGTAGGCGGCCTCTTTTCGGTCGCCGTGTCAATCGCGACCCTGAAACTGATCCAGCCTCACGACCACCAGGCCTTATTGCTGGTCTCTATCCTGTCGTTGACACTTCTCGTCCAGGCTTTTGATACCATCGATTCCTTCTTTCAGTCCCAGGTTAAGTCCAGGATTACTGTCTGGGCGAAAAACTTGGCCTTCCTAGTGTTCGCCGCTGCCCGCGTCGCGCTGATTCACGCCAAAGCACCGGTCTGGACATTTGCCGCAGCCTACACCAGTGAGATCGTGTTGGGTGCGATCAGTCTGGCGATTGGTTACCGCCTGGCGGGAGGACGCATGTTCGCATGGCGTGTAAGCAAAACCAAAGCAATCTACTTGCTTAAGCATAGCTGGCCGGTAATCTTTTCAGGATTGGCCATCATGGTCTACGTAAGACTCGACATGATCATGCTCAAGATCATGAAGGGAGACTTTGAAGTTGGACTCTATTCCGCTGCCACCAGAGTTTCGGAGGTCTGGTATTTCATCCCAACCGCCATTGTTTCTTCGGTTTCACCCGCAATTATGAAGGTGAAAGACGATCCGGAACTCTTCTATGGAAGGCTTCGCAAACTCTTTTCCATGATGACCTTAACGGCTTGCGTCATAGGCTCAGTCGTGGCGTTTAGTTCCCACATGATCATCCATGTCCTTTACTCGGACGCGTATAGCAGAGCAGCGCCTGTGCTGGCCGTACATGTTTGGGCTTCAGTATTCGTTTTTCTGGGCGTGGCCCAATCTCCATGGAATTTGTCAAAAAACTTATTGAAACTGTCGCTTTACTGGACGCTTGCCGGAGCGGTGATAAACGCCTGTATCAATTTAGTTTTGATTCCCAAATATGGCGCGATGGGTGCTGCGATCGCTACGGTCTTCTCTTATGCGGTGGCCGGCGTGTTTGCTAATGTGTTCAACGCCCGAACAAGGCCTATCTTTTACATGCAATTGAAATCTTTTATTCCTACCCGCTTCTGGAAATAATCTCTCGCGATTCCACATCACCCGCGCAGTCAACCTGCAAAGACATTCCTTAGGAAGATGGCGACCGAAGTAATGCGACGATGTTCTGAAACGCAAATAACTCGCATGTGAAGGACGGGCGTTCAGGAAGAGGAATCAGCCCATCGCGCACGGTACGATACAGCCGATAGTTCGGAAGAATCGCATAGAAATCGCGCAAGAACGTTCTGCTTACGAGGTTCATCTCATTGAATTCGAACTGGATTGCGCTGATTCGACGATCTTCCAACAGACGCTTCGCTCCACTTAGAACGTTGAACTCATGTCCTTCAGTATCTATCTTCAACAGATCTATATGCTCGATTCCATTGCCGCTTGCAAAAGTATCCAAATCGATTATGTCGATGTCGTATGCGCAAGATTCCTTCTGGTGGAGCTCTTCAATAACTCCCTTGTAAAGCGACGCATGTTGCGATCCAGCCCCCGCATAGTCGTACAAAACCATTTTACTGGGAGCGCTTCCGCATGCGACATTTGCCAACTGGGCTCCACGCCCCGCCAATCGCTCTGATAATCCTTTGAACGTGCCGGGATGAGGTTCAAAAGCAAAAAGACGTGCGTTGGGGTTTATGGACAGGACGGTAGCCGAATAGTCCCCCGCGTTGGCGCCGACATCGAACACAACGGGATTGGAAACACCGCTAAGTGTCTGCCGAACGAAGTGGTCTTCTCCGCTTGCCACTTCATCCTTATAGTTCAGGATACCCAGTCCTCGAATTGATAAGGAGAACAAGGCCTTGTTCATCCGGTAAAACTTTTTTCTGGCAAACAGGTATGCGTATCCGTCGAAAATCCAGTCACTTTTGCTCATGGTCTCGATATTATAGGATTCAACGGTCAGTATGGAATACAGGGCACATCAACTATTGAATCGCCGCGATGCCACGCCCTCCGCATATACCCGTGAAAGGCCTTCACGCAGAGAAATACCTCTCTGCCAACCAAGTTCCTTCATGCGCGAAACATCGAGCAGCTTTCTTGGAGTTCCATCAGGCTTAGATGCGTCGAATGTCAGCTGCCCTTTGAATCCCACCACATCGCGAATAAGCTCGGCAAGGTCACGCACGGTCATATCCTCTCCGCAACCGATGTTGAGCAAAGGCGCATGTACTTCTGATTCTGTGATCGTCTCATAGGTATCGTCGGGCAGGTTCATCAGAAAAATGCACGCATCGGCCATATCGTCGCTGTGTATGAACTCCCGTCGCACGGTACCTGTTCCCCAGACAGAGACCTCCGCCGCGCCGGACTCCTTCGCCTCGTGCATCTTACGCAACAAAGCTGGGAGCACATGCGAACCCGTGAGATCGTAGTTGTCATTCGGGCCATACATATTGGTCGGCATGGCAGCGATATATTGGGTCCCGTACTGCCTGTTGAATGCCCAACACATCTCGATACCCGCGATCTTCGCAACCGCATAGGGACGGTTCGTTGGTTCAAGTGGCCCCGTAAGCATGTACTCCTCGCGAATAGGTTGAGGACAGTCGCGCGGATAGATGCAACTTGAGCCCAGAAATAGCAGTCGCTTCACCTCGAATTTTCGAGCAGCATCAATCACGTTCATCTGGATAGCCAGGTTCTCGTGAATAAATTCCGCAGGACGCGTGTTGTTGGCCAGGATGCCACCCACCTTTGCCGCGGCGAGAAATACATATTCTGGACGCTCTTCCTCAAAGAAACGGATTACGGCCGCTTGATCCTTCAGGTCCAATTCTGCATGGCTTCGGGTTGCTATCCTTGCACAACCCTCGCGCTCAAGCCGTCTCATGATGGCCGAACCGGCCAACCCACCGTGCCCTGCAACATAGACTCTAGAGCCAGTGAGACGAGAATTATTCGTGATATTCATAAGCCCCGTATCCGTGCTTCTTGACCAATTGGTCTCTTTCAGCTGCCAATAGGTCGGACTCAACCATTTCCTTTACGAGTTCTTCGAAGCTCACCGTAGGCTTCCACCCGAGACGTTCATGTGCATGGCTGGGGTCGCCCAGCAGGGTCTCCACCTCTGAAGGACGAAAATACTTTGGATCAACCGCAACCACGGTCGCACCAGTTTCATCCACCGCACTTTCTTCTATCCCATCACCTTTCCACTGGAGCTTCATGCCAAGCACCTCAGCGGCAACTGTCACAAAGTCCCTCACGCTATGCTGCACTCCGGTTGCAATCACAAAATCTTCAGCATGATCCTGTTGTAACATCCGCCATTGCATTTCCACATAGTCGCGCGCATGACCCCAGTCTCTGAGGGCACTCAGGTTCCCCAAAAATAGTTTGTCCTGCAGCCCCAGCTTAATGCGCGCCAACGCACGTGTAATTTTCCGCGTTACGAACGTCTCACCCCGCACCGGCGACTCGTGATTGAAAAGGATTCCATTGCAGGCGTACATCCCATAAGCCTCACGGTAATTTACCGTGATCCAGTAGGCATACAGTTTAGCCACCGCATAAGGAGACCTGGGATAGAACGGGGTCTTCTCCGACTGCGGAACCTGCTGGACCAACCCATATAGCTCTGAAGTCGAAGCCTGATAGAACCGCGTTTTCTTTTCCATTCCGAGTATTCGAATGGCCTCCAGCAATCTCAAGGCTCCTAGCCCATCGACGTTCGCCGTATATTCAGGCTGCTCGAACGACACTGCAACATGGCTCTGCGCGCCTAGATTGTATATTTCGTCCGGCTGAACCTTTTGCATAATGTGCAGGAGGCTGCAAGCATCAGACAGGTCTCCATAGTGCAGAACAAAGTTTCTATTCCCCAGGTGCGGGTCTTGATAGAGATGGTCGATGCGATCCGTATTAAAGAGCGAACTACGTCGCTTGATGCCATGAACCTGATACCCCTTATGCAGAAGAAGCTCCGCCAGATAGGCCCCGTCTTGTCCGGTCACACCGGTAATTAATGCAACTTTCTCCATTAAATCCCCATTTTTTCGATACACACTAACGATTAAATTATATTCGCAGGCTATCTGCTCACGCTGCTAGTTAGACTTCATATTAACTTATACAAATTCTGGTGAGCAAAGTGATCATTCGCTGTCCAGGTCAATTCAGCTCACTTTGGTGGATCTTCAGCCCGGATCAAATCTAGAACCGACGATCTAAATTTTTTTATAGGGTTTGCGTCGTCCGCAATATCCCAGAGCGTACGTGCGATCACCCATGCGAAACCTGCAAAGCAAGCAAACAAAGCGCCAAGAATTGCAAACAGGCTCCGATGTGGAGAGGACTTTTTCTCTGGCAACTCCGGATGATCAAGAATTTTGATGGTTGGTATTTCTTTGGCTTCTTCAACCTTGGCAAGCTCATATTGTTTGGTTAGCGTTTCATAGATGCTCTCCTGGGTAACTACCTGCCTATAGAGATCGGAATAGGTAGCTCCCAGGATGGGTAGTTCGCGGATAGAAGGATATAGCTGGTTGGCTTTGAGATCAGCGCCATCTTGTTTTTCTCCTATTCCGCCCATTTTACGCAATTGACTTTGCAGCTCGTCGATACGTGCCTGGACTGAACGTACACGAACATTGTCATCGCTATATTGCGCTTTCAGTCCGTATAATTCGCTTTGAGCCGTTATCAATTCGCCCTGCAATTTTCCTGCAGCATCCATCAGCGCCACGCCTTGAGCTTGTGGGTTTAGAGTGGCATTGCGGCTCGAAAATTGACTCAATTTACTAGAGGCGGCATCGAGATTATTCTTAAGAGAGTCTAGCCTTTGCTCTAGAAATATTCGTTCCAGATGGGCAGAAGAGGTGTTCTCTGCGTTGAGGAGTTTATTAAGTTCCTCAACATAAGCTTCAGCGATGTCGCGTGCTCGATATCGATCAGGGTCAGACACCGAAATACTGACAATCCCGGTTTTCTTATCCTCATCCATAACGGTTCTTCCCACTAATATCGCACGGGCATCGACATAAAACTTGCGACGATAGATGCGCCTCAGCTCAAAGCGATCGATAATATCGTTTTGAGCAGTGTGGCTCGCGAGTATTCCAATAGCAATCTGCCCAGGGGTTTTCGAGTTCAACAACCCGCCGGCACCACCAGGTAAAGCAATTCCTCCCGTCAGAACGTTGAGCATGGATGTGCCTGCAACTGACTGCTGGTCAGGCGGCATTATTTGGGCCGTAGACGTGTATTTATTCGGAATTAAGAACGCTATGCCAATGGCGGCCAACATACCTATCCCAGTTATCGCGACTAACCAGCGACGGCGCTGCCAGATCGCAGCCGCTAGCTCGACAACCGGAATTTCTATCGAACCCGACTCATCGTCGGCTGGCTCTTCATGTTGTTCTGTTGTATTCAATATTCCGTCTCCGGTGCTTCGTACAAACCAGCCACACAATAAGCGGGCTAATCCGGGTATCGCCTATCATCCTTGCGAATATCAGAGCGACCCCGCAACCACCGCCGTCAACGCGATGGAAGATGCGATTTGCGCTATCGCAATAATGTTTTTCCAAACATCTGAACCGCCAATAATCTTCTCTGGAACAATGATCGTGTCCCCAGGTCTCATGTGTACATCCATAACGCTGGAACTGGACCACCCGCTTCCGTGAGCAACGACCGACCCATCCGCGCGCAAAACGAAAATCCTCTTCTTATCACCGGAAGTTGTCGATCCCCCGCCCTTTTGCAGATACCATTTAGCATCTTTTCCAGGAACGAAACTGATTGCCGTTGGGTTATATACTTCTCCGCTGATAATGACGAAATTCGGCCGCTTTGGAATCGAAAGAACATCTCCCGCGCGTAACTCAATATCTGCCGGAGTGTTCTCCCATTGGCTAATATCAGACGAAATATTAATCACAAGCCGACCGCTCGCAGGCTGATTGCGCAACTGCGCCACTATCTGGTCTCGTTGCGATTGCATCGACTGCATTGTCGATTGTTGGCTTTGCTCGTTATCGGTTCCCGGTTTAACCGTAATCGGTGTGGACTCGATCCGCCGTATCAGCGCTTGCCGAGCCTGCTCCCCGAGTTGCTGCACCTGAACCCGTTCCAGTCTCGCTGCCTGAGGATAGGCATACTCACGCAAGCCCCCAGTCCGTTTCAGCAGCGAGCTAAGCCGTTCCCCTTGCTCAATTCCATAAGCACCCGGATGCTCCACCTCGCCGTTTACTTGCACCGACGAACCAATATCGGTCCAGCCGGCCAGTTGGCGAATGCTGACAACATCGCCCGGCTTTAGCAGCACGTCAGCCTGCTTATCGCCAGCAAGCGCCTTCTGTATATCAACCTGGCTGTGGTTGACCAGAACCTTCTGCCCATCCTCAATTACATAGCTCGAAAGGCCGGCAGCATCCCGGAACGCGCTTCGGTTGAAGCCCCCCGCCATCCGCACCAACCCTGCAACCGTCATGCCTTCAGACATCGGGTAAGTTCCCGGCCGCAGAACCTCTCCATCAATAGCGACCGACGGCGAATCAATGCCATACCGGCCGAAGAGGCGAATAACATCAAACGGCTGCAACTTGATCGGATTGTTTCCGAGCAGCACATCGGGCAGATTGAACCCAATCGTCTCGGGCCGATAGTCTGGCGCCTGTAAACGAATAATCTCCGCGTGGTCCGCCGGCTCGGGAAGCACATCCTGGTAAGAACGCAACAGATCCGTAATCGTCATCCCATCGTGATACGGATATCTCCCAGGCCGAAACACATGCCCCTCAAGATAGACGGCCTGCTGGTTATACGGCAGTATCTGCGAGATCACGACATCATCGCCGCCCTGCACATTAAACCCGGCCAGCGCGCTCTTCACTCCGTCCGGGCTGTTCGGCAGTTCGAGGCTGAGCATGGTCCGGCGCTCATGCGCCTCTACCCGCGCCACGTTGATCTGCTTCAAACTAGCGGTAGACAGCACGCCTCCAGCGAGATCCAGCACCTGATTCAGGGTCTTCTCCCCGTTCAGTTCATAGATAGCGGGATGATGCACCATTCCCTCTACCGTCACCTCAGCCCCAGCTGCCGGCACCATGATCGTGTCGCCCGGAAGCAATCGCTCGACGGTCGCGCGAACCCCCTTCAACAGAAAGTCATACAGGTCGATCTGTGCTATCAGCTTTGTGCCGCGGTACTGCTTCAGAATTCGCAACGAACCCCGGCTCGTCGGTCCACCGGCCGCATACAGCACGCTCAGCGGCGTAGATAGCGAACTCACATCGTAAGCGCCCGGACGTTGTACATCGCCTACAACATACACACGCACCGTCCGCAGACGTCCCAACGAAATCTCAACATGCTCGTCCTGAAACTGCGTACCCAACGACTTCTGAATCGCCGCCTGCGCTTGCGCGATCGTAAGTCCATCAACCGTGATCGTTCCCGACTCGGGCAATGCGATCTGGCCCTGACGATCAATCGTGACGCTCAAGTGCTCCGAGTGTCCACCCCACATATTTACAACTACGTTATCGCCTGGCCCCAGAACATAGTCCGGACCAACAGGAAGATCGGACGGCAGCTCATTTGCATTCCCCGTCCCTAAAAGAAAGGCTTCGCTGCCAAATCGTCGCAGCGTCCCACCCGAGGATGGTATCTGCGTATAGAGGTCTTGCAACGACGGCAGGCCCGGATAAGGAATCGGTTGCCGTATCTGCTGTGGACCGTCGTGTTCTACTTCGATCACAGGGGGGGTAGTCTTCCCAGCGGTACGCGCGTTGCCGTTCGTCGCAGACGACTGTGTCGCAGTATGGCTCTGGGTTGTGGTCGCGGTGTGCGAGCCGTTGCTCTCCGCGGCAGTCGACTGCGTGCTGCCATCGCTGGGAGCCTGAGTTGTGCTGCTGGAAGGCGCCTGATTGTTATTGGAGGGCGCTTGGGTGTTGTCGCTCGGCGCCTGGGTGCCGTTATCGGCAGGTGCCTGACCTGCACCGTTGGCTCCGTTGGAAGTTGCCTGTCCGTCGCTACTCGCACTACCGGCTGAGGAGTTTCCGCCCCCGGCTGCTGATTGACCTTGATAGCCAGGCTCTGCCCGTAGTGATCCGCACAATAGCGCTGCCACTACCGCCATCAATAGCCAGCCGCCAAAACCGCCCCTGCGCAACCTGGAAAATCCGTTGCGGCCACCACGAATCGCTTGCTTACCCATTTACCTGACTCTTCAGTAATCTACGTATTGAGATTTCGACACTGCCGACTCTCAATTTGCTATGGATTCCTCATCGAATTCAAGGAATCGGTCTGAGTCTTATGAATGGGACCGGCGTGGGGAAAAGCCCGCAAGAGGTTCGATCGAAACGTCATCCCAGGCAACTCCGTCTTCCGGTCCAAATATAGTTCGTGAACGCGAGCAGAACACCTCAGACTTGGCCCTGGCTTGTTGACGTAGCCCTGAAACTACGCGCTAAGTCCTTCAACCACTCGATCTTAAGCCCCATGCACTCTGAGCTGTTGTTCCAGCTAGGGTAAGCGATTGCCTCCCCTTTAGCAAGGCCCGGACAGAGTATCCCGACCCTAAGGATCGTCTCCGGAACGAGAACCACCACCTCATTCTCCGGTTGACCAGCAAACCCGCCCGACACCGCTTAGATGCCCAAAATGGCACATCTGTCAGCCTCTTTTGTCGCCCTCAACCACCCTTCAGTTATGCTGGTTGCCATGCCGAAGAGCCCGCCGAGCACTCCCACAATCAGAGAAGTCGCCAAGCTCGCTCACGTCGGACTCATGACCGTCTCCCGCGTCATCAACAACCATCCCTCCGTCCGCCCCTCCACCCGCAAGAAAGTAGAAGCCGCCATCCTCCAGCTCGGCTACCGCCAGAACGAGGCCGCACGTCTCCTCAAGGGCCAGCGCGCCAAACTCATAGGCCTCATCGTCCCCGACCTATCCGACACCTTCTTCGCCACCTGCGCCCACACCGTCCAGCAGATCGCCCGCCAGCACGGCTACATGACCCTTGTCGTCTCCTCCGAGCGCGACGCAGACCTCGAATTTCAGGAAGCCGAGCTCATGGCCAGCCGTAAGGTCTCCGGCCTCCTCATCGTCACCTCCACCAAACCCGGCGACGAGCGCCTCCGCCAGCTACAGAGCACCGGCCTCGCCATCGTCGCCTTCGACCGCCCGCTTCCCGGCGCCGACACCGATTGCGTCCTCGTGGAAAACCGCGCCGGCGCTGAAGAAGCCACCCTCCATCTCATCGAGCACGGCCACCGTCGAATCGCCTGCATCGGCTATGACGAAGACGCCTATACCGTTCATGAGCGCGTCCAGGGCTACAAGCACCAGATGATCGTCTCCGGCCTCAAGCCGCAGTTCGCCACCAATCTCTCGTCCCTCGACGCCGTACGTCACTGGCTCGCCGACGCACTCTCCGCCAAAACCCCTCCCACCGCGATCTTTTCGCTCAACCACCGCACCTCGGCCTTCATCCTTCAATCCCTCTCCGAGAGAAAAATACGCATTCCGGAAGACATGGCGCTCATCGGCTTTGACGAATTCGACCTCGCCGCCATCGTCAGCCCACCTCTCACCACTGTTGCTCAGTCGCCGGTCGAGCTCACCCGCCGCTCCATGACGCTCCTGTTCGAAGGCATCCAGAAGACTCACGACGGCGTCGTCTCTTCCCCGGCAAAGGTCCTTCTCCCGGTGAAATTGATGGTTCGCGGCTCCTGCGGCCCGCATCACCCGCCAGTGGTACACTGACTATTAGATTGACGTGCAACAGGAATCGCATTCCTTCTCCGCACCCATCTACAAATTCCAGCCGCTCAGCGGCTCTTTGAAGGCGCCCAAGACAGCTCCATGCTCATTCTCCTCTTGATCCTGCACGTTATCGTCTGCCTCTTCCTCATCGGTGTCGTCCTCCTTCAGCAGGGCAAATCCTCCGATCTCGCTGGCGCCTTTGGTGGTCAGGGTTCGCAGACCGCCTTTGGTCCCCGTGGAGCCACCAACCTTCTCTCCAAGCTCACCACCTGGTCCGCCATCCTCTTCATGGTCACCTCCATCGCCTTGACCATCGTCATGTCGCACACCAACAAGACCAACCGTTCGGTGCTCTCTGACACCCCTTCGAGCCAGTCCACGCCGGCCAAGAAGTAAGTCTCTTCTAAACTCAAAAGCGCAGGCCATCAGCCTGCGCTTTTGCTTTGTCTTCAACCCAGGAGGCCGCCACATGATCCGCGAAACCTTCCCCGTCGGCCTCCTCCAATGCAACTGCACCATCCTCGGCGACGAAACCTCCCGTCAGGCCATCGTCGTCGACCCCGGCTACGACATCCCCCGCATCCTCGCCCTCCTCAACAAGCATCAGCTCACCGTCCGCCAGATCTTCGTAACCCACGCCCACATCGACCACATCGCCAGCGCGATCACCCTCAAGCAGATCACCGGCGCGCCCATCCTCTACAGCAAGCACGACATCCCGTTAGTCGATCTCATGGCCACCCAGGCCGCCTGGTTCGACCTCGAAGTCCCCACCGTCCATCCCCCGGACCACTCCCCCGCCGACAACGAAATCCTAAGCATCCCCGGCATCGACGCCACCGTCCTCCACACCCCCGGACACTCTCAGGGCAGCCTCTGCCTGCACATTCCCGCCGAAAATCTCCTCATCGCCGGCGACACCCTATTCGCCGGCTCCGTCGGCCGCACAGACCTACCCGGCGGAAACTCCAGCCAGATCATCGCCAGCATTCAGGACCGCCTGCTTCCCTTACCCGGCGAAACCCTCGTCGTCCCCGGCCACGGCCCCACCACCACCATCGCCCACGAGCGCGCCACCAATCCCTTCCTCCGCTAAACCACCATCCCCATAAACGGATCGCTAAAGCTCGGCGCCCCCGTCTCCACGCGCCCCGCACTCCGCACCGCCCCACTCTCCGACTGCACCGTAAAGTCATACCACCCATGGCTCTTACCCAGCGGCAGCACCACAGTCGCCTCCTGCCCCGCCGCAACCTTCTTACTCACGACCTCAGCCTTATAAGCATTGTCGCGAACCGCAACCGTCACCGCCTTATCCCCCGGATTGCGAACCACCACCTCGACATTCCCGCTCAGCCGCGATCCCTTCTTCTCATAAGCAGTCTTCACCTGCACGCTGTTCCCCTGCGCATCACCCGAAAATGACCGATAGAACCCATTCGGCCCATGCACATCGAGCTCATACTTCCCGCCCGTAAACATCGCCACCGGAAACGCCTCCGAAAGCGTATCCCCCGGCTTCACCGTATACGTCGCCACAGCCATCCCCGCCCCGCCAACATTCCTCAAATAAACATTGAACGGCGCCCCAATCGACTGCGTCCCATGCACCTCGGTCCCCGCCGTCATACGCAGCTCAAACCGCGTCCGATCGGCACTCAACCCACCCTCCGCATACAGCTCATAAGGCAACGCACACGAAGGCCGAACCCCCGTCTCCTGGTGCGGCATAAACTTCGACCCCTGTAGATTGTTCGTCACATCCGCAATCTGCGCCGCATTCAGGTTCACATAATTCGAAGGCACCTCTTTATCCTTCGCCTCCCGAATCCCAATCACAAACTTGTCGCGATCCAGATAATTCAGCGTCGCTTCCTTCGCATCATGCGCTCGGAAACACGAAGTCAAATTCCCCGAAATCGCCCGCCGCCACGGACTGATATTCGTCTCCCTGATCGTCTTCCCCGTCTTCTTCTGCACAAAATCTTCCAGGAACATCAGCGTAGACGTGTGATCGAACAACTGCGAGTTCACCCACCCGCCGCGGCTCCACGGCGAAACCACTATCGTCGGCACCCGATACCCCATCCCAATCGGCCCCGTCCTTGCCTCCTCCGGCGCCACACCCATCCGGGTCTCATCCGCGGCATACGTGTACTCCAGCCCCGTATCGACTCCCGCCGAAGCCTTACCTGTCTCCGGCCGCTTCGGATCAGCCGCCACAAACGACGGCGCATGGTCAAAGTACCCATCGTTCTCGTCATAGGTCAGTATGAAAATCGTCTTCTTCCAAACCTCAGGATTCTTCGTCAAAATATCCATCACCTCGGACACATACCACGCCCCGTACCAGGGTGACGTCGGATGGTCCGAAAAATGCTCCGGGCTGCTCAACCACGACACCGTCGGCAGCTTGCCGTTATTCACATCCTCGCGGAACTGGTGCAGCACATCGCCCTTCGGCACATTCATCGTTCCGCCTTCAAACGTCAGCGGCTCCAGCGACCGGTAGTGCGGATCATTCAGATTCGTCACAAACGCCGCATCATGCAGTGCCCGCTCCGCCGGCGTCATCTTCGCGTAAAGCTCTTTCCCCTGGCCCTTCGCCAGTTGCTTCTTCAAAGCCTCGCGGTCACTCTCATCATTCGCAATCCGCAGCTTCAACTTCGCCACCACCGCCGGATCATGCTCCTTCGCCAGCGCCGCCTGCGTCTTTGCGATGTCCCTCCCCAGCTTCTCCACCTCCGCCTGCATCCCCGCCGGAGCATACGGATACGCCATCACGTTATACGCATCGAACGACTCAAAAATGTTGGTCCCAAAGTTCGAAAGCCACGACTCCTCCTCACCCGTCAGCCCCGAGGTCCGCGTCAAATCATTCTGGTAGTACTTCCAATTCACGCCCGCCTCTTGCAGCCGCTCCGGAAACGTCTTCCACGTCTGCCCACCAATCATGATCTCGTCATTGCGCATAAACACCTTCGACTGCGTGTTCTGCTCATCCCTCACCGTCCCCGTATAAAAGAAGCACCGGTTCGGAGTCGTGCTCGTCATCGCCGAGCAGTAACTCTGATCGCAGATCGTAAACGCATCCGCCAGCGCGTAATAAAACGGCAGGTCCTCCCGGGTGTAATGCCCCATCGTCAGCGGCACCTGCTTATAGTCCTTGTTGTACGACCGTTTCGAATCAATCCACTTGTCATGGTGCCCCTCGTTCCACGCATCCACCTGGCTATGCCGCGTATGCGGAACCGATCCCATCCACGTAATCTTCGTGTCCTTTATGTCCAGCCGCCACGGCGCATAGTTGTTCCCCGCCGCATCCGTCTGCACAAACACCGAGTTCCCATTCGCCAACCGAATCGCCCGCGGATCATTAAACCCACGAACCCCCTGCAACGTCCCCAGCGCATGATCGAACGACCGATTCTCCTGCATCAGGATCACCACATGCTCCGCATCCATATACGTCGAACCCACCGCCGGCTCAATCGCAAACGCCCGTCTCACCGAATCCGGGACGAACCCAGAAACCCCTGCTGCACCCGAAAGCATTGCCGCTACTTTAAGAAAATCCCGTCTTGACGTCGCCATGCGAACAATTCTCCCACAGCGAACGTTACCATGGCATGAAGCAGCAGTTTATTCCACCGGTAGCAGCTCCACACCCTTCGCCCAAACCTCCACCGGAGTCAGCAAACTCAACACAATACGCCCCTCCGCCAACCCATAGAACTCCCCCGGCTGCACAACCACTCCCCGCTCCATCGCC
>Ga0302316_10001424_pt1 | contig 18680 bp, 15 predicted proteins | sample III_Palsa_N3_2_FD_200456 | JGI IMG/M metagenome (GOLD analysis project Ga0302316, IMG submission 200456) | Peat permafrost microbial communities from Stordalen Mire near Abisko, Sweden - III_Palsa_N3_2 | ecosystem: Environmental > Terrestrial > Soil > Palsa > Peat permafrost | place: Sweden...
ATGGAAAGACGCTGTTGTTTGCGGCGAATTCGGCGAATCAGCAGAGTCTGTATACGTGGAATCTGGATGAGCTGGCGAAGGAGCCGCCGGTGGCGCGGCAGTTGACCTCGACGCCAGGACGGAAGAGCGATTATGCGTTTACTGCGGATGGGAAGGAGGTCTCCTATCTGGAGAACGGGATGGTGAAGTCGATTGCGCTGGAGTCGCGGACGCCGAAGAGTATTGCGGTGAGCGCGGTGATGCAGGTGGACTTCGACGCAGAGAAGAAGGTGGTGTTCGAAGAGGCGTGGGAGACGCTGAACCGGCGGTTTGTCGATGCGAAGTTCAACGGGCATGACTGGCTGAAGCTGCATGATGAGTGGGCACCGTATATTGCCGGGGCAAGGACTTCGGATGAGCTGCGACGCGACATCAATCTTTTGATTGGCGAGCTGAACTCGTCGCACTCCGGGATCAACAGGCCGATGGGGCCGGGCACGGGGCCGCAGCCGGTGCCGGTGGGGAATCTCGGGTTGAGGTTCGATCGTGAGGCGTATGAGGCGGGGCGCGGGCTGGTGGTGCGCGAGGTGATTGCGCTGGGGCCGGCGGCGATTGAAGGATCGATTAAGCCTGGGGATCGGTTGGTGAGTGTGAATGGCGAGGCCGTGGGCGGGAAGAATCTGGATGGGATGCTGGAGGATACGGTCGGCAAACGGGTGGTGCTGGGGATCGAGAGTGCAGGGAAGACGCGCGATGCGGTGGTGAGGCCGGTGGCGTCGGGAGCGGCGGTGGGACTGCTGTATCGGCAGTGGGTGGAGGAGCGGCGCGAGCTGGTGGACAGGGTGAGTGGAGGGAAGATCGGCTACGTTCATATGGCGGATATGAGCGATGCTTCACTGCAGCAGCTTTACCTGGATCTCGATGCGCAGAATGAGTCGAAGCAGGGTGTGGTGGTGGATGTGCGGAATAACAATGGCGGCTACATCAACGGGTATGCGCTGGATGTGTTTACGCGGAAGAACTATCTGACGATGACGCCGCGTGGGCTGTCTCCGGTGCCTTCAAGGCAGAACCTTGGACAGCGGGCGCTGGGGTTGCCGACGGTGCTGGTGACCAATGAGTCTTCGCTGTCGGATGCGGAGGATTTTACGGAGGGATACAGGGCGCTGAAGCTGGGTAAGGTGGTTGGTCAGCCGACAGCGGGCTGGATCATTTTTACAGGGGCGCAGTCGCTGATTGATGGTTCCTCGGTGCGTGTGCCGGGATGGCGTATTCAGGATCTGCGCGGGCAGACGATGGAGATGCATCCGCGGCCGGTGGATGTGGAGGTGGAGCGTCCGCTGGGTGAGACCGGCGCGGGTACGGACGCCCAGCTGGAGCGGGCAGTGAAAGAGTTACTGGCTACTCCATAGACGGCCTGGGATCGCTGGTGCTTAAGCGTGGCTTAAGTATGCGGGCGCAGGATGGAGATGATTTCGCCTGAATTCCGTTAGGTAGAGTTGTTTCGGACGGAAACTTTTGACTTTCTGGTTCGTCTTCCTTACTGACCAGCGACTTCAGGGGAAAAGTTTGAAGCGAACGATGTCTATGCGGCAGTAAAGAATGAGGATGGACATGATGCTTACGAAACGTGAGATCTTTCGAGTCACCGCGCTGGGAGCGAGCCTGATGCTGCCGATGGCGGCGTTGCTGGCCGATGGCGCGGTCGCGATGGCGCAGGCCCCGGCTCCGGCGGCTGCTGCAGCCGGGCGGCAGATTGGTACCGTCAAGGCAATCTCGGGAAACAGCATCACGCTGACGACGGATGCCGGACAGCAGGTGGTGGTCAGTGTGGCGGAGGGGGCGAAGATTCTGCAGCTTGCGCCGGGCAGTACGGACCTGAAGTCGGCGACGGCGATTACGCTGGCGGATATTGCGACAGGCGATCGCATTCTGGTGGCGGGCAAGGCGGGGGATGACGCGTCCAGCTTAGTGGCGTCGCGGGTGATTCTGATGAAGTCGACCGACATTGCGCAAAAGCATGCGCAGGAGCAGGCAGACTGGCAGAAGAGCGGCAGCGGCGGAATTGTGAGTGCGGTCGATGCCGGGACAGGGGTGCTGACGATTTCGGTTGGCGCGAAGAAGATTCAGGTGAACACCTCGGCCAAGACGATATTCCGGCGCTACGCGGGCGATTCGGTGAAGTTTGAGGATGCGGTGCCGGGCACGCTGGCGCAGATACAGCCAGGAGATCAGCTGCGGGTGCGCGGGGATAAGTCCGACGATGGCTCGTCGATCCAGGCGCAGGAGGTGGTCAGCGGCTCCTTCAAAAATCTGGCGGGACTGATTGCGACGCTGGATGCCGCGAATGGCACACTGACGCTGAAGGATCTTGCCACGAAGAAGATGATGACGGTGAAGGTGACGGCTAACTCCAGTGTTCACTCTCTGCCTCCGGAGGCGGCGGCCAGGTTTGCTGCGCGTGCGCGTGGCGGAGCCCAGGGCGGGGGGCAGGGTGGTGGTCAGGGTGGTAGCCAGGCAGCAGCCGGAGGTGGAGCTGCACCTGCGCGGGTTGCGGGTGGGCCTGGCGGTGGTGGTGGACGGGCTGGCGGAGGAGATCTTTCTCAGATGGTGAGCAGACTTCCTGCCGGGACGATCGCGGACCTGAAGGTAGGCGCTGCCGTGATGATTGTGGCTTCGCAGACCGATCCGGGCAGCGCGACGGTGACGGCGGTGACGCTGCTGTCGGGAGTCGAGCCGATTCTGGCTGCGAATCCGAATGGCACGCCGGAGATGACGTTGTCTCCATGGAATGTTGGCGGGGGCGCGCCAGAGGGTGGGCCGCAGTAGTTTGAGGCTTAGTTATGAGTTGCATCAATTGATTTCTTTTTTTGAGGAGTAGTTCATGTCATTTCGCAGAGCACTGAAGTTTTTTTTGCTTTTTTTTACCGCTTTGACCCCGATGGTTGCGCGAGCGCAGGGGGGCGGAGCTGCGGCTACAGTGCGTGGAGCGGTCACCGACCCTGAAAGTGCCATGATTCCGGGGGCGACCGTGACGTTGACTCCGGCCGCGGGTAAGGCATTGGTGGCGCAGTCGCAGAGTGACGGAACCTATGTGCTGCATGGCGTGCCGGCGGGAACCTATTCTTTGACTGTGACGATGCAGGGTTTTGCTTCCTTTGTGCGGCAGGGGGTGAGGGTCACTGCGGGACAGGCGCTTACGCTGGATGTGAAGATGGCCATTCAGGAGCAGACGCAGGAGGTTAACGTGACGGCGTCGGCGGCGTCGGTGGGGGTCGATCCGGATAGCAATTCGAGCGCCACGGTGCTTAAGGGCGCGGACCTCGATGCGCTTTCGGATGACCCGGACGAACTGGAGTCGGAGCTGACTGCGCTGGCCGGACCGGCGGCGGGGCCGAACGGCGGACAGATTTATGTCGATGGATTTACCGGTGGGCAGCTGCCGCCGAAGTCGTCGATCCGCGAGATTCGCATTAACCAGAATCCGTTTTCCGCGCAGTATGACAAGCTGGGTTACGGCCGCGTCGAGGTGTTCACCAAGCCGGGTACGGATAAGTTTCACGGACAGTTCAGCCTGCAGGGTATCGATTCCGCGCTGAATACGGGGAACCCGCTGTTGAATGCGTTCAACACGCCGGGGCAGCCGCTGCAGACGCAGCCGCCGTATCACACCATCTTTGTGCTGGGAAACATTACGGGACCGCTGGCGAAGTTTGCGTCCTTTACACTGTCAGGTTCGCATCGCGCGATTCAGGACAACAACCTGGTGAATGCGACGATTCTGAACACGCCGGCCTTCGATCCGAGCCTGACCTGCCCGACCGGCCAGGTGACCTGCACGTATGCCATCGCGAATCCGGAGCCGCAGTCACGGACCGACATCAGCCCGCGCATCGATCTTGCGCTGGGTGAGAAGAACACGCTGGTGACGCGCTTCCAGTATGTCGTGAACGACCAGAACAATGTTGGCGTTGGCGGGCTGGTTCTGCCCACCGCGGGTTATAACTCCAGCTTTACGGAGACGACGCTGCAGATGAGCGATACCCAGATCGTAACCCAGCATGTCATCAACGAGACGCGATTCGAGTATCAGCGGGACAGCACGATTGAGACTGCTCTGAGTACGGCACCGACGATTCAGGTGCAGGGAAACTTCACGGGCGGCGGTGCACCGACCGGCGGCGAGACAGATACGCAGAACCACTTTGAGGCGCAGAACTATACCTCGATCCAACTGGCCAAGAACTTCATCCGGCTGGGCGGCAGGCTGCGGTCAACGAGCGATACAAATACGACGACGGCGGGAACGAACGGCACGTTTACGTACAACTGCCTGGTTGCTAATCCCTGCTCGGCGAGCCCAGCGGCAGCCTATCAGAACAATCAGGCCAGCCAGTTCACGATCACTCAGGTGCTGCATCCGGCGAACGCTACGGTTGTGGATCTTGGCCTGTATGCGGAGGATGACTGGAAGGCGCGTTCGAATCTGTCGATCAGCTACGGTATTCGTTATGAGACGCAGAATCACCTTGGGGACCATCACGACTTTGCACCGCGCGTGTCGGTTCGCTACGGCCTGGGTAAGGCATCGAGCAACCCGAAGACGGTTATCAACGGAGGTTTCGGAATCTTCTATGACCGGTACCTGCTGGCCAATGTGATGAATACCGTTGAATCCAACGGAACCAATCAGATCCAGACGCAGCTTACGAATCCGAGCGGTGCCTGCACGCCGCAGGATATAGCCGCCTGCACAGGCACTACGGCAGGTGGCACCAAGACGTATTCGGCGTCACCGAACCTGCGGACTCCGTACACGCTGCACTACGCCTTCGGGGTGGACCAACAGCTCTTTCGCGGAGCGACTCTGTCGGTCAACTACATTCGTGCCGATGGTGTGCATCAGTTCTACAGCATCAATGCGAACTCGCCGACGAGCTACAACGCGGACGGTACGCCCAACTATCCGATCGCACCAACCACGCCTAACGGCCATCCCATCGTTCAGGATACGTATGAGTCGGGAGGTGTCTTTCGGCAGAACGAGCTGATTGCCAATGTGAACATCCGCCCAAACCGTATCTTCTCGATCTCGGGCTATGGCGTGCTGAACTATGCCAAATCCGATACGGGCGGCGCGACGTCGTATCCGTCTGCGAATTTCTATGACATTGGAGAGGACTATGGACGGGCGACCTTCGATACGCGTTATCGGCTCTTCCTGTTCGGGACTCTGAATCTGCCCCACACGATCACGATTAGTCCGATCATGATTCTGTCGGCAGGGACGCCGTACAACATCACGACCGGCGGCGTGAACGACTCGGGCCAGGCCAATTCGAGACCGGAGTTTGGCCCGTCCAACGGCATCGCACCGGGTACTGTCGGATCGAATACGATTCCGGGTTGCGGGAGTTTCGTCACGCCGGCTGCGGGTGTTACGTACACGCCTGTGCCAATCAACCTATGCACCGGACCGACGCAGTTTGTCACGAATCTCCGTCTGACCAAGACCTTTGGCTTCGGGCCGCGTACCGGACCGCCGGTGGCGCAGGGAGATGGCGGTCCCGGAGGCCCAGGTGGTCCTGGCGGGCCGGGTGGTCCTGGTGGCGGCGGACGTGGCGGCGGAGGCGGTGGTGGTGGACGTGGCGGTGGTGGTGGTGGCGGCGGACGTGGTGGTGGCGCTGGCAACACGGGCAAACGCTATAACCTTGCCTTTGGTGTCCAGGTGCTGAACGTGTTCAACGATGTGGATGTTTCCACACCCAACGGAACGCTGACATCGCAGAACTTTGGCCGATCGACGCAGCTTGCGGGTAATCCGTTTACCAGCAACTCCGCGGCACGGCGCATTACGCTGCAGACTTCCTTTACGTTCTAAGAGCAGAGTCAGATGGAAGGGGCGCAAGCGGCTGATGCCGGTTGCGCCCTTTTTCTTTGGTGATGCCAGCGGTTTGCGCGAGTGCGCTATGGGGTTGAGTTGAAGTTCTTTTTGAGGGTCTGCCAGCAGGTGTAGTACTCGTGCTGGCGGGCGGCGGTGTCCATCGCGAACTTTGTGGGACGGCAGACGAAGCGGGTTTCGAACATGAAGGCCATGGTGCCGTCGAGTTTGACCGGCTTGAGTTCGGCGGTGCTGGCGCGGGCGAAGGTGTCGGCGTCGGGGCCGTGGCCGCTCATGCAGTTGTGCAGGCTGGCTCCGCCGGGGACGAAGCCTTCGGCCTTGGCGTCGTATTCGCCGGTGACGAGGCCCATGAACTCGTTCATGAAGTTGCGATGGAACCAGGGCGGGCGGAAGGTGTGTTCGGCGACGATCCAGCGCGGAGGGAAGATGGCGAAGTCGACGTTGGCGGTGCCGGGAATCTCGCTGGGTGAGGTGAGGACGGTGTAGATGGAGGGGTCGGGGTGGTCGAAGCTGACGGAGTTGATGCAGTTGAAGCGGGCGAGGTCGTATTTGTATGGGGCGTAGTTGCCGTGCCAGGCGACGACGTCGAGGGGGGAGTGGTCGAAGTCGGTGGCCCAGAGGTTGCCCTGGAATTTGGCGACGACCTGGAAGGTGGTGCTGTCGCGGTCGTCGAAGGCGGCGTGAGGGGTGAGGAAGTCGCGGCTGTTGGCGAGGCCGTTGGCACCGATGGCTCCCAGCTCGGGCAGGCGGAAGGTGGCTCCGTAGTTTTCGAGGAGGTAGCCGCGGGCCTGGGAGTCGAGGAGTTCGACGCGGAACTTGATGCCGCGAGGGACGACGGCTATTTCGCCGGGGGCGAGGTAGAGGATGCCGAGTTCGGTATGGAGCATGAGATGGCCGAGTTGGGGACGAAGAGGAGTTCGCCGTCGGCGGTGTAGAAGAAGCGGTCGGTCATGCTTTTGTTGGCGGCATAGATGTGGATGGCGAGGCCGGAGTGCATGGTGAGGTCGCCGTTGCCGGCGAGGGTGGTGAGGCCGTCGATGAAATCCACTTCCTGCGGAGGAGTGGGTAGCGGTAATGGGTTCCAGCGGAGTTGGCTGGGGGTGGTCTCGACTTCGTTGAAGGGGGTGGAGCGGACGAGGCTGTTGGGGATGCGCTCGTAGGGTTTGTGCATGACTGAGGGGCGGATGCGGTAGGTCCAGGTGCGGCGGTTGAGCAGGCGGGGCGCGGTGAATGGGCTGCCGCTAAGCTGCTCGGTGTAGAGGCCGAGGGGGGCTTTTTGAGGGGCGTTCTGGCCGATGGGGAGAGCGCCGGGGACGGCTTCGGTGGCGTGCTCGTTGCCGAAGCCGGTGAAGTACTGGAGGTCGGGCATGAATGGTCCTCTCTGCTCGCGAGGTTGACTGCGCGTTGGAGGCGCTTCGCGAGGCCAGAGAAGCTTAGCTGAAAAACTGTTGAAAGGCGATGTCCTGCCGGACGGGCCTCCTGCGCGGAGGGCGACCACTTCGTGGTGGGTATGCCTTGTCTTGCGGGGATGATCTTCTGGGGGCCTCGCGTTGCTCGGCGGATGCATGATTCCGACCAACGGGAGGGCCGTTGCTCTCTGTTGCGCCAAGACAAGTTAAAAAGGCGTGTGAACGCCCGCGCTCTGCGCAGGAGGCCCGTCCGGCAGGACAGGCTCTTTCAGCTTCTGAGGCGGAGGATGTCGGTGCCGTGTTGCAGGAAGGGCTTTGTGGGTTCGCTGACAGAGCCGGCGGAGGCGATGACGACGGTTTTGGCGTTGAGGAACTCACGCATGCCGGCGGCGGAGAGCTCGCGGCCGTAGCCGGAGCGTTTGATGCCGCCAAAGGGCAGACGCGGGTCGCTGGCGACCATGGTGTTGAGGAAGACGCCGCCGCACTGGAGTTCAGAGACGAGTCGCTGCTGCTCGGCAGGGTCGCGGGTCCAGGCAGAGGCGCTGAGGCCGAAGGGAGTGTCGTTGGCGAGCTCGATGGCCTCGTTTAAATCCTGGACGCGGAAGAGCATGGCGACGGGGCCGAAGAGCTCTTCGCGGTAGACGGCGGAGGTGCGGGGAACGCCGACGAGGACGGTGGGCTCGAAGTAGTTGCCTTCGCCGAGCATGCGCTCGCCACCGGTGAGGATGCGGGCTCCGGCCTGTTTTGCGGCCTGGACCTGGGCTTCGAGGTGGTCGACGGCGCGGGCAGTGGCGAGTGGGCCGATGTCGGTGGTTTCTTTCATGGGGTCGCCGACACGCATGGCCTCCATGCCGGCGACGAAGCGGGATTCGAAGGCGTCGTAGATGGTGTCGTGGATGATGAAGCGCTTGGCGGCGATGCAGGACTGGCCGCTGTTGACGCAGCGGGCGCGGATGGCGGTCTCGATGGCGAGGTCGAGGTCGGCGGAGGGCATGACGAGGAAGGGGTCGCTGCCGCCGAGCTCAAGGACGGATTTTTTGATGAGCCAGCCTGCCTGGGCTCCGATGGCGCGGCCGGCGATCTCACTGCCGGTGACGGTGACGGCGGCGATGCGCTCGTCGCCAAGGACCTTTTCGACCTGGTGGGTTTCGACGAGGAGCGACTGGAAGGTGCCGCGAGGAAAGCCTGCGCGGCGGACGAGAGCTTCGATGGCGAGGGCGCACTGGGGGACGTTGGGAGCGTGCTTGAGCAGGCCGACGTTGCCGGCCATGAGCGCGGGGGCGAGGAAGCGGAAGACCTGCCAGAAGGGGAAGTTCCAGGGCATGACGGCAAGGATGATGCCGAGGGGGTCCCAGCGGACATAGCTGTGGTTGTCGTCGGTGGGGATGGACTCGGAGGCGAGGATGCGGGCGGCGTGGTCGGCGAAGTAGCGGCAGGCGTCGGCGCATTTGAGGATCTCCTGATGCGCGGCGACGAGGGGCTTGCCCATCTCCTGAGTGATGAGGAGGGCGAGGTCGTCGATGTCGTGCTCGAGGAGGGAGGCGAGCTTGCGCATGCAGAGGGCGCGGTGGTCGAGCGGGACGGTGGCGTAGGCGCGGAAGGCTTCGGCGGCGAGGGTTATTTTTTGACGCGCGGCTTCGTCGGTGATGGGATCGAAGCGGCGGAGGAGGCTGCCAGTCGCGGGGTTAATCGATTCGATTGCCATGGATGCGTGAGCGTCTACTCCGAAGCGATTATTCTTCTGATGCCAGCTTAGCAAGAACCGAGGCCAGGATGTGGGCGCCACGTGCGATATCGGCGGGGGAGGCGTACTCGTCGGGACGGTGGCTGACGCCGTTGCGGCAGGGGATGAAGATCATGGCGATGGGGGCGATGCGGGCCATAAAGAGGGAATCATGGTAGGCGCGGCTGACCATTTTTTTGTATGGAATGCCTTGTTCGGCGCAGATTTGATCGAGGAGCTGGAGGGTGTGGGGAGAGGATTGCGCGGGAGCGTCGGCGTTGACGAGCTCTTCGGTGATGGTGACCTGGCGGCGGTGGCGGAGGTCTTCGCAGTCGCGACGGACGGCCTGCATGACGGACTCGCGGCGGTTGGGGTCGGTGTCGCGGATGTCGAGCTGAAGGATGACGCGGCTGGGGACGCTGTTGACCGCGCCGGGGTGGACGTCGCAGGTGCCGACGGTCGCGACGGTGTCGATGGTGTGGGTGGCGAGGGCGTGTTTTTCGATGGAGAGAATGAGCTCGGCGGCGGCGCAGAGGGCATCGCGGCGGTCGGGCATTAAGAGAGCTCCGGCGTGGCCGCCAAAGCCGGTGATGGTGAAGCGGTAGCCTGCAGGGGCGGCGATGCTGGTGACGATGCCGATCGGGATGGCTTCGCGTTCGAGGAGGGGGCCCTGTTCGATGTGGAGTTCGAGCCAGGCGTGGTAGTGGTTCGGGGGCAGGAGTACGGAGGAGAGTGGGCCGGTGAAGCCTGCGGCGGTGCGGACCTGGGCGAGGGTGCGGGCTGTGTCGGCGGCCTCGTTGGCGGCTCGGGGTTCGTTGGTACCTCGGGGTCCATTGGCTTCGCGGAGTGCGTCGGCGCGGGTGGGGTCGAGGGTGCCGGAGAGCAGGCGGCTGCCGAGACAGCCGATGCCGAAGCGAGTGGGCTCTTCGGAGGTGAACATGACGAGCTCGATGGAGCGGCGGGGCTGGAGGCCGCTGCGCCTGAGGGCGCGCATGGCTTCGAGACCGCCGAGGACGCCGACGGTGCCGTCGTACATGCCGGCGTGGGGGATGGCGTCGGTGTGGGAGCCGGTGGCTACGGCGGCGAGTTCGGGCGCAGTGCCGGGCCAGCGGATGAAGGTGTTGCCGACGGCGTCTTCGCGGACGAGGAAGCCTTCGGCGGTGGCGAGATCCTTGAGCCAGGCGCGGGCGCGGAGGTCGTCCTCGGAGAAGACGATGCGGGTGACGGCGGTGCCGGAGGGATCAGGCTCGACGCTGGTGAAGGTGGCGAGGGTCTGGAGTTCGCTGAGGAGACGGGCTTCGTCGATGTGGATCTGCATGGTGCGAGACTCCTGCTTGTGCCGGTCGGGCTTCGGGGAGAATTTTAGACGAGCGGGTTGCGATTCCAGTCTTTGTAGATGAGGTACTTCGCGGGGCGCTTGCCGAGGGCGCCGAACCACTGCGGGCAGAAGGGGCCCATCCAGATGAAATCGCCTGCGGTGACGGGGTACCACTGGTCGCTGAGGCGGTAGATGCCGCCGCCCTCGAGCATGAGGAGGCCGTGCTCCATGACGTGGACTTCGACCATGCTGAGCGCGGCGCCGGGCTGGTAGGTCATAGTGTTGACGGCGAAGTCGAAGGCGATGGAGGCGGGTAGAAGGCTGCGGACCTGCAGGTCGGGGTCGTCGTTGAGAGGTACGGCGAGAGTTTTTTCTTCGTGGCCGATGAGGATCTCGGGTGCTGGCGTGTTGGCGAGGGGCTCGTATGGTTTTTCGATGATGGCGATGCGTGTGGTCTGCTGGGCAGTGAGGGTGTGGGTGGTGTCTTCGGGGAGATACGCGTAGCTGCCTGGGGTGAGCGTCTGGAAGGTCCTGTCGGTGGCGAGGTCGGCTGCGCCTTCGAGGACGTAGAGGAAGCGTTGGGCGGAGGTTGGGCCGAGGGTGCCGCCAGGTTCGAGTTCGGCGGTGTACTGGGTGAAGGCGGCGCCGGCTGCGGGGGAGATGTGCACGATGGCGGTGGCGCGCTCCATGCCGGGAAGGACGGTGCGGACAAAGGTGTCGGGCGTGTGCAGGAGATGGTCGCGCTGGTTGGTGCTGCGGGTGTGTCCGAGGTTATGCATGGGTGTCCTTGATGTGTGCTTCGTCCGCTCTATCATCGCGCAATAACGTGAGGAACTCCATTGCTGTAGCGAGGGCGGCTTCTATGTCCTGGGGCAGAACGGACTCGTCGGGGTGATGGCTGAGGCCGCCTGGGCTGCGAAGGAAGAGCATGGTTGTGGGCAGGCGCTGGGCGACGATCATGGCGTCGTGGCCGGCTCCGCTGGTCATGGTTCGGCTGGGGAAGCCTGCTTTTTCAGCGGCAGCTTGTAACAGATGAGTAAGGGATGGGCTCATCGGGACGGCGGGTTGTTCGAGCTGCGTTTGTACGCTGAGCTGTACGCCGCGCTTTGCTGCTGCGGAGTTTGCACTGTTTGTAAGAGAAGATACGGCGGTGTGGCGAGCCTGGTCGTTGGCGTGGCGGATGTCGAGTGAGGTTGTGACCTGTCCGGCGATGACGTTGCCGGCGTTGGGCGAGGCTTCCAGTCTGCCTACGGTGGCGACGAGGCCGGTATGGGCGTTGGCATACTCTTCGACGGCGACGATCCAGTCGGCGGCGGTGGTGAGAGCATCGTGGCGCAGGTGCATGGGCGTGGTGCCGGCGTGGTTGGCGTGGCCGGTGAAGGTGAGTTGCAGGCGTGTCTGACCGACGAGGGATTCGACGATGCCGAGTGAGGCGGACTCGGCTTCGAGGATCGGGCCCTGTTCGATGTGGAACTCAAGGTAAGCGAAGGCTTCTTCTGATAACGCTGCGGTGCGTAGATTTGCTGGATCGAGGCCGAAGTTTTGGATCGCTTCGAGGACGGTGATGCCATCGCGGTCTTTGCGAGCCAGTGTGTCTGCGTCGAGCTTGCCGATGAGGGCGAGGCTGCCAAGGAAGGGTTTGCTGAAGCGCACTCCTTCTTCCTCAGAGAAGCCGATGACCTCGATCGCGAAGGGGAGATGCTGACCGTGTAGCTCTTCGAAGATGGCGACGCCGAGCACTACGCCGAGGATGCCGTCGAAGGCGCCGGCGTTGGGGACGGTGTCGAGATGAGAGCCGATGAGGAGGCGAGGTGCGTCCGAAGTTTGACCGGGCCAGAGACCGCGCAGATTGCCGATGGAATCGATGTGTACCGTCATGCCTGCTTCCTGCATCCAGTTGCGGAGGAGCGCGTGGACCTGGTGCATCGAGGGCGAGAGAAAGAGGCGTGTGGTTTCGCCCGGCACATCGGTGCATGCCGCGATCTGGCGGCAGCGGGCGATGATGCGATCTGCGCGATCTGTATTTGTGCTGGTCATCGTTACTTTTAAAAGAGCTCAGGATTTACGGCGGATGCGGGCTTCAATATAACCGGCAGGCTCGTCGGTGGGGACGAAGATTTCGTTGGGGTTGTCCTGGCCGAAGCGGGAGAGATCGACCAGAAGACAGTGTTTGTTGGGCATGGTGAGTTTGATTTCGTCGATCTGCGGAACGTCTTCGAGGGCGCTCTGAGCCATTGCGTAGAGGGTCTGCTGGACGGATTTGCTTTCGTGATCCGCGAAGGTGCTGAGCATGGTTTCGCGGATGGCGGTGCGGACGGCGTCGAAGTCGAGATCGCTGGAGGTGTAGCGCCATTCCGCGCTGACGGCGGTGCCGAAGAGGCGGTCTTTGGTTTCGGGCAGTGTGGTGAGCGAGTCCTTGATGTAGCCTTCGAAGCTGGAGTTTGCGGTCTTGAGGATGACGAGGTCGTCGAGGCCGGAGAGGATGTGGAATGCGTTGCCCTGCGTGCGTTCGACGGTGGTGGTCTGGCGTTCGTTGCTGCCTCGCATGAAGGCGCTGGGGTGGGGTTCGCTATCGATCTCCAGTCGCTTCCATAGCGTGCTTTCGATGTGGATGGAGGCAGAGCTGACCTGCGGATTGCGACTGAGCAGAAAGTCGGTGAGCTCCTTCGCGTAGCCTTCCATCGTCGTTGCTGTGGAGGTGCGGGCGATGGAGTAGACGGTGTTCTTCATGGTGTCGGTTGGAAGAATTTTGCTGTTGTCGCCTTCGAGATGAGCGGAGTCGAAGTCGCCTTTGAGAAGGATCTGCACCGTCCACTCGCGCAGATCGTGGCCGTGGCCGTGGCGCGTGACCTTCATGAGGCGGACGCGGGACTTGCCGTAGCGATTTTCTGCGAGTTCGATGCCTGTGTGTTTTGTCATGGTTCAGCTTCCTCGATAGGTGGTGTAGCCGTTGGCGGTGAGCAGGAGGGGAATGTGGTAGTGCTGTTCTGCAGACTGCACGGTGAAGACGATTTCGACGTAAGGGTAGAGGCCGTGGAGTTGCTGCTGCTCGTAGTAGATCGCGGTGGCGAAGTGGATGCGGTATGCGCCTGGTTGAAGAGGCTGGGTGGGCGGCAGAAGATCTTTGCAGCGGCCGTCGGCGTCGGTGTGGGCGTCGTTGATGAGGGACCATGTGTTGCCGGTCAGGCGCGCGAGCGTGATGGGAACTCCTGCTGCCGGACGGCCGCGCGCTGTGTCGAGGATGTGTGTGGAGATGCCCATGGTTAGCTCCCGTGCAGCCATTTTTTGAGACGAAGGTGTGTGATCTGACTTTGTTGTTCGGCGGCTTCGCGAAGCTCGGTTGCATCGTCGTTCTGCATGCGGGCTTCGAGGATGTTGAGGATCTCTGCCGATGATTTGCCGGTGGCGCAGACGATGAAGATGCGGCCGAATTTCTGTTCGTAGCGGTGGTTGGCTTCTTGGAGCGCAGATTTGGCCGCGTCGTCGGAGCTGACGTTCTGCTGCTCTTTTGCGGACCAGCGCCGGGATTCGGCTGTGGCGTGAGAGGCGGCCTGCTTCTGGCCGATGCGGGGATGGCTGTTAAATGCTTCGCGCCACGCCTGCCCTGATAGTGACCACCAGACTGTTGTGGATGCTTCGACGAGTGTGGCTTCGTCTGCGATGGGGCGTTTCGCGCTGAGAGCGGCGGCCCAGGCCTGCGAGCCGCAGCAGGGCAGCACTTCGCGGGCGGCGGCGTCGGCGTCGAGCGAGTTCCATCGGACGAGCACTTCGTTCATAGGTGTTGGATCAGGATAGCCTGAGTTCGTGTCCGGAGGGTGTTGTTGCGAAGGTGCCTCGTTCATAGACAGGCTCTCCGCGCAGGTACGTCGCTTTGACGAGGCCGCGCAGGGTTTCTCCTGTGTAGGGGGAGATCAGGTGGCGGTAGTGCAGGTTGTCGGTGGTGATGATGTGCTCGGCTTCGGGGTCGAAGATGATGAAGTTTGCTTCGCGACCGACTGTGAGTGCGCCGGCTTTGTGGTCGATTCCGGCGAGAGTGGCCGGGGCAGAGCTCATCCAGCGGGCGATGTGGTCGAGGGTGAAGCCGCGCTGCTGGCAGTCTGTGTTCATGGCGGAGAGCGCGACGGAGAGGCTGGCGATGCCGCCCCAGGCGAGGTCGAAGCGGCCTGTGTCCGAGCGCTTCATCTCGGGTGGGCAGGGTGAGTGATCGGTGACGACCATGTCGATGGTTCCGTCGCCAAGAGCCTGCCAGAGGAGGTTTTGATTTGCTTTGCTGCGGATGGGAGGGGCGCACTTCAGGAGGGTCGCGCCGTCGGGAATCTCTTCTGCGGCGAAGTGAAGGTAGTGAGGGCAGGTCTCGACGGTGATGGGTAGTCCTTCAGCTCGGGCGGTGCGCAGATCGTCGAGCGCGAGGGCGGTAGAGAGATGAACGATGTGCAGACGGAAGCGGTATTGGCGGCAGAGGCGGATCATCAGACGGATGGCTTCGAGTTCGGCTTCGTCGGGACGGGAGGCGAGCCAGGTGGCGTAGCTTCGCCAGTCCGCGTTGCGTAATTTCTCCATTGCGAGATCGATGGGACCGGCGAGCTCGGCGTGGACGAGGAGCGGCAGGCCGGATTCAGCGATGGCGGGGAGAGCGACTTCGAGTTGCTGCTGGTCGATCATGGTGAAGCCGTCGCAGCCGGGGTAGATGAGGAAGCATTTGAAGCCGAGGACGCCGGCGCGTGCGAGTGGGAGGATGTGCTGCTGGTTGTCGGCGACGGCTCCGCCCCAGGGGGCCCAGTCGATGAAACACTCTCCTTGTGCGGCTTCGCGTTTGGCCTGGAGTGCGGCGACGGTGGTGGTCTCGGGCAGGCAGTTCAGCGGCATGTCGACGAGGGTGGTGTAGCCGCCTGCTGCTGCGGCGCGGGTGGCGGTGCGGAAGCCCTCCCATTCGGTGCGGCCGGGCTGGTTGATGTGGACGTGCGTGTCGACGAGGCCGGGCAGGATGGCGTCGGCGCCGCAGTCGTGAAGGACTGTGTCGGCGGGGAGTTCGGAGGCGCGGCAGATGGCGCGTATTATGCCGTGCTCGACGAGGAGCGCTGCAGGCTGCGTGCCGTGTGGGGTCACAACTCGATCCGAGAGGAAAGCATGTGCCATAATTTGATTGTCCCGTAACTCTCTTCGCGCAATGCGTGCAGTAAGGATACCGAGCGGAATGCAGGGCAATCCAGTTTTTATGGAAAAAGCGATCGCGCTGGCGACGGAGAACGTTACGTCGGGGCGCGGAGGACCGTTTGGCGCGGTGATCGTGCGCGATGGGGAGATCGTTGCCACAGGCGCGAATCTGGTGACGGCGACGAACGATCCGACGGCTCATGCCGAGGTTGTGGCGATCCGCAATGCGTGCAGCACGCTGGCGAGCTTTCAGTTGAATGGCTGCCATATCTATACGAGCTGCGAGCCGTGTCCGATGTGTCTGGCGGCGATCTACTGGTCGCGGTGCGATGCGATCTTTTATGGCAACTGCGCTGCCGATGCGGCGGCGGCGGGGTTTGACGATGCGTTTCTCTATGAAGAGATGAAGCGGTCAATCGGCGAGCGCACAATACCAACGATCAATCTGTTGCCGGAGAAGGCAATTTCAAGCTTTGATGCATGGCGCGTTTACGCCGGCAGAATCGATTATTAAAGACATGGCAATGAAGAAGAAAAGCTCCGTGGTGAAGAAGGTTGCGGCAGGTTCCGACGTCAGAGTGGCGCTGCTTGGATTTGGAACGGTCGGACAATCCGTGGCGAAGCTGCTTGCGGTGTCGAAGCTTCCGGGCGTGCAGCTGACGCACATCTTCAATCGTGATGTTGAGCGGAAGCGCAAATCGGATGCGGCGAAGGTGGTGCCGTCGACGGTGGTGTGGACGGAGAATATCAACGATATTTTGAACTCCAGGGTCGATGTGGTCGTGGAGCTGGTGGGTGGGCTGACGCCTGCGGAGGGCTGGATACGTAAGGCGCTGGCCGCGGGTAAATCTGTGGTGACGGCGAATAAGCAGCTCATTGCGTATCGCGGCACGAGCCTGGCAAAGCTTGCGGCGCTGCATAAGGTTCATCTGGTGCATGGAGCCGCGGTCGCGGGCGGCGTTCCGGTGATTCCAGGGATGCTGCAGGGGCTTGGCGGCGATCAGGTGAAGAGGCTGAGCGGCATCGTCAACGGGACGTGCAACTACATTCTCAGCCGCATGGAGACCGGCGCGGATTACGGCACGGTGCTGGCCGACGCGCAGCAGCTTGGGTATGCGGAGTCCGATCCGTCGGCTGATGTCGATGGCTACGATGCTCGAGCGAAGCTTTGTATTCTGTCGCGCATTGCGATGCATGCGGAGCTCGATCCCGATGCGGTTGCGACGCAGACGATCTCGACGATCGAGGCCATTGATTTTTCGTATGCGAAGGAGCTGAACTGCACGATTCGCCAGGTGTCGCGTGCGGAGCTTGATGGCAGGCTGGTTCATGCGCGGGTTGCGCCGATGCTGGTTCCGCTGGCTTCGCCGATGGCGTGGTCGCATGGCACGCAGAATATGGTCGTGGTCAGCGGACGGTTTGGCGGGGATGTCGTCTTCTCCGGGCATGGAGCAGGGGGCGAGCCGACGGCGGTGGCGGTGATCTCCGATCTGCTGGCTGTCGCGCAGGGTTGTAAGTCGGTGCAACTGCCGGTGCGGCGGCGCGAGGTGACGGGGGATTTTATGGCTCCGCACTATCTGCGTTTTGTTGTGGATGACAAGCCTGGGATTGTGTCTGCAATTTCGGGTGCACTGAGTAAGGTGGGGGCTAATATCGATTCGATCCTGCAGCGGCGCGGGTATCCCAAGCATCGTCTGCCATTTGTGGTGACGACGGAGCCGTGTCTGACCTCGATTATCGAGAAGGCGCTTAAGTCGATTGCACGAATGGACTGCATGCTGGAGCAGCCGTTGTGCCTGCAGATGCTCGAAGTGGAAGATAAGGCGGAATAAGAGAATGCGGACGCGGTGGGCTCTGGCGGTGGTTCGATGTTCTTTGCTCGCTGTTGGTCTGGCTGGCGTCTTCGTTTTTGCGCAGGATCCTACGCCCGTCGTCACGGTGCCGAATCCGCCGAATACAGCGGCCCAGCAGGCGAAACACTACGTCATTCTGGTTTCGCTCGATGGGTTTCGCTATGACTACCCGCGCATTTACGGTGCGCCACATCTGCTGAAGCTTGGAGCGCACGGCGCGAGCGCTCCCGATGGAATGCTGCCCGCGTATCCTTCACTGACCTTCCCAAATCATCTCAGCATCGTGACGGGGCTTTATCCTGAGCACCACGGGATTGTGGGCAACAGCTTCTGGGATCCGACGCGTGAGGAGACCTATGTCTATACGCAGTCGAAGACCAACAGCGATGGAAGCTGGTATGGCGGGACGCCGCTGTGGGTGCTGGCAGAGCAGCAGGGGATGCGGTCGGCTTGTCTGTTTTGGCCGGGCTCCGAGGCGGAGATTCAGGGTAAGCGGCCTTCGTACTATCTGCACTTCGACGACAAGCTCGACGATGAGAAGCGCGTGGATCAGGTGGTTGCATGGCTGAAGCTGCCGGTGGAGCTTCGTCCGCACTTCATTACGCTTTACTACGCCAATGTCGATCATGCGGGGCATGCCTACGGGCCGGATTCGGATGAGGTGCGGGCGGCGGTGCATCATCTGGACGGCATGGTGGGAGATCTGCAGGCGAAGGTTGCAAAGCTGCATCTGCAGATCGATATCGTCGTCGTTGCAGATCACGGCATGGTGAAGTTACAGGACGAGCCGGTGACGCTGTCGGAGTTTGCTGACCTGAGCAACTTTCATACGGATGGTTCGCTGCTGTATGCGAAATCGGATGCCGATGCGGAGAAGGCGTATGAGGAGTTCAGAGCGCATCCTGATTCTCGGTTCACCGCATATCGCAGGGCGAATACGCCGGCTGAACTGCACTTTGATGCGAACCCGCGGGAGGGCGATCCGGTGATTGTGCCGAATGGGCCGTTCAATATTCGGGCGCTGGCCGCACCGGAGAGCGCAGGGAGCCATAAGCCGCATGGAGGCCATGGCTTTAATCCGCGCACGATGCCTCAGATGAAGGCGATCTTCTTTGCAACGGGGCCTGATATCAGGTCGGGGGTAAAGTTGAAGCCGTTCGAGAATGTGAATCTGTATCCGTTTATCGCGAAGATGCTTGGGCTCGACCCGCCGGTTGTGGATGGGACGCCTGAGGTGCTGGCTCCGGCTTTGAAGCGGCCTTAGAGGCGTTGTCCTGCCGGACGGGCCCACTGCGCGTGGGGCGACCACTTCGTGGTGGGTATACCTTGTCACGCAGGATGA
>Ga0302316_10001434_pt1 | contig 18647 bp, 20 predicted proteins | sample III_Palsa_N3_2_FD_200456 | JGI IMG/M metagenome (GOLD analysis project Ga0302316, IMG submission 200456) | Peat permafrost microbial communities from Stordalen Mire near Abisko, Sweden - III_Palsa_N3_2 | ecosystem: Environmental > Terrestrial > Soil > Palsa > Peat permafrost | place: Sweden...
ACGGCGCAAGCTCCAAGGGCGGCAAGGGTGCCTGCCGCGGTCATGGTGGTGTAGACAAGAGCGGCGGTGCCGCGGCTGCCACAGCAGCGGCCCCTGCCGCAGCTCCCGCAACCGCGTCCGCTCCGGCACCCGCTGCCGCCCCGGCTGCTGCTCCAGCTGCCGCACCCGCACCTGCCGCCGCCGCGGCGCCCGCCGCCGCACCGGCGGCGAGCAGCGGCAAAGCGGAAAACACCGACCCGACCGGCGCCACCGCCAAGTGCAATGACGGCACCTACTCGCACTCCAAGACCCACTCCGGTTCCTGCTCGCGCCACGGCGGCGTCGCGCAGTTCCTGGTCAACTAAGAAGCCCGGCTGATCCCGCTCCCTTCGGGAGCGGGATTTTTTTGCGGAGCGCTCAGGCTCCGCGCACAGTCTCGAAGAATGAAGGCGGATCGCGCCGCACGATCTCGATGTCCGCTCCGACATTGCGCCGCAAATAGTCGATGACGGGGTCAGCCTGCACCGGTCCCGGATGCCGCCGCAGCGCGCACTCATCCACCCGGCCATCCTTGCGCCGCACCTGCAGCACCAGATGATGCGCGGCGGGGTAAAACGAGATGGCCGCGACCTCGCGCAAGACGATTTGATAGACCTTCCAGCGGCGGTTGCGATCCACCAGCCGCAGTATCCCGTTATTGCAAGACAGCAGGGGACCCTGGAATCCCGCGATGCGCGCCCGGAATGCGAAGTCCACGGCCCACACCAGCAGCAGCAGCGCCAGCGCCCAGGGCGGCCTCCCGGTCAGCAGGAATACCGCGGCGCCGATCACCACGCCGCAGCCCAGCGCTACGATCAGGTTCGAGGTGGCGCGCGGCGAGTAGAGCCCGTCAGGCTTCTCCACCCATTTTGCAAAATCCGGTTTCATCCCTTCCCCGAAGCGCCGGCAGGCATCCGCAATCCTACTCTTCCATCTTCCCCAGCAGCCACTGCAAGCCGGCCAGATGCTGCTGGTCGTGGCTGCACAGGTAATGCGCCAAGCCGCGTACCGTCACGGCCCCATAACCCTCGAATATTCCCTGCCGCAGCAGCTGCGGCTCATCCAGCCCGCGCAGCAGCTCCATGGTCGCCGCCCGTGCCGTCCGGAACACCGCCAGCGCTTCTGCGGCATCGGCCTGCGCATAAGCGCGCTCCCGCACCAGGGCGTAGCCGTCGAGCGAGGGCAGCAGGGGATTGGCCTCGTCCAGCAGGCGCCGGAAGCGCGGCTGATAGCCATCGAGCTCGATGTCCCGCACGTGGCAGATCTGTTCCAGCGGACTCAGCGATTCGCTGGGGATGCCCTCCCACGATTGCGGCGACCAGCGGATGAAGCGGGTCGGCACCGCCTCGAAAAATTCCTGCAGCCGCTGCGGAAATGCAGCCAGCGCATCCAGGGTTGCCGCGTTCAGCATGGTTCGCTCCAGCAGACAGTATTGGCCGAATGCTAGTGGCTGTCCGGCCGCAATGCAGCAGCACGGGACGCTGGCACACAAGCGGCGGACTTTCGATCATGGGAGGAACCGATACCGCTGGCCCGGCGCCTTCATCGCCCGGTGGACCGGTCATCACTCCGGTACTGAGCAGGGCCAGCGACGCCAGCGCGTACAACACCAGCTTTCTCGGATTCACGGCAGCTCCCAGGCGGAACGGACGCCACCGATTCTGCGCTGGCCCCGTGCGCTTACCGCGATCCTGCGGTGCAGGATTGGTGCAATCCGTCGCATGCCCCCCCTGTCGCGAGACCCCAATAGTGTTAACGAGGCTGCCGTTCAGCCTGCAGTCAGCTACATTGAGGCGGAATAGGCATCGCGCATTCCGCCGATCCGGTCGCCGCACCACCAGGGAAGCACACCATGAAACGCAGCACTGTGATCCGATCCTTGTGCCTCGCCGGCGTGGCCGCACTGGGCATCGCCGCCAATTCCGCCCAGGCCGCGGTGCAACAGCAGCTGAGTGTTTATACCGACGCAGGCGCGCGCGAATACATCCTCGCCACACCCGCCCAGCCGGTCAGCGGCCCGCGCCCCCTGGTGATACTGCTGCATGGCCACATCGGCACCGCTGCCAATGCCCTGGGCCAGGGCAAGACGCCCTCGCCGCTTTCGGCCTGGCTCAATATCGCCGACCGCGAGCAGCTATTGGTGGTCGCGGCGCAAGGCCTCAAGGGCAGCGACAACCATACCGGCTGGCATGACTGCCGCCTCGACGCGACCGAGGACACCACCGCCGACGATGTCGGTTTCATCGAACGCGTGGTCGGCAGCCTGGTGCAGGCGGGCCGCGCCGATCCCCATCGCATCTATGTGATGGGCATGTCCAACGGCGGCATGATGTCCTACCGCCTGGCCCTGGAAATGCATCCGGCGCCCGCCGCCATCGCCGCCGTCTCCTCCACCATGGCCGGCCAGACTGCTTGCGGCGAAACGCCGCGGCCGCTGTCCGTGTTGATGATCAACGGTACCGACGATCCGATCGTCCCTTACGGCGGCGGCAAGGTCGGCCTGCGCGGCTACAAGACCGGCACCGTCATCGGCGCCGACGCCACCCGCGATTTCTGGCTGCGCGCCGACGGCCTCGGCGGCGCCCCCGCGGTCGGCTACAACTTCCCGCACCTGAATCCGTCCGATAACACCCGCGCCAACCGGCTGACCTGGGGCCCCGCCGGCGGGCTGCAGGTCGAAGTGATCACCATCCAGAACGGCGGCCATATCGAGCCCAGCCTGGTCTATCACTACGGCTGGCTCTACCACCAGCTGGTCGGCGCCCAGAACAGCGATTTCGAGAGCGCCGAGGAAGCCTGGTCCTTCTTCAGGAACAAGAGCAGCCGGTAAATCTGGTCGCTCCGAGCACATGGACGCCGCCGCACAATACGCCCTGGCCTACGCCCTCACCACCAGCGCCGGCCTGCGCGGCCTCCTGACCCTGGCGGTGGTCTCGGTCGCCGTTCACCTGGGCGTGCTGCATCCGCCGGCCGCCTTCGCCTGGCTCGGCTCCAATGCGGTGACGCTGGCGCTGGTCGCCGTTGCCCTGGTGGAAATTCTCGGCGACAAGGTGCCGCTGATCGATCACCTGTTCCATGCGCTGCAGACCATCGTCAAGCCCGCCGCCGCCGCCATCCTGGTCGGCGGCATCGTCCACACACAGAATTCGCCCGAACTGTATGGCCTGATGGCGCTGGGCGCGCTGAACGCCCTGGGCGTGCACGCCGCCTCCGCCGCCGCGCGCGGGGCGTCCACCGCGCTGACCGGCGGCGTCGCCAACCCGGTGATCAGCGTGGCGGAGGATTCGATGTCGGTGACGATGATCGCCTTTGCCTTCCTGGCGCCGCTGTTCGCCGCGATCCTCGCCGTCCTGCTGAGCTACTTCATCTTGCGCGCCGCGCGCAGGATCTGGCGCCACCGCGAATCCGCCGCGGCGGAACTGCCGCCCGGAACCGGCGCCGGCTGAAATCTCACGGTGGCAACCGCACCGCGCATCACGCGGCGCAGCGCCGCCCAATGGCGCGACCTTTAAGAGAAAGATGAGACCCATCGTAGGGCGGCCCGTGGCCGCCGAGGTCGCTGCTATCCAGAAACTCGGCGGCCACAGGCCGCCCTACTGCCGCTGAAATCCCGCGCCGAGCGGCGCATCAAATCCCACAGGCTCAGTTCGCCGGCACCGGCGGCGCGTCCTGGGTCGGCGCCTGCATGCCGGCGGCATCGGCGTTATCGTCGTCGTCGGTTTCCGGCACGCTGTCCTGCGGCGTCACCGGCACCTTCGCCTGCGGCGGGTGATACAGCACCTTGCCCAGCAGGTACTGGTCGATCATCTGCCGCGCCACCGGCGCCGCCGAAGTGGCGCCCCAGCCGGCATGCTCCGCCACCACCGCCACCACGATCTGCGGATCCTCCGCCGGGGCGAAGGCGATGAACAGGGCGTGGTCGCGCAGCTGCTTGGTCACCGTATCCAGCTTCGGCGCGTAAGTCTCATCCTGCTTCAGCCCGGCCACCTGGGCCGTGCCGGTCTTGCCGGCCGAGGTATAGGGCGCATCCTTGAACACGGCGTAGGCGGTCCCGGTGGGGCTTTGCGTCACCAGCGACATGCCCTTGATCACCCTGGCGTAGACGCTTTCCTCGATGTCCTTGATCGGCGGCAGCGGCTCCGGCCGCACCTCGCGCGTCGTGCCGGTCAGCGGGTCCCGCATCGCATGCACGAAATGCGGCTTGAAACCGCCGCCGTGCATGGCCAGGCGCGCCACCGCTTGCGCCAGCTCCACCGGCGTCACGGTGAAATAGCCCTGGCCCACTCCCATGTTGACCGTTTCGCCCAGGTACCAGCTGTCGTGGTGCACCCGGCGCTTCCACTCGCGGGTGGGCAGGATGCCGGCCTTCTCGTTGGGGATGTCCAGGCCAGTCGTCTTGCCGAAGCCGAACTCGGCCAGCACGTCGTCGATGTGATCGATGCCCAGGTTCACCGCGGCCTGGTAGAAATAGACGTCGCAGGACTGGGCGATGGCCTGGTCCAGCGCCAGCCAGCCATGTCCGGTGCGCTTGTCGCAACGATACTTGCGCGATACGCCCGGCAGCTGGAAATAGCCTGGATCGAACACCGCCTTGTCCGGGTTGATGGTGCCGTAGTGCAGCCCGCCGATGGCCAGGAACGGCTTGATGGTCGAACCGGATGGGTAGGTGCCGAGCAGGGCACGGTCATACAGCGGCCGCTCCGGGTCGTCCAGCAGCGCATGGTAGGTGTCGTTGTCGATGCCTTCGACGAACGGTGCCGGCGCGAAGCCCGGTTTGCTCACCAGCGCCAGCACCTCGCCGGTCTTGGGGTCGATCGCCACCGCCGCGCCGTCGAGGTCGCCGAAGGCCTGCTCGCCCACGCTCTGCAGCTTGGCGTCGATGGACAGGTACAGATCCTCGCCCGAATGCCCGGCGTGGTAGTCCAGCTCGCGCAGCGGCCGGCCGCCGGCATTGGCCTCGATCACCTTGTTGCCCGGCAGGCCGCGCAGGTCGTCCTCGTGGCTGCGCTCGATGCCGGCCTTGCCGATCTGCGTCAGGCCCTGGTACTCGTCCGCGTTGAGGCTGGCGTAATCCGCATCCGAGATGCCGCCGACGTAGCCGATCAGGTGCGAGGTGACATCGCCCATCGGGTAGTCGCGCGACAGCTGCGCGCTCACATCCACCCCGGTGTATTCGTAGCGGCTCACCTCGAAGCGCGCCACCTCCTCCATCGACAGATGTGTGCGCAGCGGCACCGCGTTGTAGCGCTGCGTCTTGTGCATGCGGTCCTTGAAGCGCGCGATATCGCGGTCGCTCAGCTGCAGCACATCGCCCAGCCGCGCCAGGGTGTTGTCCAGGCCGCCGACCTTTTCCGGGGTGATCTCCAGCACGAAGCTCGGTTCGTTCTGCGCCAGCAGGGCGCCGTTGCGGTCGTAGATCAGTCCGCGCACCGGCGCCACCGGGATCAGGCGCATGCGGTTCTCGTCGGCGCGGGTCACGTAGTAGTCGTGCTGCACCAGCTGGATCTGCGCCAGCCGCCCCAGCAGCAGGCCCGCCAGCAACAGCACGATCAGGCCGGCCACCACCACGCGCCGGGTGAACGAGCGCTTTTCCTCGAAAATATCCTTGACCGACTCGAAGGTCTCGGGCAGGCCGAAGCTCGCCTGCGGCCCGCGCCCGATCTGTGAGGTTCCAGACTTGCGGCCCGGAGGAATCCTTGAACTCATCTAACGCCTGTCAACACCTGGAACTGGAACTTGTCCGTGAATGAATCGCCGCCACGCCGCCCATGATATGCGCTCGCCAGCGCCGAGGTATGGACCGCGGCCAGGACCTTCGGTTCTCGCGCCGATCCGCGGCGGAACCGGCCCGGATTGGCGCACAGTTTAGCGCGCGCCATGGCGGAGAGGCTCTAAACTGCCGCATCGTTCGAGAGGTGTCGATGAAAATTATTCGTGCTGTGGCCGCGGCGCTGACCTCCCTGTGCGCCGCCTGCGCGGTGCATCCCGTGGCGCCGGCCGCAAGCCCCGGCCCGTCGGCCCCTTCCGCTACGCCGGGCGCGGCCGCCCCGCTCTACTCCTCACGGGAGAGAGCCAGCCTGTTCGGCTGCTCGGCGCTCACCGACACCGCCATGATCGTCGCCGACATGAAGCACCGGGGTGTTTCCCTTCAGGACGTCAAGGCCTTCTACGCCGGCCGGCCGAATTCGGACCTGACCCTGGCCACCGCCGACAAGGTCTACGACGACAAGGTCGGCAATATCTGGGATTACGCCACCGTATTCTTCGGCGACTGCGCCACCCGGGTCTCCCTGGTGCCGCGGGAGCGCACCGGGCCGGCCAGCTTCTGCATGCTCAACAGCATGATCGCGGCCAGCGCCCAGGCCTCGCGGGAGGCGAACGTGCCGATCGAGAAAGTCGAGAAATACTTCGCCGGCTTCCCCGGCGACCAGCCCCGGGCGATCATCACCCAGGTCTACGCGCAGTCGCAGAGCCGCGCCGAGGCTCATGCAGAGGCCTGGAACGCCTGCATGGCCCCGATTTCCGGCGGCTGAGCGAACGCGCCCATCCAACACCGGACGCGCGCTCAGCGATAGTCGGCGCAGCGGAACGCGGTCTCGCCGAAGTGCGCTTCGCAGGCGCTGGTGCCGGGCGTCGGCCAGCTCGGCGCATAGTTGAACACCAGGCTGCCGCGCCGCGCCGAGTAATTGAACTCCGGCTGCGCCGGCAGGGCTGCGATATAGCCCGGCACCAGATCCTGCAGGGTCGCCGGCCCCTTGCGGTTGACCTGTATATAGCTGTTCAGTGCGGCCAGCACCGCGTTTGCGTTCTGCATCAGCCGTTCACCCTGCGGGTCCTTCCCCGCCTGCCAGACCGCGCAGGCGCATAGCAGCGCCGCCAGCCATACCGCCAGCACCGTCCTCATCGGCAGCCTCCCCCTGCGGCGTTCGAACCGCATTGCTCTTCCTTTGAGTATTGCACCACCCACTTAAAGCGGCCGAAGGCGGGCTTGCTTAACAAAGACTATTATCTCGACTTATTTAATATCATGTGATATTATCTCTACAGTTTTCATGTAAGCAGGACCCATCCCATGGATCGTTTGCGCAATTTCGGCTTTCTGCTCAAGGACGTATCGCGCCTGTCCGGGCTCAATTTCGAGCGCGAGGCGAGCAGCCTGAATCTGACCCTGGCGCAGTGCAAGGTCCTGATCTATCTGCAGCGCAACGAGGGCATCAGCCAGGTGCGGCTGGCCGAACTCACCGACACCGACCCGATGACCGTGGTGCGCAACCTCGACCGCCTGGAGCGGGACGGCCTGATCGAGCGCCGGCAGGATCCGGCCGATCGCCGCGCCCGGCGCCTGTTCACGACAGCAGCGGCGGCGGCGATGCTGGACGAGATCTGGCGCATCGCCGACCGCGCCCGCGCCGCCTCGCTGGCCGGACTGTCGGCGGCCGAGCGCGGCCAGCTGGTGGGCCTGCTCGAGCGCGTTCACGCCAATCTCACCGCGCTGCTGCCGGGCGCCGAAGCAGGCGCCCCGCCCTGTCCTCCGCCGGAAGCGGAGGAGGATGCCGCAGCCCAACCCGCCGCCGAAACTTCCCCCAGGCGCGGCGGCAACAAGAAGGAATCCGCATGAGCGCAGCCACCCCCACCCTCGGCGGCCTGCCAGACGGCGGCAGTAAGTCGCGCGCCGGACAGCCGCATCTCCGCCCGATGATCGGCGGCATGCTGCTGGTCGCCATCGGCACGCTCTACTTCTGGTTCAGCGCCGGCCGCATCCTGTCCACCGATATCGAGCTGATCCGGCGCATCAGCGTTCGCGCGCGCACCGCCGCCGTTGCCGGACTCCGCGTCGCCGGGCGCGGCCCGCTGGCGGCACCGCTGCAACGGATGCACATCAGTTTCATCACGCCGCCGGCAGGCGCCACGCCCCAAAGCCGAACTACGAGCCAGTGCGAGTCATCCGCCCGGTGCGCCGGCAACACAAAGGTAGTCTCATGAGTGCAGCCTCCCCCACCGCCGGCAGCATCCCGGCCGACTCCGGCAAGTCCCGCGCGGAGCGGCTGCGCCTGCCGCTGATGATCATCGGCGTGGCGCTGGTCGCCATCGGCACGCTGTATTTCTGGATCACCGGCGGCCGCTACATGTCGACCGACGATGCCTATGTCCAGGCGGCGCGGGCCTCCATCAGCAGCAACGTCGCCGGCCAGGTGGCGGAAGTCGCGGTGCGCGACAACCAGCGCGTGCACCGCGGCGATCTGCTGTTCCGGCTCGACGACCAGCCCTATCGCATCGCGGTGGAGGAAGCGCAGGCCAAGCTCGGCACCGCGCGCCTGGAGGTCATCGCCGGCAAGGCCACCTATCACCAGCAGCTCGCCGCGCTGCGCTCGGCGCAGGACACGCTGGACTACCAGGGCCGCGAATACCAGCGCCAGCAGAAGCTGCTCGCCTCCGGCATCTCCTCGCAGATGCAGTTCGACCAGGTGCAGCATGCGCGCGATACGGCGCGGCAGCAGGTGGCCTCGGCGCAGCAGCAGGTGGCCAGCGTGCTGGCCATGCTCGGCGGCGATCCCGACATCGATCCGGACCAGCATCCCACGGTGCAGCAGGCCCAGGCGGTGCTGGACCGGGCCAGGCTCAACCTGGGCTATACCCGCATCGTCGCGCCGGACGACGGCATCGTCACCAAGGTCGAGCAGCTCCAGGTGGGCGACTACATCAACGCCGCCAGCCCGGTATTCGCGCTGATGTCCACCCGCGACGTCTGGGTCGAGGCCAACTTCAAGGAGAACCAGCTGACCCACATGCGTTCCGGCCAGCCCGCTACGGTCGACATCGACACCTACTCCGGCAAGACCTTCCAGGCTCACGTGGTCAGCATCGCCCCCGGCACCGGCTCGCAGTTTTCGGCGCTGCCGCCGGAGAACGCCACCGGCAACTGGGTCAAGGTGGTGCAGCGCCTGCCGGTGCGACTGGAATTGCAGGACGTGCCCGCCGATCTGCCACTGCATTCCGGCCTCAGCGCTACCGCTGAAGTGGACACGGGCCACAGCCGCGGCCTATTCGGCTCCCACGCTGCGCAGTGAGTCCCACCGCCATGCCGGCACCCGCCGGGCCCGCGCTGAACCGGGGCATGATCACCCTGACGGTGATGCTGACCTCGATCCTGCAGACGCTCGACAACACCATCGCCAACGTGGCGCTGCCGCGGATGCAGGGCTCACTGTCCGCCACCCAGGACCAGATGACCTGGGTGCTGACCTCCTACATCGTCGCCGCGGCCATCATGACGCCGCTGACCGGCTGGCTCGCCGATCAGTTCGGGCGCAAACGGCTATTCCTGGCCTCGGTGGTCGGTTTCACCATCGCCTCCGCACTCTGCGGCCTGGCGCAGTCGCTGCCGCAGATCGTGCTGTTCCGCTTCCTGCAAGGCTTGGCCGGCGCGGCGCTGGTGCCGATGTCACAGGCGGTGCTGTTCGACATCAACCCGCCGGAGAACCACGGCAAGGCCATGGCCGCCTGGGGCCAGGGCGTGCTGCTCGGCCCGATGCTCGGCCCCATCCTCGGCGGCTGGCTCACCGACAACTACAGCTGGCGCTGGGTGTTCTACATCAATGTGCCGCTGGGCATCCTTGCCTTCCTCGGCGTGCTCGCCTTCCTGCCGGACGGCGAGAAGCGCCATTCCCGCTTCGACTTTTTCGGCTTCGCCATGCTCAGCATCGCCATCAGCGGATTGCAGCTGGTGCTCGACCGCGGCCCGCTCAAGGACTGGTTCGGCTCCTACGAGATCTGGACCGAGGCCACCGTCGCCGGCCTGGCCTTCTACCTGTTCATGGTGCACAGCGCCACCAGCCGGCAGCCCTTCATCCGCCCCTCGCTGTTCAAGGACCGCAACTTCCTCGTCGGCAATGTCTTCATCTTCGTCGTCGGCATCGTGCTGTTCGCGACCCTGGCGTTGCTGCCGCCGATGCTGCAGGACCTGATGAACTACCCGGTGTATAAAGCCGGCTTGCTGACTGCGCCGCGCAGCCTCGGCACCCTCATCGCCATGTTCGTCGTCGGCCGCATGGTGGGACGGTTCGACGCACGCCTGATCATCGGCCTCGGCTTCGGCCTCACCGCCATCTCGCTGTGGATGATGACCCGCTTCGACATCCAGATGAATGGCGTACCGGTGTTCTGGTCCGGCATCGTGCAGGGATTCGGCACCGGCATGGCCTATGTGCCGATGGCGACCATGACCTTCGCCACCCTGTCGCCCGCGCTGCGCAACGAGGGCACCGCCTTGTTCAGCCTGACCCGCAACATCGGCAGCAGCGTCGGCATTTCGGTGGTGCAGGCCCTGCTGGTGAGCAATACCCAGGTGGTGCACTCGGCGCTGGCCGAGCATGTCTCGCCCTATAACCTCGCTGCCCGCAACCCCGAACTGCTGGCGCAACTCTCCACCCACTCCGGCGCCGCCGCCTTCAACGCAGCGCTCACCGGCCAGGCCAGCATGATCGCCTACATCGACGACTTCCAGCTGATGTTCATCCTGACCCTGCTGGCCATGCCGTTGCTGCTGCTGGTGCGTACAGTCAAGGCGGCAGCCAAGGATGCGCCGCACGTTGCCATCGAGTGAGCCAATGATGAAATCCGAGACGCCCCCCATGCCGTCCATATCCCCTCCCGCGCGCATCTTTATCGCGGTGGCCGCGGCCCTGCTCGCCGCCTGCACCGTGGGGCCGGACTACCAGCGCCCGGCGGCACCGGACACCACGGCCTATACCGATACCAGCGAACCGCTCGCCAGCCTGCACGACGGCAAGGGCCAGCAGCTCGCCGCCGGGCACAATCCGGACGCGGACTGGTGGAGCGGCTTCCACTCCGCCGCGCTTGATTCGACCATGCAGCAGGCCCTCGCCGGCAACCGCGGCCTCGCCGCGGCCGAAGCGACGCTGGCGCAGGCGCGCGAAGCGGCGAATGCCAGCGCCGGCTCGCTCTACCCGCAAGTCAGCCTCGATGCCGGCGCCGGCCGCCAGAAATACGGCGCGCAATTCCTCGGTCCGCAGGCCGTTCCGCCCTTCACCTATTACTCGGTCGGCCCCAGCGTCAGCTATCTGCTCGACTACACCGGCGGGCAGCGCCGCGCCGTCGAGCAGCAGCGGGCGCTGGCCGACTACCAGGTGTTTCAGCTGCAGGCGGCCCGGCTCAGCCTCACCGGCAATGTGGCGCAGCAGGCGCTGGCCATGGCCTCGGCCCGCGCGCAGATCGCGGCGGCGCAGGATCTGCTGGACGAAGACCGCAAGAACCTGTCGCTGGTGCAGACCGCGTTCGCCGCGGGCTCGGTGACGCGGGTCGACGTGCTCAGCGCGCAAAGCCAGCTGGCCAACGACCAGACCCTGCTGCCGCCGCTGCGGCAGCAGCTCAGCGTGGCGCGTCATGCCCTGGCTATCCTGGCCGGCAAGGCGCCGGCGGACTGGGCGCCGCCCGATTTCGAGCTGGAGCAGTTGCAGCTGCCGCAGACCCTGCCGCTGAGCCTGCCCTCAGAGTTGGCGCACCGGCGGCCCGACATCCTCGCCGCCGAAGCGCAGCTGCATGCCGCCACCGCTTCGGTGGGTGTCGCCACCGCCAATCTTTATCCGCAGATCAATCTCACCGCCTCGCTGAGCCAGGGCTCCACATCACTTTCGCAGTTTTTCGATGCCTCGGGCACGGCCTGGGGCCTGGCCGCGGGACTCAGCGCGCCGCTGTTCGACGGCGGCACCCTGCGGGCGCAGCGCCGCGGTGCGCAGGATGCGGCGCGGGCCGCGCTGGCCAACTATCAGCAAACGGTATTGCAGTCCTTCGGCCAGGTCGCGGATGTGCTGACCGCGCTGGATCACGACACCGAGCAGCTCACCGCGCAGAAAAACGCGCTCGATTCCGCACAAGCCAACCTGGACCTGACGCGGCAGAGCTACAGCGTCGGCAATGTCGGCGTGCTCCAGGTGCTGGACGCGGAACGCCAGTATCAGCAAGCCCGGCTCGGCTACGTGCGCGCCCAGGCGCAGCGCTACCAGGACACCACGCAGCTGTTCCTGGCGCTGGGCGGCAATGCGCCGGAGGAAAGCACGGTGGCAGTCAATCAATCCACCGGCGCAGCGAAGCCGTAAACCTCAGCGCATTCGGCGCCGATCGGGCCAGCTTCAGGCGACGTAGCGCCGCCGCCACTGGATCTCGGGCAGCTCGATGCGCTCGGCAATGGTGCCCGACCAAGTCACCGCCAGGCCGTGGCGATGTAGCACCTCGACGATGCGCTCACCGATTTCCTCGCCCTTGTCATCATCGCCGAGGATATCGCCGAAGGTCAGCAGCAAGCCCTCGCCATCGACCGCGCGCTCCAGGTCCTGGCCATGGTAGAAGCAATACCCTTCGACCGGCGATTCCTCTCCGCCCAGTTCCTGGTAGATCTCGGTCACATCCTCGATGCCGTCGTCCTGCGTGTAACCCGCGTTCTGCAGGGCGACGATACCGCTGTCGTTGAGTTCGTCGAAGGCGCGATCCAGCTTGTCGCAGTCCGTCACCAGCGGCCAGGCCCGCTCCACCGCGAGCTTGCGCGCGAATTCCTCGTCGATCTGCTGTTCCACCCAGTCCGGCTCGATCTCGCCCGGCTGGAAGATTTCCTCCAGCACGATATCCCGCACCGCCGGCGCGTCGTAAAAACCCGACCACACCAGCCGGCGGATCTCCGTTGCCGCGTATTCGCTCATCGCTGTTCCGTCCTGGCGCCCGACGCCGAGCGCCGTTTCACCCGCGCATAGTAGGACGCAAGGGCCATCGTTTGCGAATCCCGCCCCTTGATGGCGCGATGTCCGCGCTCATTGCGGCAGTGACGGACTCACCGACCCGCGTTGCAGACCGGCAAGCACACGCGGGCCAGCCGCACAACGACTGGAACAGCGAGATGACAGGCTATGGGTGAAGCTAGGTATGAAATCCCGCGGGGAGCGCCTGCAAGCGATGTTGCGGCTCAAGGCCGGGGCACAAAGCCCTGGCGGCCGGCGGCATGCGCGCATCGTCCACCGTTTCCCACAGGCCGGCGGCGAAATCGCAGCGGTAGGCGGCGCCCGAAGGCAGACCGACGTGCACCACGTCGTAGTCGCTGTCCCCCGCCGGCAGGTAGATCCAGGCGGATTGTCCCAGCAAGGCCGGCTGCGGAGCGGCGAATCCCGCCGTCAGGATGACGCTGCCCAGCACCGCTACCTTGCGGCCTTGCAGCGCATGATCCAGCGGGCAGTTGAGCGCGTTGAGCAGGAGGAGAAAACATTGCGGATCGATATCCGCGGCAAGGCGCAGATGGAATACGCCGTCAAAGCGGGGCAGCACTTCGCAAAAAAAGCCGGCGCGCTTCTGGCCGCGGCACAAGCGGCTGCATTCCTGCACGATCGCGGATATCTCCTGCGCGCTCCAGCCGTGCACCGCGATGCATTGGCCGGTCGGTGCGCCGGCGCCGATGCCAAAGCCGGCGAGCACGGCGGAGCGGCCGTCGCGCAACATCCGGGACAGCCCGGGTTCGACAGCTTGCAACAGGGACGCAACCGCTTTCAAAACGAGCATCTGGCCTCACTCCATACCCCGGCAACTTTGCGCGCACTGCTTGATGGTGCGCTGCTGTCTATTTGTTATTGCCATCGCCGCGAAAAGCTTCCCGTCCACCGGCCGGCATACGCAAGCCGGCCTCAAAAACGGGAACAACGTTCAGTGTACCCGACCGGGAGCCGGTATCAGGCACCCGTTTGGGGGGAGATACCCCCCGTTTGACGGTTTTCGCAGTCCGCCGGATACTGTCCGCCGATGAACCACCTCGCCGCCATCAATACCTCAAGTTACCGCATTCGCGGTGCGGCGGCACGCGCGCAGAGCAAAAAACACACGCTCACCTGACCGGGGCGTGTATCCCGTCAGGCGAGCTGACGGGATCGCGTGCAACACCGGCTACACCTCGCATTCTCCAGTCTGCAAGCCTGACCACTGAAGACGGTCGGATCCGCAATTTCAGACTTGGTTTTGGAGAATGACATGACAAGCTTTTCAGGAATCTGGCTGCCGCTGGTAACCCCGTTCCGGCACGATGGCGCTATCGACCACAACGCGCTGCACACACTGACCCGCCAACTGGCGCCGCAGGTTGCCGGCCTGGTGGTGTGCGGCTCCACCGGCGAAGCCCATGCGCTGGACGAGGATGAGCAGCTCGCCGTGCTCGATACCGTGCTGCAAGCCGCGCCCGCCACCCCGGTGGCGATGGGCCTCGGCGGACCGCATCGTCCGCGCCTGCATGCCCAGCTCGCCGCCCTGCGCAGCCGGCCCCTGGCCGGCCTGCTGGTGCCGCCGCCTTATTACGTGCGTCCCTCGCAGTCCGCCATCGCCGACTATTTCCTCGACCTGGCCGACCGCGCCCACTGCCCGCTGATCGCCTACAACGTCCCCTACCGCACCGGCGTGGCGATGGACTTTGCCACCTTCGAGCGCATCGCGGCACATCCCAACATCCAGGCGGTGAAGGATTGCGGCGGCAGCCCCGCGCTGACCCTCGACCTGATCACCCGCACCCGCCTGCAGATCCTCGCCGGTGAAGACGGCAATATCCTCAGCACGCTCTGCATCGGGGGTAGCGGCGCCATCGCCGCCGCCGCGCACATCTTTCCGCAGCGCTATACCGCGATGTACGAAGCGGTACGTGCTGAACGCCTCAACCAGGCGCGCGCCATCTTTCACCAGTTGTGGCCGCTGATCCAGCTGCTGTTTGCCGAGCCGAATCCGGCCGGCGTCAAGGCCGCTCTCTCGCACCAGGGGCTGATTGCGGATCGGTGCCGCGCGCCGATGAGCAGCGCATCGCCGCAGCTGAGCCGACAGCTTGCGCGGCAACTGATGGAGATGGAGGAGGAGGCCGCCTGGTGCGGTGAATCAGAAATTCATTGAATAATCCCGTTCGCCCCGAGTGCCGCGCGAAGCACGGCGTATCGAGGGGCCGGCGTTACGGCTGGCCCCTCGATACGCGTTGCTGCGCAACGCACTCGGGGCGAACGGGCTTTAACTCATTAAACGAACTGCCAACTCAGGACACTGGCAGCGGACCGATCCGCGCCTCAACGCCGCTCGCAATAGTGCACATCCGCATCGCTGCCGAGCGGCCGCGCCAGGTCGCAGTCCAGGGGCAGCAGCGGTGGCGCGAAGCCCTCCTCGTTCTGGGTCAGGCCCGGGTAGTCGCGGCCGTCGGCGCTCAGCTCCAGCACGAAGCCGTAGGCGGAATCGTGCAGCAGCGAAGTGCTCAGCACCAGCCCGGACAGCGGCCCCAGCGCAAAGCGGCCGTCGGCGTCGGTGACCGTGGCGGCGGTCTGCCCGGTGCCGCTGGCGCGCAGCCGCAGCTGCACGCCCGCCGCCGGCTCGCCGCCGCGGCTCACGGCGCCGCTGATGCGCGGCGCGAAATAGGCGCGATGCGGCGCCGGCAGGCAGGCCGCCAGCGGCAGCGTCAAGGCAAGCGCAAGCAACAGCGGCATCCGGACCCTGGGCATGTTCACTCCCGGCACGCTCTGCGGCGGCGGTTGGCTCACATGGATGGCATGATAAGTGGAATCGCCGGGTAAACCCGAACCGGCCGCCGTACATCCAACAGGCAAGTCCCCCGGAAAGAATGATCCCGACCATGCCGCACAAGCTGAGCACTTACCTCTTCACCCTGCTGCTGGCCCTCGGGCTGGCCGCGCCGGCTCACGCGGGGTCGATGTTCGGCAGGCATTCCTCCATCACCATCGGCGACGGTCCCGTCATCACCGGGTCGGGACACATCGTCAGCCAGCCGCGCCAGACCGGCGGCTTCGACGCGGTGCAGACCAAGGGCGCGGTGGATCTGGACATCGTCATCGGCGCGCAAACCGCGGTGACGGTGGATATGGACGACAATCTGCAACCGCTGATCCGCACCGAAGTGCACGGCCAGACCCTGGTCATCGACAGCACGGGCAGCTGGACCGCCGATCACGATCCGCGGGTGCATATCGCCCTGCCCGCGCTGACCGCACTGGCCATGCGGGGCAGCGGCGACGCCGTGCTGAAGGGCCTCAACGGCGGCGATCTGGCGCTGCGCATCTCCGGCTCCGGCGACATCGACGCCAGCGGCCAGGTCGCCAGTCTCGAAGTGCTGCTCGATGGATCCGGCGACGCCAGGCTGGACTCGCTGCAAACCGCCGACGCCAGGGTCAGGGTCAACGGCAGCGGCGACGTCAGCCTCAATGTCACGCAGACACTGGAAGCGAGCGTCTATGGCAGCGGCGACATCCGCTACCGCGGCGACCCCAAGGTCAGCAGTCAGATCCGCGGCAGCGGTTCGGTGAAGAAGAAATAAAGCGATCCGGGCCCGCAACACTCAAGGACGAACCTCATGCACCAGCACTCCGAAGTCGTACGCAAATCGCTGCTCACGGCCATGATCGAGGGGAGCAAAGAGGTCGAGCGCGTCGAAATGCGCGAAATCGGACTTGCCGCCGGCCAGATAGTCGGGCTGCACCTGCACCCCTGTCCCGTCATCGGCGTCGTCATCTCCGGCCACATCCGCTTCCAGATCGCCGGTCAAGCGGAACAAATCCTCAACGCCGGCGACGCCTTTTTCGAACCTGCTCATACCCATATCGCCCATTTCGACGCCACCGGCGACGGCCCGGCGAAGTTTGTCGCCTGCTACCTGCTGGGCCGGGACGAGAGCACGCTGATCGAGATGCTGTAGTAGCTTCGCGCACGGCGCTCCGCTGCGGGCGCCGCCCCCGGCAACGGGGCCCACACGATGCATCCCGCGCCACCCACCGCGCCTGAACCCCACCGCCCCACGTATGGCATCCTAAGCCAGCGGCAAACTCATAAAACCGGGAAGAATCCCGACTGACCATGGGAGGGGGGATATGCAGCTCAGGACACAACGGGGTGGACTCGCCCTGGCGGCATTGACTCTGGCGGGGCTGGGCCTGTCCGCCTGCGGCGGCAGCAGCAGCCCCGGCAGCAGTGCCAGCGCCGCCTCGCCGACGCAGGCGGCGGCAAATTCCACCGGCCCCGGCGTCACCGATACCAAGAGCTGCGATACGCCTTACGGCGATCCGCCCGCGGCTGTTTCCACCTTGCTCTCCGGCGATGGCGCCGGCGCCCTGGCCGACCTGCTCAGCGTGCTCAACCAGTGCGGCCTGGTCGGCGGCAAAACCTTGAGCTGGACCGATGCCAGCAACGAATCGCGCAAGGCCTGCCTGTTCACGCCGCCGAACGCCAGCAAAACCACGCAACTGCCCCTGCTGGTGTTCCTGCAGGGCTCGCTGTTCCCGGCTCCGCCGCAGCTGATCCTCAACGACTGGATTCCGCTGACCCAGACCGCCGACCTCACCGGCGACACGCAACGCCCCGGCTTCATCCTGCTGCTGCCGATCGGCCGCAACACCCACCACTTCTATCCTTTCCCGGACAACTATGCCCTGGGCTGGGACAACTGGTATCGCAATCTGGACCGCAGCAGCGCCGATCTCAATCTCGATGTCGCCGCCATCGACCAGTTCATCGCCCAGGTGCAGGCGCTCGGCATCGTCGACAGCAACCGCGTCTACGCCACCGGCTGGTCCAACGGCGCGGCCCTGGCCGAGCTGTACGCACTCAATACGCCCTCCATCGCCGCCGCCGCGGTTTACTCGGCGCCGGCTCCCTTCAGCGATGTGCAGGACCCCTGCTACCAGACGCCGTTCGCCACCACCATGACGCCGATCATGGACATCCACAATTCCTGCGACATCATCGGCACCTGCCAGACCTCAACCGCGTTCCACCAGACCCTGGCGAAGATCTATCCGCAGCTGCCGCAGAACGTGGTGATCGTCGACTCCAGCAAGAACGTGGTGCAGTCCTGCAACGCCGCCTGCGCCAGCCAGAGCATCGAGCTGGATCCCTTGGGCAACGTCAACCATATTATCTGGCCACAGTCGCAGAACGATGCCATGTTCACCTGGCTGCGCGAGCATCCCCTGAGCGCCAAGCAATAACGGCAACACGACGCGATGGAATCCGTCGCGGCAATCCGGCAGGCCATACGGTGCGCGCGATCGAACCGGCCGCGCCGGGCGCTCGCCGCCCTTGCCCTGAGGCTCTGTGCCCAGACGCCGGCCGCGCAGGCTTCGGACTTCAGCCTGTATACCGGCGTCTGGGACTACGGCGTGGGCGGTAGCGGAACCGGGCACTAATCGCGCCCGCCGCGGTCTGATGTTATGTCCAGGATGGACAAGGAGACATAATATGAAAGGATTCAGCCTTTTCGCTGCGGTAGCTCTGTGCGCGCCTGTTATAGCGGCGCAGGCGCAGACGTCCACGCCGATGGATCAAGACTCGTCATCGGCGCCGGCAAGAAACTACATCTTCAACTTCAAGCAGACCAGCAAGGATGCCTGCGTGCTGCAGAGCGGCAATATCGTTTTCGACGCCGCCGGCAACGCTACCCTGCATCTCGCCACCATGACCACCGACAACAACGACATCTGGAAGTCGCGCGTGCTGCTGCGCAACGTCGCCGGCGTTTCGGTCTTCACCTCGCCGGAGCTGAACTCGCCGAAGATGGAAAACAAGAACGGACATCCCCAGACCTACAACTGGGCCTACAGTTTCAA
>Ga0302316_10001448_pt1 | contig 18511 bp, 17 predicted proteins | sample III_Palsa_N3_2_FD_200456 | JGI IMG/M metagenome (GOLD analysis project Ga0302316, IMG submission 200456) | Peat permafrost microbial communities from Stordalen Mire near Abisko, Sweden - III_Palsa_N3_2 | ecosystem: Environmental > Terrestrial > Soil > Palsa > Peat permafrost | place: Sweden...
TGATTGATTAAAGATAGAATACATGTCTGAGCAAAATGAGACAACAAATTTCGCGGCCCTTGTGTAGGGTCGTATGGGCGAAATAGGAATTGTGTTGACGAGATAAAAGCTCCGGCGGGAGCCGGAGGGTCAGCGTTGGGAGGCTATTTCCACAGGAAGTAGAAGCCGGGGGCGCGGTCGAGGAGCTTCGAGGGGTTGGGGAAAAGCTCGTCCGTGCCGTCGTTGAGCAACGCAGCCAGCCCGTGTTTGTCCTTGGAGGGACGGACGATGCGGGGCTCGCCGGTGATGCCTACCGACTTTGCGGTGTCCATGAGGGCGACGCGGAAGCCGCCCTGCTGGTCGATAAGGCCGAGCGGGAGAGCTTGCTCGCCGGTCCAGACCTGGCCGGTGGCGAGAGGCTTGATCTTGTCGTCGGAGGTGTGGCGCCCGGTGGCGACGTCGTGGACGAACTGGCCGTACATGTTGTCGACCAGCGATTGGAAGTAGGCCTGTTCCTGCGGGGTTAGGTCGCGGGTAGGATCGCCGGCGTCCTTGAGGTCGCCGCGGGAGATGGTGATGTTTTTCAGCTTGGCCCAGCGCAGGAGATCGCCGTAGTTCGTCCACTCCATGATGACGCCGATAGAGCCCACGACCGAAGCAGGGTTGGCGTAGATGCGGTCGCAGGCGGAGGCGATGTAGTAGGCCCCGGATGCGCCCATGCTTTCGACTGAAGCGATGACCTTCTTGTTCTTTTCTTTCCGGATGCGGAGAACCTCGTGGTAAACCTCCTGCGATGCCGCCGCGCCGCCGCCGGGCGAATCGATGTGCAGGATGATGGCCTTGACATTGGAGTCGTCGCCGAATTTGTCGAGTTGTTTGTCGATCTTGTCGGCGTCCATAATGACGCCGGAGATGTCAATGACGGCGATGGAATCGGAGCCGAAGGCAGAAGAGGTGTCGCTATCGCTAAAGGTTTTGGCGAGCGAGGCGAAGGTGAAACAGAGCGCGATGACGATGACCGCGAAAATGCCGCCAATGATCGCAACCCAGAACCAGCCGGAACGGCGGGGCGGCGGAGGATACGGTGCCGCGTAGGCCGCGGGCGCTGCGTAGGGGGTGCCAAATGGTGGAGGAACAAAGTTTGCAGGCGGCGGTGGCTGAGGCGGCAGATCCGACATAAAGTTCAGTTTAGCAGCAGGGTGAATGGTGGCGCAGATATGGGATTTGTGGCGACCCGCTGCGTAGCCGAGCGAATGCAGGACGCCATAATGGGGAAGTGAATATGTTTTGCAAGGTAATTGCAAACTTTTGAGTCGAATTAGCGATATCGTAACGTCCAATAAATGACGTATTATTGAGCGCGGTTTTGTGTACCCGCCCTTGTACGATTTGAGGAACTAGCAATGGAGCTGGGCGGAGAAGAAAGGTTTCAAAAAGGCATGTCACATCCTGCGTTAAGTATCGTAATTCCGGCGTACAACGAATGCGCGCGCATCGAGGGGACACTCGAGCGGGTGATGAGTTGTGTCCAGGAACGGGGCTGGGATGCCGAGGTGCTGGTTGTCGATGATGGGTCGACCGACGAGACCGTGACAGTGGTACAGCGGTGGATGGAGAAGTACGAACGGTTGCACCTGGTGAAGAATGCAGGGAACCGCGGCAAGGGTTACTCTGTGCGCAACGGGCTGCTACAGGCTGCGGGTGACATTGTGATGTTTACCGACGCCGATCTCTCAGCGCCGATGCAGGAAGCGGAGCGCCTGGTTGCGGCTATCGATGGCGGAGCCGATGTTGCGATTGGGTCTCGGTGGCTCGATAAAAAGAAACAGACGGTGCATCAGCCGTTGTACCGCAGGTTTTTCGGGCGATGTTTTAACAAAGTGACCAAGTTGGTCATGGGGTTGCCGTTCCAGGATACGCAATGCGGCTTCAAGGCATTTCGGCGTGATGCGGCGCAGACGATCTTCAGATTGCAGACGATCGAGCGGTGGGGTTTCGATCCCGAAATTCTGTTCATTGCACGGAAACTGAAGTACAGCGTTGTCGAAGTGCCGGTAACCTGGGGTCATGATGAGCGCAGCCGCATGAGCTATCTGAAGGACGGCATGAAAATGCTGGAGGAGATGGCGCAGATTCGGGCTAACTCCTTGCGTGGCCGCTATGACGCTGCGATTGCGGCGATGAAGGACACGAGCTTGATGGTGACTCCGCAGGTGGAACTGGAACGGGCGAAGCACGTAGAAGCACGGTAAGCGGCACTTCCTGGTGCACTAAAAAATAGCGGAATAGTTGGCAGGGGTCGCATGATTACTTTCACTTACTAAAGAGTGAAAAGTAATCGTCGTGGATGCTTGGGCTTCGATCTATACTTTTCCACAAGTCACCCGTTTTTGTGCAAGTCATCGGCCACTTCTTTAAATAAGTAGGGGTCATTTTCTAATTTGAGCGCGGCTCGAGCCATGCAGGACTTCCTGCGTGTCGCGATTGTGTCTCTTCTCCCTGGATTTTTGCGGGCCCGGAATCAGACTCCAAGATCGAGGAATTTCGAGAATGAGCAAGGCTATTCGAATCACGTTGATTGTTGTGGCGCTGCTTTGTGTGCCCGCGCTGATTTATCCCGAGCTCGGGATGACGAACTCACCTATAAGCCCTTTGGCTGTTCTCTTCGTTTGCGGCCTGGCAGCGATTGTGTGGCCTTCGTCTGACCAGAGAAACCGTCCGAACCGTGGGCGTTAGACCGCTATAGCAACAGAGTTTTTGGGGTCTGCCATGCCTTTCAAGCTCGCCATCTGGCAGCGTAGCGGAGGCAGGTTCGTTCGCTGCGCCCAAAATGACAATCACGACAACAAAGCAACGGCCCAGGGCTGAAGTCCTTTTTCTTTGGCTGATTCAGGGGCCCGAAGGCGCCTGCTTCCTCCGTTAATGGCAAGTGCATATCAAATCCCTCTTCGGGGAATGGCAACCAGAGAAACACGAAGGAGGGTGCGAAGTGGCAGGGTGAGAAGTGGTGGGTCTGATGGCGAAGTGAGGCTTCGAAGCCCGATGCGTGCGAGAATGGCGGTGCTGCATTTTCAAAGACGAGGTGTGACGGGTTGCTGCGGTCTCTTTTTATTGCTTTCTCAACAAACAAGGCTTTTCGCGCGTTTGCCGAACGGTCGGTGATTGGACGGCGCGTTTCACGGCGGTTTGTCGCCGGGCTTACGGTGGAGGAGGCGATTGCCGCAGCTGCACGGTTAAATAAGGAAGGAATCGATGTCTCGCTGGATTCGCTGGGCGAGAGCGTGCTGCAGGTTTCGCAGGCGGAGGAGAGTGCGGCGATTTATCACCGGCTGCTGGATGAGATTGCGGCGCGGAAGCTGCGGGCCAATGTAAGCGTCAAGCTGACGCAGATGGGGATGGACATCGGCGGCCATGGTGCGGGACCAGATCTGGCAGAGCGAATCGTGGGCGAGATGGTGGAGCATGCGGCCAGCATTGGCAGCTTTGTGCGGATCGACATGGAAGGCTCGGACTATACCGAGGCCACGGTTGCGATGACCGAGCGGCTGCATAAGAAGTGGCCGGGAGCGGTGGGGACAGTGTTGCAGTCGTATCTTTACCGGACGGCTGAAGATGTAGAGCGTTTGCTGGGGCAGGGGATTCGGATACGGCTATGCAAGGGAGCTTACAAGGAGCCGTCGGATGTTGCGTTTCCGGCTAAGACCGATGTCGATGCGAATTACGTGAAGCTGATGCGGCGGCTGGTTACCAGCGGTGTGTTCTGTGGGATTGCCACGCATGACGAAGAGATTGTGCAGCAGCTGCTGCAGTTTGTTACGGAGATGAATCTGGACAAGAGTGCCTTTGAGTTCCAGATGCTCTACGGGGTAAGGCGCGACCTGCAGCGGGAGTTGGTGGCTGAGGGTTTCGGTGTGCGGGTGTATGTGCCGTTCGGGGCGGAGTGGTATCCGTACTTTATGCGCAGATTGGCCGAACGGCCTGCGAATGTGCTCTTCCTGGCGAAAAACTTCTTCAAAAATTAGCTATTGAATGGGACCGGCCTGGGAATCGTAAGGCGGAGGCAGCAGGGGCTCGACCTGCATGAGGCTGTTCAAGCTGGAGCGCTGGGCGTCGGTGAGATGGTTGAAACGTTCTGAGCTGAGGACAGCCTGACGCTGGGCCGGCGGCAACTCGCGAAGGCCGCGGAATGTGAGTGCAACATAGCGGCGCTGGTCAGGCGGAAGCTCGGCAAGCTGCTTTGTGGCAGCGCGAACCTGTTCGCGCTGCGGAACTGTGAGATGTTCCATCCACTCATTGCGGTCCAGCAGGCGTTCGCGCTTATCTGGCGGCATGGCATTGAGCTGTCCGAGGAGATCGCGGAAATGCTGCTGTGTCTGTGGCGGCAGGTTGCGGAAACCATCCAGATTTTCGAGCGCTTTCTGTTGCTGGTCGAGAGGCAGGTTGCTGTGAGTTCGCATCCACTCATTCAGGTGCATGCCCTCAACTTTTGAGGCACCCATGTTTGGGCCGGCGGGACGAAACTGGCGGTTGGGCGGCGGTGTGGGTTGTTGCGGATGCGAGGTGAACGAACTTGGACGCGGTGGTGGGACTGATCGAGTCTGCGCGTAGAGCGGAGCGGACAAGGCAATGGCGGTCGACAGCGTAAGCGCTGTCAAGGCCAGAACGACTCGAATTGTAGAGAAAGGCCGCATTGGGAGTAGTACAACTTGCCTGTTGTCGTCCTGCGTATCACCATGTCGCGTCGAGGCTGCTATTGCCGACTGAGACTGGCCCTCTGTCTGAAGACAGAAATTTCAATGATTTTCGAGTCGTCCCCATCATACAGAAAGCCGCCAACACCGGCGGCTTAAACTGAGCGTTGAAGAGTTGTGTTGTGGAAGACACCGGCACTTTATGAAGCTGGTGGGGTGTCTCCATCCTCTGAGCCAGATTGGTCGAGAAGCTGGCCCATTTGCTGTTCGGCCTGGGCATTATTGTCCAGTACCTTCAAATCGTTGACCGTGGCGGAAGAAACAGGAGCGTTTGCCGCAGCGCTACTAATGTTGTGAAGCTGCAGGAAAGTTCCGCTGCCCCCTACCAGCAGAACAAGAGCAAGTGCGCTGGCCATGAGGGGTTGGAAGGAACGGCCGGTGCTGAAGAGCAGGTAGGAACGCATGCGCTCCCACAGGCTTTCCGGCTCAGAGGCGACTGCTTCGCGCAGACGGGCATGCAGCTTGGAGTCGAAATAAGGCGACGGCTCTGGTGCGGCAAACTCATCGAGCAAGGCGAAGGTTGAGCGGAGTTCAGACAGTTCGGTGCTGCATGCAGTGCAGGATGCGAGGTGTTGGATGAACTCAGGGTGTGACGCGGCATAGGCGTCGTCCAGTAGCAGATCGGGCAGATGCGACTGGCAGGCCTTACAGGCGGTTTCGAGTTTCGTTGCGGTGTTCATTTTCTTTACCCCTTTTCGGGTGGTGGTTCTGATCCTTATTTCGTCCTGCCTTATATCGTTCGACGATATGCGGCATGGTTTTGTTCCAGGCAACTAGACGAAATCCTTGAGTTTTTCGCGCAGAGTCTGGTAGGCGCGGAAAAGAAGCGATTTGGTGGCGGATTCGGAGAGTTTGAGAACCTCGCCGATCTGTTTGTAGTCCATGCCCTCGTATTTATGCATCAAAACGGCGCTTTTTTGCCGCTCGGGAAGCGCCAGCACATGCTGACGGATAGCGTTCATGCGCTCGCGGCGAAGAATATTGGCTTCGGCGGAGGGAGTGAGGTCTGCGACGTCCGGGGTGGTGCCGGTTTCAGCGTCGGTTTCATCGAGATAAATGGTGGAGGCTGATCGCTCGTGCCGGGTGTCGCGGGCGTGATTAACGCCGAGATTGGTGGCGATGCGATAGAGCCAGGTGCTGAAACGAGCCTCGGCGCGGTAGGTCTCGCGGGAACGATAGATGCGGAGAAAGACTTCCTGGGCGAGCTCCTCAGCGACGGCCTGGTTGTGCACCATGCGGAACATGAAGTGGATGATCGGCTTGCGGTACTTGGCAAGCAGGATGTCGAATGCTGCCATGTTGCCGGAGCGGAGCTCGAGCATGACTTCGGCGTCAGTAAGCTCGGAAAAATCGCCACGCGCGATAGCCGCGGCACGAGCACGAATCTGCTCCGGCGTCAGCGCTTCGGCACCGGCCAGGTGGTCAATAGGCAGGTTTGGCGCGGTTGGAGCGGTGCCAATCAGTCCGGGATGGAAGGCCAAGGTTCCCATATCTTCAGAAACCCCATCTTCGCCTTCAGGTTGCGCTGGATCGTCCAAATCCCCCGGATTTTGGGTCCCTGGAAGGGATTCGAGAGGCTCGTCGAGCCACGACTCCGCCGGGTCCTGAGGTGAGGACTCAGGAGACGCCCCGGTGGGCGGATCGACCGGTGCTTGGGGGCGCTTCATTCGAGGCTAATTGTACCTTTCGGCTTAGTGAGTTGGACGCGGATTTGCCCGTTTGCGGTTGGTGCGCAGGCCACAGGATGATATCCTGAGCGTCTGCACACCCCTGTGCGTTCCGCGGGGGAGTTGGGCGCATAACTCAGCGGTAGAGTGCCACCTTCACACGGTGGAAGTCGTAGGTTCGAATCCTGCTGTGCCCACCAATTATCAACAACTTAGCCTCGACGCGAGAATCCAATAAGCGGTTTTGGGGCCAATAAAGGTCCATTAGCGCTTAGGCAGTCGTCTTCAGCTTTTCTCTTTGGCGACACAACTGACTCCGATAACGTGTATGCTTCGGCTGTTATCAGGCTCTCGGCACATATTTCGCTAGATTGGGTTGCTTAGACGAATCGGTTACGTCGCTAATTCGTGTTTCAGTTGCGACAGAATGCATTGCCTCAAATATCCTAAAACTCGATGAATAGGATTCGGGAATTTGGGGCTGTTGCTGCTGCTACGGTTTTCCCCGTATCCGCAAAAAGTCAGGAGATCTTGCACGCTGCGCTCCATCAGCCTCTGGACTGGGAGCATTTTTTTGCTGTGACGCAAAAGCAGCGCGTGGGCGGGCTTGTCTACCATTCGATTTCACGGCTTCCGTGCGGAAGCGTCCCAGAAGGTGTTCTGCTTCGGTTGCAGAAGACTGCAAAAAAAATCGCGTTCAACAGTTTGCGCATGACTGACCAGGCCAGCCGTCTTGTCCAAAGATTGGAGGACGTTGGCATCCCTTCTGCCGTGCTGAAGGGTTCATCTCTTGACGTTCTAGCGTATGGACAATTCGGGATCAGGCAAAGCAAAGATATTGATTTGTTTATCGGAAAAGGGCATGTCGAAGTCGCCGATGCCCTACTCCCCCAACTAGGTTTCGCGCGAATCGTTCCCCCCGCATCATGGTCGAAGGAGGATTTGCACACATTCCGCCAGCACCGATCTCACTACGAGTATGCAGAAACGACCACTGGACTGCAGGTCGAATTGCACTGGCGGTTGGCAAATAACCAACACTTCGGCCAACAATATTTGTCGCCCGATAACTGGCAGACTGTCGACCTTGGTGGGGGTCGCAGGCTGCAGACCCTGGGTCGGATCGAACTGGCTGAGTATCTTTGCATCCATGGAGCATCACATGCCTGGTGTCGGCTCAAATGGCTTGCCGATCTGGCTGCAATTCGTCGACAGGACGACGAATTGGACGCTGCTCTTATCGCGAAGGCTGAGCAGAATGGCACATCGCGGGCGGTAGGACAGGCACTGATGCTCTGTCGCGATTTGTATGGTCTTCCTTTGCCACGCTCAGCCGAATCGGGAACAACAGTACGCCTTCTGGCTTATCTCGCTCTCAAGGCCATGTTGACGGGAAACGGTGCGGGAGAGCTAGCTGAACATCGCGCAGTGAATACGCTCGTTCATGCTTCTCATTTTTTGCTCAGTGCAAAACCGCAATACCTCGTAACGGAGTTGCGCAACGAGATATTCACACCCCCGGCCTGGACCAATGTAGAAATTACTTCGGGAAGACGGCTGTTACACGGTCTTCGGACCGCCCTGCTTGCAACGATGAAGAAGCTGTCTTCCTTTTCCCAAAGCAAGAGTTAGCTCAAACTCACTTCGGATACTGGTCTCGGTTCGCGTTCTATTCGATTTCTTACAGATGCTGACAGCAGTGAAGCCGCGACTTATACAGGCGACTTCAACGCGCATAGTACCCGATTTCCACGCAGTCATACGCTTCCGGATAGCCGATAACTTCTACACCGCAGACGTCCAGCCACGCATGAGATGAGATCGTGGCACATGCATCTTTGACCACTCCGAAGTGGAGATGCCCCGGCAGCTGACGCCGATGAAGCATCTGCCAGGCCGCAAGACCTCGCGGCAGGCATACCATTCGAAACGGAAGCATATTCGCGGCGCGATTGATTGCCCAGGCTATGTGATGAATCGGATCTCGCTGGATGTCCTCTGGGATTGATCTAGAAGAAGGTGGTTGAAGCGTTCCAAGATATTTCCCGATCCTGGTGAATGGTATGCATGCGATGGCGGTTCGAGCGATCAGCAGCCATATCATTGCTTCAAGCACAAGAAGACGTCTGCTCCATGGAGACATGCGCGTCTGGTGTTGGTCTCTCATTGTTCGAAATGAAACAGGTTGTGCGACTCCGCCGTTCGCAGAAATTTGGTCACGTCTGCCATCGCTTCCTCCGCTGTAATGTCATATTCGCAGGAAAGCGCTTCGCAGAGGTCCTTCAATGTACGTGGAACTTCCAGCAACTCCCAAATGCGACTGCCTGTTGCGGACAGGTTTGCAAATTGGTTGCTCTTCGCATGCATCATGACAAGGTCATCTCCAACACGGCCCGCTAGCCAACCATCTTCGCGCGTAATGACAATGTCTTCGTGTAAACGTAATGGCTTCATAAAATATGGACCAGTTCAGGAAAATGTCTCAATTCGATCTGAAATCTGTAGGCCGAGGTTCTTCCAGTGTTCCTCCATCAGGGCAAAAAGTGCTTCGGTCTGGCCGAAATCTTTGGGGCGATACAGTCTGTATACGCTGGCATGCTGGAGCAAGCCTATGGAGATGCGGAAATAGTCCTCATGCACTTCCATTGCTTCTACAAGAGTTGGACGGTAAGCATTTCGTTTCAATTCCACGGCGGATTCGAGTGGATTCAAGTGCTCAAGAGATGGCTTGTTTCCTTTTTCCAGATCGCTGAGAACATAAATTGCTTTGATCGACTGCTTGTCCGCGATCTCGCTCCGCAAAGGTTCTACAAAGAACTTCTGATGCTTTTCGCTCACAAGTGTCCGTGCGTTCTGATTTAAATCAAGTTCCGCGACGGTTTCACTCCACAGCTTCAACATCCGGCTGTCGGATCGAAGCGAGTATTTTCCCCCATCCATTGGGCTTAACATACAGACATCTTCATTCAACAACGGATATCCTCGCATCCCAAGAAGGGCCGCCATCGTGGACTTTCCTGCACCGGATGGGCCACAAAACAGGACAGCATGGGAATTTACAGAAACAGCACTGGCGTGGAGAATTAGATATCCGCGCTGTTGCAAGAGCACAGTAAAGCAGGTGCCGAGCACAAAGAGTCCGATGTCACCAAGATCGGAGTTGCCGTCCGGGTCGAACAATATCTCGCCTCCGGAGCGCATAAGGAATTTTCCAAGGCTTTCTATGTTCAGCAGAAATTGCTCTCCGTTCGTCTCCCATGCGGGCCCTTTCCGAACTGCTTGGAACAATTTTGGTTCAACCGGCGCACGGCGGACAATAATATCCGGGTGCGAACTGCCGCCATCCCATTGCGATGCGCCAGGCAACAAAATTTCTGAACTGACCACCAGACCTGAAATTCGGTAGGTCCATTTCTGTAAATCGGTCAACTTTCTCAAGCCTCATCCGCAATTGGACACACGAGAAATTATGGCATGCCACGCTCCTTTGCGGGTTCGATGCCAAATTCATGGGGTCCGTCTAGCTATTGCGAGGAGTCGCGCTCCGCGTAGAAAGCCTATGAGAAACGCGCCAATCGCGGGCGTGGGAAGAAGCCGGATAGGCATGTCGTAATTCGGCAATTGCCTGAAGCACGTCGTTCACATCGATTCTATGTGTGTGATAGCCGACTGGAAGATCTTCATACTCCTCACCGCGAATGATGCGGACGTTTTTCTTATTCAAGGGCATCCATTCGAGCGGCTCCTGCCATGCGGTTCCAAGCACCACCATGGGCAGGTCGGTTGATCGAGCTACATGCATGATCCCGGTATCGAGAGTGACCAGAAGATCGCAAAGGCACAGCACGGCTGTCAGCTCCGGGATGGACGTCCTGCCTGCCAGGGAAGCTCCATAGCCACCTGCCAGAGTTCGAACCCGATCGATCCTTTCGGTGTCGGAAGCGATGCCCAGGAAGACTGCACAATATCCCAGCGAGCGGACATAGCGAAGAACCTCAGCGAAATGTTCTTCGGGCCAACGGCTGCTTTTGGGGCCGCGGCCCTGAACAACAAATCCTACGAGTGGAAGATCTGCCGGATTTACTTCGCGAAGCAACGCTCTTGCAGTGTCGAGATCGGCTTCCGAGAAATATATGGCGGGTTCCAGATGCGCGGACTCAGCACCTACTAGGGGAGCAAGCCGCAGCGTATTATCGAGAAGACTCAGGCTGAGATCATAATCGAGATGTATGTCATACAACAGGGGAGCATGTGCAAATCCCGCGGTGGGAGCAACGCGCAGGACCAAGGCCAAAAGAGCATAGCTTCCACCTACGCTGGAAGCATCTTGCAGGACGATATCGGGCTGCAAGCCCTTTTGTCGCAGCCTCTTTCGGAGGAAACCAGCAATTGCGAAAACCTTCCATCGAGAGGTCATCGCCGGTGTTTCAATGAGGTGGTCGATATATGGATCGTGCAGCAGTGCAGCTAGTCCATTGCCATGTGTTGCAACAATAATCGTTACATCCGGACGCGCCGATCGAATAGCGGCGAGCAACGGCGTGCCATGAACACAGCATCCCACCGGCATGGCATATTGGAGCACAAGCACTGTTTGCGGAAGACCCTGCCGACGGCGCGGTCCTCGCGATGCCTTCATCAGGACGAAAAAAGTACGAAAGCAAATCTCGGTGAACCGCATACGTATTTGGCAGAGCTATACTTGGATCAATACTGCATTAGCCATGGAACGATTATCCTTCAAAACGGAGCCTTACAAATGAAGAAGACAGCTAAAGAAAATCTGGAGACTGCAGTTTCACCCGAAACCAAGATCAAGCGGCAATGGCAGACTCCTGAGATGACCGTACTTCAGGTAAACCTCACGGAAACATTGACATCGGGCACCCACCAAGATGGCGTATCAATGCACATCTCCTAAACCGCTAGGCTGGTCTAGCAGGTTGCAAATATTCATGTTGAACTCGCGCCTGCGGTTTTAGATGGCATTCTTTGGAAGCATATCTCCTCAGTCCCTCAACGAACTCAGGCGACGTGGTGACGGTGTCCCGATTTCGTCAGCTCCAGGCGATGGGACCGGCAATTTCTGGGCAGCCAATAGCAGCCTGATGTTTGTCGAGGCCGACAGTGGCATCACTGTTATGCTCGACGGTTGCGTCCACAATCTGGACGAGTTGCAGCAGCTTACAGGCAGCCCTCATCTTTTGGGAGCTATTTTCGCCGCATACCAGAAATGGGGCAGCGAGTTTGTCTCACGTTTGAGAGGGGATTTTTCCCTGGCCGTCATAGATCCCGTGAATGGTTCCGTTCTCCTGGCGCGGGACATCACTGGCCGGCGGTCGCTCTTTTATCGCATTGATGGTGACAGGTTCTACTTTTCTACCGGCCTGCGTTACCTTCCGAGGCGTGAACTCGACTACGAACACGTTGCAGGTTGGCTGCTTCTCGCTCCCGAGTCAGAGACAAGTACATTCTTTCGCGACATTCAAACTGTTCCGTTGGGTTCGACCGTCGTGTGGCGTTCGAATCGCACAATAGAAGTGTCTGCTTACTGGGATCCGTCTGCAATCCCTCAGCTTCGATTGAAGAATTATCGCGATTATGTCGAGGGATTGCGCTCTGTTCTAACTATTGCTGTCAGGGATCGTGTAGCGGGACCTGAGGCTCGTATAGGAGCGCAGCTAAGCGGAGGCTTGGACAGCTCTTCTGTCGTTGCGCTGGCAGCAAGCGAGCTGGCGTCCCGCTCCAGCAGTCTGATCGCCTATACAGCGGTGCCGGAAATAGAGCCCAATTCTTCATCTTCTTACCCCGGCCGCTTTTTCTTACACGAAGGACAGAATGCCGCGGCGGTAGCGGGTCTTTATGCGAATGTCCACCATCGGTTCATTCTCAATCGCTCGAGAACCATGCTTGAGGCCATCGATACTCTTGCTTCGACAGAGATGAAACCTGTACTGAACCCTCAAAATGCTCAATGGCTTTATGGCATGTATGCCGAAGCGCGGTCACACGGGATCGACACCATGCTGACAGGGGCGAGCGGCAATTTGACGATCAGTTACGAAGGCTCGACCGCAACGGCAGCTCTTTTACAAAAACGCAGATATTTCACTCTTCTGCGCCATCTGCGTGAACGGCATCAACAAGGCGCAGGCTGGAAGGAGATAACGCTTAGCATTTTCGGACCACATGTTTCGCCGCATGCGCGCCGGCTCTATCGGAAGCTGCGCCGCGCTCCGGAATCGAGACTCGAAGATATCAGCGCCATCTCTGCAGAGTTGCTCCAACGCACCGGACGGAGTAGTCAAAGCGCGAATGAGGAAAGGAATTTCGCGCATCGTTACTATACCGATTCCAGAAAACTTCGCATGGCCGCCTTTGCACGAGGCGACCTGGGAACGCATATCGCAGCAGTCCATGAGGTCTATGGCGTGCAGCTCGTCGACCCTACTGCCGATCGCCGCGTCATTGAATTCTGTCTTTCCATTCCTGACGAATGTTTTTGCCACCGGGGGATACCGCGTTCTTTGCTGCGTGACGCAATGAAAGACCTTCTGCCGGATACTGTCCGGCTTGAGCGCCGCCGCGGTCTGCAAGGGGCTGACTACCATACGTCGCTGCTCACAGAGCGGGACTCCATTCTCGATGAAATTCAATTGATGGAGAAAAGCACCCTGGCTTCTGCCTGTCTCGATGTACCTGCTTTGCGCCGGCTCATGGAAACACTACCCCCGGCAGGGGCTTCTATGGATTGGAAAATGGTTGAAAGCTATATGTTGAAGTTCCCGCGTGGGCTTTCTCTGGGACGTTTCCTGCGCCGCTTTGAGGACGGCACTCTTTAGCTCCCCATCTCGGTGTCGCACGATTTCGTGGTGACTATCTTGTTTGTTTTGGATACCAGATGCGATAGCCATCCGAAGTCTGAGGGCTGGGAATGTAATTACGTAGAACCGCTTCTTTCAATACCTCGTAGTCATAAGGTGTATGTATTGGCTTGGGTATGTGGATTGCCAGCACATTGGTATCAATATTCGCCGGATTTGCTTCGATCACAGGGAAAACATCTGTCATAGGGCGATCCGGAAGAATAAGAGGCTGCAAAGGAAGAGAACTAATGTTCGAGGCTTTTTTCTGGATTGCTGAAGCTGTAGCTACATTCCAAAAAGAAAAGTAAAAGCCAACATCCATGCAGTCTTGCCGTGAATTGCGCGCAGGCGATGGAACCACACTCGGAGTGCGGTAATACACGGTACAGACATTTGCCGGATGCAGCGTATCGGCGAACGCATCAAGGTTTTTGCGAGGCTGCATCGTTGGCGCGTTACCTGCTGGTGACGCAATATGAAACGCTGAACGATAGTCCACAATGAGAAATACCAAAGGCAACACAAATAGCATGCAGGTTGCGAGTGGAGACCAGTAGCGGCGAATTGCCGGATGAGCTTCTATGGTCGCAACCCCAAGGATGAAGGCTCCCGAGGCCATCTGCAGGTGGAGAAGATCGCAACGTCCAAGAGCAATAGGAAGCAGGCTGAAGCCACCAATCCCCAGAGGGATGGCAACTGAGTTCCATCGGTGTTGCCTGATTCTAAGAAAGAGTGTGCATGCTGCTGCGATATAGGCAAAGAGAATAAGCACAACAGAAGGCGATGGCAGAAGAGGAAGAGCGAGAGATCCATCCCGGAAGGCCAAAAACGTATCAAGTTCGTGGAGGTGGTAGACCACCGTGAACGCAAGAGCTATCGCTCCTATAAGAACAGCCAGAATGGCAGCATGCAGAAGAAAGGGTTTCTGTCCGCGGGATAGTAGAAGCCAGGCGATCAATCCGCAGGAAACAGAGATTGCCTGTTCCGGCGATATGCCGAGCGCAAAGACGATGGCCATAATGGCAATCACCACAAAGAAGAATGAATTCCAGCGACCACGTCGAAGCTCAAAAAGAAGCACAAGAAAAAATGCGGACCCGATTGTTCGAACTGGCGTGTAAGCAATGCCCTGACCGTGAAGGTTGAGTATCTGAATCGCGAGTAAAACCCAAAACAAATGTTTTCGACGACTGATCGGTAAATCGATCTGCCGTATAACGAACCAAAGCATGGCCGTTCCGGCAATCCATTGGATCGTCCACCAGAGGAAATAGCCAGTAACTACCGAGCTATGAAAAATCTTCGAAAGGTAGAAAGGGATGTAAAGATGCAAAGGACCATAGGCATATTCAAAGTCACGGTAGGGCTTTAATCCCGTAGCCAACATTTGCAATCGATTCACGCTATATTTCGCTTCTCCACCAATCGAGTGATGAGCCAATCTTCCCAGACAGAGCAAAAGGATCAAAGTAGACGCAAGGGCAAGTGATGTTAGAGGAAGTTTCTGATCGATAGCAGAAAGCCGCCCAAGCTTTCCTCCACATAACACGGCAAAGGCGGCAATCCCGGCAACAAAGAGCAAAAGTGCCACATGGTTGTTAAAGCCCACCACATAAGAAACGGAAATGACTGGGTGAACGGCAACCAGATACGGAACAGTAAATAGGGTACCTGCCAGTATCAAAAGAAAAATTGCTTTGCGAGGAGGCGTGGAAAGCAGGAAACGTTTCTCTTCTTTGTTCACTACTCGATGCATGTCCGTTTTCGACGTATCGACAAGAATGTCTGCCGATTCAAAATCGCGGTCGTTGGGAGAGATACACGTTTGCTATGCCATTTCATGCCATGCACACTCCGATACTACTGTCCAGACTTTCAATCAAAACACAGGAGTAGTCCAGTATTGCTGGAAAGCTACTTTCTCTATATCGAGAGGGATCAGCCATGATGGGACTCGGGTGCGAGAGGCGCGATATTAAGTTGAGGAGATTGCATGGGAATGGATTCAAAGCGGTTTCGGCCGTGGTTTTTGGCTGAGTAAAGGGCTTCGTCGGCAGCTTGGATGAGGAGTTCTTTGTCGCCGGCGTGAGGAGAGTGGCAGCTGGCAATACCGGCGCTGATAGTAATAGGGCCGTGGAGCAGGTCAAGATTTTGAACAGCTTGGAGCATACGTGTGGCGACGATCTGGGAACGATCGTGATCGATGGCAACCAGGATGACCGCAAATTCCTCTCCGCCATAACGGGCCAGCAGATCTCCGCTGCGCGGTAGCGCGGCGCGCAGAGCTGCGGCAACTTGTGTAAGGACGGTGTCGCCGTAAGGGTGGCCGTGGAGATCGTTGATCGATTTGAAGTGATCGACGTCGAGCATGATGAGGCTGAGTGGCGATTGGGAGCGAACAGCGCGGTTCCACTCGAGTTCCAAAGTCTGGTCGAAGCAGCGGCGGTTGGCGATGCCGGTCAGGGCGTCCTGAAGTGAGATGGCTTCGAGGCGGTCTCGGGCTTCATTTAGTGATACCTGTACGCGGATATAGCGGCTCTGCAATGTGGCAGAGCGGATGACATAGATGATGAGGGCTATGACGATGGAGGAGACACCGAGATAAAAGTGTCGCCGAAGTGCGAAGACACCGAGCGCAAGCATGGCGAGCGTGTAAAGAATGGGGCTGGCGTTGTCGAAAAAGAGCTCAATGGGGCTGCTCGCAGAGGACGGGGCGGAGGTCTGGATTGGCTTCGGGCTAAGCGCAGTAATGGTGAGGAGCAGGAAAGGCAGTGTCGGGATGATGTCGAGCACGCCCATAGGCTGTTGCGCATGAAGAGCTACGCGCACGTAGAGGATGTTGTAAAGGCTGGCACAGATAGCATAGGTCCAAAGAAAGACCGTGAGAAGTGCATAGCGGGCGCGGATTTCGCCACGATCAGAGAGGGCGGAAAGTCGGAAGTTGGCGATCCCTGCAAGTAGGAAGTTTTCGATGTTGTAGGTCAAGACCAGCAAAGTTGAGGAGACGGGCTGCATTGGTTGGCTGAGGAACGGGACCGAACCAAAAAGCTCGACGTAAAGGAGCAACGTGGTGAGAGCGGCCTGGATGGTATCGAGCCAAAAGAAGATCGGGAGCCGCTCCGATGCCACAGGCAGTGAAAGTATGAGCAGTAATGGAGCGCCATAAAGGAAGTAGCTGAAATCTGAAAACCAGGCGATGGCTCCGGGGACGTGCTCGGCCATGTCTTCCCAGGCAGAGAGGGACATGCCGAGCGTCCAAAGCAGGAGCGCGGTAGCCAAAAGCGCCCAGCCAGTGCGAGCTCGGCCGATACTAGTTTTGGCACGGTAGACCGATGCAGCGCTGGAAAAAGCCGGAGCGAGGATGAGAAACGGATAGGAAGCTGCGTCGGGGTGTGATTTGCCGACCAGAATGCTGAGGATATGCAGACAGATGAATACGCCAAGGTAACCGAATAGAAAGCTTCGCGAAATCCGTCGGGGTGGATACTGCAATTCGGCCTCTTGCTTGCGCAAGCCGCGCTGGGCATCCAGCATAGCACCAATGCTTGAAACATCAGAGCAAGATGATGAAGTAGCGTCCGAACTATTTCCGATGAGGCTCTACGTTTGACGAGATGCGCCGAACGACATTAGTGGTGATCACTAAGCGTCGATCTTATCGAGTGATGTGCCCGTCGTCTCCGGTACAGCCAGGAAAATGAATATTGCGCCCAGAAAGCAAATGCCGCTGTATACAAGAAATGCACCCGCAGAGCCAACCACACGATTCAGGATTGGGAAGGTGTAAGTCAGCACGAACGATGCAATCCAAAGTGCCGCCACTGAGATCGATACGGCGGTTCCACGGTATCGGTTCGGAAAGATCTCCGTGATCAGTACCCAGGTAATAGGCGCAAGCGTCATGGCGTAGCAGGCGATTGCGCCCAGCGTGAGCGCGAGAATCCAAAATCCATGAATCTGCATGCGGTAGGCGATAGATGCTCCAAGGTGGCACATGCCGATCAACACGCTGCCGAGCAACATGAGGCGGCGTCTGCCAAAGCGATCTACCAGAAGCATGGCAAAGATGGTGAAAATGAGATTTATGCTGCCCGTAACGACGATGTTGAAGAGAATGTCATTTACGCCGTAGCCCGCGCTGCGATATACCTCTTCGGCATAGTTGAACAAAATGTTGATACCGCTGCCTTGTTGCAGCACCACTAAACCAATGCCCACCAACAGCAGGCGTAAAATTTTGCCGTGTAGCATCTCGCTCCACGTAACTTTCTCGTGCGCTCCGGCGAGTGACTGTTGGATACTCTCCAGTTCTGACTGGCCGTATCGTTTCCCACCGATCTTGCAAAGTACGTCGCCGGCAGATGAAAGCTGGTGATGCGCCACCAGCCATCGTGGACTTTCCGGAATGAAAGGAGTCGCAACCATAAAAAGCAGAGCGGGTATGGCTACGGCCGTAAACATCCATCGCCAGCCATATTGCACATTCCAGGTTGCGGCCATGGCCTGCGCGCTCAATGCTGCTGGAACGGGCCGTGCGATGCGCCAGTTTACGATCTGTGCTCCCAGGATGCCGATGACAAGAGAAAGTTGATTCAGGCTAACAAGACGTCCACGCCACTCTGCCGGGCTGATCTCTGCGATATATGTTGGCGAAACATTCGAAACAAGCCCGATAGCAACACCGCCAAGGATGCGCCAGCAAATGAAAGCCGTAAAGCTAAAGGCCCAACCCGTAAATAACGACGAAACGGTAAACAACAGCGCCGCGAAAAGCAGCGCCCGTTTGCGGCCAATGTAGTCGCTACAGCGGCCACCCACAAACGATCCGACAAAGCAACCGGTCAGAGCGCAGCTATTCGCCCAACCAATCTGAGCTTCGCTTGTTAGTCGAAAGTACGACTCATAGAATGGCTTTGCACCGCCAATGACGACCCAGTCGTAGCCAAAGAGCATGCCACCAAGAGCCGCAACAAACGCGATCATCCACAAATAACGGAAGTTGATCTCCGCGTTTGCGGATGGCGATGCAATCGAAGTGGATGATGGACCATGCATCAGCGGCTGGCAGATCCATCTCTGAGCGTTTGTTCCTTCGCGAGAAGATCCTGCGCTCCGGGATGATTCACATCCTGCTCCAACACCCATTGCAGCATGCTCCTGGAAGAGTCCACATCGCCCAGACCGAATAGCGCCTGCGCTCGGAGGAATCCTGCATTGATACGGATTCGCTTCTCAAGATCGTCCTCAA
>Ga0302316_10001451_pt1 | contig 18496 bp, 6 predicted proteins | sample III_Palsa_N3_2_FD_200456 | JGI IMG/M metagenome (GOLD analysis project Ga0302316, IMG submission 200456) | Peat permafrost microbial communities from Stordalen Mire near Abisko, Sweden - III_Palsa_N3_2 | ecosystem: Environmental > Terrestrial > Soil > Palsa > Peat permafrost | place: Sweden...
ATCTGACCTACGTGGTGGGCGAGCGGGGGCCACTGGCGCTGCTGAAGTTGTGGTGGAGAATCTTTCGGTGGCGGCCGGAGGTGTTGGTGTATCTGGCAGGGGCTCGGGGTTTGAAGGCGGCGAAGCGGGATGAGATTTTCTTTCGGCTGTGTGGGGTGAAGCGGTCGGTGGGGTTGCCACTTACAGAGGACCTACAGCGAAACCGGTCGAAGGGATTGCGGGTGCTGGGCGCGATGGAGACGACCTGGTTCGAGCATGAGGGCGAGCGGCTGGCGCGGTGTGTTGCGGAACTCGGCGATGCGAAGGTGGAGGAGGAGGCCAGTTGGGCTCCGGGGTTGACGGAGGAGGAGCGCGCGCAGGGTGCGGGGTTGATTGCGGTGATGGGTGGGGTGAAATTCTTTGCGTTTAGTTTGGGGACGAAGGCGCAGTCGAACCAGTGGGGGGTGGAGCGGTGGCAGCAGTTGCTAGGACAGGTTGCCGGGGATTGGCCGGGGTTCGGGTTGGCGGTGTTGGGGGCGGCGGACGAGCGCGAGGTGAGTGAGACGGTGGCTGAGGCCTGGCGCAGTGTTGCGGGGGCCGGGCCGGTGTTGAATCTGTGTGGAGCGGCGAAGCCTCGGGTGAGTGCGGCGGTGATGGAGCGGGCGGTGATGTTTCTGGGCCATGATTCGGGGCCAGCGCATATGGCAGCCAGCGTGGGGACTCCTGTGGTGGGGATTTATAGCGCGCGGATGAAGGCGGGGGAATGGATTCCGCATGGCAAGCATGTGCGGGTCGTGCTTCACTGGGTGGAGTGCGGCGGATGTCTGCTGGAGACGTGCATTGTGCAGGGGAAGAAGTGCATTCTGTCGATTGGCGTGGAGGAGGCGTTGGCGGCGGTGCGGGAGCAGATGCGGAGATACGAGATGCGAGATACGAGAGGCGAGATTCGATGATGCAGGAGATACATGCGGTATTGGGATTGCTGGAGGGCGGGTTTGGGGAGCTGAAGGTGCTGGTGGTTGGGGACCTGATGCTGGACCGGTACATTCTGGGTGAGGTCGATCGGATTTCGCCGGAGGCTCCGGTGCCGGTGCTGCGCCATGCGCAACGGTATGAGCGGCCGGGTGGGGCAGCGAATGTGGCGATGAATCTAGCTGGGTTGGGATGCCAGACCTTGCTGGCGGGTTTTTGGGGGAACGATACGGAGCAGCGGGAGCTGGCGGCGTTTTTGGATGCCGCGAAGATCGATACGGCGGGAGTGGTGTCGACGGCGCTGCCGACGATCTCGAAGACGCGGATACTGGGGCGGATGCAGCAGTTGCTACGGCTGGACATTGAGAGCCGCGAGAGGCCGGGAGCGGTGGACCAGCAGCGGTTGCTGGAACGGGTGGAAGGGTTGGTCAGCAAGGTCCATGCGGTAGTGCTTTCGGACTATGCAAAGGGGGCGTTGTCTGTGGAGTTGTGCGAGACGGCGATTCGCGCAGCGCGGCGGGCGGGGATTCCGGTGCTGGTGGATCCGAAGACTACGGACTTCAGCAAGTACTCGGGGGCGACGACGGTTTGTCCGAACCTGGGTGAGTTGGCGGCGGCTACGGGGATTCCTGCGCATGAGATTGAAGCGTTGCTGGCTGCGGGTGAGGCGCAGCGGGTAGAGCATGATCTGAAGTTTCTGACAGTGACGATGAGCGAGAAGGGAGTGCGGGTGCTGGGGGATGAGGGGACGTATCACTCGCCGGCGCGGGCGCGGGAGGTGCATGACGTTTCGGGCGCGGGCGATACAGTGATTGCGACGATGGCAGCTTGCCTGGCGGCGGGATTGAAGTTCGAGACGGCAGTGGAGTTGGCGAATCTGGCTGCCGGGATCGTGGTGGGGAAGGTGGGGACAGTGCCGATCGCGCATCATGAGTTGATTGCGCTGCTGACGCCTTCGAGCGGGATCGGTGCCGGCGAGAAGATTTTAGATTGGGAGCGGCTGGCGAAGCGGATTGCGGAGTGGCGGGCTGCGGGCGAGAGCGTGGTGTTTACGAATGGGTGTTTCGACATACTGCACGTCGGGCATATTACGCTGCTGGAGGAGTGCCGAAGGTTTGGGTCGAAGCTGGTGCTGGGATTGAATACGGATGCGTCGGTGCAGCGGCTGAAGGGGCCGACGCGGCCGGTGGTGGGAGAGAACGAACGTAGTCGCGTGATGGCGGCGCTGGCGGCGGTGGATGTAGTGGTGCTGTTCGATGAGGACACGCCGCTGGAGTTGATTGGGGTGGTGAAGCCGGATGTGCTGGTGAAGGGTGGGGACTATACCGTCGAGAGCGTGGTGGGACATGAGGATGTGATCGCGGCGGGTGGACGAGTGGAGATTGTGCCTACGGTGGAGGAGTTTTCTACGACGAATATCGTGAAGAAGATGCAAGGGCAGTGAATAGTGAGTAGTGAAACAAACAAGACGTTGCTATCCTAGGCATCATTCACAATTCACTGCTGGATCAGGGAGCGGACGCATGGAACGCAAGCCGGCGATGCTTTGTATCAGCACCTATGAAAAGGGACAGGCGTTTTTGCGTGAGGCTGCGTCGCTGGGCGTCGATGTGACGCTGCTGACAGTGGACAAGCTGCGTGATGGGGATTGGCCGAAGGATGTGCTGGCGGGGTTCCACACGATGCCGGAGGACCTGACGCCGGAGCAGGTGCTGCGGGTGGTGATGCGGCAGTTTACGCATAAGCCGATCGACCGGGTAGTGGCGCTGGATGAGTTCGACCTGGAGACGGCGGCGTTGCTGCGGGAGCATCTGCGGCTGCCGGGGATGGGGCAGAGTGCGACGAGATTCTTTCGCGACAAGCTGGCAATGCGGACGGCGGCCCGTGCGGCGGGTGTGGCTGTGCCGGATTTTATTGGCGTGGCGAACCATGATGAGGTTTGGAAGTTTTTGAACGAGACGCAAGGACCGTGGCTGCTGAAGCCGCGGTGGAGCGCGTCGGCGATTGGGATCAAGAGGGTGGAAGAGCCAAACGATGTGTGGCCATTTCTGGAACAGTTGGGCGACGCGGCTACGGACCATCTGCTGGAGTGTTTTGTGCCGGGGGAGATATTTCACGTGGAGGGGATTACGTGGGACGGGGATGTGGTGTTCGCGTCGCCGCATAAATATGGACAGCCGCCGATGCAGACGATGCATCAGGGTGGCGTGTTTACGACTCGCACGCTGGAGCGGCGCAGCGAGGACGCGGTGGCGCTGCGGAGGATCCATGAGGCGACGCTGGCGGCGTTGGGGATGCGCCATGGCGTGACCCATAGCGAGTTCATTAAGGCGAATGCGGACGGGACGATTTATTTTCTGGAGACGGCAGCACGGGTGGGAGGGGCGTATATCGCCGAGGTGGTGGAGTATGGGAGCGGGGTAAATCCGTGGGCGGAGTGGGCGCGGATCGAGGTTGCGGCGATGCTGGGGGAGGTGTACCGGCTGCCGCGGCTGAAGAAAAACTATGCGGGGAGCGTGATCTGTCTGGCGCGGCAGGAGGAGCCGGATACGTCGGCTTACGATGCGCCGGAGGTGGTGTCGCGGCTGCATAAGCACCACCATGCGGGGTTGATTGTGGCTTCGGAGTCGGCGGAACGGGTGGAGGCGTTGCTGGAGGAGTATGGGGTGCGGTTTATGCAGGATTTTTATGCGCGGCTGGATGCGCCGGATAAGCCGACGTCGTGAAGCAGATAGTAGAGGGTAGATAGTAGAGAGGTAAAGAAAAGTGGTGAGCGGGCTGGGGCTCGAACCCAGGACCAACGCCTTAAAAGGGCGATGCTCTACCAACTGAGCTACCCGCTCGGCCCATAGTTAAGGTAGCACGGCCCGAGGCGTAGATTTTGCGCGGACGGTGTGACTTCGCGGCTGAGGATGGTGCATAGACTATGTCGTCTCGAAGACGTAAGTACATGGCTGGATTGGACCGGTAGAGCTGTAGAGGTACCAAGCTAGATGCGGAACCGTATGAATTACTGGTTTCGGGTGAAAGTGTCACTCTAGTTGCATTGACTTGCGCGTGAGGGCAAAGTAGCCTCACGGTAAGACTTACAGTCGGTGGGCGCAGTATTTCAGGTATTTCTAGTAGTAGTTGCCGGAGTTCCCGGGAATTGAGGCAAGGATGGATAATCCAAATCCGGATGCGCTAGAAGAACGGGCTATGGCGGAGACGCCTGAGGATGTTGCAGTTCTGTACTCATGGGCGAATCTACAGGGCGCGAAGTACCGGGATTTTTCGGCGTCGCGTAGGGAGTATCGTGCGCAGATGCGGCACCGTGCCGCCGAACAACAGCGTGAGGAAGAGATGCGCGCCAAGGCTGAGGCCGAGGCTGCTGCGTCCGCTGCGGAACACGAGGCGCGGGAGGCGGAAGAGGCGGCTCGGTTTCATGAGTCGGCCGCGAAGAAGGCTTCGGACCAACGTCACCGGCAGGAGATGGAGATGGAAGAGGCTGCCCGGGAGCGGGCGATGCAACATGCGGCGGAGTTGAACCGCCGGGCTGCGTCGGAGCGTGTGGAAGCCGCACGGCGAGCCGAGGCTGTAGCTGCGGCGGAGGCTGCTGCGCGGCGGGAGGCGCGGGAGATGGCAGAGGCCCAGGCGTCGGCTGCGCGGCAGGCTGCGCGGTATGCTGAATCGGAGTATGTTCGCCGGTCTCTGGCCGGACCGCAGCCTTCGGCCATTGTTCCGGGTCAGATATCGGACCCGTACACCAATGAGGAGCCTCTGGCGTTGCCGGGGAGGCTGTTTCATCAGCCGCATGTGCATGTGCAGGAAGACGATATGCAGCCGACACGGTTGCCGCGGAGCCGGGAGCCGCGGTTGCTGGTGCCGCAGCCCGATCCTCGCGATCCGGGCAAGTTGAAGCCGGGAGAGGAGTTCTGGGTGACGGGACCGATTGAAGAGGAGGCCAAGATCGCAGCCGCCGGGACGGCGGCGATCGAGGAGGCGGCGACGCGGCCGAAGACGAGCCATGTGAGCTATTACTATGAGCCGGATTCGCAGGAGAAGGTGGCAGCGGTAGAGCACTATGCGCAGTCGGCGCCCTATACGGCGCCTGCGAAGCAGTATGAGGCGATCTCGCCGTATTCTGATCCGGCGCCGCCGCAGCCGCGCGTGGCGAGCTATGAGTCGACACGGGAGACGACGTTGCGAGAGCCGGCAGCACGGGAGCAGGCCTCGGCGCCGCGGCGGAGCAGCTCGAGCAGTTCGATTTATGACCTGGGGTCTGCGGCGCCGTTGGCGCGTGCGGTTGCGCAGGATTCGGTGCCGGCATCGGCGCGCGAATCGGGCAACGACCCGGTCCCGGCCCGGGGGCAGCAGCGCAATCAGCTACGCAGTGAGCAGTTGCGCATTGAGCAGCAACAGCGCAATGAGTCGCAGCGCAGTGGTGTGTATGAGGCGAGCAAGGCGGCGGAACCTTCGCCACGGTCGGCGAACCAGCCGCGGCGTTCGCGGGGTTACCGGCCGGATGAAGCCAGCGGGCCGCACCAGTCGTACAGTGCGAGTCCGTTTGTGGCCGAGACGCCGGCGGAGCCGGAAGGCGCGTTGCCGGCGTGGATCAACGCGCACCCGGAACCTCAGCATAGTCCGGAGCAGCACATGACGGAGTTCATTCGCCCGGCGGATTTTCTGCGCGGCGGAGAAGAGCAGCGCAGTCAGCCACAACCTCCGCCGGCGGTGCGCAAGCTTCCGGCAGTTATTCCGGCAGCGTCTCCAGTGGCCGATACGTTACAGCATTCACGGGAGCGGGTTGCGGCGCGGTGGTATGCGCTGAAGGGCATCTTCGACCAAAGTGTGCAGGAGCCGCAACTGGATGTTGCGCCGGTCCGCCATGCGGACATACGAGTCCCGATGCTGACGGTCTTTTCTCTGGCTGGCGGAGTGGGCAAGACGAGCCTGGTGGCGACGCTGGGACGCGCGTTGTCTTCAACCGGCGAGAAGGTGTTGCTGACGGATACGACGTCGCATGGGCTGCTGCCGTTCTACTTTGGGGCCAGCGAGCTTCGTCCTGGCGTGGTGCGGACGTTCTCTCCGCCGGCTGGATCGAGCGATGCTCCGATTGCGCTGGTGAGCTATGACGTGGCGCAGCACGGCGGGGATGCGGCAGGGCAGGAGTGGCTGGCGGACGAGTTGACGCGCAACAGCCGTGGAATTCAGCGGGTAGTCCTGGATCTGTCGCCGAGTTCGGCATGGGTGGTGCGGAAGCTGGCCCGGATGAACTCGGTGATCGTGGTGCCGGTGGCGCCGGACATGAATTCTGTGATCAGTTTGGGGCCAGTGGAGAAGTTTTTTGCAGGTATGATCGATGGAGACGGGCGTCCAGTACAGCCTTTCTATCTGTTGAATCAATTCGATGCATCGCTTCCGCTGCACCTGGATGTGCGGGAGGTGATGCGGCAGCAGCTTGGAGACCGCTTGTTGCCGTTCATTATTCGTAGGTCCCCGGTGGTCTCCGAGGCCCTTGCAGAAGGTATGACTGTAATGGATTACGCTCCGGACGCACCGGTGGCGAGTGACTATATGAACTTCGCCTCGTGGCTGCGAATGCAGTCGGCGCCGGCGGCATCTGGTTTCAAGAATGCGCGATGGAGTGAACGATGACCAGGTCTCCGCTATGGAGAGAGTTTGAATCCGGCGACAACATAGTTCTACGCCTCATCCGGTTCGTGATACTGGCCGGCGGCGTGATCTTTTTGCTGTTTGCCGGCGTGCTGGAGTTGACGTGGCCGCAACAGGCGGTGATGGGTCTGCTGCTGGTACTGCTGTCGATCTGGGTGGACCGCAGTTCGACGTCGTATCTGGTGACGCTGACGTTGATGCTGCTGTCGTGTTTTTCGACCTTCCGGTACGGTTTCTGGCGTATTTCTACGGTGGTCAAGTTTTTTATCGATCCCTCTCAGGTGAAGTGGACGTATCTGGACGCGTTCTTTATCTGGCTGCTGGTATTTGCGGAGACGTATGCGTTTGCGATCCTGTTTCTGGGGTTCCTGCAGACGCTGTGGCCGCTGCGCCGGACCCCGGTGCCGCTGCCTGAAGATACAGACCTGTGGCCTGAGGTCGATCTGCTGATCCCGACCTACAACGAGCCGCTGAGCGTGGTGCGGTATACGGCGCTGGCGTCGATGAACATCGACTGGCCCGCGGACAAGCTGAATGTTTATATCCTGGACGACGGCAAGCGCGAGGAGTTTCGGGCGTTCGCCGAAGAGGCGGGCATCGGGTACATGACGCGCGACGACAACGCTCATGCCAAGGCCGGCAATATCAACCGCGCCCTGCAACGGCTGGATGCGCCGTTTGTAGCGATCTTCGATTCTGACCACGTGCCGACGCGCAGCTTCCTACAGTTGACGATGGGCTGGTTCGGCCGCGATGCGCAGCTAGGGATGTTGCAGACGCCGCACCACTTTTATTCGCCCGATCCGTTCGAGCGCAATCTGGGGCAGTTCCGGGTGATCCCGAATGAGGGTGAGCTGTTCTACGGCGTGGTGCAGGACGGCAACGATTTCTGGAATGCGACGTTCTTCTGCGGCTCGTGCGCGGTGCTGCGGCGGAGCGCGCTGGACCAGGTTGGCGGCATTGCCGTCGAGACCGTGACCGAGGATGCGCACACCTCGCTGCGCATGCAGATGCACGGCTGGAACACGGCTTACATCAATATCCCGCAGGCGGCAGGATTAGCGACGGAGCGGTTGAGCGGGCATGTGAAGCAGCGCATTCGCTGGGCGCGCGGGATGATCCAGATTCTGCGCACGGACAATCCGCTGTTTGCTCCCGGACTCGATCCGGCGCAGCGGTTGTGCTACTTCAACGCGATGACGCACTTTCTGTATGCGCTGCCGCGATTGATCTTCCTGACAGCCCCACTGATCTACCTGGTACTGGGGCATACCAACGTGCCGGGTTACTGGGCAGCGATCCTGGCGTATGCGTTTCCGCATCTGGTGTTGTCGAATATTACGAACTCGCGGGTGCAGGGGCAACATCGACATTCGTTCTGGAACGAGATCTACGAGACGGTGCTGGCGCCTTATATCTTTCTGCCGACGATGCTGGCGCTGGTCAACCCCAAGCTGGGCAGCTTCAATGTGACAGCCAAGGGCGGTGTAGTGAGCCGGAGCTTCTTCGATACGCGGATCGCGCAGCCGTTCCTGGTGCTGCTGTTCCTGAACTTCCTGGGGATGCTGTGCGGGATACCTCGGTACTTCCAGTTTCCCGGCGGGACACTGCCATGGCCGCTGAATGGCCTGGCCAATATGTATGACGGGACCCATCCTGGAACGATCGTGATGAACGTGTTGTGGACGATCTTCAATATGATCATCCTGGGGGTGGCGACGGCGGTTGCGTGGGAGAGCCAGCAGCGCCGGCAGACGGTCCGGGTGATGATGGCGGTGCCGGCGAGCGTGGTGCTGTCGGATGGAACGGTGATTCAAGGGGTGACGACGGACCTCTCCAGCGGCGGTGTGATGCTGCAACTGGACGAAGCCTTCGAACTGCCCGGGGGCGAGAGCGTGAAGCTGGTGTTCCCGGTGCTGGACGGCGATGCGACGCTGCCGGCGACGGTGGTGGATGTGCGCGGCGCGACGCTGCGGGCGTACTTCGACCCACTGACGATCCAGGAAGAAGAGGCGTTGACGATGGTGCTGTACTCGCGTGCGGACACCTGGCTGGGCTGGGGCGAATCGCGCGAGGTGGACCGTCCGCTGCTGAGCATGTGGCGCATCCTACAGCTCTCGTATCACGGGTTGAGCCAGAGCTTTCATAGCTTGATGAAGCGCGGCAACTCGGCGCCGAAGGGCAAGTTGTCCACCAGCGTTGTGCCTTTGCTGCTACTGCTGGCACTGTTGCCGAGCCTGCTCTTCGGGACGCGGATGCAGGCGCAGGCAGGCATGTCGGGGGCGGGGACAGGGGTAGAGCCGATTCCGGGCGCTGACGCTGCCCAGGCACGGCAGGTACCGCCGGGCAAGTTCGACAACCTGTTTACGCTGGCGGAGGTGAGCGGGGCGCCGGACACGATCGTGCTGCGCGGCGTGGACACGTATCACTCGGTTTATTTTTCGATTCCGCAGACGCAGAACGTGACCACGGCGACGATGAAGCTGTACTACCACTTCTCGCCCGGGCTGTTGCCGATGATCAGCCATTTGAAGGTGAGCGTGAATGGGACGCTGTTCGCGACGTTGCCGGTGCAGACGCAGCCAATTACGGTGGGGACTACGGAGAACGACCTGACATCGGACCAGAAGCTGGAAGAGCAGCAGAGCGGGTTGATGATCCATGTGGAGAACAGCGCGCTGCTGGTGGCCACGCTGACCATGCCGGCGGAGATGCTGGTCCACGACAACGAGTTGACGTTCGAGTTTATCGGGCACTACACCATGCAGTGCGAGGACCCTTCGCACTCGACACTGTGGGCGCATGTGGACAACAATTCTACGATCGAGCTGACCGGCAATCTATTGCCGCTACAGAACGATCTGAAGCTGTTGCCTCTGCCGTTTTACGATGCGGCGGTGAACCTGCATCCTTCGATTCCGATCGTGTTTCTGACGCAGCCTTCATCGAAGGCCCTCCAGGCCGCGGGCATCGTGGCTTCCTGGTTCGGGTTGTTGCCGGCGGATTACCGGTCGGTACGGTTTCCTGTGACCTTTGGGTCGATTCCACAGGGCAACGCGATTTTGATCAGCGAGAATACGCCGGAGCTGCCGGCGGCGTTGAATGTTGGAGGAGGTTCGGGGCCGACGATCGCGATGGTGACCAATCCCAACGATCCGTACTCAAAGCTGCTGGTGATCAGCGGAGACAACTCCGACGATCTGCTGAATGCGGCGAAGGTGCTGACGCTGCAGTTCAACCAACTTGAAGGCGCCTCGGAACGAGTGGCTTTGACGCAGACGCCGAAGCACAGGGAGCCCGACGATTCGCCGCGCTGGATGACGACCTCAAGGATCACGACGATCGGGGAGATCTCGCAACAGGGCGATCTGCAGGGAGACGGCAGCGTGCCGGTGGAGATCTATTCACGGCTTCCTCCCGATCTGTACTGGGGTGGACGGCAGAATGTGGCCTTCCAGATGTACTACCGGTATAACGGGATTCCGCTGGCCAATGAGAGCTCGCTACAGGTGTACATGAACGATGCCTTCGTGAGTTCGACGCCGATGCCGCATACGGACAAGGCGTCGGCGGATCTACAAACGATTGTGCCTGTGCCGTGGGTGAACCTGCGGCCGTTCTCGAACTCGATGAAGCTGAAGTTTGTGTTCCAGATAGCGAAGAAGGGCAGGTGCCAGGATACGGCGCCGATGAACCTGCAGGGAGCGGTGCTGAAGGGTTCGTATCTGAACATCATGGATGTGCCGCACTGGACGCAACTGCCGAACCTGGAGCTGTTTTCGAACGCGGGTTATCCGTTTACACGGCTTGCGGATCTCTCGGACACAACGGTGGTGCTGCCGGACACGCCGAATGAAGCGGAGATTGAGTTGTACCTGACGATGATGGGGCACTTCGGCGCGCAGACCGGGTATCCGGTGCTGGACGTGACGGTGACCAATGCCGGCGGCATGAAGGGCGGCGACAAAGACTACCTAGTGATGGGCGCGGTGGACGATTCGCCGGCGATTGCGCAGTTGGACCAGTACATGCCGGTGCGGGTGGAGACTGGTGGGCTGCATATTCAGGACACGGAAGGGTTCTTCAACATCACCCATCATGCGTGGTGGACGGTACGCAGCTCGGACCATATCGAGACGGGCAAGCTGGAGACCGCGGGCGGACTGCCGGATGCACTGGTTGAGGGTATCGAATCGCCGTATAGCCGGAATCGTTCGGTGGTGGTGATTGCGCTACGCGACAAGTCGATCGTGGGAAACTTTCTGAAGGTGTTTTTGAAGAGCGCGCAGTCGTCGGACATCCAGCAGTCGGTGAGCGTGCTGACGGGTACGAAGTTCGCCAGCTACCGGCTGGGCAACGATGTGTATCATGTGGGCTCGCTGAGTATCTGGATCCGTATCAGCCTTCTGTTCTCGGAGTTTCCGTGGCTGGTGGTGATCGGGTGCGCGGTGATCTGCTTCCTGATGGCAGCCTTGTTGCGCGCGCTGCTGCGGCGTCATGCACGGCGGCGTTTGCAGGGTAACGATTAACCTAGCGGCGGAGCTGTACTGCTTCGCCACGCCAGCGCGCTCCCGGTACGGAGCAGGGTATCTTTCTTTATGCAGTTAGCTTGCTCCGGAACTATCAGCACCGGGAGACGTAGTGCCGGACACAAGACGCTTGCACGGCAGGGTCTTGCGGCGATGCTGTTGCTGGGACTGTGGATAAGCAGCGGCTGCCGGGCGGAACCGCCGTGGCCGCTGTGGGAGAAGTACGCGGCGACATTTCTCGATAACCAGGGGCGTGTGATCGACCACGCCGCGGGCGACCGCACCACTACCGAAGGCGAAGCTTATGCGATGTTCTTCGCGCTGGTGGCGAACGATCCCGCGCGATTCAGCAAACTGGTGGAGTGGAGTGAGACCAACCTGGCGCAGGGAGACCTGACGCTGCATCTGCCGGCCTGGAGCTGGGGCAAGGCCCCGGACGGGAGCTGGCGGGTGCTGGATCAGCATCCCGCAGCCGACGCCGATCTGTGGATGGCTTATTCGCTCTCGGAGGCCGGACGGTTATGGCATAACGACCGTTATGCCAGCCTGGGTAAGATCATGGCCGACCGCGTGGCGCAGCAGGAGGTGGTGCTGGTGCCGGGGGTGGGCACGACGCTGATGCCGGGGGCGGTGGGATTTCATCCCGATGCACAGACCTGGTATTTGAATCCGAGCTACATGCCTCCGCAGTTGCTGGCGTACTTCAAGCATCAAAACCCGCAGTCGCCGTGGGGTGAGGTGGCGGCGAGTCTTCCTGCGCTGGTGGGATCGAGCGGCGGGTTTGTGATGGACTGGGTCCGCGCAGGGAGTGACGGGCTGCATCCGATGGCGCCGCCTTCGACGATTGGGGACGGCAAGCCGGTGCCGACCCCGGTGGGCAGCTATGACGCGATCCGGGTGTATCTATGGATGGGGCTGGCCGACCCGAGGACGCCGGGAGTGCGGGAGTCGCTGATTGCGATGCAGGGCATGGCCAACTATCTGAAGACGAACGTGACGCCGCCGCTTCAGGCGGACGCCTCGGGCAAGGCGTTGAACCCGGACGCGCCTGTGGGATTTTCGGCGGCAGTGATACCCTATCTCCACGCTCTCAGTCGTAAACCAGAAGAGGCCAAGCAAAGAGTTAGACTTACCGCGCTTCTTAATCCGGCGACTGGGTTGTACGGGCCAGGAGGGGAATATTACGATCAAAATCTTGCCTTGTTTGAGAGTGGATGGTCGGAACGGCTATACAGTTTTGAGGTGAATGGGCAGCTGCATGTGAAGTGGAAGTAGCGCTGGTGGTGTGGAAAAGCGGGCGATAACTCCTTCCGCGTACGAGAAATGCACAGATAGCAGCGAAAGCCTGAAAAACACCCACAACTCCTAGTAAAAAAACGGTAATCTTCAACCATCGGTAAGTCGATTGAATGCAATTTCCCAGTAGACGTAAAGAGACGCAATGAAGAAAGGTTCGCCGAATGGTTTTGGGGTCATCTGCCTGGTGCTTTTTGCACTGGCGTGGATGTGCGTCCCAAGGACGGCCAAGGCCCAGGCCGACCAGACGACGACGTCGCAACTTTTGGGGAAGGCGAAGGCGCTGGAGACGCGGGGCCGGATGGATATGGCGAAGCAGACCTGGCAACAGGTGCTGCTGGTAGACCCGAACAACTCTGACGCTCTTGCGGGGATGGCGCGGGCTGCAAAGCTGGAAGGCAAGACAGAAGAAGCGAACCAGTATCTGAACAAGATGCGGGCGATCAACCCCAATGATCCCAACATTGCGCGTGTGGAGCAGATGGGGACGGCGCAGGACATGTCCGGCCAGTTGCAGGAGGCAGGACGGCTGGCGCAGGCGGGGCAGTATGCGCGGGCGATGACGATCCTGCGGCAGGTGTATGGGACGACGCCGCCGGCCGGGGATGCGGCGCTCTCGTACTACGAGACCGAGGCGGCGACGGACGATGGCCGGCCCCATGCGATTGCGGGATTGCGGGAGTTGGTGGACAAGTATCCGCAGGACTCGCGGTACCAGATATCGCTGGGGAAGATTTTGACGTACAACCCGCGGACGCGCGCGGAAGGACGCAAGCTGCTGGAGAAGCATCCCAACGATCCTGGCGCGGTGGAGGCTTTGCGGCAGTCGCTGGTGTGGGACGCGCAGAATCCGGCGACGGCCGGCGATCTGCGAGCTTACCTTGCGAAGCATAAGGACGCGCAGCTATCTACGGCACTGGCGCAGGCGGATGCGGCAGCGAAGCGCGGTGGTGGGCGGGTTGGGCCTGCGGGGCCGGCTCCGCAGACGCCTGAGGAGATAGCGGCGCAGGCGGAGATACGGGAGCGCAACGCGGAGGAGCAGGCGGCGTACAACTCGCTGAATGCGAAGCGGTTCGACGAGGCGGAGGCGCGGTTCCAGGCGATCGTGGCAAAGGAGCCGCAAAATCCGCGGGCGCTGGCCGGGCTGGGCTATGTGCGGATGAGCCAATCGAACTTTGGCGGGGCGATCAGCTACCTGGAGGAGGCGATCCGGGACGGATCGAAGGACGCCGGGGTGGAGAAGGCGCTGCGCGACTCTCGGTTCTTCTACACCATGCAGGTGGCGACGGCGGCGTTGAATGAGAACGACCTGGCTACGGCAGAGGCGCAGTTTGGGAACGCGTCGCATATGCGTCCGAACGACCCAAGTCCTCTGCTGGGGCTGGGTGGAACACTGTTGAAGGCGCAGCAGCCGGCGTCGGCTGTGGGAGTCTTTACGCAGTATGTGAAGATGAGTCCCAACGATAAGGCTGCGTGGCGCGGGCTGTTCATGGCACAGTACGGGGCGAGCCAGTTTGCGGCGGCGCTGGAGACCGACAGGCGAGTTCCGTTGGCGGTCAAGAAAGAGCTGATGCGGGACCCGGACTATCTGCGGACGCTGGCTTCGGTATACCAGGCATTGGGTCGCGACGCGGACGCGCAGAGGGTGCTTCACAGCGCACTGGACCTTCCGTTTCCCGCCGACTCGCGGGGGATGAAGGCGGACATGCAGTTGCAATATGCCGCGCTGCTGGATGCAGCCGGGCGTAAGGAGCAGGCGGCGGGGCTTTATCGCCAGGTGCTGGAGGCGGACTCCACTAACATCAATGCGTACGACGGGTTGATCGATACCGAACATGCGCTGGGGCATGATGACGCGGCTTACCAGGCGATCCAGTCGATGGCTCCGCAGACGTACGACCAGGCGATGCAGCAGCCGGGGTTTCCCTCGACGGTGGCGGCGATCTATCAGAGCCAGGGGCATTATGAGCTGGCGCAGCAGGTGCTGGAGACGTTCCTGGCCAATGAGCAGCAGCAGGGTCTGAAGCCAACGGCGGCGGCTGAACTGCAACTGGCGGGAATCTATATGCAGCATGGCGATACGGCCCATGCGTTTCCGCTATACCGGGACGCGCTGCTGAGCGATCCCAATAAGACGGAGGCGTGGAATGGGCTGCTGACGTCGTTGCACGCCGCGGGCCGGGACCAGGATGCGCTGGCGGAGATCCAGCAGATTCCACCAAATGTTCGACTAAAACTCGAGAGTGACCCGGCCTACCTGCAGACGGTAGGCTCAATTTATAGTGGGCTAAATGATCCACGGGACGCGATGGCGTTTTTTGCGCGGGTGCAGCAGCACTATGCCTTCCTGCATATCGCGGTGCCGGTGGAGATCGACATCCAGGAAGCGTGGCTGCTGTTCAACGCGAAGAATGATGCGGGCCTGTTTCACGAGTTGATGTTCCTGGGCGGGCGCGAGAAAGAGATGACCGACCAGCAGGCCATGACGGTGCAGACCATCTGGGCGAACTGGGCGGTGCGGCGGGCGAACCAGAACATCGAAGAGGGAAACTACAAGCGGGCGATCGCGATCCTGAATGCGGCGGCGAAGTCGTTTCCGGGCAATCCGGATGTGCTGAAGGCGCTGGCCAGCGGGTATGCGAGCGTGGGACTGCCCAAGCAGGCGGTAGATATCTTCAAGTCGCAGGACCTGAGCACGGGGAGCGCGGCAGATTACAAGTCGGCTGTGGGCGCGGCGCTGGCGGCGAACGATCTGAAGGACGCGGAGGTTTGGCTGCGGTTTGGGCTGGACCAGTATCCGAAGGACGGTCAGTTGCTGGTGCTGGCGGCGAAGTTCGAGACGGCACGCGGCGATACTGGACGAGCGGCGGATTACTATGCACGGTCGCTGCAGGTGATGCCACAGGACGATCCGGGACTGTTGCTGACGGATGAGATGCGGCATCCGGTGATTGTCAGGCGAGCGGCGCCGGCGCAGCCGCAGGATCTGGCTTCGCTGCTGGGGCAGGCTGACCCGCATGTGAACCGCAATGGGACTGTGGACGAGGCGCCCGTGGCGCAGCGGCCGTATCTGCCCAGCTATACGGGCGGCGGCGGCAATGCGCCGGTGGTGATCAATGGGACGGGTGCTGGCGTTTACCCGAGCAATGGGACGTATCCGGGCAATGGCAGTTTGCCGCAGAACGTTTATCCGGGGTACAACACGACCCAGCCGCCGCCGCAGACCAACCAGCCGCCGCAAAACTCCACGCTGAAGGACTATGTTCCGCAGTCGCGGCTGGAGATTCCAGGACAGATGAATCAGACGGCAAAGGTTGTGGCGGATACCGTGATCCGGCTGCATCCGTCGCCTGCGATGGAGGCGAAGTATGGGCCGTATGTGTCGTACGATCCGTCGGCGGGCGTGCCGCACTTTGCCGGGGAGGTCCGTCCATTAGGCGACGGAGTAGCGGTTGACGCGGAGCTTGAAGGAGTGACGGCGCGTATGATCACGGCGTCGTATGAGCCGCCGCAGACGACTTATACGCCTCCGGGTAATCAGCCGGCAACGGGCCCGCAGCAGACGCAGAGTCCGGCACCGGCGAACCCTTCGCAGCAGGGGACGCAAGTGCATCCGATCCACTTGCACTACCCTCAACCGCCGCGGCCGGGACAGGCGTCGACGGCAGCGCAAACTACGCAGCCGGCGGGGCAGGGCAGCACTGGGCAGGCATCAAGTACTGGTCAAGCACCGGGCTCTGGGCAGCGAACGGGCGCGGTAAAGATATCGAGCACTCCGCCTCCGGCGAGCTATCCGCTGCCGCCAGCGCCGTCCGCGACAAGCTATCCGCAGGAGACGAGTGGATCACAGCAGGGGAGTTCGACGCCGACAGGGGTGCTGCCGGATGGGACGCCGATCGTTTCGTATCTTCCGAACTCCAAGCCGGGCGTGCGGCGGCGCGTTCCGCCTCGAACTCCGAGCGCCGCGGTGAGCGCGCGGGCCGCGGCGATTCTTGCGAACCAGAAAGAGGCCCCGGAGGAGATGACGGGCCAGAGTCACCCCCCGGTAGAAAACTACGACACCACTCCCGATTCCAACGCCCAGATACAAAACACACAGTTCTCCTCGCAGCCCTATAGTCCGGCGGGGATGCAGGGGGCGCAGATTCCGCAGGCCCAGGCGCCGCGGCCGGGAAGCACGATCACAATACAGAATACGCAGAGCTATCAAGGTCAGAGTACTGCCGTGCAAGGCCAGAGCACTCCCGTGCAGCAGACCGGGGACAGCAGCGGGCAGCAGTATCCGCAGCCCAATACGCGGGGGAGTTCAGGAACGGCGACGACGACGACGCGGCGAGTTGCGAGTACGTCCAGCACGTCGTCTACAACGACGACGCCCGCTCAGCCTCAACCGGTAGGGCCGATTGCTTATCCCAACTATGCTCCGCCGCTGGCCAACCAGGGGTATCCGCAGATCGGTTCGCCCTATCCGCTGGAGACGCCGCCGACGGACTATGAGTTGCAACAACGGAACGTGCCGCCGCTGCGGGGATACTTCGATCCTCGGGTAGACGACAAGACGCCGCTGACCGACCGGCAGCAGGCGGAACTTGACCTGGCGTTGATCGAGGGCAGCTACAGCGCGTGGATGGGCGGCAGCGTGATCGGCAGCTACCGCAGCGGGACTCCCGGCGTGGACCGGCTGGCGGGGGTGGAGGTGCCGTTTGAGGCGTCGGCGATGCTGGGCCGGTCGGTGCGCGTGACGGCGGTGCCGCTGGCGGTGTTTTTGAACTCCGGGGTGTTGAATACGACGACGGGGACGCTGGGGACGACGCCTATTTTTGGGACGGTGCAGGGGAACTCGAACCAGATCTATGCGCAGCAGTTTGCGAGCGGTTTTGGCGGAGAAGGCCAGTTGACCACGAGCACGTTTTCGATTGCGGGCGGGTATTCGGCGGCTGGATTCCTGGTCCGCAATGCGATCGGGCGCGTGCGCTGGAAGCCGGGTAACGGGCACTTCACGTTTTTTGGCGGGCGCGATCCGGTGAAGGAGACGCAGCTTTCATACGCGGGTATGCGCGACCCGGGGCAGCCAAACAATTACACGCTGGGACCGATCTGGGGCGGCGTAGTGCAGACGGGCGGAGGTATTCGCCTGGACGCGGGCAATGAGAAGTCCGGGCTTTATCTGCAAGGCGATGGCGCCGATCTGAGCGGCTATCATGTGCTGGAAAACCGCAAGTACGAGGGCACGATGGGAGCGTACTTCCGGGTGAAGGTGTGGCCGGAGTATGGCTCGCTGAACGTCGGGGGCACGATCTTCGGCGAGCACTACGACTATAACGAGCGGGTCGAGAGCTATGGCAACGGCGGCTACTTCAGCCCCAATATTTATTTTCTGTTCGCTGTGCCGATCACATTCAACGGGCACTACAAGGAGAACCTTCACTACACGATCAACGGCAGCGTGGGAGTGCAGACCTTCCAGGAAGCATCCGACAAGTACTATCCGCTGGATCCGGGGACCGAGACAGAATATATAGCGTTGAACTGCGTCGGAGTCGTGACGAGCGCGGCCCAGCCGTGCGGGAATACGCCGTTGAACTCCAATACCGGGCTGAACTATTCGATCGACGCCAAGGTGGCGTATCACGTGAACGAGCATTGGTATATCGGGGCGTTTTTAAGCGGCAACAATACGAACAACTACAACACGATATCGGGCGGGTTCTTTGCGCGGTATCTGATCCGGCCGCAGGTGCAGACCGTGGACTATCCGACCGGGCTGTTCCCGGTGCAAGGGTTCAGGCCGCTGCGGGTGCCGTAAGATCTGAACGGGGTTGCGGCGCGGAATTGTGTTGATTTCATCGCATGTCCTACGTATAACTCAGTCACGCACTCACTGAATTTTATTGACAACTCTGCGGCTTGTGGATGGACCGATGAGGTCTTTCATGCGTTGCAAATACGGAGAGCTTTATATGTTGTCCTGGGCCTACGCACGTGCTGTAAAGAGATGCTGGAGCACCCTCGCCTGCGTTCGGCTTGCGAGTATCGGAAGTGCTGCGGGTTTGGTGCTGGTGCTG
>Ga0302316_10001453_pt1 | contig 18489 bp, 17 predicted proteins | sample III_Palsa_N3_2_FD_200456 | JGI IMG/M metagenome (GOLD analysis project Ga0302316, IMG submission 200456) | Peat permafrost microbial communities from Stordalen Mire near Abisko, Sweden - III_Palsa_N3_2 | ecosystem: Environmental > Terrestrial > Soil > Palsa > Peat permafrost | place: Sweden...
CTGGCGGCTCCGGCTCCGGCGGCCTGCCCCAGTTCGACCTGGCCAAATGGCCGGGCCAGATGGTGTGGATGCTGCTCATCTTCGGCGTCATGCTGTTTCTGTTCGCCAAGGTGTTCGTGCCGCGCGTGGGCGGGACCATCGCCGACCGGGAGGACAGGATCGCCGGCGATATCGGCGACGCCCGGCGGCTGAAGGAACAGGCCGACCAGCAGGCGGCCTCGGCCAGCGCTGAAATGGTCGCCGCCCGTTCGGTGGCGCATAGGCTGGCGCTCGACGCCAAGTCCAAGGCCGCCGCCGATACCGCCGCCCAGGAAGCGCTGGAGGACGCCCGGCTAAATGAGGTTCTGGCCAAGGCCGAAACCCGCATCGGCGCCGCTCGCGACCAGGCCATGAGCCACGTTCGCGATATCGCCAGTGAGACCGCCCAGGCCATCGTCGCCCACTTGACCGGGCATGAGGCCAGCGCGGCCGAAGTGAAGTCGGCCCTGGCGGGTCGGGCCTGAAGGAGACGGCGATGGATTTTCTTCAGAACGCCGAATTCTGGGTCGCGGTCGGCCTGTTTGTTTTCATCGGCGCCTTGGTTTTCGCCAAGGTCCCGGGCATGGCCATGGCGCAACTGGACGCGCGGGCGATCAAGATCCGCGCCGAGCTCGACGAGGCGGTTCGCCTGCGCGAGGAGGCCGCCGCCCTGTTGGAGCAGATCAAGGCCCAGCGGCTGGAGACCGAGAAGCTGGCGGCCGAAATCCTCGCCTCCGCCGAGTCCGAAGCGACACGCCTGCGGGCCGAGGCCAAGACCAAGCTCGCCGAAACCATCAAGCGTCGCCAGGATCTGGCGGAACGCAAGATCGCCATCGCCGAGGCCCAGGCCGCCGCCGACGTGAAGGCCGCCGCCGCCGACCTCGCCGCTCAGATCGCCGAACAGGTGCTGGCCGCCCGCGTCAAGGGGCTGAAGTCCGACCCGCTGGTGGATGCGGCCGTCGCGCAGTTGGCGGGGCGGTTTCAGTAAAATTGGGCCGCCGCGCCGAGCGCTAAGCCACTGATCTATTTAAATTCCGCTCATCCCGGCAAATGCCGGGACCCAGATCGTATGGCGCGATGGTACGCGTGATATTCTGGGCTACGGGGCGACGGTCAGCGCTTTGTCATCTGGGTCCCGGCATTCGCCGGGATGAGCGGATTATTTTCAGCGCGATCTAAGCTTGGATATCAGCCCTACCGCCGGCTGCGGAAGTACCGCCGGCGCCAGTGGCCGGCTCTACGCCAGCCATGCGGCAGCATCATCCGCTCAATCCGCAGCAGTTGCTGCCAGGCGACCGGGAAGACTTCCGGCTCGCGCCGGATCAGCCGGCGCACCGGGAAGATGAAGCGCGGATGGCGATGCTGCAGCGTCACGAACTGCCGACGGGCGCGCGGCGAATGCCGCAGCACCATGATCAGCCCCACCACCAGCAGCGGCAGGCCCAGATGAAATGGCAGCAGCGCGAGCCCGAACCCGCCGATCACCAAAAGGACGCCGGCCCCGACGATCGCCAGCCGCCAGGCCTCGTGCGTAAAGCGGCGCACGAACGCTATCGCGTCCGCGAAGGACGCGGTCAGCAAAGGTTCGGGGCGTAGCGACACGGCGTCGGTCATAGCTCTTGGGGATGGCGAAGCTGGGGCCGAAAACAAGCCGGACTCAGCGGGGCGGGTTGAATGGGCTTCATATGCGTATGGCGCCCACCTTAGCCAAGGGGGTGTTGCCGGGCCGCTAACCTTGATGGTGTAAATAGGATGAACCGTGGCAATTGGGTCGCACCACCGCGGCGTGGCGGCAACGCGCATGTCCTTGCCCGCCCCCTCGGCCGCCAACGGCCATACGCAAACAAATCCTTAAATCTGAGGGGCTAGGGTCAGGGTTCGCAAAGCCCCGCCATCAAGGGGAGGAAGGCAAGCCCATGACGATCGCCTCCAACTATCGGCGCGCCGCCAACGAGCATTTCGAACCCGGCGACGACCTCGATCCGCACGCCCAGCGCCGCCTGCGCGGCCAGCTGGAACAGATCGACTACACCGCCTACGCGGCCAATCGCGAGGTGGTGAACGCCATGCTCGGGCCCACGGACGCGCAGAAGTTCCAGAAGCTCGGCGTCGCCGCCGCCCAGGCGCGCGCACGCTGGGTCAGCGCCGCCCTCACCGCCACCGAGACTGGCCAGCCGCCCAGCCATGACCAGGTCGAGAAGATCGCCCGCCTGCGCTTCGCCTTCGAAGAGCTGACCGAGGTCTATGACGCCATGCGGCGGATGGTCGAGCGCGGCTACATCACCTTCTCGGCGCCGGGCGGCTGATAGCGTCAAGCCGCCTCGGGCGTCCATCTCAACTTCGGCTTCCGCGCCGCCAGGGTCTCGTCCAGCCGGCGCAACGGCGCCTGGACCGGGGCGGCCTTGAAGCGTTCGGCCTCGCCGCCGGTCGCGGCCGCGGCCAGCGCCGCCAGCACGTCGCAGAAGCGGTCCAGTTCGGCCTTGGACTCCGTCTCGGTGGGCTCGATCAGCATCGCCCCATGCACCACCAGCGGGAAGTACATGGTCATCGGGTGGAAGCCCTCGTCGATCATCGCCTTGGCGAAGTCGAGGGTGGTCACCCCCGTGCCTTCCAGCCAGGCGTCGTCGAACAGCGCCTCGTGCATGCACGGCCCCTCGAACGCCGCCGTCATCACGCCGGATAGCCGGGCCTTGATGTAGTTGGCGTTCAGCACCGCGTCCTCGGCCACTTGCCTGAGGCCGTCGGCGCCATGGCTCATCATGTAGCTGAGCGCGCGCACATACATGCCCATCTGGCCGTGGAAGGCCGACAGCCGGCCAAAGGCCTGCGTGCCTTCGACGTGCTCAATCAGAGCCAGCCCGCCATCGCCATGGACGACCCAGGGCGCCGGCGCGAACGGCGCCAGCGCGTCGCTCAGCACTACAGGTCCCGCGCCCGGTCCGCCGCCGCCGTGGGGGGTGGAGAAGGTCTTGTGCAGGTTGATGTGCATGGCGTCGACGCCCAGGTCCGCCGGCCGCACCCGGCCGACGATGGCGTTGAAGTTGGCCCCGTCGCAGTAGAAGTAGGCCCCTGCCGCGTGGGTCAGGCGGGCGATCTCGACGATGTCGCGCTCGAACAGGCCGCAGGTGTTGGGGTTGGTGACCATGATCGCCGCCACATCCGGCCCCAGCTTGGCCTCCAGGTCGGCGAGGTCGACGCGGCCGTCGACGGTCTGGGCGATCTCCTCCACCGCATAGCCCACGAAGGCCGCCGTGGCGGGGTTGGTGCCGTGGGCCGAGGTCGGGACCAGAACCCGCTTGCGCGCGTCCCCACGGGCCTCGTGGGCCGCGCGGATGGCCAGCAGGCCGCAGAGCTCGCCATGGGCGCCGGCCTTGGGCGTCATGGCCACGGCGGGCATGCCGGTCAGGGTCTTCAGCCAGTGCGCCAGGCTGTCCATCAGCTCCAGCGCACCCTGGATGGTGGAGACCGGCTGCAGCGGATGGATGTCGCCGAACCCGGCCAGCCGCGCCATCTTCTCGTTCAGGCGCGGGTTGTGCTTCATGGTGCACGATCCCAGCGGATAGAGCGCCAGGTCGATGGCGTGGTTCTTCTGGCTCAGGCGCACATAGTGACGAAGGGTCTCAGGCTCCGACAGGCCGGCCAGACCGATGGGCTCGGTGCGGACCAGATCGCCCAGGTCGCTGCCGTCTTCGGCAGGCTCGGCCAGGTCGACGCCGGTCTTGTCCCAGCCGCCCAACTCGAACAGCAGCGGCTCGGGTTGCAACAGCCCACGTCCGCCCAGGATGCTCAGGGTGTCGTTCGCGGGAGCGTCGATGTCGCCGTCGGGCCGGGTGCGACGGCCAACGTTCAGCATGCTCATCAGAGGGCTCCCTTCAGCGCGGCGGCCAGCGCCTCGATATCGGCGTCGGTGGTGGTCTCGGTGCAGGCGATCAGCAGCACGTCGTCCATGCCCGCGTGGGGGGCCAGGCGCGAATAGGGCACGCCGGCGATCACCCCCTGCCCGGCCAGGGTCTCGACCACGCCGGCGGCGGGCTTGGACAGGCGGACGGCGAACTCGTTGAAGAAGCGCGGGGTCAACACCTCGACGCCGGCGATGGCGCCGACGGCCTTGGCCGCCTTGCGCGCCTGGGCGTGGTTGATCTTGGCCAGCTTGCGCAGACCGACCTCGCCCAGCAGGCTCATATGGATGGTGAAGGCCAGGGCGCAGAGGCCTGAATTGGTGCAGATGTTGGACGTCGCTTTGTCGCGGCGAATATGCTGTTCGCGGGTGGAGAGGGTCAGCACGAAGCCGCGCCGGCCTTCCGCATCCAGGGTCTCTCCGCAGAGCCGTCCCGGCATCTGGCGGACGAACTTCTCCTTGGCCGCGAACAGGCCGACGTAGGGTCCGCCGAAGTTCAGGCCGTTGCCGATCGACTGGCCCTCGGCCGCGACGATGTCGGCGCCCATCTCGCCGGGGGATTTCAGCAGGCCCAGGCTGACCGCCTCGGTGGTCACCACCACCAGCAAGGCGCCGGCCGCGTGAGCGGCTTCGCCAATCGCCGTGACGTCGGTGGCCGTGCCGAACACATTGGGAGTCTGCACCACCACACAGGCGGTGTCGCCGTCCACCGCGCCGCTGACCGCGCCTTCGCCGTCGATCGCCGCCGCCTGGGCGACGACCTCGACGCCGGCCACGTGGGCCAGGGTGCGGATGGTGTCGGCATAGTGGGGATGCAGACCGCCGGACAGAATCACCCTGGCGCGCTTGGTGACGCGGCAGGCCATCATCACCGCCTCGGCCGCGCCGGTGGATCCGTCGTACATGGAGGCGTTGGCCACCTCCATGCCGGTCAGGGCCGCCACCTGGGTCTGGAACTCGAACAGATACTGCAGCGTACCCTGGGCGATTTCCGGCTGGTAAGGCGTGTAAGAGGTAAGAAATTCCGACCGCTGAATGATGTGGTCGACACTGGCCGGAACATGGTGGCGATAGGCCCCCGCGCCGCAGAAGAACGGCCCCTGCCCCGCCGCCCGGTTGCGTCCCGCCATGGCCGACAGCGCCCGCTCCACCTCCATCTCGCCGAGGTGATTGGGCAGATCGACCGTGCCGGTCCGGCGGGCCGACGCCGGCACGTCGACATAAAGATCGTCGATCGAGGCGGCGCCAATCACGGCCAGCATGTCGGTGCGGTCGGATGGCGTAAGGGGCAGGTAGCGCATGGGCTATCGGACCTTCAAATCAGAGAACAAGGCTATCCCTCGGGATTTATGTGTTTGAGCGCGTAGTCGCGAAAGGAGGCCCAGCCATAGAAGGCCGGCGAAATTCCGCGCGAGAGGTCGGCGGCGTCTTTGACATCGACAATATCGACGGTGTCTTCGAGGCCATCAGGCGGCGCGCCTTTGTTGCCGGGCGTGCGGAACGCCACAGAGTCCTCACCAACGGGGAGAATGAAAGAAGACGTCCGCTCGGCGATCACGAACAACAGTTCGCCCATTGAGTCCGCCCATCCCCGCAAGGCGAACATGCTTCCATAGTGTTCGAATCCAAACCCGTCGGCCGTCGTAATCCACCCGTCGCGGGTCACCGCGCCGCCAGTCGTCATTGCCGCTTCGATCGCTGCGTCAAGCTCATCCGGAGAGTCTGATGACTCGATGACGAAGACGTCGAAGCTCATCGTCAAAGGGTCCCGAGATAGGTTTCGTACGCCGCCCGGTCCATCAGGGCGTCGACTTCGGCGGGGTTGGACAGTTTCACCTTGGCGAACCAGCCGGCGCCTTCGGGCTCGGCGTTGACGATGTCGGGGCTGTCGCCCAGGACGGCGTTGGCCTCCACCACCTCGCCGGACACCGGGGCGTAGACGTCGGAAGCGGCCTTGACGCTCTCGACCACCGCCAAGTCGCCGCCGGTCTTGACCAGCTTGCCGACCGCCGGGGTCTCGACGAACACCACATCGCCCAGCTGGTCGGCGGCGTAGGCGGTAATGCCGATGGTGGCCACGTCGCCGTGGACCTCGACCCACTCATGATCCTTGGTAAAACGCATGGGGTCTCTCCCTCTCAGAGGCTGCGGACGTAGCGGTGGGGAACGAAGGGCATGGGAACGACCTCGGCGGCCTGAGGCTTGCCGCGGACGATGACATAAAGGGCCGTGCCTGGCGCCGAGAGCGCCGGGGTGACAAACCCCATGGCGACGGGCGCGCTGAGCGAGGGCGCGAACCCGCCGCTGGTGACCGTGCCGACCACGGCGCCGGAGGCGTCAGCGATCTCGGCGCCTTCGCGGGCCGGCGCGCCTTCCAGCACGCGCAGGCCGACGCGCACGCGAGCCAGTTCGCCGTCCTTCTCCCGCGCCACCCGCGCGGCGCCAGGGAAGTCGCCAGCCTTCAGGCGGCGCTTGGAGACGGCGAACCCCAACCCGGCCTCGATCGGCGAAACCGTCTCGTCGGCGTCGTGGCCATAGAGCGGCAGGCCGGCCTCCAGGCGCAGGGAGTCCCGTGCGCCGAGGCCGATGGGCCGCACTCGTTCGTCGGCCATGAGCGTTGCCCAGAACCCGGCGGCTTGCGGCTCCTTGACCAGGATCTCGCAGCCGTCCTCGCCGGTGTAGCCGGAGCGGGCGACGACGATCTGGTCGCCCTCGTAGTCGAAGCGGCGGAAGGTCATGAAGGTCAGGGCCGAGACGCCGGGGACGATGGTCTCCAGCACCCTGACCGCCTCGGGGCCCTGCAAGGCGATCAGCGCCCGATCATCGGCCCGCGTCAGCCTCGCCCACCCCCTTGCCGCCGCCTCGAACAGGGCGAAGTCGCCGTCCTTGGTGGCGGCGTTGACGACGATGTAGAGCATGCCCTGACTGCCGGGCGCCGCGGGGCGGCCGATCATCAGGTCGTCAATCAGGCCGCCGTCCTGGTTCAGCAGCAGGGTGTAGCGGAGCTGGCCCGGCTTCAGCCCCTTGATGTCGCCGCAGACCAGGGTCTCGGCGATGGCCGCGATGGCGGCGTGGTCGGCGTCCGCATCGCCTGACTTTTCGTTGAGCGTCAGAAACGACGGCCCCATGTGGGAGACGTCGAAGGCGCCGGCGTGCTCACGGGTCCACAGATGCTCCTTCAACACCCCGTCGCGGTACTGCACCGGCAGCTCATAGCCGGCGAACGGCACCATCCGGCCGCCGGCGGCGACGTGGGCGTCGTAGAGAGGTGTTCGCTGCAGCGATTCGGACACGGGGCGGCTCCGGGCGGGCGATGGGACGGCGACGCCGCCCTCTGGTCACTCGCCCCCGCTGTCCCTAAGGCCTGAGAGATTTCAGGATGTTGGCCTTAGCCGCCATCCCTTGCTCCGTCGGCGAGCCGCCTCTTGCGAGAGGGCTGCTTTCCAGCGTCCAGTGGCTCGCGCGGTCCTTTTGCCTGAGCGTTTCCGGGGCGGTTGCGCCTTCGGCGCCGGAGGCTGAGCCCCGGCCTCTCCCGCGAGAGTTGGCGCGACCGTGGTCGAGGCCGTGCGGAGAGTCAAGCGGCGGCGGAGGTTGCCAGGCGCTCCCCTCTCCCGTCTCCCCGGCCTTGTGCCGGGGATCCATTGTGCGCAGACGGTTGGAATGACGCGATGGTGGATCGGCCTGGGCGAACTTGCGAGGTTTCGCGCTCAATGGGCCCCCGGCACAAGGCCGGGGGAACGGTGTGTTTTAGAGGCTACGCGCGAGCGCGACAGGCGCCCGGTCGTCGACGCCCGGCTGCATCGCCCGCTTGATGGTTTCAAGCAGCACGCCGATCTCGATCGGCTTGGCGACGAAGTCGTCCATGCCCGCGGCGAAATAGGCCTCGGTCTCGTGCGAAAGGACGCTGGCGGTGACCGCGACGATGGCGATGCGGGGCTGGCCGGTGGCCTGTTCGCGCGCCCGGATCTGCTTTGAGGCGGTCAGGCCGTCCATGCCGGGCATGTGAATGTCCATCAGGATCAGGTCCCACCCGCCGGTCTCCCAGGCGTCGATGGCCGCCTGACCGCTGTCGACCGCCGCGTTGGCGATGTCGAACTGGCTGAGCAGGGTGGTGAGCACCATCCGGTTGGTCGCATTGTCGTCGACCACCAGAACTCGAAGCGTATCTTCCGCCGCCTCGTCGACGACGACCGGCGCCACGGCCTGGGGCGCCGCCATGGACCGCATCGGCACCTGGAAGGTGAAGCATGAGCCTTCACCGGGCGTGCTGACGAAGCTGATCTTGCCGTCCAGCAGTTTGACGATCTCGCGGCAGATGGCCAGGCCCAGACCCGTGCCGCCGAACCGGCGCGTGGTCGAGGCGTCGGCCTGGACGAAGCGCTCGAACAGCCGGGGCGCCTGTTCGGGGGAAACGCCAATGCCGGTATCGGTGACGGTGAAGATCAGCGCCTCGCCGTCGCGGCGCACCGTGGTGCTCACCCCGCCCTGGTCGGTGAACTTCAAGGCGTTGGACAAGAGGTTGCTCAACACTTGGCGGAGCCGCACCTCGTCGCCAAAGCACCAGCCGTCGGCGCCCGGATCGAACTCCAGATCGAACGCCAGTCCCTTGTCGGTGGCCAGGGCGGCGTAGAGGTGCGTCAGGTCTTCCACCATCGGCTTAAGGTCGAACGCCACCGGGCTGAGCTCGATGCGGCCCACCTCGATCTTGGAGATGTCGAGCACGTTGTTGATGATCTGCAGCAGCGCCTGGCCCGAGTTGCGCACGATCTCCAGGCGCTGGCGCTGGGCGGCCTCGAGCGGGTCGTTGGACATGGCCTGAACCATGCCCATCACCCCGTTCAGCGGCGTGCGAAGCTCATGGGTGATGGTGGCCAGAAACTCGGTCTTGGCCCGGTTGGCGCCGGCCTCGCGCCGGGCCAGGTCCTCGGCCCGCTCGCGCAGCAGGTCATTCATCTGCCGCTCGTCTTCGAGCCGGCGCGTCATGCCTTCGGCGGTCAGCCTGGCGACGACCGAGCGGGCGATGGCGCCGCGCATGAGAACCGACATGCCGAAAGCCGCGAACGACGAAGCCAAGCCGATGAATACGTATTGGGACTTGGTCGCGGGGTCAGCCTGCTGCGCCAGCACGATCAGGGCGGCAAGCGACACGGCGATGCTGGGATAGGCGACGCGGCGGCTGGGGCTGGAAGTGGCGAAGGCCAGGCTCATCAGCACGAAATAGACCAGCTTCTGCTGTTCGAAGTGGAAGGCCTGGTAGGCGATCACATTGACCAGCATCAGGCCGTTCACCGTCAGGGCGGCGGCCTCGAGATGCCAGAACTGGGTGCGGAGGCGTGGCAAGGCGAGATAGCTGCCGAAGCAGATGGCGCCGGTAACGATCGCCAGGCCGTCCAGTATAAGCAGGGCCAGGCCATGCTCGAAGAAGGGATGGCTACCGGCGATGATGACGTAATAGAAGCCCAGGGCGACGAGAAAGCCGCGGACAACCGGCATATAGACGTCGATCAACGGCTCGTCCGCGACCGGCGCTTCATCTGTTCGCGGTGATTGAGTAGCCGACCCCATCCGACGACCATGCGCCACTCCCTGTTGAAATGACGTTAAGCCGCAATCGCGGCTTTATCGGACCCTGCCGACGAAACGTTACAGCGACAGACCGCCATCCACCGCCAGGGTCTGGCCGTTGACATAGGACGCCAACGGCGAAGCCAGGAAGATGACCGCGCCGGCCATGTCCGCCGGCAGGCCCATGCGGCCGGCGGGGATGGCGGCCACCGCCGCCTCGCGCCGGCGGGGGTGTTCGGTGGTGACCTTGGTGAGCTTGGTGTCGACCAGGCCCGGCGCGACGCCGTTCACCCGCACCCCGTCGCGCGCCCAGGCCTGGCCCAGGGTGCGGGTCAGGCTGATCGCCCCGGCCTTGGAGGCGGCATAGGCCGGATTGCCGCGGTTGGCGCCCAGGCCGGAGATGGAGCTGATGATGACGATGGAGCCCCGGGAGGCCTTGAGCGGCTCATGGAATTTGCGGCAGCAATGCATCAGGCTGTCGAGGTTGACGGCCACCACCTTGTCCCAGCCGGCGCGCTCGAACTCGCCGCGCTGGTAGACGACTATGCCCTGGCTGAGCACCAGCACGTCCAGGGTCTCGAATGGGGCCTGCGCGGCTTCGATCTCGTCGGGTTCGCCGACATCGACGCGGGTATAGCCGAGGCCGGCAAGGTCGCTGCCCTCGACGCCATCGTAGTCGGCGGCCGTGGCCCGCGTGCCCCAGACGTGGACGCGGCCGCCGCGCTCCCGGAAGGCGTGGGCGATGCCATTGCCGATGCCGCTGGAGCCGCCGACCACCAGCACGGTCTTTCCGGTGAAATCGGTGTCGTTCATTCGAGTCAGGGTCAGTTCCGCGCCGGAATGATCACCGGCAGGGTCTCATACCCTTTCACGAAGATGGAGTGGGTGCGCACCGGCTCGCCCACCACCTGGATCACCGGGAACCGCTTCAGCATCTCTTCCCAGATGATGGTCAACTGCAACTCGGCCAGGCGGTTGCCGACGCAGCGGTGGATGCCGAAGCCGAACGACATGTGGGTGCGCGGGCGAGCGCGGTCGATGATGTAGCTGTTGGGGTTTTCGATGACGTCTTCGTCGCGGTTGCCCGAGACGTACCACATCATCACCTTGTCGCCCTCGTGGATGGTCTTACCGCCGAACTCGAAATCCTGCGTCGCCGTGCGGCTCATGTGCGCCAGCGGCGTCTGCCAGCGGATGGTCTCCGACACCATCGAGGGGATCAGCTCCGGGTTGGCGCGCAGCTTGTCGTACTGGTCCGGATTCTTGTTCAGCGCATAGACCGAGCCGGAGATGGTGTTGCGGGTGGTGTCGTTGCCGCCGATGATCAGCAGGGTGACGTTGCCGTGGTACTCGTGAATGTCCATGTTCCGCGTCGCCTCGGCGTGGGCCATCATGGAGATCAGGTCGAACTTGGGATCGGCATTGACGCGCTCGTTCCACAGGCCGTCGAAGGCCTCGAAACAGACCTCGATCTCCGACCGCTTCTGCTCCCAGCTCTTCGCCGGACCGTGGCCCGGCGGGTTGGTCATCATGTCCGACCAGTAGGTCAGCTTGCGCCGCTCCTCGAACGGGAAGTCGAACAGCGTCGCCAGGGTCATGGCGGTCAGTTCCTTCGACACCAGGTCGACCCAGTCGAACACCTCGCCGATCGGCAGGCCGTCGAGGATCTTCCCCGCCCGCTCGCGGATCACCGGCGCCATCTGCGCCAGGTTCGACGGCGCCACCGCCGGGCTCACCGCGCGGCGTTGCTCGTCATGCTTGGGCGGATCCATGCCGATGAAGCTCTGCCGCGTGGGCCGGCCCACCGTCTGCGCCTTGGCCTCCAGGCTCTGCAGGGCGATGCCGTCCTCGGAGGAGAACACCTGATGGTTGGTGTCCACTGCCATGATGTCGTTGTATTTGGTGATCGACCAGAACGGCCCGTAGGCGCTTTCCGGCGTGTAGTGCACCGGCGCCTCGGCCCGCAGCCGCTCGAAATAGGGCCAGAAGGCGTCCTGGGCGAACAGGTCGGGCCGGGCCGGATTCAGCGTCTCCAGCGGCTCGGCGAACACCTTGGCCCGCGCCTCATGCTTTAAGTCGATCGACCCGTCGCTCATCCTAGGCCTCCCTGTCGACGCGGGGCGCCTGTGGCGACCGCGTCTTGATTGGAAGGGATTCGGACTCAATGTCGGGCGAGGTGCAAGGCTAATTCGTGCACGCCTGTATTTCGGTGACAGTGCACTAATTAGCGCCCCGCCTACGCGACGTGTAAGTGGCGATGGAGCAACGCGCTAATTAGTGCACTGTCACCGAAATACAGGCGACTGCTCCAGCCTACATCCGCTCTGGCGCTTCGATACCGAGGAGGCCTAGCGACGTCTCCAGCTGGCGCAACACGGTCGCCGACAGGGCTAGCCGCGAGGTCTTCACCATGGGTTCGGCGTTGAGCACCGGGCAGGCGGCGTAGAATTTCGAGAACCCTTGCGCCAGCCGATAGGCATGCTCGGCGATGAAGTGCGGGGCCTTGCGGTCGTAGGCTTCGGTCAGGGCGTTGTCGAAGCTGTCGAGCAGCAGGGACAGCTCCCGCTCGGCCGGCTCGGCGGTGACGATCGGCGCGAGCGTGCTGGCGCCCACGGCCTCTGGCCGGCGCAGGATCGATTTGATCCTGACCGCCTGGTACAGCAGATAGGGTCCGGTCTTGCCCTCGAAGCTGGTGAAGCGGTCCAGGTCGAACACATAGCTGGTGCCGCGGAAGTTCTGCAGGTCGGCGAACTTCAGCGCGGCCACCGCGACCTTGCGGGCGATCTCCTCGAACTCCGCCTCGGACAACTCCGACCCCAGGCCGGCCTCGACCAGCCGCTCGCGCGCCTTGGCCGTCGCCATGCCGATCAGGTCGTGCAGCTTCAGCACCCCGCCCTCGCGGGTCTTGAACGGCTTGCCGTCGGTCCCGTTCATGGTGCCGAAGCCGATGTGCTCCAGCGAGCCCTCGGTCGCGTAGCCGGCCATATAGGCGGCGCGGAACACGATCTCGAAGTGGTCGCCCTGCCGCTGATCGACGCAGTAGAGCACCAGGTCGGGGTTGTAGGTCCTGTGCCGGTCGAGAATGGTCGCCAGGTCGGTGGTGCCGTACATGGCCGAGCCTTCGGACGAGACCACCAGCAGTGGCGGCAGGTCGCGCTTGTCGCCCTGGCGCGCCACGCGGATGATCTGCGCGCCCTGGTCGCGGTGCAGCAGCTTCTTGTCGTGCAGTTCCTCGACCATCGGCGCGATCAGCTGCTCGACGTCGCTCTCGCCCTTCCAAAGGTCGAAGTCGACGTCCAGGGCGTGATACTCCCGCTCCAGCGCCGTCCGGCTGACCTCGACGAACCGCCGCCACAGGCGGATGTACCCCCGCTTGCCGGCCTGGAGTTCGGCCGTCGCCTTGCGGGCCCGGTCGCGATAGGCCTCGTCTTCCTTGGCCCTCGCCGCGGCGAGCGGATAGAGCCGGTCGAGCAGATCGAGATCCAGCCCTTCCAGCAGATGTTCGACAACTTCGGTTTCGCGGTCCTGCGCGGGGCCCGCGGCCGTGCGCCACAACTCCTCGGCCACCGCGCGCCAGCGCTCGTTGGCGTCGCTGACCGCGACGATCAGCAGGCCCATCTGGAAGCCCCAGTCGCCGAAGTGGGCGTCGCCCAGCACCTCGTCGCCGCGGAAGCGGTAGATGCGCTTGAGGCTCTCGCCGATGATGGCGCTGCGCAGGTGACCCACGTGCATGGGCTTGGCGACGTTGGGACCGCCGTAGTCGATGATCACCCTGCGGCTCACGTCGCTGCGCCGCGCGCCGATGCGGGGATCGGCGGCGATCCGCGCCGCCCGCTCGGACAGCGCCAGGGTGCTGACGCGAAGATTGATGAAACCGAGGCCGGCAATCTCCGCCGAGGCCAGCAGCGGGTTGCCGGCCAGATGGTCGGTGACCGCGATGGCGATCTCGCGGGGATTGCGTCCCGACGGCTTGGCGCCGATCAGCGCCCCATTGCATTGGAAGTCCGCCAAATCAGGCCGATCCGACGGCGTCACGCGTCCATAGTCGGGCGACAAGCCCGCGGCGACAAAGGCCGCGGCGACGGCCTCGCCAAGCGCCCCTCTTAGGTCCGTCATTGCTGGGCGGGCGTTCCCGTCTGAGAGGCCTGGGCGGTGGTGGTCGGCTCGCCGGCATTGACGCGGAAGCGTTTGCCGAGGCGATTGAAGTCGGCCATCGCCGGCGTCACGTCAAAGCCCACCAGCACCTCGAAGTTCGAGCCGCTGACGTTGGAGTCGGCGCGCGGGATCACCAGGCCGTCGATATGGTCGGTGACCATGATCCGATCCTTTCCCGGCGGGAAATCGGCCTTCACGTCGAAATATTGCTTGGCCAGAACACCCTGGTTCCGGTCGGTGACCGCGACCCAATAGCGGTAGGTCTTGGACTGGCCCACGGCCTGCGGCCCGTGACCCAGGCCGAACAGCAGCTGGATCATCACATGGATAGGCTGGGTTCCCGTGTACTCGCAGGCCGAGGTCAGGCCTTCGAACTCGCCGGTGTAGCCCACCGACGCGGCGGCGACCTTGTCATCCTTGAACTCGACGTACCGGCCGGCGTCGTACAGCACCTTCACATAGGGACATGGACCTGAGTTCTGCTTGCCCGGCAGCGCGAGATTGCTGTTCAGGTTCCACTCCTCGTCCTTCTTCTTCTTCGCCGCGTCGTCGTCGGCGTTTTCCTGGGCGGTTGGCTGGTGGTTGCCGCCACCCTGGCCGCCACCGCCGCCTGGGCCACCGTACTGGGCATGGGCAGGCCTGGCCGGCAGGCTGAGCAGGCAGGTGATCAGGAAACCGGCGAGAAGGATCGGGCGACGCATGGCGTGAACTACTCCATAGATCCCGGCGCGACGCGCGCGGGTCCAGCGGTTGTGATACTGGCTTTGTACCCGCCCCGCAACGCGGCGCGCGACCGGCCTGCCCCGACAGAGCGTCGCAGACCCTAGGCGGACTTAAAGGCCGGATCGCGGCGCCCGCGTTACCGGTCGCCCGATCGTGCTAAGACGCGTTCCACAGAAACAGGCTCCGCCGCCGGTCCGGCGGGCCCGACCATTGAGGAGACGCCCAACCATGATCGCCACCATGCCTCTGATCACGGCCGGCGCCGCCGGCGTCCTGCTGCTGCTGCAGACGCTGCTCATGCTCACGGCCGCCCTGGTTCGCCGCGGCGCCCGCCAGGCGCTGGGAGACACCGGCCAGCACCCCGGCCTCACCCGGGCCGTGCGTCGGCACGGCAATCTCGCCGAGAATGCGGCCATCTTCCTGATCGGCTCGGCGCTGCTGGAGATGATCGGCGGCGACCGGCTGTGGGTGGAGGGGCTGTGCGGCGCCTTCATCTTCGCCCGGCTGCTCCACGCTCTCGGTCTGTCGCTGAAGAATACGGTCAATCCGTTCCGGGTTCTCGGCGTCATCCTGACGTTCGTTGTCGACGCGACCCTGGCGATTACCCTGATCCGGATCGCCGCCCGCATCTACCTGTCCAAATAGCCGCCGGGGGCGGACTTGCCACCGCCGGCGCCCAAAGTGCATTAACCCGACCAACCCACAACGACACGCGCGAGGAAGCCCATGACCACCGACCTGTTTTCGCTTCTGGGCCGCACCGCCCTGATCACCGGCGGCTCTCGCGGCATCGGCAAGATGATCGCCAAGGGGTTCATCGACCAAGGCGCCAAGGTCTACATCTCCTCGCGCAAGCCGGGCGCCTGCGACGCCACCGCGGCCGAGCTGGGCGACATGTGCGTCTCCCTGCCCCAGGACGTCTCCACCGTTGACGGCTGCAAGGCCCTGGCCGCCGCCTACGCCACCCACGAGTCCAAGCTCGACATCCTGGTCAACAACGCCGGCGCCGCCTGGGGCGCGGCCTTTGATGAGTTCCCGGAGAACGGCTGGGACAAGGTGCTCGATCTCAATCTGAAGTCGCCCTTCTTCCTGACCCAGGCCCTGGCGCCGGCGCTCCGGGCCTCCGCGACCTTCGACAAGCCGGCCAAGGTGATCAACGTCGCCTCCATCGACGGCATCCGGCCCAATCCGCAGGAGACCTATTCCTACCAGGCGTCGAAGTCCGGCCTGATCCACCTGACCCGGCGCATGGCCGCGCGGCTGATCCAGGACAACATCGTGGTCACCTGCATCGCACCAGGCGCCTTCGCCTCCGAAATGAACCGTGACGCCCGCGACCATGGCGAAGAAATCGCCAAGCGCATTCCCTTCCATCGCATCGGCACGGACGAGGATATGCAGGGCGTCGCCATCTATCTGGCGTCCCGCGCCGGCGACTATGCGGTGGGCGTCACCATCGCCGTCGACGGCGGCGTGGCGTTCGCCAGCGTCGGCGGTGTCTAGGAGACATCCGCATGCCGAAACTCACCCCCTTCCTCTGGTTCGACAACCAGGCCGAGGAGGCCGCGGCCTTCTACATCTCGGTGTTTCCCAATTCGCGGATCGTTCGGGTCATGCGCAATAGCGCCTCGACGCCGGGCGAGACGGGCGCGGTTTTGACGGTCGACCTGATCCTCGACGGCCAGCCGGTGACCTTCCTCAACGGCGGGCCGGCGTTCAAATTCAGCGACGCCTTCTCCTTCGTCGTCCACTGCGCCGATCAGGCCGAGGTCGATCGCTACTGGGATGCGCTGATCGAGGGCGGCGAGCCCAGCCAGTGCGGCTGGCTGAAGGACAGGTTCGGCCTGTCCTGGCAGATCACGCCGGACATCCTGCTGGACCTGATGCATGACCCCGACGCTGAAACGGCCGCGCGCGTGGCGGCGGCGATGATGACCATGGTCAAGCTCGACATCAACCAGCTGAAAGCGGCTGCGGAGTCCTAATTCCGCCATCGCGGCCGTAGCCGAACCTCGTCCGGCGCCTTACCTGTGCCGCCGCCATCGGGGCGGGGAGGAACAGGCATGGCGAACGACGCAGAGACGGCCTTGGTGCGGGCCGCGCATCACGCCATCGCCTATCGCAACGCCATAGCGCTGGCCGAACGGACCCCCACCGCGACCTACGGCCAGATGTTCGAGGCGTTTGACGCGCCCACGCCGGAAGCCGGGTCTGACCCGGGGGCGATCATCGACGAGCTTGCCAGATTGGCGACGCCGGGAATCCGCGCCTCGACCGCTCCCCGGTTCTTTGGCTGGGTGATCGGCCAGTCGCATCCGACCGGCGTCGCCGCGGACTGGCTCACGGCCGCCTGGGGCCAGAACGGCGGCAATGTGGTCTGCGCGCCCGCAGCATCGGCGGTGGAGGCGGTGGCCGCGGCCTGGCTGCTCGACCTGTTGCACCTGCCCGCCGAGGCGTCCGTGGGCCTAGTCACCGGCGCGACCGTCGCCAACTTTGTCTGCCTCGCCGCGGCCCGCAGCGAAGTCCTGCGGCAGGTCGGCTGGGACGCCGAGGCCGATGGCCTGTTCGGCGCGCCGCCGATCGAGGTGCTGATCGGCGCCGACGCCCACGTCACCGTGTTCTCGGCCCTGCGCTACCTGGGCCTGGGCACGGCGCGGGTGCGGACCGTCGAGACGGACTGCCTCGGCCGGATCGACGCGCGCGCGTTCGAGCGGGCGTTGCGCGCGATAGACGGCCCGATGATCGCCATCGCCCAGGCGGGCGAGATCAACACCGGCGCCTGCGATCCCTTCGCCGAGATCGCGCCCATGGCCCGCGAGCGCGGCGCCTGGCTGCATGTGGACGGCGCGTTTGGACTGTGGGCCCAGGCCTGCCCCACCCGCGCGCACCTGACCGCTGGCGTCGAGTTGTGCGACTCCTGGGCCACCGACGGCCACAAGTGGCTGCAGACGCCCTACGACTGTGGCTATGCCATCGTCCGGAACGCGGAAGCTCACCGTCGAGCCATGACCGTCACCGCCAGCTACCTGCCGGTCCCGGAAGGCGCCGAGCGCGACCCGTCCGCCTATGTGCCGGAGCTGTCGCGCCGGGCGCGCGGATTCGCGACCTGGGCGATGATCAAACAGTTCGGCCGCACCGGGATCGCCGAGCTGGTCGACCGCTGCTGCGTGCTCGCCGCCCACATGGCCGGACGGCTGGGCGAAATCCCCGGCGTCCGTGTGGTTTGCCCCGTGGAGCTCAACCAGTTCATGATCCGCTTCGGTAACAACGCGGACGGCGACCGGCTCACTTTGGAGACGGTCCGCCTGGTTCAGGAGGATGCGGTGGCGTTCATCGGCCCGGCGCAATGGCGCGGCAATTGGGTGATGCGTGTTTCCGTCACCTCCGGCGCCACCACCCTGGAGGACGCCGACAAGACGGTGGAGGCAGTGCTTCGCGCTTGGGCCCGTGCGCGGGAGGCTACCGCGCCTTCAATACCCTAGCCGTATCGTGCTGACAGGGCCGCGACGGTCGCGGCCACCTTTGCGCGCAGGTCGGGCGGCCCGACCACCTCGACCTCGTCCGCCAGCCGCAGCAGTTCACGAACGCCGTCGCCTTCGGACTCGATCGGCAGGACGCAGCGAACCCAGCCCGCCCTGTCAGGAGGGCTTGCGGACTCGTCGTACGCCGCCACAACGTGCGGACCCAACATGCGCAGCAGCGCCCGGCCCTTCGGCGACAGGCGGACCTCGGCGTGAACCCGGTAGACGCCAGCTTCGTAGTCCCGGGAGGCCGTCTCCCAATGACCGGCCAGATCGAATGCCTTGGGCCGGACCACGGCCCCTTCCGTGGCCTCCGCCTCGCGGATGTTGCCCACGCGATAGGTGCGGATGGCCTTGCCGCCTTGGGCGATCAGGTACCAGACGCCGCCTTTGAGCACCAAACCAAGCGGCGCGACCCTTCGGGCTGGGCCATCGCCCCGGCCATAGCGCAGCATCAGGCAGCGCTCGTCCCACACCGCGCGCGCCACCACTTGCAGGAAGGGCGTCGGATCGGCGTCGCGGAACCAGCCGTTGGGATCGAGGTGGAAGCGCGAGGCGATCCGCTCGGCCCCCGGCTGCACCTGCGCCGGCAAGGCGGCCAGCAGCTTC
>Ga0302316_10001455_pt1 | contig 18471 bp, 15 predicted proteins | sample III_Palsa_N3_2_FD_200456 | JGI IMG/M metagenome (GOLD analysis project Ga0302316, IMG submission 200456) | Peat permafrost microbial communities from Stordalen Mire near Abisko, Sweden - III_Palsa_N3_2 | ecosystem: Environmental > Terrestrial > Soil > Palsa > Peat permafrost | place: Sweden...
TTGCCGGACTTCCTCGAAGCTGACGCCGACCAGCTTCCCATCGCGCTTGACCACCTTGCCATTGACGAGCACCGTATCCACCAGGCCCGGATGGCAGTTGTAGACGAACTGGGCGATCGGGTTGTTAAGCGGAGTCATTTCGAACGAGTCGGTTCGAATCATGATCACGTCCGCCAGCTTGCCGGGTGTCAAGCTGCCGATCTTCGCGTCAAGACCACAAGCTCGTGCACCCTGTATCGTTGCAAATTCCAAGACGTCGCGACAGGTCGTCTGCATCTCGTCGACGCAAGCTTTCCCAGCATTGCGCGCCTCTTCATTGTCGAAGCCGCGTTGCGTACCGAGCGCCGCGCGCATTGTGCCGAACAGATGGCCACCGTTCGAACTGCAGACGTCGATGGACAAGCTCGGCTTGATCCCTGCCTTGATAAGCCGGCCGGTTGCTGGCCAGCCGTGCCCCATCTGCAATTCGATGTCCGGCGCGATCGAAGCCGTACATCCCGCGTCGGCCAGCATCTGCAATTCATCGTCCGCCAGCGAATTGCAATGCACGCAAGTCAGCTTTGGAGAAAGCATCTTGCGTCTGGCGAGTGCGGCAATGGGCCTTCCCTTTCCCCATTCGCCGTCACCAAAGTGGCAGGAGATGCGTAGATCGAGTTCGTCGGCCAGTTGCCAATCGCGCTCGGTCACCTCCATGGTGGCGAACTGATTGCCACGGGCCGCGAGACACAGCGTCACGAGGCTGTTATCGCTCGCGAGCCGTCCGCGTCTCAAACGCTTGACGTCTTCCCGCGGATGTTCGATGTGACTGACCACCTGGTAATGCTGATGCCCGCCGCCGTGACCAAACACCACGCGGGCTCCGGTCGCCACCAGGGCGTCGACCGCGGCGTCGGAGTGTTCAGGCGAGTTCAGGTTGTGACACCAGTCGAGCATCGTGGTGATGCCCGAATTCAACGCTTCGAGGGTGCCGAGCAGATTCCCCGCGTAGGTGTCCTCTGCGGTATAAAGCTCGCTGATCGTGCCATGCAGGCCGGTGAAGTAATGCGAGAGACTCCAATCGGAAGCGACATTTCTGAACAACGACTGCCAGGTGTGGCGGTGCGTATCCACCAGACCCGGTAGCACCATGAAGTTGCTTGCATCAATGATTTCTGCGTCCTCCACTCCTGGGATCGACTCCGCAATCGCGACGATGCGGTCGTTCTCAATCAACATGTCGCCACGGCTCAACTCGCCCAACTTGGGGTCCATCGTGACGATGACACCACCCTTGATCAGTTTCTTCTCTGGCTTCATAGCCGCCTCCTTCTTCATTGTGTGGGCTCGATCCGCTTATGTAACGGTCGAGTCGAACTGCGTGCCCTATACGTTGAGTTCGCGACGGGTGTTGCCCTGTTTCGAGGCGAACGGCCCAACCTTGCCGAGAATCCGGTCAGCGGCATGCTCGGCCACCATCAATGTTGGGAGATTGGTGTTGGCGCTTGGAATCACCGGCATGATCGACGCGTCCACGACGAAAAGATTCTCGACGCCATAGACTCGGTAGGCTGGATCGACCACCGCTCGCGGATCGTCGGCGCGGCCCATTGCGCAGGTTCCGACCGGATGGCCCATGGGCGCCATCGACGCGAGCAATTCCGCATCGGAAACTGCGCCCTCTTCGCCGCCCTTGACCAAAAGCTTGCCGCCCGCCATCGCCCGGCTGATCGCGAATCGCCGCACCGGCCCCGGCGCGTTGAGTGCAATCTTGGCCGAAGCCGCCAGCAATGCCCCCTGAAGGCCCGATTTGTTGAACTGGTTGACGGCCATGCCAGATGGCAGCAAATAGGCTTCGCCATAACTCGACGCGACCACGGGGTCTCCCAGCAAGGACTGGGCGAGCCTCGCGGCCATGACCATTCTTCCTGCGTCGCGCGGATCGCTGAGCATCCTGAAGTCGACCCGCGGGTTGACTTCAGGATCGGCGCTGGCCAGCGTGACTGCACCCTGCGAAAAGGGAGAGTAAAGGGCAGAGCCGAGCATGGCGATATCGGTACCGAACGAACGCCCGCTTACGCGGCCAAGCATGAACAACAGCAGATCGCTTTCCGGACAACCTGGCAGCCCTGACGATGCACGGACACCTGCTACAACAAATCTACGCAGATGCTGCGCGAGCCGGCCCACGCGCGGCAAGGTTAGTGCATAGAACTGGTAGCCATGATTCTGCAGGTTCCGGCCAACACCTTGCCGATCCACGACAACCGGGATGCCCAGGCGTGTCAACTCGTCAGCGTCACCGATCCCGGAACGTAGCAGGATGGCCGGCGAATGAATCGCCCCTGCGGACACGATGACACGCCGCGCGCGCAACGTCGTAGCCTGATCTTGGCGGATAGCCTGAGCACCCACCACCTTCGTACCTTCGAACTGCAGTCTCGTCACCGTCGTGGCGGCCATGATCGTCAGGTTTTTTCCGCTACGTACTTGTGCCGTCAGATACGAGCGGGCGCTGGTGGAGCGCACCTCGGCATCGCGGCTCACTGGCATCGCAAAGAAGCCGTCGCGAGGCGTCTCATTGATATCCGCCACAGATGGGTAACCGCGGGACGCTGCGGCCTGCTGCATGGCGCCGACAAAGGCCGGCCATTCCTTTTCAGGCATTCGACGAATGGGATAGACGCCCTTCGAAGCCTCGTTGCGGTCGTGATCGTTTTCAACCTTCCGAAAGTACGGAACGACTTCGCTCCATGAAAGACCCGTCGCACCAGCGGCCACCCACCGCTCATAATCCGAAGGCACGCCTCGTAATGTGAACATTCCCATGATGCTCGAGCCCCCACCCATGATCCGCGCTTGCGGGTAGGGCCGCGGCGCTTGCCCTGCCACGACCGTCGCCTGAAGTCCGGGCCAAAAGTAATCCGGGTTGAGCGTGGAACGCGGGAAGGTATCGTCGATGTCCGCGGGTGTGTCCTCGGGAGGAGTATCCTCGCCCGCCTCGACCAGCAGCACACTGTGCTCACCGCTTTCCGAGAGGCGCGCCGCAAGAACAGCGCCCGCACTGCCACCGCCGATAATCAGAAAGTCGAACTCCATGACGTCTCCTCGTTCAACTCAAACGCCGCTGCCAGACCATGCGCGCTCAAGCAAATCCGACAATCCCTCTGGATTGAGTGCCCGAGGATTGCAGTAAGGGTTGGCTAAAACCTGCCCGACCGCGCGCGCGACTCCATCGTGCGGCATCCCCACATCGCGCAAGGCGAGCGGAATCGAACATTGCCGCTCGAGGTCGAAGAGTGTCTGTACAGGATCGTCCGTATTCATCGCTCGACGCAGATGCATCATGGCCGCAGGAACGTCGGCAGCGTTGTAGGCAAGCGCATACGGCAGCACAATCGCGTGCGTTTCCGCATGCGGTAAATCGAAGAGGCCGCCAAGCGTGTGACAGAGCTTATGATGAAGACCCATCGTCGTCGCGCCCAGGCAGCATGCACATAACCAAGCACCCATCAACAGGTCGGAGCGCGCGTCTGGATCGTCGGCCTTGCGGATCACGCGCGGCAATGCGCTAACGATGGCGCGCACGCCCTCTTCTGCCATTAGCGAAATAATCGGATTGGCGTCCGGTGCATAGAGCGCCTCAACCGCGTGGGCCAATGCGTTTAGCGCCGAGGTCGCAGAACCGGCCGGCGGGAGCGACAAGGTCAGATCCACATCGTAGATCACCACTTCCGGCAGTACCTTTGGACTGCGCTGCGTCGTTTTGAGGCCGTTCTGGGTTTCGCCGAGAATAGGCGTCATTTCGGAGCCGGCATACGTCGTCGGCAAAACGATCTGCGGCAGATCGGTGCGCAGTGCAATGGCCTTGCCGAGGCCCGTTGTCGATCCACCGCCCACTGCCACGACACCGTCGATGTTCATCTCGTGCACCACCGCGAGCGCTCGTTCGGTCACGTCGACCGGTGTGTGCATCGTCGCGCCGGCGAAGACGGATACCGCACGTTCACCTAGCAAATTCTGCATTCGCGCAGCTAGCGAGGTTTGTTGCGGCGTGCACAGGATCAACACCCGTCGCAGCCCCAGGCGTTCCACTTCTTCAGGAAGACGCGCGCTCGTCGCGCTTCCGAAAACGACGCGCGCCGACTGCGCTTCATACACGAACGATTGCAGCATGCAAGTTCCCCAGTTCACGATCCACGTCACATACCGAACACACTATGCGCGGCAGCCGGATAGAGATCCAGGCGCGGTGGCGTGAAGAACTCGATAATCTCGCACTCATCCACGTACAACACTTCGTGCTCGACATCTTTGGGAATCAGGATCAGATCGCCCGCTACACATGTGCGCTTCTGATCGGCGATACGGAAATCCATTCGCCCGGAAATCACCCAGGTGATCTGCTCATTCGGATGCGAGTGTGCGGCGGTATATGTGCTGGCTTTTATCTTCGACCAAACCACCATTCCTTCGCGTCCGGTCAGCACCTTCTGGATCATCTCCGCCTTGTTCACCTGCTCCGGAATATCCGACTGCTTGAAGAATCCTGGTTGATCAATCGATACTACTGACATGGCTACTTTCTCCAATATGTTTGAGGTTTGGATAAGGTTGTCGTTAGCGCTATACGTGCCGCGCCTCTTTCATCCCACCCGCTTGTAAAACCGATGGATATGCACCGCGCTCCATAGGCCGAGATCGAAGAACGGATCGTTCCGGTTGAACGACTCAACCTCGCCGCGCGATTCCGCTTCGACAAGAAAGAAACTTCCATTCATCTTTTCGCCCGCATCGTCCGTCAATGGGCCGGACATCACCACCTTGATCGGTGCGGTCTCAAGATAGGCCCGGTGACGCGCAATGTGAGCCTCACGAAGCGACAATGAATCGGGTTTGTCGGTGCAGTAAATGATCCAGTGCATCTCTTCACTCCTGAAGTTTTAACGGGGGCTCTTAGAAGGTCATTGCCCGACGGCTTGTGCCCAGGTTGGGCAAGTCATCTTTTCCGGCGCGACGTCAAAAGCCTGGTAATTGGCTGATGTCACGACGTCGGTTTTAAGCGAGATTTCCTTGGGCACAGGTTCCTTGCGAAGTGCCCGCACCGCCACCATGACACCAAGGCATCCCTGCTGGAAGCCGGAATAGTCGCCGCTCGCCAGCAGCTTGCCCTGCTTGATCAGGTCCACCGCTTCCTTGCTGCCGTTGATCCCCACTACCTGTGCCTTGCGATTCGCGCCGTCCAGCGCATCGAGCGCGCCGATAGCCATCGCGTCGTTCGCGGCGAGGATGCCGTCGACCTTCGGGTAAGTCTCCAGCAGGTTTTCCATCACCTGAAGCGCTTGCATCCGTTGATAATTCCCAGGCTGGGAAGTCAGCACCTTGACGCCTGGCGCCTCCTTCAATGCGTCGTGGAAGCCGCGCATCCGCTCTTCCGATGTCGACGTGCCGCGCACGCCTTCAAGAATGATCACATTGCCCTTGCCGCCCAACGACTTCAGCAGGTAGCGGGCGGTTTGCAAGCCAAGCTGGTAATCGCTGGCGCCGACAAACGATACGAAGTCTCCGCTCGAGGCCTTGTCGGTGATGTTGACTGCGGGAATCTTCGCGGCGTTGAGCTTTGCGATCCCCGGCCCCATCGCCTTGAAGTCAACAGGAATGAACACAACTGCGCTTGGGCGCTTGACGATCACGTCATCAATCTGGCTCATCTGCTCGGGAATACTGTCTGCCTGAGTCGGGACATAGCTGGTTACCGACACGTGCATTTGTTGTGCGGCGTTCTGCGCGCCCAACCGGACACTCTGGAAGAAAGGGTTGGTTTGATTCTTGGTGAAAAGGGCAATGCTTTCGTTATCCGCGTGGGCGGCGGCGCCGCATACGCAGAACGTCAACAGGATCGCGTTCCCGATAATTTTCATGTCTGTCTCCTGGATTGAAATAGTGGGTTCTCTGCACATCCCGTCATGCCTTCAGATCGAACCAGGCAAGCCGCTCCCGTCTTCAAGATGGGAAATGATCGCCGTCTCGTCCGCGTCGACTCCCGCCTTGCGCAGCGCCCCGAGGTACATCTGATGCGCAATGCCTGTGAGCGTGAGGACCGTGCCCGTGGATTTGCCATACGCCAGCGCTGTTCCAAGACGCTCCGTCATTTGGCCGCAACGCGGCACCACTGAAAAATCCCGTCTCGTCACCGCCGGCGTATGGTGCTGAATCAACGGCGAGCCAATCGCACTGGTTTCCATGACATCGAGCATCATGGTCCAGTCGAGTCCGACCGCTTCACCGAAAACCAATGCTTCGGCCCACATCGCCAGCGTGACGCCGCTCATTACGTCGAGCACGCGTGTCATTGCGCGTGCCTCCTCTTCCTGACCGAGGTAGAAGACCTTCGAAGCGAAGCCCTCAATCAACAAGCGAGCCGCCTCAAAAACCTCCTGCGGCCCGCTCACCATCGCAGTGAACGAATCGGCCCCTGCGTGTGACGCAGGTGGTCGCGTGACAGGCGCACGCAGGTAACGGACACCCGCACTCTTCGCAAACGCCGCGATTTCGCCCGATAGTGCTTCGCTAACGTGACTCGAGTCGATATAGACCAGACCAGCCCGTGCACTGCGCAGGACGCCCTGCGGCCCCAGCGCAACCTCACGCAGTTCCGCTTCGGTAGCGCAGGCCGAGATCAGCGCGTCGAAATCTGCCTTCGTAGCGGCAAACTCAGATGCGCCCAGAATCGTCAGAGTGACGCCGGTGCATTGCGCCAGCTTTTCCCGGTGCGACGCCGCTTCGCTTTGCCCGATCCATGCCACGTTTTTCAGGGTATTAGCCATGATTGGTACTCAAGTGTGTTCTGCTTCGTTTTCCAGGCGCGTTGCGCCCAGGTTGGAGCTCATCAGAAAGCGCCTTCTATGCGCGAGCTTCCTGACGTTGACGGCTCACCGAATCCACCAGAACCGCAATGATGATGATCGCGCCCGTCACGAACGGCTGCCAGTTCGCGTCGATATTCAGCAGGTTCAGGCCATTCAGCACCAGCGTCAGAAGCAACGCGCCTATGAGCGTCCCAAACGGCGTTCCGACACCACCGAACAGCGAGGTCCCGCCGATCAGCACGGCAGCGATTGCCGGCAAGGTCAGCGGCGCGCCGATGTCGCCCTCGGCCGAGTTCAGACGGGCGAGGAAGACCAGGCTGGCAAGCCCTGCCATCAACCCGCTCAATGCATACACCAGCACCAGGCGGCGCTTGATCGGAATACCGGAGAAGCGCGCGGAGACCGGGTTCGAGCCGATCGCATAGACCTGCTGACCGTAAATCGTGCGGCTGGTGAAGAGCGCAGCGAGTCCGAGAAAAAGCAGCATCAGATAGACCGGGACCGGAATCGCAAACAGGTAGCCGCTGCCGAGTTGCCGGAAACCGTGCGGGAACCCGTAGATCGTGCTACCCGCCATGTAGTAGTACGTAAGGCCATTGATCAGCCACATCATCCCGTAGGTTGCGATAAACGAGGGCATACGCAGCAGCGCGACCAGCACGCCGTTGATGACGCCAATCGCCGTTCCGCAGGCAAGCGCGACGACAGCCCCTTCGAGCGGCGATCCGGTTGCCTTGATAACGCTGCCGGCCAGACACGCGGACAGTGCGACGTTCGCGCCAATCGACAGATCGATGCCAGCTGCAAGCACCACCAGCGTCAGACCTGAGGCCATCAGAAACAGAAGGCTTGCCTGGCGGAAAATATTCAGCAGGTTCGCTTGCGTAAAGAACACATCCGATGCGAACGACAGTGCCAGGCCAATCACCAGCACCGCCGCCACCCGCGACGCAAACTTCGAAGCGTTTTCACCGGGTTTGAGCGAATTCAGGACCGCGTTCATTTGGTTTTCCATCCTTCAATCAAAAGAGCCAGCAGGACGAGCACGCCGACACACGACACCTGCACCGAGGACGGCACGCCGACGAGATTCAACCCGTTGCGCAACATGCCGATGGTCAGCACGCCAAGCAGCGTGCCCGGCAAACCGCCATTACCCTTTTCGAACGACGTCCCACCAACAACCACCGCGGCGATCGCGTCGAACTCCATACCGAGCGACGCAGTTGGATGAGCGGTGCTCATACGTGCGGTCAGCAGAATCGCGCCGATACCGAACATCGCGCCGGCGAAGGCATAGATCGAGATGAGCCACGCCTTGGCGGATACACCCGCAAATCGCAGTGCTTCGGGATTTCCGCCGATAGCGCGGGCGTAGATGCCGAAGCGGCTGCGGTAGAGCAACAGATGGTTGAGTGCATACGCGACGATGGCAAAAATCAACGGTGCGGGTATACCGAGCACCTTGCCGCCATACAGGGCGGGGATGACCGTCCCGATATCGGTGATGCTTTGTCCATTGCTGAAGATCAGGGCCAGCCCTTGAGCCATCCCCATCGTGCCAAGCGTCACGACGAACGGCGGCAGGCGCAGCCACGCAATCAACGTACCGTTGAACAGGCCGAACAGCGTTCCGACACCGATGGCCGCGACGATTCCGAGCCACGTATGGCCACCCGCCTGCATGACGCACCCCAGTGCAACGCTGCTGGCAGCAGCCACCGCCCCAGCCGATACATCGATCCCTTCGGTCAGGATAACGAAGGTCATCGGTAACGCCAGCAACAGCAGAATCGAACCCTGCGAGCCAATGTTGATCAGATTGGCACCGTCGAGAAATTGCCTGTTGAGCGAACTGAAGAGCACAACGATGACAACCATCATGTACGCGACGCCGGGAATGCGACCCACGGTCGCCGTCCATGGACGAGTCTGTGGCAGTGCTTGAACGTTATGCATCGTGCATCCCCAGGCTAAGCAGGTTTTCCTCGGAGAGTTGCTCGCGGGTGAGATGCCCCGCGACGCGTCCCTCGCGCATCACGTAGGCGCGATCGCAAACATGGACGATCTCCGGCAACTCGGAGCTGATCAGCAGCACAGCTGCGCCTTCCTCGACGAGCTTCGCGATCAGCGCGAAGATTTCCGATTTGGCGCCGACGTCGATGCCGCGCGTCGGTTCGTCGAAAATGAACAGGCGTGCGCCCGTGGCGAGCCACTTGCCAATGACGATCTTCTGCTGATTGCCGCCGCTCAGGAACGCGGTGCGGCGGCCGAGCGTGGGCGTTGCAATGCGCAGGTCGGCCACCATCTTGCGACCGAAATTGCGCGCCACACCAGGCCTGAACCAGCCACCCGGAAACATCTTCGCGAGACCCGAGAGCATCAGGTTGTCGCCGACCGAGCGCGTGACGGCGAGGCCCTCCTGCTTGCGGCTCTCGGGAATCAGCGCCATGCCGAGCTTCACGGATTGGTCCGGCTCGCCACGGCGGCGCTTGCCGAACACCTCGACTTCGCCGCTCGAAACGGGATCGATGCCGAACGCCGCCCGCGCGACCTCCGATCGTCCTGACCCCACCAGGCCGGCAAGGCCGACAATTTCCCCGGCGCGCACTTCGATATTCACGTCGCGGATACCGCTAGGCGAGCTGACGTTGCGCAACACCAATCCCGGCACGCCCGGCGTTTCACAGAATCGCCTTGGGTACGTCAGATCGACATCCCGGCCCACCATCATCCGGACAAGATCCGCGGGCGTAGCGTCAGCGGGACGCGTTGCGCCGACCATGCGGCCGTCGCGCAGTACGGTGATGCGGTCGCCGAGCGCAAACACCTCGCTCATCCGGTGCGAGATGTAGACGATCGCCACGCCTTCTGCCTGCAGCATACGGATGACGCGAAACAGGTTTTCTGTTTCACGCTCGGACAGCGGCGCCGTCGGCTCGTCCATCACGAGAATCCGTGCATTCTGCGAAAGCGCCTTGGCGATTTCGACCATCTGCTGTTGTGCGACCCCTAGCTTGTGAACCGGGGTATGCGTGTCCTGCTCGAAGCCGAGCAGTCCGAGAACTTTTTTCGCTTCCTGATGAGCGCGTGCGTTGTCGACAGTACCGGGGAAGCGCCCCGCGAACTCACGGCCAATGAAGATGTTCTGCGCAATGTCCAGATACGGAACAAGTGAGAACTCCTGATAGATGACCGCAATTCCCAGCGCCTGGGCGTCTTTCGGCGAGTCGATCCGGACCTGCTCGCCCTGGTGAAAAAACGCGCCTTCGTCGGCCTTGTAGACGCCGCTCATGACTTTCATCAGTGTCGATTTGCCGGCACCGTTCTCGCCAAGCAACATGTGCACTTCGCCCGCCCGCACTTCGAAAGTCACACCATCGAGCGCGCGTACGCCGGGAAACTGTTTGGCAATGCCGCGCAACTCAAGCAATGGCGGCTGTGCCGCCGACTTGCCGAGCGTGCCTCCAGCCGCGATGTTGATCGATGAATCCTCCGGCTGCACTCCGCTCCGCTCAAACGGCACCGCGCTGCGGAGAGCGACCAGATTGGGGACGTTGGGATGCACGTTCATACCACCCCCGACATCGATTCGACCTGCTTAACGAGCGCGATGTAGTCATCCTCGCCGCCGCCCGTTGAAATCAACTGCTGGAACAGCGATCGAACTGCGGAGGTCAGATAGAGCGGAACATGATTTGCTGCGGCGCAATCGAGGATCAGATCGACATCCTTGGTCTGCAGAATGGCCGACATGGTCGGTGAGAAATCACGCTCCTTCAGAGGCGGGACCTTGTAAAGCACCATCGGCGACGCCACAGAACTGGAAGCAAGCACATCGAGCATCTGCGCCCAGTCGAGGCCGCTCTTGCGTCCGAGGGTCAGCGCTTCGCCAATCATCCCCGAGGCTACGGAGATCATCAGATTCACCGCGAGCTTCATCAGGCGCGCTTCTTCGCCCTCGCCCAGATAGAACTCGCGCCGCCCGATGCAGCGGATCAGCGGCAACACTTCGTCGAAAGCATCGCGCGGCCCGGATGCCATCACAACCAGCGCAGCGGCAGCGGCAACCACCCCATTGCCGGACACGGTAGTACGCAAATAGCGGACGCCGCGTTTGGCCGCTGCCTTGGCCACTTCGGCGGATACGGCGGGCGACACCGTGCTGGTATCCATGAACACGAGGTTGCTGCGGGCGCTATTGACGACGCCCTCAGCCCCTAGCGCCACGGCGCGGAATGCCGCGTCGTTCGGTAGCGAGGTGAACACCACATCCGATTGGCCGACCACTTCCGCGATCGATCCAGCCTGCTTCGCGCCACGTGAGACAACGGTGTCGAGCCGGTCCTGCGCGCGGTCAAAGGCAGTCACCCAGTAGCCTGCTTTCAGCAGATTCGTTGACATCGGCATTCCCATGTTGCCGATACCGATGAACCCGACGCGTACCGCGGGCTTCGCATCATTCATGACGTCGCTCCTCAAACCAGAAAGAACAGGTAACTGACGCTGCGCATCAGTGCGCGGCAAGTAGTTGGGTCAGCCCAGCGGCGAGGCGCCGGCCAGACTCATCGAGTTCCGCAATGCGCGCATCGAGCGACGGGAAGACAAGTTGTCCGCCGCGTTTGCGCACCTGACCGGCAACGAGCACCGTGTCGATGTTCGCAAGGCCCGCCTGCATCACGACGCTCGCAACGGGGTCGTGAAGGGGCCGCATGTTTAGCGTGTCCGCACGAATCAGGACCACGTCCGCCTGTTTTCCGGGTGTCAGCGAGCCGATACGGTCCTGGAGTCCTAGCGCCCGGGCGCCGTGTATCGTGATCCAGCCCAGTGCTTCGTCGCACGTTACCGTCGTGGTCGACGGCAACTGTCCGTTCGTCCTGCGGGCTTCGTTGTTATCCAGAGCGCGCTGCGAAGCCAGCGCCATCCGGGCGACCGAGAACATGTCGCCAGACATGACCGACTCGAGGTCGACGCCGAGCGAAGGCGCATAGCCAGCATTACGCAGCCGGCCAGTAATCGGATGGCCGTGTCCCTGCGACATCTCCGTCTCAGGCGCCAGCGAGAACGTCACGCCCAGCTCGAGCATCATCCGCAGCTGCGCATCGCTCAGGTTATTGCCGTGCACGATGTTGTTGTTCGGACCCAGCAGGCCAGCGGCGGCCAGGCGGTCCCAGCCATCGGGCGTCTTTGGTTCGAGCCCGGCGCAATGCATGCTGGCCACCAGCTCAAGCTCGCGCGCCAGTTTGAAATCCTCGACGGCGACGTCGTAGGTCGAGTAGTGTGGGCCGAGTATCGCCATGCCCAGCGTGACCAGTCCGTTGCGGCTCGTCAGGCGGTGTTTCAGCAGGCGCTCGACTTCGCTGCGCGGGTGGGGAATCTCGCTGAAGTGCTTCTGCCCGGGCTTCGGGTCGGGCTTGGGTGAACCGTGGAAGAACACGCTGCGAATCCCGGACTCGAGCAGCCCGTCGACCGCGCGGTCCGTGTGCGCCGGTGTCGGATTGTTATGGCACCAGTCGCCGAGAGTCGTCGTGCCGCAATTCAACTGGTTCAACGCGCCGACGAGCGTGCCGATATACAGGTCGTCCGGCGTGAAGAGCGTCGCGAGCCCCGCGTGCACACTGCGAAAATATTGCGGCAAGGTCCAGTTCGACGCGACGCCACGCAGCGCGGTCTGCCACGTATGCATATGCGCGTTGACGAGGCCAGGTATCACGATGCAGCCGCTTGCGTCGATAACCTCGGCATCCTGTGCCTTGAGGTGGGACTCGACTACGCCGATCCGGTCATCTTCGACCAGAATGTCGAAGGCGCCCGTCCCGACCTTGGGGTCCATCGATATGACGTGACCGTCCTTTATCAGTTTCCGATTCACTCTCTGTCTCCTCCGGATAACACCTGGTTATCCTTCAGTTTTCTTTACGCTGGCGTCCGGTCATGCGCCGGAATCACCTCATAATCCACCTGATGTCTCGCGACGCGCACGTCTCCGAGGTCCTGCTTCACACGAATGTGCTCGGCGTGCACGGCATAGGCAGCGAGAGCATCCTGCGATTCGAACTCCGAATAAAGCACGACGTCGCACGCATAATCGACCTTGCTCGTATCGACGCCGATTTCCATATGCAGCAGTCCCGGAATTTTCCCTGCAAGGCCCTCAAAAGCACTTTTGAGCAGTCGAGCCGCGCGCGCCCTTTCTTCGGGCGTGTCACCTTTCAGATTCCACATCACGATGTGCTTGATCATCGGATTCCTCATCAATCCATCTGCGCGGTCCGTTCGCGCTATGCAGCACGGTTCTGGACGGCAGCAGCGTCGCGGTTAAGAACAAAGGTGAAGTCAAGCGTGCTATAGGACGTGGCGATCTCGGTGCCGTCCGGCGCCAGCCCTGACCCATGCTCCTGCCAGTCGGCAATCAGCGATGAGCGAACGCCAAACACCGCGTCCGAGTCGAGGTACTGGTCACCCGAACGGAAGACGTGAGTAATCAGCCGCTCGTAGCCGGGCGCTTCGATCATGAAATGCAAATGCGCGGGTCGCCATGGATGCCGGCCAAGCGCCGTTAGCATGCGGCCGACCGGACCGTCGTGAGGAATCGGGTAGGACTCTGCCGTCACCGACCTGAAGTGAAACGTACCGTCCGGAAGACCGCGCAGTGTTCCGCGACCTTTATCGCCGGCCGCGCCTTCATACTGAACGTCGTAGAAGCCGTCGGCGTCGGCTTGCCACACGTCGACTTTGGCGTTCGGCACTGGCTCGCCACCGATTCCGGTGATGCGTCCCGTGACAAAGCACGGTTCGCCTTTAGCGCCGTTGGCGACGTCGTCACCGTTCTGGTATTGAGGTGCGCCCTCGACAAAGAATGGGCCGAAAACTGTCGACTCCGTACATCCCCTAGGTTTGCGATTGTTCAATGCAGTAACCAGCATCGACAAGCCGAGCGTATCCGAGAGAAGAATGAATTCCTGACGCTTGTCGTCGGTGATGTGCCCGACGTCGGTCAGGAACTGGATGCCCTTGAACCACTCCTCTTCGGTCAGCTCCACATCACGCGCGAACGCATGAAGATGCTGCACCACGCTCGTCATGATCTGCTTGAGACGCGGATCGGCGGCGTCCGCGTTACGGGCGAGGACGATTTGAGTAATGGTGTCTTCGTCAACGTTTTGCATGTTGTCTCCATGTGCGTGCTCTTTGAGTCAGAATATAGTCTGCCGTGGATCGTCGAAAAAGGCTGATTCAGGGAAACATAATCCCGCTCAGCGGGAAACCGGAGACGCGCAGTGGATAAATGGCTGGAGTTGCAGTTGTTCGTGCAAACCGCAGAACTTGGAAGCGTTTCGAAAGCCTCCGAAGCGCTCGGACTATCGAGCTCCGCTGGCAGCCGCTACCTCGCGAACCTCGAACAACGGCTTGGCGCGCGACTCGTGGAACGCAATACGCGACGTCTGTTTCTCACGGAAGTCGGTGACGAGTTTTATCGCCGCTGCAGGAACATCACGTTCGAAATGGAGGAAGCCGAGGCGCTGGTCAGTTCGGCCCTGCTAAGTCCTGTGGGCACATTGCGCGTGACGGCCTCGGTGTCGTTCTGTTCCCAGATCATTGCGCCGCTGCTACCCGAATTTACCCGGCGACATCCGAAGCTCATGGTGAGCATCACTGCAGCCAACCGCTATTTCGATCTGATCGAAAGCGGTATCGACATTGCCATCCGGACGCGTGAGCACGAAGCCGACTCCGCGCTGATCATCCGGCGCCTCGCGGAAACGCGGCGTATTCTCGCCGCGTCGCCCGAGTATCTGAACCGCTACGGCACACCCAGATCACTAGAGGATCTCGAAGGTCACCGCTTTCTGATCTATACGCTCGCGAATAATCCCTACGAGCTTGCCTTTACAAAAGGCGAGACGACACATACCGTCAAGATCAACGGTGTGCTGGAATCGAATGAAGGACAGGTTATCTGCAAGGCTGGCCTGAACGGTCTCGGCATCGTGATCCAACCCGTCTACATCATCCACGACGAACTTGTGGCGGGCCGCCTCGTACCGATTCTCGACGATTGGGACTTGCCGAGATTGAAGATCAATATCGCTTACCAGAACCGCAAGTACATGTCGTCCAAGATCCGGGCGTTTATCGACTTCTTGATCGAGAATTTTGATCGTCTGGAGTACGAACGTCGTTGGACGCAGACCTGGTCGCGGCGACCTTAAATGCGAATGCGTCAAAAGACTCCGGCCCCTCAAGGGCCGGAGTCTCCGTAAAACTAAACGAGGTTCTCGCCTACATTGTCGAGTTGTTAGCGATAGCCAGGCTCGGGCAATAATGCGTTGCGCTCAGATAAGGCGTTTGCTGTGAGCGAACTCCAGCAGCGCTAGACGTAGGCGGATCGATAAACACTTGCGCATTGTTCGATCCCGCGGGAGCGGTCAGCGTCATTGTCACTTTCCACCAGTTTCCCTCTTTCACGGCGGAGACCGAGGTCGCCTGTCCTGCACCCCACGTCCCACGCACTACAGCGCCCGTATTCGTATTGAGAACCCACGCGAATTCGGTACCACTCGGATCGTCGGTCTGGATCGAGCCGCCAGGGAAGACCGTTGCGTTGGTCGTCGCAAGAACATAGTCACTGAAGCTATACGATTGTCCGCCCTGAACCCTGATGATCTCGCGGACGTTCGAGACTGACGAGCCGTTTGTGCTGATAAGCGTCGCAGCCCCTTTATCCACTCCCGAGACATCGGTTGCAGGCTCTGCGGTGCCGCCGTTTTGTTGCGCCCATACATCCGGCATGGCGAGACTCAACGGCGAATCAATCAGATTGTTCGCATAGCAGGCCGCCGTGGTCTTGTTAGCCGGCGGACCATAAAAGCTCGAAATGCTCGCCTGGATTGCGTTGTCGGTCGTGTCGGTGGTTGCCTTGGTGATCACCGCGCCTTCGAAGAACTGGATAGGCGCAGCGCTGCCGTCACCACCTTCGCCAAGCGAGAGGCCACCTTGCCATTGCCCATTGAAGGCATGGCCCGCATCGCTCTCAAAGTTAAGCGCTTCCGGAGGCGCCGCATCGTAGACTGAAGTGAGTACGCTCTGTGAAGCGGAGCCGCCCTTGACAACGAAGATGTTGGACGCCGTCACTGGTGAGTATTTGGAGAGTACGGTGACAAATTTCTCCTTCGCAGGCTGCTGCGGACCATAGAGGTAGACGCCGGCTTCTGCGTCGACGCCCGGCCAATTGGTATCGAGTGCGTTGCACACGGGGTCTTTTACAGTGGATGGTTGGGCCGAATCACCGTCGCAATAACCAAACACTGCGGCATTGCCGTTTGAGAACGCCAGCGCAAACATTTCGCCTTCAATTTCTCCATGCGCATAGGTGCCCGGGTTGGCACTGTTTTCCATGTTTCCGTATGTTCCGCAGCAAGTCGAGGACTGGCTATAGTGCGCCCCTGCGACCATGTATTCGGCAATCTCCGAGTCTCCGATCGACTGGTTGACGGTGCCGAAACGGTTGCGATATGCCTGTCCCGCCAACGTGCCCAGCGCTGGAACCTCAACGCCTTGCAGCGGCACGAAGCCGAGTTGTGCGGGGGTGCCGGGCAGCGCCGGCAGATCGTTACCGATCGATACCTGTTCGGTCGGCGCCGCAGTGGTCAATGCAGTGGGCGGCTGCGACAATTGCACGGTCAGCGTGCCACTGGTTCCAGGAAGCGTGATCGTCGCAAAGCCGTTCAGCACCGGGACAGTTGTCGACTTTTTCGCCGCGGCACTGGTACTTGCCGCTGCGCTGGTGCTCGGAATGGTCAGTGACTCTGTTCCGTCCGAGTTGAGTGTCAGCGTCCCCGTCACATTGCCGAACGCACCGCCCTTCAAAGGCGCAACCAGGTCGATCTGATCGTAGATGTACGTGACGGAGCAGGTTGTCTTGTTGCAGAACGAGTCTGTGCTTTTGACATTCGCCGAGCCGACCAACGAGCGGTCGGAGCCATTGGGCAAGTTGCCCGACGTATAGGGATAGACGTTCAGGGTTGTATTGTCGGACGCCCGTTGAATCTGGAATAGCGGCCCCGTGTAATGCTTTGTCAGCAGTCGTGTCACGCTGTGGGCCGCGGAGCACGGTGTGTTGGCCTCGGCTGCGCTGTCACACGGCAGAGGATTCGCCGATGACGCCTCTTCCAATGATGTATTGGCGCTCGTCTGCGCCGCGGCTTGCGTTGGCGACGAACTGGCGGCTGCTACGGCCTGAGACGCGGATGTGCCGCTACCGCTGCCGTCACATGCGGCGAGCGCGACTGTCATCGCCAACAGCACGGAAATTAACCCAACTCCTCTGGACATCATGACCTCCTCCTGGAAGACCAAGCTTTGGATTTGACTCAACAATTTAGTTGTACGGATTGATGCACTCAGAAACGCCACTGATCAAGCAACTGCCATGCGGAACCGTCAGACTTCCAAAAGGGTTAGACAATGCGCTACCAACCGGCGCAACGCGCCGTCCCGGCCACGCTCCATCCGGCAATCCAGTTCAGCCGTCGGGCACGAGTTCGCGCACGTCGGGCGGAAGCAATCCAGTTTGTAATTTGATCAGCGTGGGTTTGCGGGTGCCGTGAGGTCCGGGCACCGCGGCGGGTTGGGGCAGCATTGGGTTCATTGTGTCTCGCTGGGCCGGCGGCTAGCGCTGTACGCCGGCAGGCAGCATCACCAGCGTCCGTCGAAACACTCCGTGACTCACCATGCTTGTCTCCATTGTCATTGCACCGGTTGTCCGCCCCAGTGGAGCAGCATCCGATGCGGCGTGGCTATCTGGCAGCCGCGTCGAGTAATAATATTAGTCAATAATATCGATTTTACGTCTCAGTACAATCCCTTACACGGCGGAAGAAGTCCAGCGGCTGCGCCTCAGCGCCTAGAGTTACCATAAATGCGGCTTGACGGCCGGCAAATATTATTGCTAATACGATCGGTCATAATTGGCCGACGGCGGGTGACGGGTGAGATTTCACTTCGTTGTCCGCAACAACGCACGCGCGAGCCAAGGTCGCCTGCTCCTCGTTGTGAGGAGCAGCGTTCCGAGGCATTCGGCTCAAGCGATTCTCGTTTTGCGAGGCTGGGAGGGACTACTGGAGGGGTCTTGCGGACTTGGGATCAGTCAGTCGGCGGCACGATCAACCGGCCCATGAGCGACCGCAGTGGCGAGCCGCCATGATGCGCGGCCGTTGCGTTTGACTTCGTAGAGCGCGCAGTCAGCGGCCTGAAGCAGTTCGTCTGGCGTATATCGGGTGCCTTCTTCGTCCAGCGCGACGCCGACGCTGATCGAGACCGAGATCGCCTGTCCGCGGAAAGTGACGGGCGTTGAGAATGCGTCAACCAGTTTCCGCGCAACTACGCGCGCCGCATCGTCGTCACGTAAGCGGCCAAGCAGCACGACAAATTCGTCTCCACCAAGTCGCCCGACAAGGTCATCGTCACGTGTCGCAGTACGCAGTCGTTGTGCCGCGACACGCAGCACCTCATCGCCTGCTGCATGACCATAGGTGTCGTTGATGATCTTGAAGTGGTCGACGTCGATATAGCAGAGTCCCACCCGCGTGCCGTGACGCCGGCGGTCATTCACGGCATCGCCGAC
>Ga0302316_10001459_pt1 | contig 18439 bp, 4 predicted proteins | sample III_Palsa_N3_2_FD_200456 | JGI IMG/M metagenome (GOLD analysis project Ga0302316, IMG submission 200456) | Peat permafrost microbial communities from Stordalen Mire near Abisko, Sweden - III_Palsa_N3_2 | ecosystem: Environmental > Terrestrial > Soil > Palsa > Peat permafrost | place: Sweden...
CGCCATCGAGCAGGTCGAAGTCAGCAAGCAGCCGGTCCGCTGCGCCCGCAAACGCGTCCAGCAGGCGACCCGTTTGCTGTGCAATGCCTGCTATGTCGCGGTCGGAGAATGCCTCATGCGCAAACCGGCAGTCCAGCTTCAGGGTATCGGCGAGCATCACGCCCAAGGTCAGCGGATAGCTGGTTTCATCGCAGGCACGTACGTTGTCGATCGTCAGGCCACCGGGCGATGCATCCTTCAGCGCGGTATCGACGGGATAGTTCTCAAAGACCACGACGGTATCGAACAGACCCTGGGGCGTTGCACCGGCCCAGCGCTGGATCTCGTACAACGGAGTGTGCGCGTGTTCCTGCGCCGTCATGCCTAGCAGCTGTAATTCGCGCAGCCAGCCGCCCAGGCGCTTGCCGGCATGCGGCTGCGCGATCACCGGCAGCGTATTGATGAAGAGGCCGAGCAACTGCGATGCACCGGCGAGGCCGGCAGGCCGGCCAGCCAGTGTTGCGCCGAAGGTCACTGTGGGCTGGTTCGTGTAGCGATGCAACAACAGCGCCCATGCGGCCTGAACCAGCGTGTTCACCGTCACCCGTTCTTGGCGGGCAAATGCAACGAGACGTGCGGTCGACGGCGCATCCAGTTCAAACGTATGCTGGCCGTAGCCCCCGTCCGTCCCGCTACCGCTACCGGTGCGCTCATAACGGCTCGCGACTGCTGTAGCCAGCCGCGTTGGTTCCTCGATTCGCTTTACCTGCTCGCGCCAGTGCACAGCGCACGCGTGCGCGTCGTGCTTCTGCAACCAGCCGATATAGTCACGATACCGACCCCCGTGCGCGGGCACGCTCTGTCCGCTGTAGTGGCGCAGCACTTCGCCGAGCAATTGCGCGACACTCCAGCCGTCCATCAGCACATGATGGTGCGTCCAGATGAAGTGATAGCGATGTGTATCGACACGCACTAGCGCCAGCCTTTGCAACGGCGCACGCGTAACATCGAAACCTTGCTTGAGATCGGCTGAGGCCAGATCGTCCAGCGCAGCAGCGAGGTCGTGCCGGCCACGCAAGTCGTGGTGCTTCAGCGGTAGTTCCACGGACCGTGCCACCCATTGCAGCCAGCCCTCGCCCTGCGGCACAAAGCCCGTTCGCAGGATGTCGTGCCGCGCCGTTACCGCGGTCCACGCCGCACTGAAACGCGCGACATCCAGTCCATCGATATCCGCCCGTAACTGATTCAGGTACACGCTGCTGCCGGGCGCATACAGGGTGTGGAACAACATGCCCGACTGCATGGGCGACAGCGGATAAATATCTGCGACATTGTTCATCGTCAGTGGCAACCGGTCGAGTTCTTGCTGCGTCAATGAAATTAACTCGAAGTCCGACGGTGTTACGCCAGTGTTGCCGCTCGTGCAATGCTCGATCACGCTTTCCAGTTCTGCGCGGATTACATCGATCAGCCCTTCAACCGTGCTCGCCCGATAACGCTCGCCGCTATAACCCACGCTTAACGTGAGCGCGCCGTCCAGCACCTTGCCGCTGACGGACAAGTCATGCGGCAACGGCGCACCTTCGTCTTGCGAACGGCCAGCCGCTTCGGGCGCGGGTTGCCATGCCGACGTTGCATCAAAGCTCTGGTCGAACTGGCCGAGATAGTTGAACACTACCCGCGACGGTTCGATGCTGCCAAGCGCGTGCCGGTCCGCGTCGTCACCGAGGTATTTGAGCACGCCAAACCCGAGGCCCCGGTCCGGTACCCGGCGCAGCGCTTCCTTGACGCGCCCAAGCGCCGTGCCCACATCGCCCTGCGGCTCGAGAGAGAGGGGATACAGGCTCGTGAACCAGCCAACCGTGCGACTCAGGTCGACATCATCGAACAAGTCTTCACGGCCGTGCCCTTCAAGGTCGATGCGGATTCGCTCCCCTCCAGTCCAGTTGCAAAGCGCGCGGCCCAGTGCAGTCAGAAGCAGATCGTTGACATGCGTGCGGTACGCAGCAGGCGCCTCCTGCAACAGCCGCTGCGTCCAGGCGCGGTCGAGTCTGAGCGTAGCGTGCTGCTGATGGGCCACGATGTTCGCGCCAGTCGGAAAATCGCAGGGCAAGCCAGCCGGTGTGCGTGCCATGTCCAGCCAGTAGTCGAGTTGCGCACGCAGCGCCGCGCTCGTTGCGTGGCGAGCGAGGCGTGTCGCCCACTGATCGCATGAGGTTGTCTTCGGCGGCAACGTGACGGCATCGCCGGCCTGCAACCGCTCATAGGCCGTTTGCAAATCCGCCAGCAAAATCCGCCACGACACGCCGTCCACCGCCAGATGGTGGATCACCAGCAAGAGCCGCCAGCTTCCGTCGGCAAGATTGATCGCCAGCGCTCTGAGCAGCGGTCCGTGCCCGAGATCAAGGCTGCGTTGAGCTTGATCGCATGACGTCACGATGTCAGCCGGCGTAGCCGCTTCGCGGACCCATAGCAAGTCAGCCGACGGTTGCTCGCTAGCCAATGTCCATCGGCCGCTTGCGTCTTGTGCAAGCCGAAGCCGCAGCGCGTCGTGGTGCTGCACCAGCGCATGCAGCGCGCGCTCCAGCAGCGCAGTGTCCAGCGGCTCGCGACTCGCCAGCAGCACCGCCTGGTTCCAGTGATGCCGCTGCTTCATAGGCAGGTCGAGGAACCATGTCTGCATCGGCAAAAATGCCTTGGTGGTGTCCTGTATTGCCGCGTTAGTGCCGACTGCGGTTGCACCAACCGGCTCGGCGACGGCGGCCAGTTGCACCACGGTCTGACGCTCGAACAGTCGACGGGGAGTCACCTTCCACCCGGCCAGCCGTACACGCTCCACAATCAGCAGGCTCAGGATCGAGTCACCGCCTAACTCGAAGAAGTTATCGTCGCGGCCGACACGTTCGACACCCAACACCTCCTGCCAGATGCGTGCCATTGCCGCTTCGATGTCGCCTTGCGGCGCTTCCCAAACTCGTTCCGTCTGAGCAGGCGCGAGCAGCGCACGGCGATCCACCTTACCGTTCGGCGACAGCGGCAGACGCTCGAGTTCAACCCACGCGGACGGCACCATGTATTCCGGCACGACGTCGTGCAGATTCGCAGCCAGTAGATCGCGCCGCAGCACATGACCCGCACGCGCCGTCACATATGCGACCAGCCGCTTGCCGCCCGGCCCGTCCTGCGCCACGACGACGGCTTCATCGACACCCGGCAAGGTCTGCAATACCGCCTCTATCTCACCCGGCTCAATGCGAAAGCCCCGGATCTTGACCTGATGATCGAGCCGTCCGAGATAGTCGAGTGCCCCATCCTCACGCCAGCGCGCAAGATCACCCGTGCGATACAGCCGCTCACCATCCACGCACGGATCGGGCACGAAACGCTCTGCCGTCAGCCCCGGCCGGTTGAGATAACCGCGAGCCAGTCCCGCGCCACCCAAATAGAGTTCGCCCGCGACACCCACCGGCAAACGATTCATCGACTGATCAAGCACATGCGTGCTTACGTTCGCGATCGGCCGGCCGATCGGCACGACCGGATCGCCTGCTTGACAAGTCCAGTGCGTGACGTCGATAGCTGCTTCGGTCGGGCCGTACAGGTTATGCAATTGAACCTGCGACAGCCGTTGCAGCGCACGATCCTGCAGCGTGGCCGGCAACGCTTCGCCGCTGCAGATGATCTGGCGCAGGCTCACGCAAACGGCGCCGTCACCATCGAGTGAAGCGATGAAGGCCTGCAACATCGGCGGCACGAAATGCAGCGTGGTCACCTTGAAGCGGTCGATCAATTCAACCAGACGTGCAGGGTCCCGATGATCGCCCGGCCCGGCTACCGCCAGACGCGCGCCGAACATGAGTGGCCAGAAGAACTCCCAGACCGACACGTCAAAGCTGAAGGGTGTCTTTTGCAGGACGGTATCGGTCGCGTCGAGCCGGTATGCGGCCTGCATCCAGGCCAACCGATTGAACAATGCGCCGTGGCGATTCGCCGCGCCTTTGGGACGTCCTGTCGAACCTGACGTATAGATCACGTAGGCCAGGTTTTCCGAGTGAATCTGAACATCAGGACGAAGCTGGGATTCACCCGACGTATCCAGCACGTCCAGTTCGAGCACGGTGCACGCGTCGTCCGGTGGCAAATGCTGGTTCAGGCGTTCGCGCACAGCGCGCTGCGTAAGCAACAGCCCTAAGCCACTGTCGCTGATCATGCAGGCTAGCCGCTCGGGCGGATAATCCGGATCGAGCGGAACGTAAGCGCCACCTGCCTTCAATATCGCCAGCAAGCCGACCACCATCTCCACCGACCGCTCAAGGCCGATCCCGACCTTCACTTCCGGTCCAACGCCAAGCTTCACTAGCCGATTCGCGAGTTGGTTAGCCCGCTGATCGAGATCGCGATACGTCAGTACTTCGTCGACGAACAATAGCGCGGGTGCATGCGGTGTCTTTATCGCATGGCGTTCGAATAAACGGTGAACAGGCTCTGCTTCGCCAAACGCCGCAGATTGCGTGCACCAGGCCAAAAGGCGCGACAGTTCCTCTTCATCGATAAACGCAATCTCCGCCACCGGCCGATCCGGATCGCGGCACAGGCCGCTCAGCATTGCTTCGTAGTGGCGGCCGAGCCGCGCGATGGTCTCAGGACGATACAACGCGCCGTCATAGCGTGCGGTACATGCGATGACGTTGGCGCTTACGCGTATGTCCATGCTCAGGTCAAACTTAGCCGCCTGACTTTCCGTGTCGACGATATCGACCTCGAGACCGGCCAGTTGTAACTTCCCCGAAGCGGCAGCGGCCTGCACGTTGAAGAGCGTCTGGAACAGCGGGTGACGATCGGCTTCGCGCTTCACGCCCAACGCATCGACGAGCGTGGCCAGCGTGACGTTGCCATGATCGAGCGCGGCGCGGGTGTCGTTGCGTACCGCCTGCAGCAGCGAGCGTCCGCTCATGGACGGCTGGACACGCGCGCGATACACCTGGGTATCGACAAAAAGACCAATCAGGTCTTCGCTTTCCTCACGGGTTCTTCCGCTCGTCGGCACGCCGATACAGAAGTCGTCGCTGCCGGAATGGCGCGACAACACCAACTGCCACGCCGCCATCAGCACGCCAAACAGCGTGCAGCGCTCGGCCTTGCAGCGCGAGCGCAGGGCGTCAGCAGTTGCTTCAGTCAGCGTAAAAGTATGGGTACGCGCCAGACGTTCCTGAGCCGGGGCTCGAGTGAAATCGACTGGCAGTTCGAAACCTGCATTCGGCGAGCCGATGTACTCGGTCCACCACGCCACGTCGGCGCGGGCTTTTTCGCCTGCCAACATATCGCGTTGCCAAGCGGCGAAATCGGCGTACTGCCACGTCAAGTCTGGTAATTCAGAAGCCGCTTCGTCACGCACGATCCGGCCGTAAGCGTGGGCGAGCTCACGCGCGAAGATCGCGGTAGACGTTCCGTCCGAGACAAGATGATGCGCCACGACAGACAGCACATTCCATTGCGCCGACATCACGAAAACCCGCAAGCGGATCGCCCCTTGCGTGGTGAGCTCGAATGGCTGCCGAGCCTCATGAGCAAGCGCTTCTGACAGCGCTTTGTCACGTGCATCGGCTTGAAGCGAGGAAAGATCGGTCAATGGCAACGACACATCGGCCGGTGCATCGACGATCTGAAAAGGCTTGCCATCCCGTTCCGTAAAACGGGTACGCAATACTGCCTGCCGTGTACGTACGACATTGAGCGCCTGTTCGAGCGCGCTGATATCGGCAAGTCCGCGCAAATGAAAAACGCGCGCCAGATGGTAGGCGGTGGACAGCGGCGCGAGCCGCTGCATGAACCAGAGTCCTTCCTGCGCAGGAGACAGCGGCTGGGGTCCGGCCTGCTCGCCGGGCGTCGTTAAATCTCTCGTCGAAAAAAACCGCATCGGCGCCGTGCCTCCTGATGAATTACCACTGATACTTCAATCCCGCGAGGACGAGCCGGCCTTGAGCCCAGTTGCACGAGCCATTGCTGCACGACGCCATGTAACGGCGATCGAGCAGGTTGCTTGCATTGAGCGAGCCGGTCCAGCCGTGCATGGAAGGGAACGCGCGACCGAGGTCATAACGCAGCGCGAGGTCGACCAGCGTTGCCGACGAGGTCAGGAGCGTGTTTGCCGTATCGCCGTATGAACCGCCGATATAACGCAGGCCCGCGCCAGCTTGCACACCGTTGAGCGGCCCGCTGGTAACCGTATAGTCCGCCCACATGGAGGCGGTATTGCGCGGAATGCCGAGCGGCACCTTGTCCAGGTTCGACGTATTGCTCTTCGTGTTGAGCAGGTTCGTGTACGTGTAGCTGAAGATCAGTTGCAGGTTGCTGGTCAGGCTCGCATGGGCTTCAACCTCGAAACCCTGGGACCGCACTTCGCCGGTCTGCACCTGGAAGTTGATGTTATTCGGGTCCGTGGTCAGCACGTTTTGCTGCGTCAGGTGAAACGCCGATACCGTGACAAAACTGTTGTAACCCTTCGGCTGATACTTCACGCCGACCTCGTACTGCTGGGCGGTAGTCGGCGAGAACGACGTACCCGAGAAGGTCGAGCCGACTTGCGGCTGGAACGACGTCGTATAGCTGGCATACGGTGCAAAACCGTTGTCGAACTTGTACACACCGCCGGCACGCCAGGTGAACGCGCGGTTGAACTGTTTAGTTTGCGCACCCGTCACGTACGACTGACTATCTTCGTTCGTCCAGTCTTCGCGCACGCCCAGCAGGAACGACCACCGGTCGATGTCAATCTGGTCCTGAGCGTACGTACCAAGCTGCTTGACCGACTGCTTGTTCGAGGTGCCCAACTCGAAGGTTGGGTACGGAATGTACTGGCCGTATTGCGGATTCGTAATGCTGAGCGACGGCACATTATTGTCTGCCGATGCGAAGAAAACGTGGTCGAACTGCGTATTCTGGTAGTCGACACCCACGGTCGCCGTATGGGACACAGGTCCCGTGTTGAAACGCGCGGTCGCCTGGTTGTCAAGCGTGTGCGAGTTCAACCGGCCGCTGTTCAAGTACGCCTCGCGCGCCAGCTCCGTACCATTGTTGATATAGCCCAGGTCGTCGGCCACATATTGAACGGTCTGGCTGTTATGAAGGAAACGATAGCTCTGCTTGAACGACCAGATGTCGTTCAGACGATGATCCAACTGATACCCGATAGACTCTTGCGTCTTGCGGAAGCTGTCGAAGGTCGGCTCGCCCGGATAGAAACTACGCGGCAGTTGCGCCACGCCGGTCTGGATCGTGCCCACCACCGGTACGAAGTTATAGATACCCGCCTCGGGGTCTGCCTGATAGTTCGCAAAGACCGTAAACGTCGTGTCTTTTGTCGGCTTCCACGTGATGGTCGGCGAAATAGCGAAACGCTGCTGGTTCACATAGTCCGTCTGCGTGCCGGTATTAAAACCGTCCGCTGTCAAACGGTAGAGCACCTTGCCGTCTTGATCGATAGGACCACTGAAGTCGAAAAACCCTTGCAAGCGCCCGTAGCTGCCGGTCTGGAATCCGACTTCGTGCAGCGGCTCGGCTGTCGGCATCTTGCTCACGAGATTCACCGTGCCACCCGGCGAACCCTGCCCGTACAACACCGACGCCGGTCCGTGCAACAACTCGATCCGCTCGAACATGTACGGATCGAAGCTCGTCACGTTGTAGCCGAAACCGCCGGCCGGGCCGGGCGTGCGCAAACCGTTCCAGAACTCGTCGACGAGAAAACCTCGTGCGTACAGGTACTCGAGCGAATCCGTGTTGGTCCCGCGCTGCTCCGGGTTGATACCCGACGTATAGCGCAGCGCTTGCGCCACGCTCTGCACGTTCTGAATGTCCATCTGGTCACGCGTCACAACCGAGATCGCCTGCGGCGTCTTGATGATCGGCGTGTCGGTCTTGGAACCCGCCGTGCTCTGCTTCGCCACGTAACCCTTCACCGGTCCCGTGCCTGTTTCCGCATCGCGCTGACCTTTCACCACCACAGCCGGCAACTGTTGACCCGCGGCGGCTGCAGCCGGCTGGCCTGATCCGTCCGCCGGTACGACGGCATCACTTTGCGCCAACGCAGAGGTCGCCAGGAACACGCCCGCTGCGATCGGCGCGAGCCGCCAGGGATTCCTTGCGCGCCCGCGCGCCCGGATACGGTCTGCGCCGCGTCGTTCTGATTGTTGTCGTGCCATGGTCTCTTGCAGTTAGTGTGGTTGGATTTGTGAACGCTAATGCGAATGCGAATGATTATTAATAATAGATTATATCGAGGAGCTATTTCTTTGTGTGAAATTTCCCTACTGTCGTGTGGATCTGTCGTGCGGGATCGTCGATCGGGTCAGTCAGGCATGGCCGAGAAAGCGGGCGAGGCTGGCAACGCTCGGGTGATCGAAGACGTCGCCGGGTGAGACTTCATGGCTTAATGTGCGGCGAATACGGGCCACTAGCTTGATGACCAGCAGCGAATCGCCGCCCAGTTCGAAGAAGTCGTCATCGTCGCCGATCGCACCCGGATCGATCTCCAGCAGCGTTGCGAAGAGTGTGCGTAGAGCTGCATCAAGGGCGGGCTCCTGGAGTTGGGGGGTCTGTTGGTCCATGTTCGTTGGGTCTGCCGTCTGTATGGGGGATAAGGGAAACGGGGTGGGTCATGCGTCTGCGGAACGTGCGAATTGCGAGCGCTCGACCAGCTCGCTCATCGCCACGACAATCTTGCGAGGTCCCTGATAGGGATCGCGAGCGTGCGCGACAAGCATGTTGTCGAGCATCAGCACATCGCCGGCGCGCCAGTCGAAACGCACCGCACAGCGCTCGTACGCTTCACCGATCAGGGCGATGTCGTCGTCGCTGATCGCGCTGCCGTCGCCGAAATACGCGTGCCGTGGCATACGTTGGAGCCCGACCGTATCGAGCAGATCCATCCCGAGATCCGGTGCGAGGCAGACGATGTGATGCAACTGCACCTGATTGAAGAACGACCGCTCGCCGGTCAGCGGATGCACGATCACCGCCGGACACACGGTGCGTGTCTGCAGCTCGTCGTTCGGCAGCCATTCGTACCGCACACCCGCCGCGTCGCATCGTGATTCCACCGCACGCCGGTCGTCGGTATCGAAGAATTCGCGCCACGGCACATCCAGACCGCGAGTAAAGGTGCGCACGTACATCAACTGCTTGCGCTCGAACGTATCGATCAGTTGCGCCGGCAACTGCCGCAGCATCTCGCGGCAATCGACAATGGGCGTAGCGCCGCCCGACGCAGACGCCAGTTCGCAGAAGAAAAATTGGCGACGCGGCCAGCGCGACAGGTGCGAGCTTTCGTTGTGGTAAAGGATCATCTGCCGCTCGGGGTACGGCGTGGAACGATAGGTATTGCGGCCGCCCTCCTTCTTTGGCAGGTCGCCATATTCGCCATACAGCGCCGGTGAAATGGCTTCGGCGAAGGCTTCGAAAGCAGCGGGTCCCGGCAGGCCAAAATCGCGGAACAGAATGGCGCCGTGGCGGGCGAGCCAGGTCTCGAGTTCCTCGCGATGCGCGTCGATCCAGCCGGGTAAATTGTTAATCGGAACGGTTGGTGTCAGGACGATGGGCAAGCGTGAGTCGGCGTTGAAAAAAGAGGTCTCGACGCAAGCATCGGCGATCGGGGTCGCGTTCATAAATGAGTGGTCTCGTTCATTGCGAAATGGTTTCCCGTACCCGATGGAGCACGGCGTCGGGCGAGTTGTCGGGAAGCGTCCGGTCGAGATCGAGCCGTGCATCCGGATTGGCCGATACCTGATCCAGCAAGTCACGCCACAATCCGAACCACCGCTCCACCGTGGACCTTAAGAATAGCGAGGATGCGTACACCCATTCGACCTCGTAACCGCCATCGGCTGGTTCCACGAACAGCGCCATGTCGAATTTCGATTGGGTTGTCTGCGGGCGCAACAGTTCGATCGCAAGACCCGGCACGCTTGCGTTTTTGCGCGGCAGGTCGCGCAGTACGAACAACATTTGCAGCAGCGGATTTGCATCACGCCGACGCGACACGGCAAGCGCGTCGACAATCCGGTCGAACGGCAACGCCCGATGTTCAAGCGCTTCCCAAGCTGAATGCTTCGCGGTGTCTAGCCATGCGTTGAAGCTCGACGTGCTCACGCCGTCTGCGGTTATGCGAGAGCGGACCGGCAACACGTTGATGAAAAAGCCGATCAGCCCTTCGAGCTCGGTGCGCTCGCGCCCTGCTACGTCGGTTCCAATCAGAAGATCGGGCTGGCCCGTCAGCTTGTGCAGGAACAGTTGGAAACTGGCAAGCAGCACACCGAACGGCGTCATACCGCGCGCGCTTGCGAGCGTCCTGACCCGCCCGCCCGTCTCTTGAGATAACGACAGTCGCGCAGTGCCGCCATCGTGAGAAGCGACCGGCGGACGCGCACGGTCAGCCGGCAAGGCCAGGAAATGCGGAGCATTCGCCAGATACGTGCGCCAGAAGTCCTGTTCGTCACGCACCTTCACAGGAGTCAATTGTTCGCGCTGCCACGCCGCGTAGTCCGCGTACTGGACCCGCAAGGCCGGCAACGCGGGCGGTATGCCGCTGCGCCGTGCGCGATACCCGGCGCACAGCTCATCGATAAGAACATGCACCGACGCACCATCCGCCACGATGTGATGAAGTACAAGAATCAACACGTGATGGGACGTATCGAACCTGAGAAGCAACGCACGCACCAGCGGTGGCGCAGCAAGGTCGAATGGACAGTTCGCTGCATCGGTCAGGTAACGGGCGACGGCCTGTTCGCGCTGCGCATCGGGCAATGCGCTGCAGTCGACCAGCGGCATTGATACATCAATATGATCTGCAATTGTCAGGAAAGGATCGCCGTCATGCTCGTCAAACGACGAGCGGAGGACTTCATGCCGGTCCACCAATGACGCGAGGCTCGCATGCAGGAAGTTTGGATCCAGGTCACCGCGCAGGTCCAGGCCCGCGGCCATGTTGTACGACGCGAGACCACAGCCCGCCAACTGGTCCACGATCCAGATGCGTTGCTGCGTGAGCGATAGCGGCATCTCCTGCTGCCGTTCGACGATACGGATCGTTGACGTCCCGCTTCTGACCGGGTGTGCATTGCACGATAGTTCATCGATACGCACAGCGAGCGTCTGAAGCGTCGGCGCGCTGAACACTGCGCGCAGCGGCAACTCGATCGGCCACTCGGCTCGCACGCGCGACACCATCCGCATGGCGGCGAGTGAATGACCGCCGAGCGCGAAGAAGTTGTCGTCGCGGAGGATGATGCTCTCGGGTTTACTTTCGGGTTTGCTTTCGGGTTTGCTTTCGGGTTTGCTTTCGGGTTTGCTTTCGGGTTTGCTTTCGGGTTTGCTTTCGGGTTTGCTCTCGGCCAGTCCCAGCACCTCGGCCCAGATACGTGCAAGTGCGATTTCGGTTGCGCCCTGCGGCACGCGGTGAACGCTAGCGCCGCTTTTTGTCGCTGTGCGCGCCAGTTCGCCCAACGCCTGCCGGTCGAGCTTGCCGTTGCGGTTGAGCGGCAACGCGTCGAGCACGCGCAAACTTGACGGCACCATGTAGTCCGGCAGGGCAGCTGCGAGTTGCTTCTTCAGCAGGGCGGTATCGAGCGTACATCCAGCCTTTGCTGTTGCAAACCCAGCCAGACGCCCCGCTGCCGAGACAATCACCGCTGCATCGAGCACGCCATCCAGCGCACGCAACCGCGCAGCAATCTCGCCCGGCTCCACGCGATAACCGCGAATCTTGACCTGATCGTCAATGCGCCCAAGATATTCGATAGCGCCATCCGCCAGCCGGCGTGCCCGGTCGCCACTGCGATACAACCGCGCGCCTCTTGTGTAGGGATCGGGAACGAAGCGCTCCGCGGTCATTCCAGGCTGGCCCAGATAACCCCGCGCGACACCCGCGCCGCCCAGATACAGTTCGCCGATTTCGCCTGCACCGACGGGGTTCATGTGTGCATCGAGCACCCATGTCGCAGTGTTGGCGAGCGGCGAGCCAAGAGGCAACGTAGCCGCGCGAACGTCCGCATCCGCCGCGTGTTGCGTCAGGATACCAACGGTTGTCTCGGTCGGGCCATAGTGATTGATCACGCGGCATGATGGCTTGAGCGCGCGAATCTTCTCGAGCAACGGCCAGGCTGTCGCCTCACCGCCCAGCACCAGCGTGTGGGCTGGAAGCACGTCCGCAGCGTTCCGTGTCTGCAGCAACGCATTCAGATGTCCTGGAACAATCTTCAGTATATCTATGCTGTTATCAACCATATACTGCGCGAAGCAATCCGCGTCCAGCGTCTTGTCGCGGTCGATCAGATGCAGCGTGCCACCGGATGCGAGTGCGCCGAACAACACCGTGTGGCCAAGATCCGCAGCCACGGTCGACACCATCGCGAACGTCGCGCGCGGCGGTAACATGAGACGGTCAAGCACAGCTTCCACGTAATTGCTCAATGCAGCATGCGGTATTACTACACCCTTCGGCGTGCCGCTTGAGCCCGACGTGTAGATCACATAGGCCGCTTCCCGTGAGTCGACGCTCGGCAGCACGCGGGTTAATGCATGCGCATGTTGTTGCGCGTTATCGATGGTCGTTTGCTGCAGAACATCAAACGCAAGTCCAACCTTTTCCGACAGCACAAACTGCGCTGCGCAACCGCGCAAGGTCTGTTCAAGTCTTTGCGGCGGATTGCCCGCATCGAGGGGAACATAAGCACCGCCTGCCTTCAACACACCGAGCATCGCAACGACGAACTGCGCCGAGCGGTCCGCGACTATGGCAACGAGCTGTCCAGCCTCAAGACCGTGATCGAGCAACCAGCATGCGATCCGTTGCGCGCGTTGGTCGAGTTCGCGATAGTTCAGACGCTCCTCTCCATCGATCACCGCCAGCGCTTCCGGCTGGGCTCGTGCATGGCTCGTGACGCGCGCATGCACCGGCTGCTCGCCGGAGAGGTTTGTTTCCATGCCGCGGCTTGTGGCCGCCACGCGCTCCTGCTCTTCAGGATCGAGCAGCTCCAGCTCTGCGAGGGTCAGGTCAGCAGCAGGGTCATCAGAGAGCAACGCCGTGGCAAACGCTTCAACTACCCGCTGATATTGCGTGGCCATCCGCTCAACGCTCTTCGCATCGAATAGATCGCTGGCATAGGTCAAGTAAGCACGCATTCCACCGTCCCCCGATTCGCGCAGGTCCAGTGCGAGCGGAACCTTCGCGTGTGCTTCTTCAAGCTCATAACGCAATGCGGTGAGCCCCGGCAGACGCGCGAGTGCCGGATAGTCATCGGTGAGATAGTTGAACGTCGTCTCGAAGAGCGGCAGACTTTGCGCGCCGCGCGCCGGGTTCAGCCGCTCGACCAGCACATCGAACGGCAGTGCCTGATGCGTCTGCCCGTCGATCGCGGCCCTGCGAAGCGCGGCCAATAAAGCGGATACGCTCAGCGACGCCCCGCAGACGCTGCGCAGCACGATGGTGTTGGTGAAAAAACCAACCACGCCGTGCATCTCAGGCCGGTGTCGATTCGCTACCGGCACGCCGGTGCGGATATCGGCCTGCCCAGTCACGCGATACAACCACGCGTGATAGGCCGCGAGCAGCAGGATGAACGGCGTGGCGCCATGCCGGTTCGCTGCATCGCGGACCCCGCGTGCGAGGCTTGCCGGAAGCGCGAACGGCATGCGCGCGGCAGCCAGGCTGCCGGTACCGGCAGCGGGCGAACGATCGAATGGCAAAGCCAACGCAGGCGCTTCGTCGCCGAGTTGGCCGCGCCAGTAATCGAGCTGGCGCTGCGCTTCGCTGCCGTCAAGCCAACGGTGTTGCCACGCGGCGTAGTCGGTATAACCGAACTGCGGCGCGGCAATCGTGGTGGGCGTGTTCGTAACAGCGGCGCGATAGTGCGCGACGAATTCATCGACGATGATCTGCATCGACCATCCGTCGGTGGCGATGTGATGCAGTGCCAGCAGCAACACGTGTTCATTGTCGCCGTAGCGGACAAGGCCCGCGCGCAACACGGGTCCATGCGCAAGATCGAAGGGCTCGGCGGTGAAGCGCTGCGCGAGCTTGGCGAGCGCTTCTTCGCAGAAGCCTTCATCAAGCAGATCAGCGCGCATCCAGTCGAGTGGTCCTGCCGGATGGATTTGCGGCACGTAGACATGCGCCGTGCCCGGTGTCTCGACAAAGCTCGTGCGCAACACAGCATGACGTTCGACGAGACTGTCGAAGCTGCGGCGCAGCGCGTCAATATCGAGTTGGCCACGCAGCCGTATGCCGGTAGCAATGTGATAAGCGCGACTCTGCGGATCGAGTTGCCATGCGAACAGTTGCCGCTGCTGCGCGTGCGATACGACAAGCTCGTCGCCGCGTTCGAACGGGGTGGTATTGGCTGGCTCGAACGGCGGCTTTTCAAGCGCCTGAGATAGCACTTGAGTCATGGCCGCGAGTGTCGGGAATTGGAAGACCTGCCCGATCTCGAACGGTCGTTGCCAACGTTCGCAGATGCGTGCCACTAACCGTGCCGCCGTCAGCGAACTGCCGCCGGACACGAAAAAATGCGCGTCGCGTGTAGCGATCTCGTTTTCGAGCACATCGCTCCAGAGCGCTGCGAGTTCCTTTTCGAGGCCGTCGAGCGAAGCGTGCTGCGGCGTTTGGACCCCGCCTTCACCCACGACAAAGCGACCATGCTCCCAAAGCGCATACGCATCGAGCGCTTGGTCCTGCCAGCCTTGCCGCGTAGCCGCGCGCTGCAACTTCCCGCTCGATGTCTTGGGCAACGCCGCAGGATTGAGCAGCACGACAGCGACGGGAACCTCACCGCACGCGTCGAACACGCAGCGATTCAACTGCGCCAAGATAGCAGTCGCCGTGAAGCGCTTCTTCATCATCGGCGCGATTTCGAGTGCGAGCGCAGGACCTTCGACGCCATCGATATCGGCGGCAAATGCGATGACTCGACCTTTGCGCACGAACTCGCAGCGCGCCTCAACAGCCTGCTCGATATCCTGCGGATACAGGTTCTTGCCGCGCACGATGATCAGGTCCTTGCAGCGGCCGGCAATATAGAGCTGACCGTCGTGCATGAAACCCAGGTCGCCGGTACGTAGCCATCGCATCGCGCCATCGGTACGAAACGTCGATGCGCTAGCATCGGCGCGTTGCCAATAACCGTGCGCCACGCTCGGCCCGCCTACATGAATTTCCCCGATATGGCCGCTGGTGAGCCTTTCCCCATTCTCCGGATCGACGATCTCAATCTCGTGGCCCGGTTGCGGCGCGCCGCATGCGACCAGCACCGTGCCCGGCTCACTCTCCGACGTGACGTCCACGCGAGCGGCAGACAAAGCGTCGCTCTCAAACCTGGCCGATACCAACCCAGCGCCGCGCCGGCCACCCGTCACGAAGAGCGTTGCTTCGGCGAGGCCATAACACGGATATAGCGCGGCGGCATCGAAGCCGGCAGACGCGAAGCGCGCAACAAACGCATGGAGCGTGTCGCGCCGCACGGGTTCCGATCCGGAGAAAGCAAGCCGCCAACTCGAGAGGTCGAGTTGCGCGACCGCGTTGTCGCGCGTGCGTTCGGCACACAATCGATACGCAAAATCAGGTGCACCGGAAATCGTGCCGCGATGCCGGGCGATCGCCTGCAGCCAGCGCATCGGACGTTCAAGAAAATACTGCGGCGACATCAGCACGAGAGGAATGCCGCTGAACACCGGCTGCAACATGCTGCCGATCAACCCCATGTCGTGATAGAGCGGCAGCCAGCTCACGAACACGTCGTCGCTCCGCACGCCGAGGCCCGCCTTGATCGCTATCTCGTTGGCGATCAGATTACCGTGGCTGACCATCACGCCTTTCGGCGTTCCGGTCGAACCCGACGTGTATTGAAGGAACGCGATATCGGCAGGTTGCACGTCATGCAGCGCGAAAGCACGGGTATCGGCGGACGCACTCGTCGCGCACAGCGTATCCACCGCGATGATCTCGGCGTCCGGCGCCAGTTCACCGTACTGGTCCGCGAAGCGCTCCTGCAACGCCGACGTGCTCAGCACGTAACGCACGCCCGCGTCCTGCGCGATCCCGCGTAGCCGCGCCAAATGCTGCTCGCGTTTCGATTCCGGCGGATAGACCGGGACGGCGACGACTCCGGCATAAAGACAGCCAAAGAAGGCACTCACGTAGTCGACACCGCTGTCCATCAAAAGCAGCGCGCGTTCACCGGCCGCCCGTCGCTTACCGAAGTGCGCTGCCACGGACGCCGCTCGGCGATCGAGCTCGGCATAGTCATACTGCACTTCCCCCGTCGCGTCGATCGTGGTCAAGGCGACCGCGCCGGGACGTTCGAACGCCAGCGTACAGAGGTGCGTGGCCATCCCGGCCTCACCGGGTTGCCATGTGCTCGTCAGGTCGTGCGCGCTCATGACAAGTGCTCCGGCCGATGGTCATGATCACTCGAAGCACTGGATGCGAGTGCCCGCGCGAGGTCATCGAAAAGGTCGTTGTGCCGCACGATATGCGTATGGTCCGCGTCGATCTCGTTGGCCACCGACACGCGGCCCGTCGAGTGCGCCGACCACATAGCCGTCGCTTCGCGTGCTGGGCGGTAGGGCCGGTGCCGTGCCCACCAAAGCTTCAGGTCGACCGGCAATGGCGCGCGCTCCGTGTGGCGGACGATATGACCCAGGTGCCGCTGGAACAACATCACCTTGCTGAGCAGCGCGCGAGTGCCGGCATCGGACAATTCACCTTGTATTGACGGCCACTTCTTGCCGGCATCGTCGAGCACCTTCTGCAGTTCATGATCCGTGGCGCGATAGGTGCGCATTTGCTCGTGAGTCACCTCAGCTTCATCGCGAATCTCGCGATTGTCCTCGACCCTCAACACGTGTGCGTCGATCAAGCCGACGAACGGCACATCACCGCCGTCGCGTGCCAGCACACGTGCTACTTCGGTCGCGATCAGGCCACCCACCGACCATCCGATCAACCGGTATGGCCCGACCGGTTGTACAGTGCGAATACGCGCTGCGTAGTCGGCAGCCAGTTCTGACAAATCACCGGGCCACCAGTCCTCCGTATAAAACGGCGCCTGAACGCCGTACACGTTCGCGACGCCATCGAGGGCTGAGGCAAGCGGCCGGTAGTCGGCGACCAGACCCGATGCCGGATGGATTGCGAAGACAATCGGCGCGTCGGTACGCTCGCTCATCGATACAACATTCGCGGCATGTCCCGCGTCCTCTGCCCCGGCCTCGCGCTGTGCGGCCAGATACGCGGCGAGCGTGCGAACCGTGGCGTGCTGGAACAACGCTTCGAGCGTCAGGCTGGCCAAGCCTGCCTGCGCACCCTTGGCGAGGACCTTTAGCGCGAGCAGCGAATGTCCGCCTGCTTCGAAGAAGTTATCGGTGACGCCGAGGTCATCGCGCGCCAGCACTTCCTGCCAGATGCCAAGCAACTGCGTCTCAAGGGGCGTACTTGGTGCGGTTCTCTCAGCGGTCTTCCGGTCGCCCGGCTCGGGCAGCGCGGCACGATCGAGCTTGCCGTTCTGCATGAGAGGCAAACGCTCGAGCCAGACCAGCACCGACGGCACCATGTAGCCCGGCAAACGGCTCTCCAGCACGGCGCGTACGGCTGCTTCTTCGAACCGGTCACGATCCCCGACCACGTAGCCGACAATCCGCTTCGCATCACCTTCACCGTGCAGGGTAGCGACCGCTGCCTGAACACCGGACGACTCCCGCAACACCGCTTCGATCTCCCCCAGTTCAATGCGCAAACCGCGCAGCTTCACCTGGCTGTCCAGCCGCCCGAGAAAGTCGATGCTGCCGTCCGCGCGCCGCCGGCACAGATCGCCACTGCGATACACACGCGCCCCTGTCGTATGCGGGTCCGGAGCGAACCGTTGCGCCGTCAACCCGGGTCGATCCAGATAACCGCGTGCGAGCGTAAGGCCACCAATGCACAACTCACCCAGCGCACCGACCGGTGCTTCGTTACCGTGCCGGTCCATCACATAGACTCTGCGCGACCCATACGGCTCGCCGATCGATACGATCGCCTGTGCCGTATCCGCAGCGCAGGTCTCGCGATACATGCACGCCACCGTCGTCTCCGTCGGGCCGTACAGATTGTCCAGGCGGATACGGGCGAGCGGCCCATCGCGCCACTGCGCGAGCGCATCGCCGGGAAGTCCCTCGCCGCCCACGGTGATTTGCCGCAACGAAGCGAGGTCGTCCAACGGCGGCGGCGTGCGCAACCATTGTTGCCAGTACGCGGTCGGAATCCGCGCGAAGGTGACGCGGCCGTCCTTCAGGTGGCGGCTCGTCGTCTGGATGTCCCATAGCTGCGGACCCCGCATTTCGACCTGACCGCCCTGCATCAGCGCCGGCAGCATTTCATGCAGCGCCACGTCGAAGTTGATCGTCGACGATTGCAACTGGATGTCCGCTG
>Ga0302316_10001465_pt1 | contig 18368 bp, 9 predicted proteins | sample III_Palsa_N3_2_FD_200456 | JGI IMG/M metagenome (GOLD analysis project Ga0302316, IMG submission 200456) | Peat permafrost microbial communities from Stordalen Mire near Abisko, Sweden - III_Palsa_N3_2 | ecosystem: Environmental > Terrestrial > Soil > Palsa > Peat permafrost | place: Sweden...
CGCACTACGAAGACATGAACTGGATCGGCCTCGACATGCCCCGCGCAAAGTTCGACGAACTCCAGAAAGTCGACCGCACAGCATGGAGAGCCGAAGTCATGAACCACGAAGAACTCTTCCTCCTCCTCCACGACCACCTACCACCTGAAATGATCTACGAAAGAGAATTGCTCATATGCCGGTTGTAAGACAGGGAAGAAACCATAGCACCCTGGATTGACATCGCGACCAGCAAACTATGCTCATACAGATCCGTATCGTGGGTCCGCATTCTCTCAACAAAACGCGTGGCCCAGTTGGGAAGGGTGCATGGGCGGTGGTTGCGAGGTATCAATCTCAACTCCTCAGGGACTCTCGGGAGAAAGATTTGCAGTGCGCCCCCGCAATCAAGGATGTTGAAAAGACGCTTGGGCCGGGGCTTGAAATTAGGCCCATGAAACAGGAATCATAACTCCCATCAAGCCCTATAAAGCCCTAATCGGCATTTGTTTCGATTTACAAACAGGTATTTTCGATTCTTTTCAGAACCTAACCACGACCCCCGAACCGAGCTGCAGATAGCTCTGGACATTGGTCGTTCCGTTCTGGAACTGAGTACGTGTCCAGTTCGTCTCAACGAGGCGATAGGCGAAGTAACGCCCCAGCGAATAATCCACGCCGCCGCCTACATTGAGCGCAAAAGCATTGGAGCTGCTTATAACCCCTCCCGTGGCGGGAAAGAGTCCCTTGAAACCGTTCGCTTCTCCGATCAAGGCCTCTCCGTATAGTGAGATGCTGTGCTTTGAAGCTGGCGCAAGTATCCAGCTATAGCGTGGGCCGAAGGTAGCCAGTACGAGATTGAGCGGGACAGTCTGGCTGCCGATCGCGCTGGTTGTCAGGCCGGTCACGCGTGCGGCAATGCCAAGGCCGTGCCATGCGTTGGCACCCAGCTCAATGCTGCCTCCCTTCAACCAGCTGTTCGTCCCGTTGACCGGGTTGGTGCGGTCGGCGTTGAAAGTCATCGCCAGATCGGCGCCAGGAGTTTGTGCCAGCACTGTAGCACTGCTTGCGAACATCCCCGCAAACAGCACCCAGCGAAGATCTTTCCGTGTTTTATTCATTGTTCCTGCTTTCCTTACTCAACGGTGAGGGTGACGGTGGCAGTGTGCGTCAGTGCACCGCTGGTTATCGTGATCGTGACGGGGTAGCTCTGCTGCGGCTGAGAGAGGAAGCCATTACCGGTTCCACAGCCGGTCATCATCGTCATACCAACAGCGCCGCCGATCAACAGCAGGAGCATCGTGCACAGCCGGGGCAGCTTACGTGACTTACGCCGCATCGTTTCTGCGAAGGACAGCAGCAACAAGGTCGCCAGCGAGAACGGAAGCAGCTTTGTCGGCTGATGAAGCATCGCCGTCTGCTGCGGCACGGTGATGGTGAGCGTGATGTCGGTCGCGCCCGCACCCGATGCAATCGTGGAGCTGGGGTTGAAGCTGTATGTTGCGCCGGTGGGAAGCCCACTCACGCTCAGCGTCACACTCGCCGGGAACACCGCAGCCCCTGACGGCGACAGTGTGAAGCTGTAGCTCGCGGTGCCGCCCGGCAGGATTGTCTGAGAACTAACGCCCGAGAATGCCAGATTGAGGTCCGCCACCAGCACGCTCGTTGCCGTGGTCGTGACCGCGACGAAATTGTTGTCGCCTGAAGACACCGCCGTGATCGAGTGGGCACCCACAGCCAGCGAACTCGTCGTCAGAACTGCAACGCCCGAGGTCAACTGCACCGTTCCCAGCGGCGTCGAGCCATCGAGGAAGGTCACGCTTCCCGTCGGCGTCGATACCGTTGAGGAGACAGTTGCTGTCAGGGTGACCGGATTCTGCACCAGTAACGCACTCACGCTGGGAGTCAGCGAGATCGCCGGCGTTGCCTTGTTAACCACGATGGTGGCCGTTACCGCTGTGGCGGCATTGTAGTTTGCATTTCCGGCCTGATTCGCCGTAAGGCTTACCGCTCCCGCTCCATTGACTGCAAGCGTGCTTCCGCTCAGTGTCGCCGGGCCGGAGTTCAGCGTGAAGGTCACCAAGTTCCCCGACGCGCCACCTGTCGCTGCAAGCGTGATCGGAGCAACACCGTAGGTCACAGGCGTCGTCGGCGTGAAGGTGATCGTCTGCGAGGTGTCACCAACACTCAAGGTGGATACAGCCGAAGCAGTGGCATAGTTGCCTACCGCTCCGAAAGACGCCGTTATATCACTCGCATACGTTCCGGCTGCAAGCGTTCCCGAAGGCGTGTACGTCGTCGTGCAGGTGTTCGATGACGTCAGCGTGCAGGTCGCGGGGTTGAAACTCCCGCCAATGTTTCCGGTCACACCGAAGGTCACCACGCCACCCGTCACGGAACCTCCCGAGCCGCTTTCTGTAGCCGTCACAGCGAGGCCCGTCGTTGAGCTATACGAGGTTGAGACCGAACTGACTGTCGCCGTGGCCGGTGCAATCGTGGAGATCGTCAGCGTATTGTTTCCGCTGGTGGCCAGATAGCTTCCCACCGCACCAAAGCTAGCGGTGATGGCTCCCGTATACGTTCCTGCGGCAAGCGTTCCCGAAGGCGTATACGTCGTCGTGCAGATTCCCGCTGAAGTCAGTGTGCAGGTTGCAGCGTTGAAGCTTCCGCCTGCATTGCCAGTCACACCGAAGGTCACTACGCCGCCCGTCACAGCACCAGCCGTTCCGCTCTCCGTGGCCGTTACAACGATGCCGGTCGTCACGCCATACGGCGATGTCACCGCCGTAACACTGGAGACCGTCGGAGCGATACTTTGCACAGTCAGGCTGAAGTTTGCCGATGCCGTCGCACCGTTCGCGTCCGTCACCGTTACGGTGTACTGCGTCGCAACCATCGCCGCAGCCGGAGTACCCGTGATCGCGCCCGTGGATGTGTTGAAGCTCAGACCCGTCGGAAGTGTACCGGAGGTGAGCGCGTAGCTCAATGCTGACGTACCACCCGAACCCGTTACCGGTGTAAATGGCATAGCCGTCTGATTCGTCGTCAGTGTGGTTGAAGCAACTGTCGTCGTTGCAACTACAGCAGGTTTCACGGTCAGACTGAAGTTGGCCGTGACCGTTGCGCCATTCGTGTCCGTTACTGTCACGGTGAAGGTCGTCGTCGTGAGCGTCGAAGTTGGAGTGCCGGAGATCGTGCCCGTCGAAGTGCTGAAAATCAGGCCCGTCGGCAATGTGCCAGTAGTAATGCTGTATGTCAGAGTTCCTGTGCCACCGCTACCCGTCACCGGAGTGAAGCTGGTGATGGCGTGGTTTTGCGTCAAAGCGGTCGAGGCAACTACGGTAGCCGCCGTTACAGCGGCGTTCACCGTCAGGCTGAAGCTTACTGTTGCTGTCGCACCGTTTGCGTCCGTTACCGTCACTGTAAAGTTGGTCGTGGTGAGCGTGGCAGTCGGTATTCCGATAATGGCTCCCGTCAAGGTGTTGAAACTTAACCCTGTCGGCAGCGTGCCAATAGTGATCGCATAGCTCAGCGAGGGAGTACCGCCCGAACCCGTCACTGGGATAAAGCTGGTGACAGAGTGGTTCTGTGTCAGCACCGTCGACGTAATCGCTGTCGTCGCCGCCACCGCAGTATTTACGGTCAGGCTGAAACTCGCTGTGGTCGTCGCACCATTCGCATCCGTCACCGTCACGGTGAATGTCGTCGCAGCAAGTGTTGCCATTGGCGTACCTGTGATGGCTCCGGTCGTCGTGTTGAAACTCAACCCTGTCGGCAGTGTGCCAGTAGTGATCGCATAGCTCAGCGAGGGAGTACCGCCCGAACCCGTCACCGGAATAAAGCTGGTCGCAGCATGGTTCTGTGTCAGCACCGTCGAAGCAATCGCTGTCGTTGCGGTTACGGCGGTACTCACGGTCAAGCTGAAGTTCGCTGTGGCTGTTGCACCGTTCGTGTCTGTTACCGTCACGGTAAACATAGTCGCAGTAAGCGTCGCAGCTGGGGTGCCGGTGATCGCGCCGGTCGTCGTGTTGAAGCTTAACCCCGTCGGAAGTGTTCCAGCAGTGATGGCATAGGTCAGCGTTCCTGTGCCACCGCCACCCGTTACCGGGATGAAGCTGGTGATGGCGTGGTTTTGCGTCAGCACCGTCGAAGCAATCGCTGTCGTTGCGGTTACGGCGGTACTCACGGTCAAGCTGAAGTTCGCTGTGGCCGTTGCACCGTTCGTGTCTGTTACCGTCACAGTGAACGTCGTTGCAGTGAGCGTCGCAGCCGGAGTGCCGGTGATGGCTCCCATCGAGGTGCTGAAGCTCAACCCTGCGGGCAGAGTTCCAGTGGTGATCGCGTAACTCAGTGTTCCCGTGCCGCCCGCACCCGCTACCGAAATAAAGCTGCTCGCAGCATGGTTCTGCGTTAATGTTGTTGAAGCCACTGCCGTTGTTGCCGTCACTGCGCTATTCACCGTCAGGACAAACGTATTGCTCGCTGTGGCGTCATTCGCGTCCTTTACCGTCACAGTGAACGTCGTTGCCGTGAGCGTTGCGGTCGAAGTGCCTGTGATGGCTCCCGTCGAGGCGTTGAAGTTCAACCCTGCGGGCAGAGTTCCAGTGGTGATTGCGTAACTCAGTGTGCCCGTGCCGCCCGCACCCGTTACCGGGATAAAGCTGGTCGCGGCATGGCTCTGCGTTAATGCCGTCGAAGCCACCGCCGCCGTTGCCGTCACCGCGGAGTTCACTATCAGAACAAACATACTGCTCGCCGATACTCCGTTCGTGTCCGTTACCATCACGGTGAACGTAGTCGCAGTGAGCGTCGCTGTCGGAGTGCCGCTGATGGCTCCCGTTGAGGTGTTGAAGCTCAACCCTGCGGGCAGCGTTCCAGCGGTAATCGCGTAACTCAGCGTGCCCGTGCCGCCCGCACCCGTTACCGGGATGAAGCTCGTTGCCGCATGGTTCTGTGTCAGCGTAGTCGAAGCAATCGCCGTCGTTGCAGTTACGGCAGCATTTACGGCCAAACTGAAGTTTGCCGTGGCTGTCAGGTTGTTCGTATCCTTCACCGTCACGGTAAAGGTGGTGGCTGTGCTGGCAACCGTGGGGCTACCTGTGATGGCACCTGTTGAGGCATTAAAGCTCAGGCCCGTAGGCAGTATGCCAATGGTAATGCTGTAGCTCAGCGTCCCTGTGCCGCCCGAACCCGTCACCGGGGTAAAGTTGACGCCTGTCTGTCCTACGGTCAGCACAGTCGAGGAAATCGCTATCGTCGCCGCCGGTGGCCCTTCCACCACAAACTGACTGCTGGTGCCGCTGATCGTCACAGGCGTTGCAGCCGCGCTGGGAGATACGGTTAGCTCCGCGGTCAGCGTATCCGTGCTGTCCGGCGCGCTAAAGGTCAGGCCGCTCAAGGCCACTACGCCGCTCGTCAGGCTCTGTGTCCAGCCGCTCTCCAGATAGCCGCCTCCGTCTGTCAGGATCAGCGAGGGCGTGTAGTTTGTCAGCAACACGGCGTCCGTGTTGTTCGAACTCAGCAACGTGTCTGTTTCCATCGCCTCTACTGTCGGAGCAGGTGTCATCGCCGCGCCTATATTCAGCGCTGAGGGCTGCTGCACAAATGCCAGCGACGTGTAGTTGGTCTGCACCGCGCCCGCGTCGATCTGGCCCGAGGTGCAGTAGGCAGGCGTCGCGAGCGGATAGCCACGCTCGTCGGTGGTGGTGCCGCTGGGGATAAGCGAGGTCTCGCCCGCGCAGATGGCTGGAGACCCCGGCAGCGGTATCAGCGTCTGCACGGTTGCGTTCAGGCCGTTGTACTGCAGGCCGCTCATGGTGATCGTTGCACCCGTGCCGTTCACCAGAGACGTGTTGCTATTCGAGCTGCCGCCAATCACGTCGCCCGTGCCAGTGTAGGTGCCGGAAATGTTCGCGCCCCCTTGCTGGTCGTTGTTTCCGGCGACGATGCTGTTGCTCAGGACGAGTGCGCCGCCCCCGTCATAGATTCCGCCGCCCGGGCTGACGGTAAATTGTGAGCAGCTATTGCCCCAGATGGTGCTGCTCATAATGGTCATCGATGCTCTGTTGGAAATTCCGGCGCCGGCGTCGCCGGTCGGTGCAAGGCTGTTGTTATAGATCGTGCTCTCCACAATCGAGGCCGTGGCACCAGTAACTTCATTGTCGATTCCGCCTCCGTCGTTGTTAGCAGCGTTTCCACTAACGGTGCTGTTCTCCACGGTCAGTGTTCCCGCTTGGTTCTCGATACCGCCCCCATTGTTCTGCGCAGTGTTGCCGGAGATCGCGCTATCCAGGATGGTCAGCGTGCCTTTGTTGTAGACGCCACCGCCGTTGTTGCTCGCATACCCACCCGTAATGGTCACGCCATAGAGCGTGGCCGTCGCGCCGGTGTTGACGGTGAAGACGCTCAGGGGGCGCGAGCTCGATCCGTTACCGTTCACCGTCAGCACGTTGGTGCCTGGGCCAATGACGGTGACGTTGCTGCCGCTAATCGTGAGCGAACCATACGAGGGCGTTAGTTGGATCGTGGTCTGCGCGCTCGTGGGGAAAACCGTTGTGGAGAACGTGATGTTGCCCACCGTAGCCGCATTCGCCGCTGCAATCGCATCGCGCAGGGTGCAGTTACCCGAGCCGGTCGTCGCCCCATTAGCCGGGCAGTTGCTCGCCGTCCCGGTGGCGTCGTCGCCTGTGTCATTCACCACATAGTTAGGGATCGCCAACGCCGTCACGCTGTTGGAAGGAGCAGACGCTGGTCCCGTACCCAATGGATTCGTCGCCGTTACTGTGAACGTGTATGCTGTGCCGGCCGTCAGCCCCGTCACGGTGATGGGAGAAGCTGTACCCGTCGCCGTGATGCTGCCCGGTGAGGAGGTAACGGTGTAACCGGTGATCGCCGCACCACCATTATTCGCGGGAGGCGTGAAGCTTACCGACGCTTGTAGAATTCCTGCCGTGGCCGTACCGATCGTCGGAGCGTCTGGAACCGTAGCCGGAGTGACGCTGTTGGACATAGCAGAGGGGTTGCCCGGCCCCAGTATGTTGTTCGCGAATACGTTGAAGGTGTATGTTGTGCCATTGGTCAGGCCCGTCACGACGATGGGCGAGCCTATCCCTGTCACAGGAATACCAGAGGCGCTATCTACCCACGCGACCACCGAATAGCTTGTGATCGCGTCACCCCCATCGCTTGCCGGAGGGGTGAAGGTGACCGTCGCCTGCCCGTTACCGCCCGTGGCTATGCCAATCGTCGGAACGCCTGGAACGGTCGCGACTCCTCCACCGTTCAGATTGATCGTCTGCGTGGTGGACGGGTTGGCATTCAGAGCGGTATCGGTTAGCACCAACGTGCCGCTGATATTTCCCGTCGTCACCGGCTCTATGTTCACTGATAGCGTGCAGGTTGCATTAGCGGCCAACATGCCTGCTGTCGTGGCGCCGCTGGATATTTGCGGACAAGTGCCGGGACTCACCAGCTCAAAGTTCGTCGAGATGTTCGGGTTCTGGCTTGAGGACAGGGCTGGGAACGTCAGGGCCTCGTTGCCGTCATTTCCTACAGTCACCGTCTGCGGGGCATTGCTGGAACCGATATCCGTCGGCGTGAAGGTCAGACTTGGCGGTGTAGCGAAGGGCATCTCCGCGACAAAGCTAGGGCTGCTGCCGCCGTAACCTGCGATGTAAACATTGCCGCTGGCATCCACAGCGACTGCGTGAGGCTGGTCGATGACATCCGCGCCGATCACCGAAATCGGCGTGGTGTTGGCGGCTACAACACCATTGGAGGCGGCGGCTAGTTCCATCACCGCGTTGTTGCCGGCATCCGCTATGTAGACGTTGTTGTTGCTGTCCAGGGCGATGCCGTAGGGGAGAGTGAATGCGCTGCTCAGCAGAGTAGCTGCAGCGCCAGGAACAATGGCACCGTTGGTAGCTGGCACCATCTTCACCTGCGCTACGCCTTCATCCACGATATAAAGATCGCCACTGGCGTCTAAGGCGATGCCATAAGGAAGATCCAGTCCGACCTCTACTGCCCTAATCAAGCCAGTGGATGCAACCCACTCGAGAATGGCAGTGGGACGCGCGATGTACACGTTGCCGCTAGTGTCCACAGCTATGCCGGTGGGCAGGAAGAGATAATCCGCCGTCGGGGTACTCTCCGTGGCCAGCGTAACCGGCGTGGTGTTTTGGGGAACCGCGCCATTGACCGCAACCAGCTTCGACAGCGTCGAGTTGGTGGTATCCGAAACATAGACGTTCCCAGCGCCGTCTATCGCAATGCCATAAGGTTGGCCGAACCCACTGGCCAATGTAATCGGCGTGGCGGTAGGACTGACGACACCGTCAGTTGCAACGAGTTCCTGCACCTTCTTATTAGTAATGTCTGCTATATAGATGTTGCCATTGCCATCGACCGCAACGCCCCAGGGACTGGAGAACGATGACTGAACTGGCGAAGTTCCTGTTGTCGCCAGCGGAGTCAGCGTGGTGTTCGACGGGAAGATCACCTGCGGCCCATTACCTGTGCCGGAGAGCAGACAGGTCACGATAGGAGTTCCCGCAGAGCCGTTCAACTGCACAGCGCCTATGCGTTGTCCCGGATGCATGGGAGCAAACACCACGTTCACAGTGCACGTGTCGCCTATGCTGTATGTCGTTCCTGCGGCACAGGTGCCGGTCGAAGCCTGCACCGTCGCAGCCTGAAAGTCGAGATTCTGCGCTCCCTGCGCCAGTACTACATACGGCGTCGTGGTGCTCAAAGAGCCTGACGCGGTGAAGGTGAACACCGCCGTGACCGCGTTGCTGAAGCCGCTGACCGCCGTAGCAGGAAATGAAAACCCGCTGCGATAGATCTCATTCAACGTGCCAGAGGTCGCGATGGCATACAGTGTGCCATTGGGGCCTATGGCGATGCTCTGAGGCTGAGAGAGTCCACTAGCTACTGTATTGCTTACAGCACTCGCACCAGCAAGGACCTCCTGCACCGCACTACTACCGTTCTCCGCAACATAGATGTTGTTGCTTGAGTCGAGGGTTATGGCATAGAGCTGACTGAGTCCACTCACCAGCGTAACAACGCTGCTTATTGTAGTAACTGGGGCAGCGATCTTTTCTATCGCATCATTATTGCTATCCGCGATATAGAGGTTGCCGCTCGAGTCCACGGCTACCCCTTGGGGTTGGTTGAAGCTGAACCCATTGCCCAGGGCGGTGGGAGTGCCTCCGCCTGACGGGATTACCTTCACCGCACTGTTACCAGTATCCGCGACATAAACGTTCCCGCTCGCGTCCACGGCGATGCCTTGCGGATGGTTGAATCCCGTGGCCAGCACGGTAGCAGCTCCCCCACCGACAGGGATCTTCTCCACTGCATTATTGCCAGTATCCGCGACATAGATATTGCCGCTCGCATCGACGGCTACGCCCTGGGGGAAGCTGTAGCCACCAGCCGGACTGACCAGGGTAACGGCGGTGCTCGAACCGGCAGGAATTTCCTTCACCGCATTGTTGGAGGTATCCGCAATATAGATGTTGCCGCTCGCGCTCACGGTAACTCCAAAGGGACTGCTGAATCCACTGCCCATCGCCTGAACGACCACGCCCTGCGCCGTCTGGGCCGCTAAGGGCATAGCCGGCATACACGCTAAAAACAGCAGCAAAGGCCACGCGCCAGCCAGGCGCGACTCAAGAGACGTAAATAGAGCACGAGGAAAAGAACGGCGCGTAACAGTGGGCATAGGCGGTGGCTCCTGAAACATGAACTGGCAGGGGCCACACGATCGGACGGAGCTTGCGTTCGGAGAGAAAATCTCTACAAAACCGCAACATGTAAGAGGCACACAAAACACCTGCCGCCGGATACTCCCCAGCGCCTGCGTCCCGAGTACAACTTGCCCAATTGTTAGCCCTTATATTTAAAGAGCGACAAAATCGGGCCATTTCTATCAGGGAAATTCAAAAAAAGTTGCTGAATGAAGCGCACGGCAAAAGACCGGCTACAGTTCGGGCCGGAAATCAGGTATCCCGCACGAACGCTTAAACGTACAATTGTCATAGATTTACAAGGTATTTGCATGGCTCAGACAGAATCCCCACTGCTCGGCGCCTCCCAGCCTGACGGCGCCCCGAAACAGCCGTCGGAGATTACGCTCCTGCTTTTTCGCTGGCAATCTGGCGACGAGGCAGCTCTGGATCAGCTTGTGAGCGCGCTTTACCCGGAGCTTCGAACCCTGGCCAAACGGTTAATGCGCCAGGAGCGCGCCAACCATACTTTGAGCGCGACCGCCGTGGTGCATGAGGCATACCTGAAACTCTTTTCCGCAAAGGCGGAGTGGCAGGGATCGGCGCATTTTTTTGCAGTCGCCGCACGCGCGATGCGTCGCGTGCTGGTCGATCACGCGCGCGGGGTCGGGGCCACCAAGCGCGGAAGCTCGATGGTGAAGATATCGCTCGAAACCGCCGGCCAGACAGCGGCGGAGTCGTCACTGCTTGATTATGTGCAACTTCTCTCGCTCGACAGCGCGCTCGTCAGGCTTTCGCTCCAGGACAAGCGCAAAGCCGATCTGATTGAGATTGTGTATTTCGGCGGCTTGAACTGCGACGAAGCCGCGCTGGTGATGAAGCTCTCCGTGGCAACGGTGAACCGCGACCTGAAGCTGGCAAGGGCCTGGCTGAAGCATGAACTGCGCTCCCCCGGAGCGGCAACTCAATACGCAGGGTAGAACGGATCGATGAACGCATCTGGCGAGCCAGCACCGGACGAGTCTCCCGCGATATTGCCGGAAGAACAATGGCGGCTGCTCGAAGAGGTCTTTGAACACGCCTCGGAGCTGGACCCGGCACAGCGCGGAGCCTACCTCGACAGCAAAGCCGATCTGCCAGGCGACGTGAGGCAACGGCTGGAAGAGTTGTTGGCTACGCTGCCGGATACGACGGACGGTGGTACTCGTGATGAAACAGGTCTCGGACTCAGCGTGGGTCGCGTAGCTGCGCAGACCTTTGCCGGAGTCTCGCTGCAAGAAGGAAAGCGCATCGGCGCCTATCGGCTGCTAGGCATCATCGGCCGCGGCGGTATGGGAGTTGTCTATCGCGCCGTTCGTGACGACGACGAATATCACAAGCAGGTTGCTATCAAGGTCGCCGCCTGGACGAGCGAAGAGCTGCGCCAGCGGTTCCTTCACGAGCGGCAGATTTTGGCCACGTTTGAGCATCCGAACATTGCGCGGTTGATGGACGGCGGCACTACCGAGGACGGCTCACCCTACGTGGTGATGGAGTTTGTCATCGGCGAGCCCATTGACGAGTGGATCGCCAAGCAGAAGCCATCGCAGCGCAAGGTTCTCGAATTGCTTATCGCCGTTTGCCGCACGGTGGATTATGCGCACCGGCATCTTGTCGTCCATCGCGACCTGAAGCCGGGCAACATTCTCGTCACGGACGAAGAAGCGCCTAAGCTGCTCGACTTTGGCATTGCGAAGGCGCTGGACCCCGGCGTACTAGGAACGGGTGGGACACTGACGGTAGACGCGACTCGGCTGATGACGCCCAACTTTGCGAGTCCCGAGCAGGTGCGCGGCAAGGCGATCACCACCAGCACGGATGTCTACCAGCTCGGCGTGTTGGCGTATCAGCTGCTCACTGGGCGGCGGCTATTCAACGTGACGACGGAGCGGCTGGGCGAGTTGGAGCGGCTGATCTGCGAGACACCGCCGCCAAAGCCGAATCTCGCGGAGGACTTGGACCGCATTCTTCTCCATGCGCTCGAAAAGGAGCCGTCGCAGCGCTATGCCACGGCGGGTGAGATGGCCGACGATCTTGATCGCTATCTCTCTGGCTTGCCCGTCATGGCGCGTGGAGCCGCATGGAGCTACTATGCAAAGAAATTCGTTCTGCGACACAAGGTTGGCGCTGGCACGGTGCTGGCCGGAGTACTGCTACTGTTGGGCTTCAGCGCTGCGATGGCGGTGCAGGCGCGGCGACTGCGGCAGGAGCGTGACACGGCGGAACAGGTTTCGACGCTGCTCCAATCGGTCTTTTCCGCGAACGACCCAAACCAGGCACGCGGCAGCAAGATGACGGCCGGCGATCTGCTGGACCGCGGCACGGCAACGATCGAGAGCGAACACGGGTTGGACCCTCACGTAAAAGAGCGTCTCCTTGAAACTCTCGTCGCGGCCTATCGCAGCCAGGGACTGTACGAACGTGCGCAGACTCTCAACACGGAGTTGTTCGATCTAGAAAAGCAACTTTACGGCGGCCACTCGCCACAGGTGATCGACACGCTTGCCGTTCGAACCGGTCTCGACGGAGGGGAAGAACGCTACGATCTGCAGGAAAGGGACTCGCGAGAGTGGATTGATCTCGTCGACTCATTGCACGAGGGTCCGAGCCAGCATCTCGAAGCTGCGCTGGACATACTGGCCACCAGCGAGTTTGTGCACAGCGACATGGCGCGCGCGCAGGCCGACGCAGAGCGGGAAGTGCAGGTGGCGGCACAGCTTCACGGGACAGATTCGCCGCAGGTGTATACCCATCTGCTCCTGTTGGGCAACATCCTGTGGTATCGCGGCGATTTCGCCGCCGAGGAGAAGGTCTACCGCCGGGCATATGACTTTTTTCAGAGTCGTAACGCGGTAAGCACTCCGGAGATCGGACAACTGATGGGCTTCGGTACGCGACTCGGCTATGCGTTGGGCCGCGAAGGCAAATACGTCGAAGCAGAGACGCTGCTGCGGCGAATGCTGGAGCTGCACGAAAAGGTCAACGGTCAGAAGAGCGACGCAACGAGCCCTGTACAAGCCTATCTGGGCTTTGTACTGGGTCGCGAAGGCAAGCGTGTGGAAGCGGAATCGCTGCTCAAGCAAGCCGTGGAAACACAAAAGGCGCGGATCGGCGCGAGAATGAACTACGCCGCGTTCGAGCAACTGCTGGCCGAGTTATATGAAGACGAGGGTCGTTATGCCGAGGCTGAACCACTGCTGCAGGATCGCGCGGCGATCTGCATTGCCAGTCTGGGGCCGAAGAGCCTGGCTCTGGCGCGAACACTCACCGCACTGGGGCGCGTACAGACGGAGCGTGGAGAACTGGCCGACGCTCGCAAAACAATCGAATCCGCCACGGAGATGGAACACGAATTGAACGGCGACGGTACGGTGTATGCGGCGGCGAATCTTCTGGCACTCGGCAATCTCAGCCGCGCGGAAAGGAACCTCCCCAGAGCCGAAGAAGCATTGCGCCAGTCGCTGTCTGTCTATCGGCAGACAGGCAATCGTCCCGGCATCGCCGCGGCCCTTGATGCACTAGCGTCTTTGCTTCGCTCAGAAGGCCGCAGCACTTCCTCTTGATCGCAAGAACGTCCGAAGAGATAATCCTGCTACTAGAAGCTGAATTTGGTAGCAAGCTGTAGAAGGCGCGGGGAAGCTGCGCTTACGATTTGACCGAAGTTAGAATCTTCGATCTGTCCATTGACAGAGGCGGGACCGTAGAACTGTGCATGATTGAAGACGTTGAATCCTTCGAGGCGCAGGTCGAGCGATCGTGCGTCGCGAAAGCGCACGCTCTTTTGCAGCGTTAGATCCAAGTTTTCGATACCGGGCCCATAGAACATGCGGCGTTTGGCATTGCCTAGCTGTCCCAGAGTCTCTTCTTGAAATAGAGTTGGCCGGACTGGCCTTGAGGGGTGAAATGGAATTCGGGGGTGCGGGGCGGATGCTAATGCTCTTGCCGTCTTTCTCCGAAGGAGAAGATGAAGAAGATAATGGAATTTTCCTAGTGCTACCGGATGTTGCGGCAGAGCCGGCATTATCCGTTACATTTACATTTTCATATTCATCTTCATCTGCCTTATCCGCATCATCGGCATCAACCAATACCGCATCATCCACTATTGCATCATCATGGGGGCGACTAACTCGCGAGTATTTCGCGAGGATGTCGCGACTACCGCCATACTCCTCTTCAACCAAATCCGGAGGATTCCCGAGGAATTCCGCGAACTCCTTCTTTGGCACCATCCCGTGCTGCCATTCCTTGGCGGACTTTAGCCGGTCGGAGGGTTTCGGCAACCTGCCCTCCTTTTGGATGCCGGGGAAGAATCCGTACGTCTTGGTTCCCCTCTTGAAGCGGAACAGCATCTTGACCCGTTCGAAGTCTTCGAGCATGGCCTTGACCTTGTCCACCGACCATGAAGGGCGGAGAGCGGCATAGCAGCTTCGCCAAACCAACATGGGGCTGCACTCAAAGCAACCGTTGACTTGGCTTAGGGGAATAATCCAAGCGTATTCAACTCGGAACTCCTCCTGCACGTCAGCCAACTTCTCCGAAACCCACAAGCAATCTCCATCTACTACGCGCCTAGGCATTGATTGTCTCCTCCAATGCTTCACTCCGATTGGGGGCATCTTCAAAGAACTGAGGCTCCTCCACGAATCCATCCTCAAGCCAAGGGAACCACGGAGCTTCATAGCCCGGTGCCTTGCGGTCGATGACTGGTGAGCCAAGCTTGCGCCAGTAGAAGACAATCCGCCTATACCGGTTGGAATCTTCTTCTGCCTCCATTGAGGCGATAACGTTGCTGGCAGAGTTGTCAGCCGAAGCCTTCCCCACCCATGCGTCGAGGTTGTCCGGGTCTACATAAATCTTGTACACGGTTCCGAACTCATCTGTACCATTCTCAGCAATCCAGATGTAGCCGTACTGCCGGTCGCCGAGGTTGGTAATTTTCCATTCGTAAATTGTCATTAGTTGCTTCCGTTGCACTTTAAATTTGACCGGAAGCTTCTGTGCAGGGAGAGACGCTTCCTCGCACGGAAGCCGGGGGGGGGGTACGACCCCGCCCAACTGATACCTATGCCGGGTGGCAAGGTAAAGTAGTCTGGAAGGCCATCCATAACTACCTACCTTTAAATACTCAGTTTGAGAAATTTCGAAAAAGCGTCCACCAAATTCACTCAACGCCAGTCCGGCAGAGCGAAACGAATGCCGTTTGCTCCATTCCGCGATAGGCTGGACGTTTTAATCCCGCCACCGGCTGACGTCTACCATAACTTACGTTTGCCTGACGGTAGGTATTGGTATGGTAGCCAAGCAATCTGTCAGGCACTCAGCCGATATAAATATCTGACATGCTTTCTGTGCGAATTAAATTGAGGCCGATAGATTACACACGTTCGACTTATATTCTGGCTCTTTTTTACTTTTGGAGAGATTTCTTCGAGCGGCCTTGGCTTTGGAGTTCCCGCAAGCCATTGCGATTCCGGTTATCTGGCAAATTGAGTATTAGGAGGTAAGTGAAAGTCCTCGATAGATTAATTAAGTCGAGGCAAGTATAGGAGACAATAATGAGTATAGGTAACGAGCTTCGCTCTGTCAGGGCGCTACTCTCAGTGCGACAGACAGCTGCCATCATGGGCATCTGCATTGCCACAGTCCGACGTTATGCGGCCTCGGGAAAGCTGGTTTCGATCCGGATTGGCAACCGCCTCCGATTCGATCCCGCCGTTGTTGCGACTTTTATTGAGAGCCGGTCTACGCAGTAAATATTCAAGAGAGCCGGGGATTTCGTCCACGGCCTACCACGCAAGGTGTATCAAACGGTCATCACCTGACTCTGACCCAGCCCCGCGAATGAGTTGTTGACCTTCTGCCGAGTCTTTACGCTCCTGTCGTCACCACCAGTCAAGTAGCGGAGAGTCGTATCAAGGGAAGAATGGCGGAGCCAACGTTGAATAGTTCGCACGGGGACATCGCCCTCATGATGATGCATGGTGGCGAACGTCTTCCGAAATCGATGCAATCCCCAGTGATGGCATATCGCTTTATTTTTGCAGCACTGACCGGCACGGTTGTAACAACCTCCGCAGTTAAGACCAGATCGGAATGCCAGACGCTGGAGTATGCGAAGCATGTGACCGTTTGGTCTACCGTCAGGCAACGGGAAGATGAGGCGTGTATCGGGGTAGCGGGTACGGCGGGAATGAAGCAAAGTGACCAGCAAATCGGGAATCGGGATTGAGCCTTCTTCCTTGTCCTTCGGTGTGAAGTCCAAATCAAATTTTTCCGATACCTTGAACTTCTTGTCGTTGAAGTCTACGTCGCGCCACGTTGCATACATCGCTTCCTGTTCGCGGACACCAGTGCCAAGCAGGAACTGAAAGAGTTCAAGCTCTTCCCGATTCGCGGCAGCAAAGAGTCTCTGCAAATCCTCCGTGCTATAGGCTTCAACAGTCTTCTCCGTGAACTTCACTCGGTCAGTCTTCAGCATCGGCCATGGAAGGCCGAAATGTTTGAAAAATGTCTTGAGGAAGGCCAGTCGGTTAGCGATGGTGCGAGGCATCAGTCGAAAGTCCCTGAGCATGTCCGTGTAATTGAGAACGTCTTGACGGGTCATTGCCTCGATGGTCTGGGCTTTACAGACCTTGGAGAACCCTTCGAGAGCAACGCTGTAGGCAAGATAGGTCTTCTTCGCCTTGCCACGCTTTACCTCGGACAGGTATAGCTTGACCGAATGAGCAAATTCCCGGCCTACGATTGCGGGCTTCTCAGACTCTGGCTTAGAGATCAGTTCCGGGGTGCTTGAGGAGGCGCCGAGAGCCAGCTTCTTGAGTTCGGCTTCCTTATTGATGAGAGCAGTTTGAGCCGCATCTGCAAAGCGGCCAACGGCTTTCGCCTTCTTCGACCTTCCCTCGTACCAAGTCAGCACGAAGGTTTCGTTTTCGGGGAGGTCTGCAATCCGCTTTGGGGATTTGCGATAACCTATTTTACTTCGGATGTACAGTTTGCCTGTTGTATTCGCCATGTTCTTCTCCAGCAATCAAATACTGGGAAGTTGGCGATTTCTGCGGTGTAGTAACAGGTTTTAGTAACGGCAGACGTAAGCTCTTTAGAATCAGAATATGGCGGAGAGTGGGGGATTCGAACCCCCGATAGAACTTTTGATCCTATAACGGTTTAGCAAACCGCCGCCTTCAGCCACTCGGCCAACTCTCCTGCGGGGTACGCTGAATTATATCGTGCTCGGCGCTTCTTTTTACATCACAAGCGTCAGCCTCGGTTCTTTGCGGAATAAAAGCACGCAATCGCGCATCGATCCCTATTCCCAATCAGCTACATTCAAAATCACATCACTCGTGCAGCAAGGAGCCGTCCGCCATCGCCAGCCTCGCGCGTCACAACAAGCTCCGGCTTCTTCCGCTCATCGGCGCCACCTACTTCATGGTCGCCGGAGGACCATATGGCCTTGAAGACATCATCGGCAAAGCCGGCTACCTCCGCGCGCTCCTTATGCTCGCCATCATCCCCTTTATTTGGAGTCTGCCCACCTCCCTCATGGTCGGCGAACTAGCCAGCGCCATCCCCTGCGAAGGCGGCTTCTACGTCTGGGTCCGCCGCGCTCTCGGCCCTTTCTGGGGATTTCAGGAAGCCTGGCTCTCGCTCTCCGCCAGCGTCTTTGACATGGCCATTTACCCCACCATCTTCGTCCTCTATCTCGGACGAGTCGCACCCAACCTCACTACCGGTTACCGCAGCACTCTCTGGGCACTTGCGGTCGTGATCGGTTGCACCCTCTGGAATCTCAAAGGAGCCAAAGTCGTCGGCGAAAGCGCCGTCGTCATGTTTTGCATCCTCCTCTTACCCTTCGTCATACTCATAGTCGTAGCGCTCTATCAATGGCACGGCCACGGCACCGGAGCCCTCACTCATCCCATCTCCACCCCGGACATTGCAACGGCAATCTCTGTCACTCTGTGGAACTACATGGGCTGGGATAATGCCTCCACTGTCGCCCAGGAAGTAGATAACCCGCAACGCAACTACGGACGTGCCATGCTCGGTGCTACCGGCCTCGTCGCGGTTACATACATCCTTCCACTCCTCGCAGTTGGGCTTGCCGGCGTTGCCGCAAGTCAATTCTCCAGCGACGCCAACGGAGGCACCGGCACATGGACCGACGCAGCCCGCATCATCGTCGGCCCCGCACTCGGTCTCGCTGTTGTTCTCGGAGGCATGATCAACGGTGTCGGTATGTTCAACCCACTCATGATGAGCTTCACACGCATCCCCTACGCGATGGCGGAAGATCGCCTGCTCCCCCGCTTCTTCACCCGCCTCAACCGCTTCGGAGTTCCCTGGCCCAGCGTCATCTTTTGCGCCGCCATCTGGGCCCTCGCACTCAACTTCACCTTCGAGCGCCTCATCTCCATCGACCTTGTCCTTTATGGAGCCTCACTCATCCTCGAGTTCATCGCTCTCGCCGTCCTCCGCCGCCGCGAGCCCTCACTCAATCGTCCATTCCGTGTCCCGGGCGGCCTGCCCGGAGCCATTGCCGCAGGCATCTTCCCCACACTTCTCATCGCCTTCGCCATGTGGGCAGCACGCGACGAGCGCGTCCTCGGTCTT
>Ga0302316_10001467_pt1 | contig 18363 bp, 12 predicted proteins | sample III_Palsa_N3_2_FD_200456 | JGI IMG/M metagenome (GOLD analysis project Ga0302316, IMG submission 200456) | Peat permafrost microbial communities from Stordalen Mire near Abisko, Sweden - III_Palsa_N3_2 | ecosystem: Environmental > Terrestrial > Soil > Palsa > Peat permafrost | place: Sweden...
GTGTCAACCCAGTACCCGCTCCCAGCGTAATCGCCTCCGGCAGCAAATCCAGAAACGCCGCCCCCAGCAACAACCCCGCTCCCAGCGCAATCAACAATGCCAGCGACCGCCGAAAGCGTATCGCCAACAACCCTCCCACAAGGGTAGAAACCACCGGAATCACAAGCAACAAAATAGGCATAGTCAATCCTCAAGCCTACTTCATCCCCTCGATGAATTGTCGTCTAGCACCGCGGATGCGCCGGTTCCGCTCTCCTAATCCCTATTCCCTAACCCCTAATCCCTGCTCCTAACCACCATCCTCATCGGAAACTTCGGCCTCAGCGTAATCTTCGCCTGCGCCACCACCGGATACCGCGGCACAAACTCCATACGCCACTTCTGCGCAATCGTCGCCAGCGAAAGCACACCCTCCATCCACGCAAACCCTTCGCCGATACACTGCCTCCGCCCGCCACCAAAAGGGAAGTACACAAACTTGGGACGCTCCGCCTTGGCCTCCGCCGTATGCCGCTCCGGCCGGAACTCCAGCGGCGCGTCCCAATACTCCTCTGACCGGTGCATCACATACTGGCTAAAGAAAAAGTGAGCCCCCGGCGGAATCCTGTACTCCCCCAGCTCAACCGCCTTCGTCGACCGCCTCCCCATAGCCCACGCCGGCGGATACAGCCGCATAGCCTCCGCGAACACCATCTCCGTATACTTCAGCGCCCCAAAGTCCTCCAGCACCGCCTCACGCCCCGCGAGCACCGCATCCACCTCCGCACCCATCTTCTCCATGGCCTCCGGGTTCTGGCTCAACAGATACCAAGTCCAACTCAACGCATTGGCCACCGTCTCATACCCTGCCAGAAAGATCGTCAGCGTCTCATCCCGCAGCTGCCGATCGCTCATCCCTTCCGACCCACCACCACTCTGGGTGCCCCAGGTCCCTCGCACTCGGGGACCTGGGTCTTCACCAGCCACATCTTCATCCCGCGCCGCCACCAACTCCGACAACAAATCCCCCCGCCGCTCCAACTCCTCCCGCGAAAGCTTCCGCCGGTTCGCAATCATCCCCTCAACAATCCGATTCAGCCTGGCCCGCGACCGCCGAAACTTCATCACTCCCGGAATCGGCCAGTGCAGCACGCTCTCCAGCTTCGGAAACGCCACCAGAAAGTTGTAAAGCCCCATAATCGTGTTCACCTCGTCGGCCACCGACTCCACCTCCGGCGTCACCTCCGTATCGAACAGCGTCCGCGCCACAATCCGCAGGCTCAACTGCATCATCTCTGCGGCCACGTCGATCTCCACCCCATCCACCCACGCATCCCGAGTAGCCGCCGCACTCGCCACGATCTGCCCCGCATACCCCGCGATCCGCTGCCGATGAAACGCCGGCGCCGCAATCCTACGCTGCCGCATATGGATCGGGTCATCCGAAGTAATCAACCCCTCACCCAGCAGAATCTTCATCCGCTGCAACGTCCGCTCCTTCACAAAGCTGGGCGCCTGGTTGACCAGGATCTCCTGTATCCACGCCGGGTCATTCACAAACACAATCAGGTTCCCCATAAACCGATAGTGCGCAATCTTCCCAAAGGTCTTATGCAGATGCTCAAACAGCGGAATCGGCTCCCCAAACCTTACCCACGCCCGTTTCCGATACATAAACAACGTCTGCCGCAACCCCGGCGGCAACCGCCACTCGCCCTCATCCTTCGCCGCTACATAATCGTTCTTTCCCTCATCCCTCAAGCCTTATTCCCTCATCCCTCTACAAACCCCAAAACCCGCCTCTCCATCCTCTCCCTCACCACCGCCAGCACCTTCTCCGCAATCTCCTCAATCCCCGCCTCATCCTCAATCGCCACCACCCTTTGCGGCTCCCGGCGAGCTATCTCCCGATACTGCGCATAAACCCGCCCATAAAACTCATCCCCCTCGCGCTCAAACCGGTTCTCATCCGTCCCACGCACCCTCACATTCCTCTCATTCCGTCGCCGTGCCCGTGCCAACGACCCCTCCAGCGGCGGCAGCAGCAGCACCGTCAAATCCGGCTGAAACCCCTCACAAACCACCCGATGCATCTCCCGCACTCGTTCCGCCCCAATCCCACGCCCAGCCCCCTGGTAAGCCTCCGAGGAGTCCGTATACCGGTCACAAAGCACCACCGCCCCGTCCTCCAGCGCCGGATGGATCACCTGCGCCAGCGACTGCGCCCTGTCCGCAAACATCAGCGCCATCTCTGCCGCCGGAGCAATCCCGCCCAACTCCACCTCGCTCTTCGAATCCAACAAAACGCCCCGGATTCGGTCTCCCAGCACCGTCCCGCCCGGTTGCCTCAAAGAAACCACACGCCGACCCTCAGCAGTTAACACTGCCCCTAAACGCCGTAATTGAGTGGTTTTACCCGACCCATCCAGCCCCTCAAACGTTATGAAAATTCCTTTGCTCACGACCCAAAGTCTACTTCACCCGCAAAAATTGCATCGTACTAAGAGCAAGTGGCAGCGCAAAGACGCAGCCGGAAATGGGGGCCAAATATGATCACTTTTATTCTCTTGTTCTTCTTCTTCGTTCTAGCAGTCGTCTTTGCCGGCGTCGCTTACTCCGCCAACAACCGCAAACGCGCGGGCATGGCAGAAGTCCCACCTCCTGCTCCCCGCAGCCCTCGCCAGAGCCGCACTCCCAGCCACTCATAGCCTCTTTTTGTTTGTCATTCCGTAGGAATCTGCTTTTGTTGTTGTTTTACCTTCGCGAACCTTCGCGCCTTAGCGACCTTTGCGTGAGCGCTTTTACCCCTATCGCGCCACCTTCAAATTCCAAGCCGCATCCGCCGCCCCAATCGTCACCCCCAGCGTCCCCTCATCCCCCTCCTGCAACTGCGGCCCCGCCACCGAATGGTCCTGATTCCCCTTATCGGTCCAAAGCACCTTCAGCGGCCCATCCCCCTGCACCTTGAACCGGTAGTGATAGTCCGCCCCATCCGCCAGCAACTCTTTCCCAAAGCTTGCACTCGGATAATCCACCTCCACCACGGTCACTGCCGCCCCACTGCCGTTATGCACCGTCGCCTCAACATACCGTGACCTGCACCCACTCAAACCAACCGCCGCAACCAACACCAAACCGCAAAGAAGGGAAGCACCACGCATCCCTAAAGCCTACCTCAACTCTGGATACCTCTCCTCAATACCCTCACAAATCCGTCATCCTGAGCGAACTACGCAGTCGAAGGACCTGCCATACCATCAACACATGCAAACCGCTAAATCCTTTCAACCAAAAAACTCAACCGCGGGTTTTTCAGCAAGTTAATCATCAGCCTTCGACTTGCCCTTGAGGTTATGCGCCACCGCCTCCCGAACCAACTCCTTCAACGCCACCTCATCCACCATCTCCCCTTCACGAATATCAATCGCCCGCCTCACATTCCCCTCCAGGCTTGCGTTGAACAATCCCGCCGGGTCTTCCAACGCCGCTCCCTTGGCAAACGTCATCTTCACAACGCTCTTATAAGTCTCTCCCGTACACACAATCCCGCCATGAGACCACACCGGAGTCCCTCTCCACTTCCACTCTTCGACAATCTCCGGGTCCGCCTCGCGTATGATCCCGCGCACCTTCGCGAGCATCCTCCCACGCCAGTCGCCAAGCTCCGTGATCTTCCCGTCAATCAACGCAGAAGCATCTTCCACCGCCACAACCTTCGCCATAAACCCTCCATCTAAACGTGCTCCGCATCCTCCGCGCCGAACCCCGCCAGCAAAGCCGTCGCCGCAAACAGCAAAGTATCGCCCACATAGTTGATCCCCTCCACCACGAGCGGACCGCGAATCTCCATCACAAGAATCGGCACATAAAAGAAAACCACCAGCAGCACAAGCACAATCCCAGCACCAGCAGCGGCAATACGACGAGTGCGTCGAATCATCAACCCAACACCAGCCACAAGCAAGGTCGCCCCAACGAAATAGGCAAGCAGCGTAGGTGCCGGCACCCACGCCGGAATCATCTTCTCCAAAGGAACCCCGGGCACATTCCGGGGATGTAAAAAATGTTCGATCGCATAGAACACAAACGTGCATGCCACAACAAATCGCCCTACCCTCACGAGCGCCGCTCCCACCGAACCCCCACGCGGCCACAAGCTCCCAGCCAGCACCATAGCTCCCGCTGCGAAGCACGTCTCGCGCACCGTAAGAATCCAGAACATCCGCTCATGCAAACTCTGCGGCAGGTTCGGCAGGTCGACCGTCGCCACAATGATCAGAAACAACACCGCCAGCAGGGAAGCCGACCACCGCACACACCGCCACGCAATCAAGCTCACAGCCGCAGCCAACAACGCCACACCCACAAAATAGGTCCAGAACATAGCCCCCGGCAGCCACCGCGGCACAATCCCCGCCAGATCCCGCGCCAACAGAAAATGCTCCGCCGCAAAGATAGCCAGCGCAACCGCCTCGAACACAGGCCCAAGCACCAGCACCTTGTCCACGCCCACGGCCGCCACAAACCGCGCCCGCACAAGCCACAACCCAGCCACCAGCGCAGCGACTCCCGCCCCAATCATCCCCCAGGTCACTACAGACATAGACGTCTCCTATGGTTGAGGATTAAACAGATGCCGAAGTGGTTCTGTCCATGCGTAGAAGGCAGATACCGAAGCCTTTCAGGTGCAACCCAACTCTCGCACCACGCTCAGCGAAACCTGCAACCTCGCAAGGCTAAGCCTCTCCCGGCTCGAGATGTTCGGAAAGATGCTCGCACTCCGCGTGCGAACTTACTCCGGATAATTGAAATTCGAAGCCAGCTCTCGTTGACCGATTGTGTTGAAGACCAAAAGCGCGTCTACCGGCATCTATAATTCTCCAAACTGTTCAACCCTCTGCGCTCAATCGTGCATGAGGAACATATTTAGCACCTGCATTGCTAACCGGACCCTGGAAGTCGGGCTCAAAGAAGTGGAAGTCTGATGACACCGATGATGACTCGTGCGGAAGTTCATGCCAGCGTCTCCGAATTGAACGGCCCATCCCAGACACATCGGCATTCCCGCCGAATTAGGATCGGGTCTGCCTTTCTTCTAGTGGCCGCCGTGCTTTGGATCTTCCCCGGGCTTTGTTGGGCACAGCAATCGCAGACCATCGCGTTCACGCAACCACCACCGCCGCAGGCCTATGCTGGAACCGCCGTCATACTAGCGGCAACGGCGACCTCCGGGCTGCCCGTATCCTTCAGCGTCGCCAGTGGGCCCGCCCAGGTGAGTGGCGTAAACGGCAGCACCCTCACATTCACCGGCGTGGGTTCGGTTGTGGTTCAAGCCGACCAGGCCGGCGGAAACGGTTATTCCCCTGCGCCATCGCTCCAGGCGCCTTCGGTGAACGTGCTGCTGCTCACCGAGCCCGTCACCACTCTGTCTACATCGATCTCGACGGTCGTAACGTTTACAACCGCCGGAACGTTGTCCCAGATCGCTGCGCTCACGCAGGGAGCTATGAACCTGGACTTCAGCCTTCCCACCGGAACTGTAAATCCGAGCCCTTCCATGTGTCGTGCCGGAATCTCTTACACCGCTGGCCAAACTTGCTCGCTGGAGTTCTATTTCAAACCGACACATCCCGGCATCCGTTACGGCGGCATTACCCTGTCCGATGCCTCCGGCAACCTGCTCGCCAACAGCTACATTTACGGCTACGGCGTGGGCCCGCAGGTGCTATACGACCCCATCGTGCAAACACTTGTCGGCAACTCGCTCGGCCAACCCAGCGGAGTCGCCATCGATGGGAACGGCAACCTCTTCGTCTCCAACTATCTAGGCGCCAGCTCCGGCCTAGTCGAGATCGCAGCCAACGGCACTGTAACGCCGATTGGCACCTTTTCCGCGGGCAAAGACGTTGCGGTCGATGGCAGCGGTAACGTCTTTGTTGTCACCTACGACACGCTCTACGAGGTGACGGCCGTGAACGGGACGATTCCCTCAGTCCCCATCATCCGCACGCTCGCCACTGGCTTCACCGTGGATGGCGGTGGCCTCGCCATCGACGGTAGCGGCAACGCCTATATCGCAAACGGCCCTGACACCAGCACGACAGCAGTCCCAACGGGCGTTGTTTATGAGGTCTACGCTGTCGGCGGTGTGATCCCTTCGTCTTCGCCCCTGCACACCATCGGCCCAGTGTTCGCTGGGCCTACAGGTGTCGCCGTCGATAGCAGCGGCAACGTGTATATCTCGGACGGCTATGCCCCAGCCATCTTTGAGATGCTTGCCGTCAACGGCCAGGTACCTGCCTCCCCCGTCGTGCTGACCCTGGGCAGCGGATACGTGGCGCCCAGCAACATCCGTCTCGACGACACCAACGACATCTTCATCTCGGACTCCGGACTGCCGGGCATCCTCGAATATCCCGCGGTCAACGGTGTGGTAGCGCCCTCGACGAAACCCAAGTCCATCGGCTCCGCGTTTATCTATCCGCAGGGGCTGCTTGTCGACGACAGTGGCAACGTCTTTGTCGCCGACCAGGGCTATCCCGAGGTCGTCAAGCTCAACTACTCCAGCGTCCCCACGCTCACCTTCGAGCCCACCATCCTGGGACAGACCAGTGCGGACAGTCCGCAGGCCGTCACCTACACCAACGCGGGCAACGCCGACCTTGTCTTCACGTCGCTTAGTAGCGGAAACAATCCAGTCATCACACCGGGCTTTACGCTGAGCGCATCCTCCACCTGCCCGCAACTCTCCCCAGGGACCGCAGCGGCGACGCTGCCGGTCGGGCAATCCTGCATCGATCAAGTGAGCTTTACACCTCTGGCTGCCGGCCCGCAGAGCGGCACCCTTACCACCGTCGACAACGATCTGAGCGTGACCAACGCCACACAGGTCGTCCAGCTAAACGGCACAGGATTGTTGAAGCCGCCGACGATTCAGTTCAGTGTTGCCGACCACTTCGTCGACGATCCGCCGTTCACCGTGGCAGCCACCTCCGACTCACCCGGAGCCATTACCTACAGTGTGGTGAGTGGCCCGGCCGCCATCGCCGGATCGACGGTCACACTCTCCGGCGTCACCGGCACGGTCACGCTGATGGCCACGCAGGCTATCAGCACCCCTTATGGAGCAGAGAGCGTCAACACCAGTTTCAACGTCGTCAAACACTCTCAGACCATCAACTTTACTCCGCCGGCGACGCCTGTTCTACCGACCGCTTCGCCGGTCACACTCATTGCGACCGCAAGCTCCGGTCTGCCGGTCGTGTTCCATGTGGTCTCAGGCCCGGGCACGATCGCCGGCAATCTGCTCACCTTCACTGGGTACGGCCTGATCGTGGTCGCCGCCGACCAGTCCGGCAACGCAATCTACAACCCCGCGCCGGAGGTCACCCGACAACTCGTCGTCCTGGACAACAGGGTGACCGTAACGCTCACCGGTGTGCCCAATCCCGTCTTCCTGAAGGACCCCATCACCTTTACCGCGACCGTCACATCGCCCGCCGGCACGCCCACAGGTTCCATACTCTTCCTCGACGGCAGTGCGCCTCTGGTCACAGTGCCCCTCAACGGCACGACCGCCGGCTTCACCACCTCGACACTCACGCTGGGCCTGCACAACATCACCGCTATCTACAGCGGAGACGCCGTCTTTGCCACCATCACCAGCGCACCGCTCAGCGTGCTGGTGGAAGACTTCAGCCTAACGATCAGCAATCCCGAGGTCACCATCGACCACGGTGGCACGGCCGTCTACAATCTCACCGTCACGACGGTGGGCGGCACATTCATGGCCTCGACGATCCAGTTGGCCGTAACAGGCAATCCCGACCACTCGCCGTTGGCGTTCAATCCGCCGCAGGTTGCAACAGGCAGCGGAACGACCAACGTCACCCTCACGATTCAGACACCGGACTACCCGGTCGGTCCATGGGCGCAGGTCTCAGGACGAAGGTTCACGCTGGCGTTTCTCTCGCTGGGGGCATTGTTCGGGCTCGGTCGTAGACGTCGCTCGCGCCTCTCACGCATCGCCACATTGCTATTGGCCATAGGGCTGTCACTAGCAGCGACAACTCTCAGCGGATGCGGCTCCGGCTGGGGCGCGCAGCCTTACTCGATGACCGTCACGGCGAGTTCTGGTGTACTCTCCCATAGCGTAAGCGCACATCTTGTATCTCAATAATGTTGTGTCTAACTTCATAGAATGGAACTTCGTGGAACATAGGGATATCAAACGACTCGTTCTGCTGCTGTTTTGCTCTGCGCTGCTTCCGGCCTGTGCGCGGAGTCAGGCTGATTACACGGCCAGCCGGTCTGGCGACCTGCAGGTCGGTGCGGGCTACAGTAGCGCCAATGCAAACTATGAGTACGTCCACAACCGCATCGCGGGACTTTACGTCTACGCAGACTTCGACTTCAAGGAGCACTTCGGCATAGAGGCCAGCTTTCACGAACTCAACGATCCCAACTCCGCCGTCTACCAGCGCACCTATGAGATCGGCGGACGTTACGTCCGCCACTACACTATCGCGGGACTGGGGTTCCATCCCTACGTTAAATTGCAGGCAGGCCGCGGGGTGCTCAACTTTCCCAGGTACGCCAATCTCGGTTACAACATAGGTTCGGCCGGTGGCGGCGTGGACTTCTCCGTACACCCACGCATCAACGTGCGCGCCGAGTTTGAATATCAAGACTGGTTCTCTACACCCGGAGCAGGGCTCAACATCACACCATCCATCATCAGCATCGGCGTAGCCTACCACTTCGATGGCGGCAGGCCTGAAAAGTTACGGCACTAGGGAGTATCTGGGCGGATGGCCCGCATCTTGCCCCCTCAAAATCGGGTACCCATGTCTCGCTTCTGAGACATCTGTTTCCGTAGCGGCACCCATTGGTGCGCATACAAACCCTTTAGCTCACCGCTCCCGCATCTTCTTCAACAACTCCGGCACCCTCTTCAAAGCCGCCACCATCCTCAACCACTCCCGGTTATCCATCGCCGGATACCCACTCACCACCGCCCCCGCCGCCACATCAGAAGGAATCCCCGTCTGCGCCGTAGCCACCGCTCCATCCCCCACAGTCAAATGCCCCGCCACCCCCACCTGTCCCGCTAGAATCACATTCTTCCCAATCGTCGTAGACCCCGCCAGCCCTACCTGCGCACACAGCAGCGTATTCTCGCCCACGGTCGACCCATGTCCCACCTGCACCAGGTTATCCACCTTCGCCCCCCGCCCAATCCTCGTCTCCCCAATCGACGCCCGGTCGATACACGCATTCGCCTGCACCTCCACCCCATCCTCCAGCACCGCTGGTCCCGACTGCACAATCTTCACCCACCGCCCATCCGAGCCTTTGGCAAACCCAAACCCATCCGCCCCAATCACCGCCCCATTTTGCAACACCACATCATTCCCCAGCCGGCATCCCTCGCGAACTACCGCATGAGCATGAGCAAAAAACCGATCTCCCACAGTCACCCCGGGGTAGAGCACCACATGCGGCAGCAGCACCGCATCTTCCCCCACCACACACCCTTCAGAGACCACCACATAAGCCCCCACATGCGCCCGGGCACCAATCTTCGCGGAGGAAGCCACGACGGCAGTTTGATGCACCCCCGGCCGATAAACCGGAGCCTCATAAAAACACTCAATCGCCCTCGCAAACGCCAGATACGAGTTCTTCACCCGCAGCGTAGGAACAGCCAGCTCCCCAAACTCCGGCTCCACAATCACCGCCGCCGCCTTCGTCGTCTTCGCCATTCCGGCATACTTCGGGTTTGACACAAACGTCACCTGCCCCGGCCCAGCCTCTTCGATCCCGGCCACCCCCAAAACCTCGACCTCGCCCGCGGCCTCACCCACCAGCTCCGCTCCCAAACGCTCTGCCAAATCCTTCAGCTTCATGCCGGAATTGTAGCAACGACCGTACCTCTCACCGTAGATCTCCGTAGCCCCCACCGGCCCTCACCGTGCAGATCGCCACAAAAATAGTGCAAATACTAGCCAAAAGCCCTCTACGGGTGTAGAATCAGGTGTTGCATCGAGAGCGAAGTCCTTCCTAAGTGACTGATTCGGCGCAAGTTACACCTTGGTCCCCAAACCACCCGAACCGTCCGGAGCAAAGAGCACAATAATGGCCGATTACATCTATCTGTTGCAAACCAGGCTCACAGCCGCGCAGCAACAAGCCCTCTCCCTGGTTCGCGACGCAGCCCGTTTGCGTGGCTTCACAGTCTTTCTAGTCGGCGGCGCCGTCCGCGATCTAAACAGCGGATCTCCCATCCGAGACCTTGATGTAGTAGTTCAGGGAAACGCCCTAAAGCTAAGAAAAGAATTACAGCACGCCGGTCTGCATCTCGTCGGCGAATCAGAGGGGATGCAAGTCCTCTATTTCAGCTCTCCGGGCGGAGTTCGCCTCGAAGTCGGCTCAACCCTCTCGATCACCTTCCCAAAACCCGGCAAACCCGTCGTCAAACCCGCCAACATCCTCGACGACCTCCGCCGCCGCGACTTCACCGCCAACGCCATGGCCATCTCCCTCAATGAAGGCTCCTACGGCCTCCTGATGGACCCCCTAAACGGCGTCGCAGACATTGAAAACAGGGAACTTAGACTCGTTTCGAACTACGGCTTCATCGAAGATCCAGTCCGCATGATCCGCGCCGCCCGCCTCTCCGCCCGCCTCGGCTGGCACATGGAAGAAAAAACCCGCCACCGCTACGATACCGGCAAGGCCGAAGGTTACATATCAGCCATGAGCCCCGCCCAGGCCGGCTACGAGATCGAAGAGATCGTCCACGAAGAAGACCCGCTCCGCGTTCTCCGCCGTCTGGAGTCCGAGGGCTGGAACAAGTTCCTCTTCCCAGCCTGGACCGCCGCCAAGGCCAACGAAACCGAGCTCAACCGCCTCCGCGACACCGTCGGCCAGCTCGAAGCGATGGGCATCCATCCCGATCCCTCCGCCGCCTACTTCCCGCTGCTCACGGCGAAGCTATCGCCCAAGGAAGTCACGGCGCTCAAGAAGACCTTCGCCCGTCAGGGCTTCGTCGATCAGATCGCCGCCCTCGACGCCGACACCAAGAACTTCGCCGTAAAGTTCAACAGCAAGGCCGCCGCTGCGCCTTCAGACGCATGGAAGATGCTCATGACCGCCATCCCCGAGCAAATTCTGTGGCTCGCGCACAGCACCAAGAGCGCTCCGGTCCAGGCCCGCTTCCAGGCCTTCTTCAACGAATGGCCACAAGCCCGCCAGCGCATCCCCTACCAGATCATGCAGGAGATGCGCATCACCCCCGATCTCCCCGCCTACGCCGATCTGATCGAAAACCTCGTCTTCGCCATCATGGACGGCAAACTCGAGTCCCCCGAAGCCATCAAGGCCTTCCTCGAGCCCTTCTCGCCCCCCGCACCACCACCGCCGGTCAACATGCGCCGCCGCGCCGTCAAGCGCGAGGCCAAGCCGACGAAGTCCCGCAGCAAGAAAACCGCCGCAGCCGAAGCTCCTGTGGACGCCGATCTGGCTCCCGCCGCCGAAGCTCCCGCACCGGCTGAGAAACCCGTCAAGACAGCCAAGCCCACGCCAGTAAAGGAGCCAGCAGCCAAAGCAACGCCGGCTCCAAAGCCTGTGAAGGCAGCTCCCCCCGCAAAGGTACCTGCGAAGAAGGCCGTTCCCGCCAAGAAGATTGCGGCAAAGCCAGTCAAAGCAGCCCCTGCCAAGAAAGCCGTCGCGAAGAAGCCTACGCCTGCGAAGGCTCCTGCCAAGAAGCCTGTAGCAAAGAAAGTCCCAGTCAAGGTAGCGGCAAAGAAGCCTGCTCCCAAGCCTGTCGCGAAGAAGACCAAGCCTCCGGTAAAGTCGAAGCCCGTCGTCAAGAGCAAGCCAGCGAAAAAGGCTCCGGTCAAGGCCGCAAAGAAGTCCGCAGCCAAGCCGAAGCCCAAGTCCAGGCGCTAACCTGCGCTAGTCTCTCACGCGCTTCTTCATCTCAACGTTCAGCCGCTTGATCTTCTGGTTCAGCGTCGAGAGCGGAATGCGGAAGTACTCCGCCGCCTCGGTCTGGTTCCAGTTGCATCGTTCCAGCCTGTCGGCAATGATGCGCCGCTCGATATCTTCCATCACATCGAACAGGGAAGCATCCGGCCGCTGGTCCAGCAGATTCGTCGTATAGCTATTCCCGCGAATCTGTGCCGGCAACAACTCCGGCGTAATCTTCGGCCCATTCGACAGCACGACCCCGCGCTCCATCGCATTTTCCAACTCGCGAACATTCCCCGGCCACTCATAGTCCATCATCGTCCGCAACGCATCAGGCGCCAGCGCCCGCATGGGGAAGCCATTTTCCTCCGTATAAAATTTTAGGAAGTGCGCCGCCAATAGCGGTATATCTTCCTTCCGGCTACGCAGCGGAGGCAGATCCAAACAAATCACATTCAGCCGGTAGAACAAGTCCTCGCGAAAGCGCCCATCCTTCACAGCCTGCGCCAGGTTCACATTGGTCGCCGCGACGATCCGCACATCCACCTGGATCTCATGCGTTCCACCCAGGTGCATAAACCGGCGGTCCTGCAACACCCGCAGCAGCTTCGCCTGCATATCCATGCTCATCGTGCCAATCTCATCGAGGAACAGCGTCCCCCCATCGGCCACTTCGAACAAACCCTTCTTCGCCACAACCGCGGAAGTAAACGCCCCACGCTCATGACCAAACAGCGTCGACTCCAGCAGGTCCGACGGTACCGACCCCGTATTCACCGGAATAAACGCCTTATCCCGCCGCGCCGAGCTCGCATGGATAGCCTTCGCCACCAGCTCTTTTCCCGTCCCGCTCTCGCCCTGGATCAGCACCGTAGACCGGCTCGGCGCCACCTGCGCCACCATGTCAAACAGCCGCAGCATCGGCTCGCTCTTGCCCACGATGTTCTCAAACGAGTACCGCTGCTTCAGCGTCCGCTTGAGCTGTACAACCTCCTGCTCCGCACGATTCAACCCAATCGCCGCGCGAATATCCGCCAGCAGCTTCTCGTTGTCCCACGGCTTCTGCACAAAGTTCGAAGCGCCCGCATGGATCGCGTCGACCACATTGCCGACGGTCCCATAAGCCGTAATCATGATCACCGGGAGGTCCGGCACCTGCGATTTAATCCTCGGCAGCAAGTCGATCCCACTCTCACCCGGCAGCGCAAGGTCCAGCAGCAGCAGGTCGTACACATGCCTCGACAGCAGATCCAGTCCCACCTGGCCATCCGGCGCAGTCTCCACCGAAAACCCTTCCAGCATCAGCAGCGTCTCCAGCGAGTCGCGAATCCCCGCCTCATCGTCGATGATGAGAATCCGCTGCTGCTGCGTACTGCCGCCCGTCTTCGGGCTGTCGATCTCCGTCAGTATTGCGTTAGACATGTACTACCTTTCCTGCTCCGGTGGATGCATCTTCCGCGCCCGCACCGTTCTCATCCTGGCCCTTAGACTCTGTTCTCAAGCGTTCGCTCTCTGCTGCCGGAAGCACCAACCGAAACACCGTTCCCGCCCCAACCGTGCTCTCTACGTTGATCGTCCCGCCGTGCTCCTGCACAATCCCATAGGTTACCGCCAATCCCAGCCCAGTGCCCTTGCGCTGGCCCTCCTTGGGATTGCTCTTCGTCGTAAAGAACGGGTCGTAGATCTTGCCCAGCACCTCCGGCGGCATACCCGGCCCATCGTCCTCCACGCTAACTTCAATCCCACGCGGCGTGCGTTCCGTAGTGATCCGTATGTTGCCCGTACCCTTGTCTTGCAGCGCATCTTTCGCATTCATGATCAGGTTTACGGCCACCTGTTGCAGCTTGCCAAGATTCCCCGAAACCGGCGGCAGCCCCGCCGCAAGATTCAACTTCACAGCAATCCGTCCCGAGCGCAACTGATGTTCCAGCAACAGCGCCGTATCGCGCAGCATCGTGTTCAGGTCTACGCGCGCAAAGTCCACACTGCCCATCCGCGCAAAGTTCAGCAACCCATTCACAATCTCAGAAGCGCGGAACGTCTGCTGCGTAATCTTCTCCAGCACCGGCTGCAGCCGAGCCATGTTCGCGTCATCGCCGCGTAGCTGCTTCTGCAGCATCTGCGTATAGCTTGAGATCACAGCCAGCGGCGTATTCACCTCATGCGCCACGCCCGCCGCCAGCAACCCAATCGAAGACAGCTTCTCCGACTGCGTCAACTGCTTCTCCATATTGATCGCTTCAGTAATGTCGTCGACGATGATGATCCGCCCCACCGCATGGAAGTCGCGGTTCAAAAGCGGCGCAATCGTAATGTTCGCAATCCGTGACTCGCCCGCCGGCGTCGCCAGCCGAAACTTGTACAGCGTACAAACACCCGCCTCAGCGCGTAGTCGGTCGAACTCCTGCAGAAAGTCAGCAGGGAAGACCTCGCTCAGCGGCCGCCGCAACGCATCCGCACGCGGCGTGGCATACATCACTTCCATCTGCGCATTCCAGCTCTCGATGCTGTCTTCCAGGTCCACCGCAAACACGCCAATGTTGATCGACTCCACGATGTTCTCGTTGAAGTCCCGCAGCCGTTCGAAGTCAAAGATCTTCTGCTCCAGCCGGCGATACAGTTGCGCGTTCTGAATCGCAATTCCGATATACCCGGCCAGCGACTCCAGCAGCTCCACATCTTCGCTTGAAAGAAAATCGCCTTCACCCGTACGCCCAAGCCCGAGCACAGCAATCGTGCTCAACCCATCGCCTTCACCCCGGGCCACGCGACACGGCACGTAGTAGTTCAGATCCAGCGCCGCTGCGGTATGGCGCTGGGTCTCCGGCAGCCGAAGCACCGATTGCGGGCTCTCAAAGAAGATGTGGTTATCCGCACCCCGGCGGTCGAAGTCGAGGAAACCAAGATCAAACCCGGCGCTCTCATCGGCAATCTTTTTGGAAAGTCCATGAGAAGCGATCAGCCGGAAGTTCGCCCGATGCCGCGGCGCATCATCATCAGCCAGAAACACAGCAACCCTCGTCAGCAGCAGCGTCTCCGGCAGCCGTTCCACAATCGACCCGACCAGCGCTGCCAGGTCAGTCTGCGCATTCAACTCCCGCCCAAACTTCACCAGCGTCTCGCGATAATCAAACCGCTTCTGGTCGAACACGCGATCAACACGCGCCTGGATCGCCCGCTTCAGCGGATCGAACAGCAGCCCGGTTACAACAACCGCAATCGCCAGCCCTCCATACCCAAGGTCATGGAACTTCGCGCGCGCAAGTCCCGCAGCCAGCGCGATCACGCCAAAATAAAGCCCAACCAGTGCCGCCGTAGCCAGCGTGTACGTTACGCCGCGTTTGAAGATCAGGTCGACGTCCATCAACCTGTACCGCACAATCGCCCAGCTAAACGTCAGCGGCAGCAGAATCAGCGACAGCAGCGCAATCCTGGTCAGTGTGCTCGAAACATTCGCATCGCTCAGGAAGGGAATCACATAGAACGCCGTGAACGGCAACACCGTCAGCAGCGTCCCGCGCGTCAGCCACTTCAACTGCTGACGCTGCAGCGGTTGCTGCTCACTCCGGTATTGGAACCAGAACACTCCAGCCGCAATCGCGTAATAGACGGCCAGGTAGGCATAGTCCGCCTGGTCAAGCCGATGCAGCAGCAGCCCCGTAGGCGACCACACCATCAACGCCATGAAGCGCAGCCCAATCAGCACCATTCCGGGCAGATATAGCAGTGGATACAGCAACCGCCACGCACGCCGGTGCAGTGGCTCTTCTGAGAAGCTAACGGCAAAGTGCAGAAACAGCGCCGGCTGCAGCGCGGTCGCGACAATGTTGCCCCACAGGATTACGTTGTCCAGCCCATCGAACACGCCCGTATATCGGAACGCATACAACACGAATGAAACCAGGCAGAACACGAAAAAGTGAGTCGACTTCGGCGCCGTCCAGCGTCGGAAGAGCACATACAGCCCAATCATCAGGTAAACCAGCGCAATCAGCCGCAGCACGAAGCCATCCGTCCGGTCCGCCGGCACGATGAGCACCTGGATCTCCAGCGTCGCCGCTCGCCCATTGCCCATCTGGCGCTGTATGGAATACATCGCCTTGTTCCACACGCCCGTCCGCTCCATCTCGCGCTCGGCCGTCGCCAATCGCCTCGTCAGAGTTCCATTGATCGCTGTAATCAGGTCGCCTGTTCGAATACCTGCCCGGTAGGCCTGCGAATCCTCCGGCACAATGTAAGCCCGCAGCCCACCCGCGGTCTCCGTCAGCCGTGTGCCGTCGGTAGGAGAGCTTTGCCCACTTTCCTGCATCAGGTTTGCGATCGCCAACCCAAAGGCGGCTAGTGTCACAACCGCCAGCAGAATAGCCAGCAGACGAGTTTGGGAACCACTCTTCACAGAAACACTCTTAATCGACAACCTTCGTCGTGACGCTTTACATGCAACCAGCGGGCCATTTGCGTTTATCCCGCAAATGCCCACACTTACGCGGTTATTCACGCCCTAAATGCACCATTTCATAGGCGAATACGTTATTTTGGATTCTCAAGTTCCGCTATTTAAGCCGCTACATCCATTTTGACGCATCTCTCGCAATTACGCACACATAGACACTCCATCGCCGTCGCACACTCTGGGTGGCCTACCCTTTGCGTCTTTTGCAAAGGGTGGGGTATCGCGAAGCGACCGCTCTCCTCAACACACCACAGCCCTGTCATTTCGACCGGACCCTGAGCAAAGCCGAAGAACCATGCCGGGACCCGAATAAATCGAAAAACCAAAAAGAAGAGACCAAAACACCAACCACCCAATCTATCCTTAACCAAGGAAAGAGACCCCGAACCTGCACAATCCTCCCCCAACCTCTGAATGGCAGCGAAAAGAACTCTCCCTATGCGGCATTCGTGTCTCCATCCTGGATCGCCCAGCTAGTACCGCCTCCGAAAAACCCGCAATCCTCCTCCTGCACGGCCTCGTCGCGGAGGGAGAAACCTTCCGCAAGCTCGTAGAACTGCTCCCACCCGACCGCAGGATCATAGCCCTCGATCTTCCCGGCGCAGGCTACTCAGAACGCCCCTTACAAGACGACGTCAGCTTCGCCGGGCTGGCCAACGTCATAAGGGAAGCCATCACCACCCTCGGCCTCCACAAGCCCATCCTCCTCGGCCACTCCCACGGAGGCGCCATTGCCCTAAGACTAGCCGCCAGCAACCCCAATCTGCTCAGCGGCCTCATCCTGCTCTGTCCTGCTCACCCATTCTCCCGGTACGAGTACAAACTCGTACGCTTCTACCTCAGCTCCATCGGACGCCTCTTCGCAAACTGCCTTCCCTTTGTTCCACGCCCGGTAATGCTGTTTGTCTTCAAAACCATGCCCGGAGCATCCCGCGCGTCCTTCGGCTTCAGCGACCTCGAACCCTATCTCCACACCCTGCGCACTCCGGGCACCGTCCCTCACCTCCTGCGCCTCCTCACCACCTGGCAGAGCGATATGTACCTCCTCGGCGGCGATCTCCAATCCACCCCACTAGCCACGCGCACGCTTTTGCTATGGGGCACCCGCGACTTCATCGTCCCCCTCAAAACAGCCCCCCGCCTCGCGCTCCACATCCGCGACGCAAAACTCATCCCCCTACCCGGAGCCGGCCATCTCCCCAACGAAGAGGCCCCCGAAACCTGCGCCACCGCCATCACCACCTGGCTCTCTGACGCCGAATCACCGCAGTCACCGTCACGGTGAAAATTCACCGTAAATCACGTCCGCAGCACCGTAAAAAGCGACCGTCTCCACCGTGCTGCTCACCGTCAAAAACAACGGAAACCCTCGTCATTCCTGCCGATTTCAAATTGTTCCACGTGGAACAATTTGCGTTCCCCGGTCCGTCCCCGCCAAACCGCATGTTCCCACCCCAAAACCCTCACCCCTCAATCCTCCAGCCCTCACTCCTCTACAAATTAAACCGTCCACCACGGTCCGTACGGTCACAACCCAAACTCATCCCCAACCCAGGCCCGAATCGCCGCGCTCATCACATCCAGCTTCGGCGCCGGAGACCCCGGAACCCCAGCAAAAAAATGATCCGCACCCTCAACCCAAACCACCCTCTTAGGCTCCGGCGCTGAAACCAGCGCCTGCTCCAGCACCACCCGCGGCGCAAACGCATCATGGTCGCCGATCACAAACAACTTCGGAACCGCCCCACATCCTGGCAAAAAGTTATACGTGTAATCCCGCCCCTCAGCCCGAACCGGCAGTCCAATCCCGCACAACCCCTGCACCCGCGCATCCCCACAGCAAGCCCGCAACCCCACATTCGACCCAAACGAAAACCCCGCAAACAGAATCGGCAACCGGTACTCCCGCTCCAGCCAATCCAGCGCCGCCCGAACATCCTCCACCTCACCACGTCCTT
>Ga0302316_10001470_pt1 | contig 18359 bp, 20 predicted proteins | sample III_Palsa_N3_2_FD_200456 | JGI IMG/M metagenome (GOLD analysis project Ga0302316, IMG submission 200456) | Peat permafrost microbial communities from Stordalen Mire near Abisko, Sweden - III_Palsa_N3_2 | ecosystem: Environmental > Terrestrial > Soil > Palsa > Peat permafrost | place: Sweden...
ATCTTTCGTTCGAAAGTCACGCTGACGGCCCTAGCACCTTGCAGCCTTTCGGCAGGCCCTGCACTGCTTCTGCATGAGGCTTTGCAAACCGATCAGAAAAATCTTCTGCTGGGTTGCGGTACGCACAGCTTGAGGATCTCTACTGAGAGCGCTGGCGATGGCGCGTGGCGCCTTGCGCAACTGCGAAACGGTTGGCCGTGGTTGCCGCCGTCGCTCTTGAACGAACTACTGGGACCAGCAATATCTCTACATCGGCTGCATGCCGTTGAAATCGACAAAGGCTGCTATCCCGGTCAAGAAATTATTGCTCGTTTGCACTATCGCGGCGGCAACAAAAAACATCTTCATCGCATCGCGTTATCGTCGTTCGAAAATTCTGCACCGTGCGTTGCTGGCGACATATTGCGCATCGGTGCGAACGAAAAAATCTGGCTGCTCGATGTGTTTCACGATGACGCAAGTGCAGAAGCGCTCGCGGTGATGAATGATGACGTTGCTGCGGGACTTCTTGATGGAACCATCGAGTGTGCTGATGATCAAATCAGCGTTCGTATTCTTGAAACGTGGAGTACCTGAGCATTTTTTATAACGCGATGTCTTGCGAAGATCCAAAATTCAACGTGAACGAAAAGGCGTGAAAATCGATTTCACGTTTGGCGGCACTTGCCATCTGAGAAATACGCCACTACTCTCCGCCAACTCTTGAAAACCGGTGCCCAGAAATATCGGCATCGAAATTACGCGACGAACCGGAAGAATCCGAATCGGCGCGACCCGACACTGAACTGTCGGATGGCATAACGCATCGCCTCAGCGATTGCAGAGAAGTTGCAGGAAGCGCAGCGAAGAACGCAAGCGCACCGTTGGCAACATTGACCCCGCCGGCATCGAAACGCCGTACGGAACGCCACAATCCCGTGGCAAAGCGCTCAGCCGCCTGTTCAGGTTGAAGCGATTGATCCAGATGGAACGGCCCGCCAGCCCGTCCATCGCAATGGCGTGTTGAAGCAGATGGTCAGCTTCGACGCGTACAGCACGTTGGAGGCAGAACGACCCATGAAGTTATCAATGTTGTTGTGGCTGACATCTCTCATGCCACAACCGGTTGCGGATCAGGCTTGCCTGGCTACGACCGTGTATTTGGAAGCACGCAGTGAGCCTGTGAATGGTCAGTTGGCCGTTGCCGAAGTCGCCATGCGACGCCGCGATCGTGGCAGCTGGGGCGGCACTGTTTGCCAGGTTGTGAGTGCACCGCACCAATTCGCCATCACCACGACCCCCGGCTCTTTCGATGTTTCCAACCTGGATGCTTTCCACAAAGCATGGCAAGTCGCAGGAAAATCGATCCAGAACTGGCAGCTACCGGTTGCACAAAGAAAAATGCTGGTGCCACGCGCCGATCATTTCGCAACCGTGGCAGTCAATCCAGCGTGGTCGCACAACCGCCACACGGTCACGATCGGCGAACATGCTTTCTACGCCGTGAACTGAACCAGCCATTCAATAAATAAAAAAAGCCCTCGATCGAGGGCTTTTTTTATTTGGACTTCTAGACGTCTATTTAAAAGATACAATAAATTACTGGGGATACACGTGCCCGTCGTGAATCGAGACGTACGCGCCATTAGGAACGCGTGGATCTTCGCGCTGGGTTACCGTCGCGTATTGACCGTTGTCCATGCGCACCACGATGCGCCACGCGGTGCCACCACCGCCACCATCGCTGTTTTTGCCGATCTGGTTGCCCACTACACCACCGCCGACAGCGCCGACGACGGTTGCCGCCGTGCGGCCGTCACCCTTGCCGATGGTGCTACCCAGCACGCCACCGGCGACCGCGCCGATCACCGCGCCCAGGGTGCCGCCGTTGCTGTTGCCACCGCCCTGTACATACACCTGATCCACCTGCTGCACCACGCCGCAGTTCTGGCAACGCGTGGTGTATCCAGGACGCTGTTGATAGCCGCCGTACTGGGGCGTTGCGCAACCCGCAAGGGCCGCGCTCGCCGCCATAACCAGAGCCAGGGGACGCTGAAAGGATCGTGATTTCATGGATATGATTTTCATGGTTGTCTTCATGTTTGTGGGGTCGGCTTAGCGAGCGTCGGAAACGGCGGTAATACCCTGCTGCACCATCACGCGGTCACCTGGATCATGATCCATGCGTACGGTTCGGGTCACGCCGTTGTAGACATAATGGACATCAAAAGCGACAACTTTGCTGCTGGCGTTATCGACGGTGTCGCACTCACGCTGCACCGACTGCGTCACTTGGCCCTGCTGATGAGCCGCTTCGATACGGTTGCCGGCATAGCCACCGCCGACTGCGCCGGCTACCGTGGCAAGCGTGTTGCCGCGACCGCCGCCCACCATATGGCCGAGCAAACCACCGGCAACGGCGCCGATGGCGGTGCCGGCGACGCGATGCTGGTCGCTCGGCGGGGCGGTGTGTGTCACCACACGATCATGGCAGACACGCTGCGGATCGTTGATGGATTGACGCACCGGCTCCACGCTCACCACTTGCGCGTATTGCGGACCGTTGTCGGGCGCAGGCGCCGGCGTGGCGGCCACGTTGCTGCCGTTGGACATCGCTGCCGCGTCGCTCGACGTATCCGCCGCCGCGTTGCGATTGCAGGCTGACAGCCCCAACGCAAGCGCGGCGGTGATGGCGATATTGAGTGAGTTGATCATCAGCCTTTTCATTGCTATCTCCCATGTTTGTTTGAGTAAATGACCTAGATCCGGTAACGCCGAAGCAATTACTTGCGGCACTATTGAACGGTTATACAACTGAATCGGGGCTAGACCGGTTTAACTACATAATTTTCACGCCGGCGTTGCTTTTGCGACGCCTTTCCAGGCCGACGAAAAAAATCATGTTGGAACTTGCCGACAGCCATGTACATCTCGATGCACACGCCTTTGCCGACGACCGCGATGCGGTGATCGCTCGCGCCCTGGATGCAGGTGTCGCCACGATGGTGCTGCCTGCCGTCGACGCTGCCAGCTGGCCGGGCATCAGAGCGTTGGCGGAGGCCAGCCGTCACATTTATCCGGCCTATGGCCTGCATCCGATGTATCTGGCGAATCACCGGCCCGAACACGTCGACGCACTTGGCGATTGGCTGGCTCACGGCGATAACGTGGCGGTGGGTGAGATCGGGCTGGATTTTCATGTGGAAGGCCTCGATCCTCAGCTGCAGCGCGACTATTTTTCCCGCCAGCTGAAGCTGGCACAGCAGTTCGACCGGCCCGTGATCATTCATGCCCGCGGTGCGCTGGAGGAAATCATCCACACACTGCGCCGCCATCCAGGCCTGCGCGGGGTGGTGCACAGCTTTTCCGGTAGCGAGCAGCAAGCGCAGCAGCTCTGGCAGATGGGATTTCACCTCGGCATCGGTGGCCCGATAACCTACGAGCGCGCACGACGCCTGCGCCGTATCGTGGCGTCTATGCCACTTGAGTTTCTGTTGCTGGAAAGCGATGCACCCGACCAACCGGATTCCGCGCACCGCGGGCAGCGCAACGAGCCCGCGCGAGTAGTCGAGGTACTGCGAACCGTTGCCGCACTGCGCCCCGAGTCCGAATCGGCCATTGCCGCAGCCACCTGCGACAACACGCTTCGCCTTTTTGGCCTCGATCTCGTAAAACGCTGAAAGGTTTCCACTGAAAGGCAGCAGATGCTTGCGAAGCGGCCATCGGATTGTTATCTTTTATTTCACCGATGAAATATGAGCTGGTGAAATGACGTCGTTGAGCAAATGTATCGGCATGATGGATGAGGGCATCGAGCGAACCATTCAGCTCATCCCGCAGCTGCCGGCGGTCGAGGCCAAGCTCAGCCGGCTAATGCTGATGGTCAGCGGCAGTTTGAACGAGGAACTGGAACTCGAGCTCAAGCCACACAAGCTCAACCACAGCGAGTTTCTGACGCTCATGTTTCTTTACAGTCGCCCCGACAGCAGCTCAACCCCCGGCGAGCTATGCGAGTTCACCAAACAGGGAGCGACCAATATGACCCGTATCGGCAACGCGCTGGTCAAGCGTGGGCTTATCACCCGCGGCAGTAGTGTTGACGATCGGCGCCGCGTGGTCATCCGCATGACGCCAGCGGGAAAACGTCTGGTGCTGAAAATGGTGCCGCCGTTATTCCCCCGCCTCGAAGCGATGTTCAGCGGCTTCAGCGATACCGATAAAAAGAATCTCGGCCGGCTGTTGCGCAAGCTGGCGCACAACCTCGATCAGGCCACCGGACATCCCGAGACGAACCTCGGGACCATGAAGGCGACGAAATGAAGAATGCTTTTGCAAATCCGGCTTCGGTGAAAGGCCTTCCCGTCCGCCGATGCGCCGCTGCGATGACCCTGGCGCTGCTGCTTGGCGCTTGCGCTGCGCCGGCCAAACTCAGCCACCCCGTGCTGCGCGACGATGTGCCGCTGGCCGGTCTGCAGGCGCCAACCAAAGACGGCTGGCCCGATGCGCAGTGGTGGCGCGTCTACGGTGACCCGCAGCTGGATCAGCTGATCTCGATGGCCGTTAAAAACTCACCGGACCTGGAGCAGGCACGCAGCCGACTGCTGAACGCCCAGCAGTCGGTGCGGCTGGCAGCCGCGCAGGCGGGACTCAATATCAACGGCAGTGCCCAGTTCGAGCGCCAGCGCATCAGCAAAAACGGCATCATCAGCCTGCTGCCGCAAAACTTCACCATCGAACCCTGGTACAACCAGGCCGACCTCGGGCTGCAGGCGCAGTACACCTTCGACTGGTGGGGCAAGAAGCGCTCCAGCATCGAGGCGGCGCTGGATCAGGCGCATGCTGCCGAAGCCCAGCGCAGCGCCGCTGCGTTGACGCTCGAAAATGCCGTCGCCGATACCTATTTCGGCTGGCAGGGTGATCAGGCGCGACTGGATTTATCCAATCAGCTGGTCGCCGCGCAGAGTCGATTCCTGCATATCGCCGAACTGCGCGTGGCGCGTGGCGTCGATCTGGAGGACACGGTGCAGCAGGCCAAGGCCGACCTTGCGGCCGCGCGCGAAATGAACGTTGCTCTGACGGGCTCGGCCGCCATTCGCAAGGTAGCCTTGGCGTCCCTGCTCGGCATCGCCCCGGCCGACTTGCCGGCCCTGCGGGTGAAACCGCTGCCGGAAGTCGACAGCCGGGTTCCTGCCGATGCCCGGCTCGATCTGATTGCACGCCGCCCCGACATTGCGGCCAGCCGCTGGCAGGTCGAAGCGGCGCTGAAGCAGACCGACGTGGCGCGCGCGCAGTTCTTCCCCGACCTCAGCATCAGCGCCATGGCGGGCCTGTCCAGCCTCGACGTGGGCAAGCTGCTAAGCGCCGACAGCCGGGCGTTTTCGCTCACGCCGGCGCTGCACCTTCCAATCTTCGAAGGCGGGCAACTGCAGGCCAACTACGGCATCAGCAAGGCGCAGCTCGCAGGCGCCATCGCCGGATACAACAGCACGGTCATCGATGCCGCGCGCGACGTCGCGAACCAGGCTCTGACCGCGCAGCAGATTGCCGCGCGGCGCAAGGAGCAGTCCGGCCAGATTGCCGCCAACGAACGCCTGGTCGCGACCGCCCAGGCGCGCCAAAACCAGGGCGTGCGCGACGCGCGCGAAACGATCGGCGCCGCCGCGCAGCTGCTGCAGCAGCGCGATGATGCCGCCAGCCTGCAGGCGCAGGCCGTGTCCGCTGATCTGGCCCTGATCAAGGCGCTCGGCGGCGGCTATCGCGCTTCCAGCGACCCGTCCGCCACCGCCAAAACATCCGCAACCTCCCCTTCGACATCGTCCGGAGACGACGCCCATGAGCGCCACTGAGTCCGACCAGCCCCAGAACGCCGCCCCCGCTGACACCAAAGAGAACGGCATGACGGCCAAGAATCCGGCTAAGCGGCGCAAGACGCTGTTGATCGTGCTACTGATCTTTATCGCCGCCGGCGTGATCTGGCTGCTGCTGTGGCTGCTGGTGTTTTCCACCCGCGAAACCACCGACGATGCCTATGTCGGCGGCAACCAAGTGGCCATTTCCGCCCAGGTGCCCGGTACCGTGGTGGCGATTCTTGCCGACGACACCCAGCACGTCGAAGCCGGCCAGATCCTGGTCAAACTGGACAACACCGACGCCAGCGTGCGTCTGGCCCAGGCGGAGGCATCCTTGGCATCGGCGGTGCGGCAAGTCCGCCAGCAAACCGATTCGGCCAGCGGCAGCGACGCTGCTGTGGCCGAGCGGGCGGTGGATCTGAAGAAAGCCGAGGCCGATCTCAAGCGCCGGCTGCCGCTGGTCGCGCAGCAGGCTGAAGCGCCGGAGACCATCCAGCACCTGCGCGACGCCGTCGCCCAGGCCCGCGCCGCGCTGACCACCGCCCAGGCGCAGGCGTCGGCCCAGCACGCGTCGATTTCCGGCACCGACATCGCCAACAACCCGGCCGTGCTGCAAGCCCGTGCCAACTTCCGCGCGATGTGGGTGGCCGCGCAGCGCAACGCGATCTATGCGCCGGTGTCCGGCTACGTCGCCCAGCGCAGCGTGCAGGTCGGCAACAGCGTGCAGGCCGGGCAGCAGCTGATGACCGTGCTGCCGCTGCACGACCTGTGGATCGACGCCAACTTCAAGGAAAGCCAGCTGCGCCACATCCGTATCGGCCAGCCTGCCAAGGTCGAGGCCGATATCTACGGCAGCAGCGTCGAGTACCACGGCAAGGTGATCGGCCTGGGCGCCGGTACCGGCAGCGTGTTTTCCCTCCTCCCGGCGCAGAACGCTACCGGCAACTGGATCAAGGTGGTGCAGCGCGTGCCGGTACGCATCGCGCTGGACAATAACGAGCTCGACAAGCACCCGCTGCGCATCGGCCTGTCCAGCGACGTCACCGTCGATATCACCGACGACAGGGGTCCGGTGCTGGCGCCGCAGGGCCAGCGCGAGCCGGTGGCCGAAACCACCGTCTACGAGCAGATGGCCAGCAAGGCCGATGCCGAGGCCGACAAGGTCATCCAGGCCAACCTCGGTTCATCGGACAAAACCGGCAGCGACCGCCCGAACTGACGTCGAGTCCAGCCCATGGCCGCCATTTCCTCCGAAGCCACACCCGCCGACGCCGCGCCGCTGAAGCCCCTGCAGGGCGCGATGCTGGCGCTGATGACCGTGGCTGTTGCGTTCAGCACCTTCATGGAGGTGCTGGATACGACGATCGTCAACGTCGCCGTGCCGCACATCGCCGGCAGCCTGGGCGTGAGCCCGAACGAGGGCACCTGGGCGATCAGCTCGTACTCAATGGCCAGCGCGATCATGCAGCCGCTGACCGGCTGGATTGCCAAACGCTTTGGCGAGGTGCGTACCTTCGTCGTATCCGTCGGCTTGTTCGTGCTGTTTTCGATGATGTGTGGCCTGGTCACCAGCATGCCGATGCTGGTGGTCGCCCGACTGCTGCAGGGCGCCGGCTCCGGCCCGATGGTGGCGCTGGCGCTGTCGCTGCTGCTGGCCAATTACCCCAAGAGCAAGCAGGGCATGGCGCTGGCGCTCTGGGCTATGACGGTGGTGATCGCGCCCGTGCTGGGCCCGATTCTCGGCGGCTGGCTCACCGACAATTATTCATGGCCGTGGATCTTCTACATCAACGTGCCGGTCGGCATCATGGCGGCCGTGTCGACCTGGTTCCTGCTGCACAAGCGCGAATCGAAGATGGTCTACGCCCCGATCGACATGATTGGCCTCGTGCTGCTGGTGCTCGGCATCGGCTGCCTGCAGTTCATGCTCGACAACGGCAATGACAAGGACTGGTTCTCCTCGCCGTTGATTCTCGTGCTCGGCCTGGTCGCCCTGGTGAGCCTGGTTTTCCTGGTCGTGTGGGAGCTCAACGCCAAGTACCCGGTCATCGACCTGTCGCTGTTCAAGCAGCGCAACTTCACCGTGGGCGTGATCGCGATGTCACTGGGCATGCTGGCGTTCTTTGCCATCAACGTTGTGTCGCCGCTGTGGCTGCAGACGACCCTGGGCTACACCGCCAGCTGGTCGGGCCTAACCAGCGCCTGGGTCGGCGTGCTGGCGTTCCTGTTTTCGCCGCTGGTCGGCAGCCTGCTGGGCAAGTTCGATCTGCGGGCGATGATCAGCACCGCCTTCGTGATCCTGGCCAGCTGCGCGTTCTGGCTTTCCACGTTCGATAGCAGCGCGTCGTATATCAGCATGGTGTGGCCGCGGCTGGTGATGGGCATCGGCATTCCGCTGTTCTTCATACCGTTGAATCAGATCTACTTGTCCGGCTTGCCACCGGAACAGGTGGCCAGCGCCTCGGGCCTGGCCAACTTCTTCCGTACTCTGGGCGCCAGCGTCTCCACAGCCGTTACGGTTACCTTGTGGCAACACCGCACCGAGTTCCACCATGCCTCGCTGACGGAGAACATCACCGCAGCCCAACCCGCCACCACCATGTTCATGCAGCAGCTGAATGGTGCCGGGCTGGCCGGCCAAAAGGGTCTCAGCGTGATCGAGCAGCTGGTCAGCAAGGAAGCGGCGACCCTTGCGGTGAACGATGTTTTTTGGGGCTGCAGCATCACCTTCGTCCTGCTGATTCCCTTGCTGTGGCTGGCCCGGCCGCCGTTCGGCAACGCCGCCGCCAAAGGAGCGCATTAAACCCCCCAGGCCACGAATGCTGCAGCAAACCGCCTGCAGCAATTTTTCCAGCGCATGACTGGTGCGGCGCAATACCTTCTGCTAGTTTGTGCGGCATGGCACAAACCAAACGCATCATCAAGAAGTATCCGAACCGCCGTCTTTATGACACGGAAATCTCCAGCTACATCACGCTGGAAGAGGTCCGTCAGCTGGTGCTGGATAACGAAGACTTCGAAGTCCGCGACGCCAAGTCCGGTGAGGATCTGACGCGGTCGGTGCTGCTGCAGATCATCTCCGAGAACGAGGGCGACGGCCAGCCGATGCTCTCGCCGCAGCTGCTCAGCCAGATCATCCGTTTTTACGGCGATTCGCTGCAGGGCTTCATGGGGCCATACCTGGAGCGCAGCCTGCAGGTGTTTCTCGACCAGCAGACCCAGTTCCGCAGCCAGCTCAACAGCCTGATGGGCCAAACTCCCTGGACTATGCTCAACGACCTCACCGAGCGCAATATGGACGCGTGGAAGGCCATGCAGCGCGGTTTCATGGATACTGCCGCCCAAGTCGTTCAGCCCCCCGGCACGCCCGGTCGCGGCGGCAAAAAGACGGGCTGACTCGAACCCGCAGCACTCAAACGTGCCAATGCGTCACGCGCCGTTTCCCTTATCTTCATCCGCTGCAGCACAGCATGTGCTGTCCTGCGGCATGAGCCACGCCATGTTGGAAAATTCATGAGTGCATCCGCCGCTCAAACACGCGTCGCCGTCGTCACCGGAGGCATCGGTGGGCTGGGTACCGAGATCTGTCGGCATCTTGCCCGGGCGGGTCGTCAGGTCATTGCGGTGGACTTGGCAGGACGCGAGAAGCGCGTCGAGCAATTTCATGCCGATGTAGCCGAGTTTGCTGGAACCATTGCGTTCGAGCCGGTCGACGTCACCGATTTCGCCAGCTGCCAGCAGCTGGTCTCTCGGATCGAGGCCGAATACGGTGGTGTCGACGTGCTGGTCAACGCCGCCGGCATCACGCGCGACGCCAGCCTGCGCAAGATGACGCCCGAGCAGTGGCACCAGCTGATGCAAGTGAACCTCGATGGCGTATTCAACATGTGCCGCAACGTGATCGAAGGGATGATCGAGCGCGTGTTCGGCCGCATCATCAATATCAGTTCGGTCAACGGCCAGACCGGGCAATTCGGACAGACCAACTATTCCGCGGCCAAGGCCGGCGTGCACGGTTTCAGCATGGCGCTGGCGCGTGAGACCGCGAGCAAAGGGATCACCGTGAACACCGTGTCGCCCGGCTACTGCGATACCCAGATGGTAGCCGCCGTGGCCGACGACGTTCGCGAGCAGATCGTTGCAGGCATTCCGGTAGGGCGACTGGGCACACCGGGCGACATCGCCCGCGCCGTGAGCTTTTTCAACAGCGACGACAACGGCTATATCACCGGTGCCAACCTGCCGGTCAACGGCGGCTATTTCATGAGCTTCTAGTGTCGCAGCCCGCGCTACGACCAGCCGACCTCACTATGCTTTAGCGCACGGCTCACCCGACTGCCGACTGGCGCGACAGGTCGTTTTACCCTCTCTGGAAGCCGCATGGCGAAGCAACCCATTACTCTCATTGGCGGCGGCCTAGTCGGTGCCCTGCTGGCGCAGCAGCTTGCCCAGCGCGGCTTTGCGGTCGAGGTGTACGAGAAGTATCCCGATCCTCGCCTTATCGGTTTTTCCGGCGGTCGCTCGATCAACCTTGCCCTCGCCGAGCGCGGCTTGCAGGCGCTGCGCACGGCCGGGCTGGCTGACGACGTATTGCGTCATGCGGTGATGATGCGCGGGCGCATGGTGCACGGCCGCGACGGCAGCACCAGCCTGCAGCGCTACGGCGTCGACGACAGCGAAGTGATCTGGTCGGTCTCGCGCGGTACCTTGAATACCCTGCTGCTAGGCGCAGCCGAAGCGGCCGGCGCCCGAATTCATTTCGGCCAGTCACCGCACGATATCGACTTTGACCGGCAGCAAATGCTTGTTACCGACGCTGCGGGAGCCATTCAACACCTGCCGTTCGGCATGCTTATTGGCGCCGATGGCGCAGGCTCAGGCGTTCGTGCCGCGATGAACGCCTACGCGCCACTGGGCGAACGCGTCGAATCGCTGGGGCATGGCTACAAGGAACTGGAAATTCCGCCGGTCGACGAGCTGCCCGCCTCGCTCGTACGCGGCAGCGGCGCCTACGGCCAGTTTGCGATCGAGCCGCATGCGCTGCATATCTGGCCGCGTGGCGGCTATATGTGCATTGCCTTGCCGAATACCGAAGGCAGCTTCACCGTGACGCTGTTCCTGCCCAACGACGGCAGTTCACCCAGCTTTGCGGGTTTGCCGGATGCGACCGCCGCAGCCGCCTTTTTCCGCGAAGACTTTCCCGGCCTGCTCCCGCTGGTGCCTAAATTCGTCGAAGATTACGATGGCCATCCGGTCGGCGGCTTATCGACGCTTTATCTGGATCGGTGGCACCTGGACGGCCGCGCCCTGCTGATTGGCGACGCGGCGCACGCCATCGTGCCGTTTCATGGTCAGGGCATGAACTGCGGCTTTGAAGACACCGTCGCACTGACCAATTTGCTGGCCGAGTCGCCGCAGGACAGCGCCGAGGTGTTTGCCGAATTCCAGCGCATTCGCCAGCCCGATGCCAACGCGATTGCCACCATGGCGCTGGAAAATTACGTCGAGATGCGCGACTCGGTCGCCGATGCGCACTACCTAGCCAAACGCGAGCTGGGCGTGCTGCTGGCCGAGCGTGCCCCCGAGCACTACATGTCGCGCTATCGCATGGTCACCTTCACCCACCTGCCCTACGCCTACGCGCTCGAACGCGGGCGCGCGCAGGACGCACTGCTGGATGATCTCCTGCACGAGTCCAATGATGTCGCCAGCGTCGATCTCGACGCGGCGGCCTCCCTGCTCAAGACGCGCCTGCCGCCGCTGCCGCCGCTGCGTCATGGATGACGCGCTGCTTCGGGCGTATCGCGATACCGAATATCTGGTGTGCCTGGACAGTGTCGAGTGGACGTGCCTTCGGGTCGACCAGGCTCTGCCTCCGCCGCTGCAAGGGGTCGTAGGCGCCAACGCCTGGGGATTTATCACGGCGTGGAATCCGCTCTCCGAAGCGCGCACGCCGGCGGACAACCTCGTCGCCCAGCGCGCGCTTTTTGCCGACCTGACGGCCATCCTGGACGCATCCATTTTTGCGGCCATAGGCATGGGCCGAAGCGGCTGGTACGAGCCCAGCCTGTTCGTGATCGGAACGGATCAGCCGACCCTCGACGTGCTGGGTCGCCGCTACCGCCAGCACGCCTACATTCACGGCGCGGGCGCGGAACCGGCCCGTTTGCGCGTTTTGTCGTCCTGAGCCGCGGACAGCCCGCCGCATGGACAAGCGACTCGCGCATTGCGGACAATCAAACGGATGACCGCCACCCCGACCGCTGCAACTGACAACGTGATCCTGCTCGAAACGCGGGAGCTGGGCTTTTATCGGCAGAACGAGCCGGTATTCGACGCGTTGAATTTCCGGCTGCGCTCGGGCGAACTGGGCTTGATCGAAGGCGATAACGGCAGCGGCAAAACCACGCTGATGCGCATCCTCGCCGGCTTGCTGCATGTCGACGAAGGCGAGCTCTACTGGCGCGGCCAGCCGCTGCAGCGCGAGCACTGTGTGGGCGAGGTGCTTTTTCTCGGACATCAGCTGGGACTGAAGGCCGACCTTAGCCCGTCGGAGAATCTGCAGGTGGCAGTCGGCGTGCACGGGAATCGGGCGGGGACAACCATTTCCGCGGCGCTCGCCGCGGTCGGCCTGAGCGGCTACGACGACGAGCCGGTAAGACGGCTCTCTGCCGGCCAGAAAAAGCGCGCGGCGCTGGCCCGACTGGTGCTGCTCCCCGCGACGCTGTGGCTGCTCGACGAGCCTTACGCCAACCTCGATCGCACCGGCATCGCGCTGGTCAATCGGCTGTTGGAAGAACACCTCGCGCGCAACGGTGCGGCGTTGGTCACCAGCCACGGCGCAGTGAGTTTTCACGGCGGCGAACCGCAACGCATCCGGATGCACGCGTGAGCACCCAGATCATGAGCCGGCCCGGGCTGGCCACCGCCTGCGCGGCCATGCTGCGGCGCGACCTCACGCTGGCCTGGCGTCGACGCGGCGATATCGCCATGCCGGTGCTGTATGCGCTGATCGTCACCATGCTGTTCCCCTTTGCGCTGGGGCCGGAAGACACGCTGCTGCAACGAATCGCCGGCGGTGTCGTACTGGTCACCATCCTGCTGGCGATGCTGCTGGCGCTGGATGCGATGTTTTCCAGCGATATCGAGGACGGTTCGCTGGAGCAGCTGGTGCTGGCGCCGCAGCCGCTGGCGCTGATGCTCGCGATGAAAATTCTCGCCCACTGGTTGACCACAGCGCTGCCGCTTATCGTCATCTCGCCGCTGCTGGCGGGCATGCTGCACCTGCCCACGGCGGTGATGCCGGTGCTGGTGCTGGCCTTGCTGCTTTCGACACCGATGCTGAGCCTGCTGGGCGCGATTCTTGTCGCACTGACGGCCGGCACGCGGCGCTCTGGTATGCTCCTAGCCCTTATGTTGCTGCCGCTGTGTGTGCCTGTTGTGATCTTCGCCGCGGGTGCCGTGGCGGCATCCCAGCAAGGGTTGCCATGGCTGGCACCCATCGCGTGGCTGGGCGCGGCACTGGTGCTGTTGCTGGTGTTGGCACCGCTGGCCTGCGCCGCCGCGCTCCGTATTGCTCTGGACGCTTGAAACGATGTCCAAGTGGATTCCACTGTGGCTGCACAAACTGAGTTCGCCGCCGACGTTCTACCGCTTCGCGGGCGCGCTGCGGCCGTGGCTGCTCGCGCTGGCGCTGCTGACCGGTGCCATCGCGCTTTACGGCGGTCTGGTGCTGGCGCCGGCGGATTATCAGCAGGGCGATGCGTATCGGATCATCTTCATCCACGTGCCTAGCGCCTGGATGAGCCTGTTCATCTACGGCGTGATGGGTTTCGCTGCATTCCTGGCGCTGGTCTGGCGGATCAAGCTGGCCGAAGTCGTGGCGATGGAATCGGCACCGATCGGCGCGGCCTTTACCTTCATTACCCTGGTCACCGGCTCGCTCTGGGGCAAGCCGATGTGGGGCACGTGGTGGACCTGGGATGCGCGGCTGACGTCCGAGCTCGTGCTGCTGTTTTTGTATCTGGGCGTGATAGGACTGTATCACGCGTTCGAGGACCGTCGGCAGGGCGCACGCGCCGCGGCGTTTCTCGCGCTGATCGGCATCATTAACGTACCGATCGTGCATTTTTCGGTGAACTGGTGGAACACTTTGCATCAGGGTTCGACGATCCGCCTGCTCGGGCCATCGACCATCGCGCCGGGGATGCTGTGGCCGCTGTTGACGATGATGCTGGCGACGAAGTTCTATTACCTCGCTAGCTTGTTCGGGCGCGTGCGCACTGACCTGCTCGACCTGGAAAGCGGCAAGGACTGGGTCCGCACGATTGCCACCGGGGGCACGCTCCAGTGAATACCGGTTCGCTGCAGCACTTTTTCGCCATGGGCGGCTACGCCGACTATCTTTGGCCGGCGTACGCGGTGTTTTTCATCGTGCTGTTCGTCGACTTTCTGGCGCCGCAGCTGCGCCGTCGCCGGCTGTTGCGCGAACTGCGTGGACGGCTGGCACGCAAGGCCGCACGTCAACCCCGTCAGGCACCCACTCCGACGGAGCCGGTTTGATGCTGGCCTGTCAACGAACGCTGCAAGAGTTTTTATGAACCCCACCCGCAAGCGCCGACTTATCGTGGTTTTACTGGTCGTTGCCGCAGCCACCGTCGCGGTCGGTCTGGGCGTGTTCGCCCTGCAGCAAAATATGAACTACCTGTTTACCCCAAGCCAGGTTCAGTCGGGCGCCGCATCGAACCATAAAACGTTCCGCCTCGGCGGCATGGTCAAGGCCGGCTCGATTCAGCGCAGCAAGACCTCGCTGCTAGCCACCTTCACCGTGGTCGATGCCGACGGCGCCATGCCGGTGGAATACACCGGCATCCTGCCCGACCTGTTTCGCGACAACCAGTCGGTGATTGCGACCGGGCACATGGACAACGCCCACTTCGTGGCGACCGAAGTGCTGGCCAAGCACGACGAAACCTATATGCCGAAAGAGCTGAAAGACGCCATGGCGAAGGCACACAAGGACAAACCGATGCCGGAAGGCAGCGACGCGGGCGGCTCACCATGACGCCGGAACTGGGCCAGATTGCGCTGATCCTCGCGCTGCTGCTGGCGCTGGCGCAGAGCATTCTGCCGATTGTCGGCGCCTGGAAAAACAACAGCGCGATGATGGCGGTGGCGCGTCCGGCCGCCTTCGGCCAGGGCTTTTTCGTGGTGATGGCGTTTGTGCTGCTGGTCTGGGCGTTTCTGCATTTCGATTTTTCGGTGCAGTACGTCGCCGACAATTCCAACCTGGCGCTGCCCTGGTATTACCGCATCACCGCGGTGTGGGGTGCGCACGAAGGTTCGATGCTGCTGTGGATTTTCATCCTCAACGTGTGGACGCTGGCGCTGGCGCTTTTCAGCGGGCAGTTGCCCGAGGCCTTTGCGGCACGCGTGCTCGGCGTGCTCGGCATCATCTCGGTCGGCTTTCTCGCCTTTATCCTGTTCACCTCCGATCCGTTTGGACGGCTGATTCCGATGCCGCCCGACGGCGGTGATCTGAATCCGGTGCTGCAGGACCCGGGCATGACCTTCCATCCGCCCGTGATCTACATGGGCTATGTGGGTTTCTCGGTCGCCTTCGCGTTCTCCATCGCTGCATTGTTAGGCGGCGAACTGGAACAGGCCTGGGTACGCTGGGCGCGACCGTGGACGAATATCGCCTGGGCGTTTCTCACCTGCGGCATCGTCGCGGGCAGCTGGTGGGCATATGCCGAACTGGGCTGGGGCGGCTGGTGGTTCTGGGATCCGGTGGAAAACGCCAGCTTTATGCCGTGGCTCGTCGGCACCGCGCTGATTCACGCGCAGGCGGTGACCGAGAAGCGCGGCTCGCTGCGTGCGTGGACCATCCTGCTATCGATCTTCGCGTTTTCGCTGTCGCTGCTGGGAACGTTTCTGGTGCGTTCGGGCGTGCTGACTTCGGTGCATTCGTTTGCCTCCGATCCGCGCCGCGGCCTGTTCATCCTGTGCTTTTTGATCGTCGTCGTCGGTGGCTCGCTGCTGCTGTATGCGCTGCGCGCGCCGAAGGTCGCCGGCGGCAAACCCTTCGCCGTCGTGTCGCGCGAAAGCGCGATCCTCGTCGGTAATCTGATGTTTACCGTGGCCGCGGCCATGGTGCTGCTTGGCACGCTGTTCCCGCTGATCGGCGACGCGCTGAACCTGGGCAAGATCTCGGTCGGCCCGCCCTACTTCGGCCTGCTGTTTCCGCTGCTGATGCTGCCGATCGTGCTGCTGCTGCCGTTCGGTCCGTACCTGCGCTGGGGCAAGGGAGAACCTCAGATTCTGAAACGAGTGATGCTGCGCGCGCTGCTCGCCGCCGTGGCCTGTGCCATCGTGGCCGCGTTCTTTGTCGACGGCAAACTCAAGGCGATTGCCGGCGTGGCCGCGGCGGTTTGGGTAGCGGTTGGCGTGCTCCTGTACGTGGTGAAGCGCTGGCGCGAGATGCCGCGCGGCCGGCGTTATCCCGCTGAAATGGCCGGCATGCTGTTCGCCCACGCGGGCGTAGCGATTTTTCTGATCGGCGTGCTGCTGTCCGAATCGCTCAGCGCGACCAGCGACGTGCGCATGGCACCGGGCGAAACCAAAACGATCGGCGGCTACGACTTCCGCTTTGACGGCGTGCGCGAAACGCAGGGGCCGAACTGGCGCGCCGACCAGGGCACGGTCACGGTGACCCGCGACGGCAAACCCGTGGCCGTGATGCAGCCGCAGAAGCGGACCTATACGCGCGAGCAGATCCAGACCGAATCGGCGATCTACCCAGGCCTCACCCGCGATCTTTACGTCGCGCTGGGCGAGCCGATGGACAAGCAGCATATCGACGGCGCCTGGGCGCTGCGCCTGTACTACAAGCCGTTCATTCGCTGGCTGTGGTTCGGCGGCCTGATGATGATGCTGGGCGGCTTCGTCAGCGCCTGCGATCGTCGCTTCCGCATAAGACGTACTGCCATTGTCGACGTAGCCGAGCCGATGCGCACCTCGGTGCTGGCGGAAAACCGCACATGAGTCGCCTGATTCCTTTTATCGGCTTTTTACTGCTTGCCGGCCTGTTGGGTTTTGGCATCTGGTGGAATACCGGGCACGACCAGACCGCCATCCCCTCACCGCTGATCAACAAGCCGGCGCCCGATTTCAAGCTGCCGCTGCTGTACGAGCCAACGCAGACCGTGACGCGGGAATCACTGCTCGGCAAGCCCTACCTGCTCAACGTGTTCGCCAGCTGGTGCATCGAATGCGGCGTCGAGCATCCCGTGCTGCAAGCGGCGGCGCCGACGCTGGGCGTGGCGCTGGTCGGCTACAACTACAAGGACGCGCCGGACGATGCGAAGGCATGGCTGGCAACGCACGGCAATCCGTACTCGCTGCTGATGGCCGACACCAGCGGACAGACCGCGATCGACTTCGGCGTCTACGCCGCGCCGGAAAGTTTTCTGGTCGATGCGCACGGCGTGATCCGCTACAAGCACATCGGCCCGATCACGCCGGAGGTGCTCGATAATGAGCTCAAGCCGGCGATCGCCGCGCTGCCGCAGGAGCCGCGCTGATGCGTGCGCTGCTGCGATCCCTGCTTCTGGCGACGCTGCTGCTGTGTGCCGGCGCCGCACTCGCCCAAGCGATCGAACCGCTGCCATTCAAGGATCACGCCGAGGAAGTGCGCTATCAGCATCTCACCGCGCAGCTGCGCTGCCCGATGTGCCAGAACGAAACGCTGGCCGATTCCAACGCGCCGATCGCGCGCGACCTGCGCAATCAGATTTTCCAGCTGATGCAGCACGGCCAAACCGATGCGCAAATCAAACAGTATCTGGTCGATCGCTATTCGGAGTTCGTGCTGTACGACCCGCCGGTGGCGCGCAATACCTGGCTGCTTTGGTTCGGGCCCTTGCTGATTCTGCTGGTGGGCGCCGCCGCCGTGGTCGCCACCATTCGCAAACGCAGCCGCTCGGTCACACCGTCCATGTCCGCAGCAACGCCTACCGCGCTCGATGAAGGGGACGACTGGTGAAGCTGGCTTTTGTCGTTACCGTCGTGCTGATGGTTCTCGTCGCCGTCGGCGTGGTTGTGGTGCCTCTGCTTCGCCGCGGCCGCCAACAGGGACGGCCGCGCAGCGTGTTCGTTGTGGCGCTGCTGGTTATCCTGGCCGTGCCGCTGATCACGCTGGGCCTGTATCTAAAAATCGGAACCCCGGCCACGCTTGATGGCGTCGCCGTGCAGCCGCCGGCGGTGAATATCGACCAGGCGCTGGCCGATCTGCGCGCGCATCTGGCGCAGCAGCCCGACGATCTGCAGGGCTGGCTGCTGCTGGCTCAGACCACGACGGCCATGCATCAACCGGATGCTGCCCGCGACGCGTACGACCACGTGCTCAAACTCGACGCCGGGAATACGGACGCCATGGTCGGCTGGGCCGAGGCCGATTCGATGCTGCAGGCCACGCACATGATCGACGAACGCGCGCGTCAGCTGCTGAAACAGGCGGTCGACAAGGAGCCG
>Ga0302316_10001473_pt1 | contig 18300 bp, 14 predicted proteins | sample III_Palsa_N3_2_FD_200456 | JGI IMG/M metagenome (GOLD analysis project Ga0302316, IMG submission 200456) | Peat permafrost microbial communities from Stordalen Mire near Abisko, Sweden - III_Palsa_N3_2 | ecosystem: Environmental > Terrestrial > Soil > Palsa > Peat permafrost | place: Sweden...
ATCGGCGATGAAATCGACTTTATTGACGTCGGGAACTCGCAGCAATTCGGTGCGCAGGCGCTCGGCATAGTCGTGAAGCTGCGCCGGAGAAAATCCATCGCCGACCAAGGCGTAGATGTTGGTGTACACGTCACCGAATTCGTCGTTGAAATACGGCCCCTGTACCTCCGCCGGCAAGGTGTAAGCGATGTCGCCCACTTTCTTGCGCACCTGGTACCAGGTTTCCGGTACGTGTGCCGGCGGCACGGCATCCTTGGTGGTAAAGAACAACACGGATTCGCCGGGGCGCGAGTAGCTGCGCTGGAAATCCACGTCCGGACTCTCTTGAAGCTTGCGCGCGATCCGATCGGTGACCTCTTCCTGGACTTGCCGGGCCGTGGCGCCGGGCCACACGGTGCGAATCACCATGACCTTGAAGGTGAATGGCGGATCTTCGGACTGCGCCAACCGGCCATACGAGCCGATGCCGAAAATCGTGAGCAGCACGAGCAAGAAAATTACCAGCGGCTGATGGTTGAGAGTCCAACTCGAGAGGTTGAACCCGCGATGAGGACCCATGGCCGGGCCCGAGACCGCGCCCGGGACAGCGGGCGCAGCCGTGTCGGTGGAGGGAGTGGTCACTGCGCACTCGCGGTGGCGGCAGTCTCAGCATCCCGCGCGAACAGGGGCGCCTGGGGAGTGACCTTCTGGCCGGCAAACACGGTGTGCACACCGGCGAGCACGATTTGTTCCCCGTCCTTGAGGCCGCCCGAGATGGTCACGGCGCGCTCTCCGTAGGAACTGACCACGACGCGCCGCAATTCCAGGACCGACTCGTTGCCTTGGATCACCCACACCGCCGGATCCTTACCCTGATGGAACAGCGCCGTCGCGGGTACCCTGAATAGTGGAGCGTGCGCGGCATCGCTCACGGCCGGGTCGAGAACCGCATCACCCGTCATCCCAAGACGCACCGCGTCCGCCGGCGCCAGCAACGTGAGCTTCACCCGGTACGTGCGGCTCTGTGGGTCCGCCGCGGGTGACATCTCGCGTACCCGCGCCTCGAAACGGCGACCTGGTAATGCGGTGAACGAGACGCTTGCCGTTTGACCCACTTTCACGCGCCCAAGATCGCCGGCGGCGGTGTCCATGTTGACGTCGACATCGCCGCTCCACGCCAGTCCGTAAACGGCCTGCCCGGCAGTGACCACCTGACCGGTATCCGCGTTCTCGCTGGTGATATACCCGTCATGCTCGGCGAGCAGCGTGTTGTACTCGAGCGCATTGTGGGTGACGGTGTTCTGCGCCGACGCCTGTTCGCGGGCCGCCGCGGCCGCCGCATAGGCATCTTCGGTTTGCTCGAGTTGATTGGCCGCGATCAGATTCTGGGCCGCTTGAGCCCGATCGCGGTCCAGTTGCTGCTTGGCATAGGTCAACCGGTGTTCCGCGGCGTCGAGGGACGCCTGTGCGCTCGCGGCTTGGCGCTGCGCATCGATGGCGTCGAGCTGCGCGACCACCTGTCCCTTGCGAACCACATCCCCGAGTCGCACGCGGCGGTCGGTCAGCTTGCCTGCGACGCGAAACGACATGGTGGTCGTATACCGCGCCGCCGCCTCGACCGGATAGCGCAATCCGTCGCTACCGCCCGCCTCATGATGGACCGGCGCCGCCAACACGATGGCAGCCGGCGGCGGCGGGGGCGCTTTGTGGCTACAGCCGCCGAACAGAAGTATCGCGCCACCGACGGCAGCGACACCAACCGCTCGGGCGATCGCCAAAGGCCCTGAGGGCGGGTTGCCGCTGAAATATGCAATAAATGAGTCCACCGCAGTTCCTCTGGTTCGCCGGCGCCGGCGCGCCGCTCTGAATTCGGGCCCGGATCTTAATACATAGTTGTATCTGAATACAAACAAGAATTTGAGATACCCTGCCTTGTGTTATGCTAAGCACATGAATCGCAAGCGCCTTACCCGCGAAGACAGCAAGGATCAGACGAAACAGCGCCTGCTCGATGCGGCCCAAAAATTGGTAGCCAAGAAAGGCTTGGACGCCACCAGCGTCGAGGACATCGCTGCGGCCGCGGGTTATACGCGAGGCGCGTTCTATTCGAATTTCGACAGCAAGCACGACCTGTTCATCGACCTGCTGCGCCGGGATCATGAAAAAGTCGGCACACAATTCAATGCCCTGTTGCGCGACGACATACCGATCGAAGAGATCCGGGTGAGGACACGCGTGCTCTACTCGACCTACTGCAGCACCAGCGACAATTTCATGAGCTGGACCGAAGCGCGCATGCTCGGCTCACGGGATGCGAAGTTCCGCACCAAACTCAATGCCCTGCTGGTCGAGAAGCGCGATCAAATCGCGCAATTCATCGAGTATTTCTATCGCCGGGCCGGCAGCCCGCCGCCGGTGGCACCGCCCCTCATGGCGCTCGGATTCATGAGCCTGATCGAAGGGGTCAAACTCTTCGAGCTGTCGAGCCCCGCGGACATGACGACGCAAGCGGCTCAGTCCATTCTGGCCTTGTTCATGGATTCGGTGATCAACGCTCCGCCGCCGTGAATGTGACCATGCCACTGCGCGTCTTGCTCATCACACCGCCGATGATTCAGCTCAATACGCCCTATCCGGCGACGGCGTATCTGACCGGCTTCCTGCGCTTGCACGCGGCCGACCTGGGCCTCGACGTGACGCAAGCCGACGCCTCGCTCGACTTATTCCTGCGGCTGTTCTCGGCGCCGCTGCTCGCGCGCATGTCCAAGGAACTGCACCAGCGGGCGCGGCGTCTCGGCAAACGCGCTGCTGCGCCGCCGTCCATCGCGCACTTCTTGGTCCATGCCGAACGTTACGTCGACACGGTGGAACCGGCCATTCGATTCTTGCAAGGCCGTAACCCCAGCCTGGCACTGCGCATTGTCGGCCGTGCGTTCCTGCCCGAGGGTCCGCGATTCACACATCTAAGCCCGCCGCCGACGGCCGAGCATGCGGCGCAGGACGAACAGCTGCTGTCCGCGTTTGGCGCGCTGGGTACAACGGAACAGGCTCGATATCTCGCCAGCCTCTACGTGGACGATCTCGCCGATGTGTGGCGAGACGGCATCGACCCGCGCTTCGAGTTCGCGCGCTACGGCGAGCGCCTCGCCGCCAGCGCAGCGTCGTTCGATCCACTCCATGCCGCGCTTACGGGGGAGCCCACACTCGTCGACACGACGCTGGACGAACTCACGCTGGAACTCATCGCCGCAAAGCAGCCCGATGTCGTCGCCGTGACCGCACCCTTCCCCGGCAACGTCTACGGCGCATTCCGCATGGCTCGCGCGATTCGCGCAGCTAGCCCCAAGACCACGTTGGTGCTTGGCGGCGGTTGGGTCAACACCGAGCTCCGTTCGCTGCGCGAGCCCCGGGTGTTCGACTATTTCGATTACGTGACGCTCGACGACGGCGAACGACCGCTGCTGAATCTGCTGACGAGGCTGTGCGGTCGCAGCGCACCGCTGGTGCGCACCTACGTGCGCCGCGGCAACACCGTCGTGCTCGAGAACGATGTAACGCAGCATGACGTGCCCAATCGCGACACGGGCATCCCTACGTACGATGGCTTGGCGCTCGATCGATACGTGTCGCTCCTGGAAATGCTGAACCCCATGCATCGACTCTGGTCGGACGGCCGCTGGAATAAGGTGACCCTGGCGCACGGCTGTTATTGGAAGAAGTGCTCGTTCTGCGACGTCTCGCTCGACTACATCGGCCGTTACGACAATCCGGGCACCGGCATCATCATGCAGCGCATTCGGGCGCTGATCACGGAGACGGGCGAGACGGGTTTCCATCTCGTCGATGAGGCCGCGCCGCCCGCCGGGCTGCGCGCGCTGGCAAAGCGGCTGATCGCCGAGAAGCTCAGCACCACGTGGTGGGGCAACATTCGCTTCGAGAAGGCATTCACGCCCGAGCTCTGTCGCCTGCTTGCGGACGCCGGCTGCGTCGCGGTGAGCGGCGGGCTCGAAGTCGCGTCCGATCGATTGCTCGAGCTCATGAAGAAGGGCGTCAACGTCGAGCAAGTGGCGCGTGTGACCCACGCGTTCACCGCCGCCGGCATCATGGTACATGCGTACTTGATGTACGGATTTCCGACGGAGACCGTCCAAGACACCATCGACGCGCTGGATCGGGTGCGCCAGCTTTTCGCGGCCGGCTGTATTCAATCGGCCTACTGGCATCGCTTCGCGGCGACCGCGCATTCGCCCATTGGTCTTAATCCCGAGCACTATGGCATCACGCTGCGGCCGCCGCCCAACATCTTATTTGCGCACAACGACCTCGAATTCGACGATCCGGTGCGCACCGATCACGACTCGCTGGGCACCGGCCTGCGCAAGGCGCTCTACAGTTACATGCACGGCGTCGGCCTCGATGAGGATGTGCGCATGTGGTTCGAACCGCGCGTGAATGGCCGTCGCCGCGGTATGGCGTTTTCCGTGCCGGCCACGACGGTGCCGCCGGACCTGATCGATCGCTGTCTCGCCTGAGTTGCCGCGTAGGTATACCAACAAACCGTCTCATGCGTTCCGGGGGGATGACAGGTATTTCTGCTCGAAGGTCTCGACGGGCACGGGCTTGCCAAACAGATAGCCTTGCATTTCATCGCAGCCCAGCAATCGGAGCTGATGCAGCTGCGCCTCTGTCTCGACACCTTCTGCCACCGTGTTGAGCCTTAACGCGCGAGCCAAATTGATGATGACCGAGACCAGTGTCAGTCCGCCGGCCGCCGACGCCATTTCCACCACGAACGAGCGATCGATCTTGAGCGTGTCCACGGGAATTTTTGCCAGGTAGTTGAGCGAAGAAAATCCAGTGCCGAAATCGTCGATGGCAATCGTGACGCCCAATGCGCGAATCGCCAGCAGGCTATCGATGCTGAGATCGATGTCCTGCATGATCACGCTCTCCGTGATTTCCAACTGAAGCCCCTCGCCTAAGTCTGCGGCAACACTGACGGCCTGCTGGATCTCCGCGACGAAATCTCGATTGCGCAGCTGTAGCGGCGACACATTCACCGAGATGCGCACGGCCGGCCGGCCGTCATGGCGCCAACGCTGGTAGTCTTCCATGGCTTTGCGCAGCGCCCAGCGACCGACATCATGGATCAAGCCGGTGTCTTCGAGAATGGGGATAAAGCGGCCGGGCGGCGTCAGGCCAGCCACGGGATCATTCCATCGGATCAATGCCTCGGCGCCGGTCACCTCGCCGCTTTCAATGTTGACCTTGGGCTGGTAGTGAAGCACGAATTCCTCTCGCTCGAGCGCTCTTCGCAGTCGATTCTCGATGCCAATGCTCATGGCCACGGTCTCGGTCATTTTCTGCGCGTAAAACAGGTAGCGCTCGCGGCTTGCCTTGGCTTTTTTTAGCGCCGCCTCGGCATTATTCATCAACGCATCGGCGTCAGTGCCATCATCGGGGAAGACGGCGACGCCGATTTTTGCCGCCAACCGGTACGCAGCATCATTCAAGCCGAACTCATGCTTCATGAACGCCATGATCGTTTTCTCGAGACCGCGCGCAACGTTCGCTTCGGACATGACCTTGGGCAGCACGACGGCAAAATGGTCGGCGTCGAGGCGCGCGACGAGATCGGCATTCTCTGCGTTCCGTGCCAACCACTCCGCCACTTGTTTCAACAGCGCGTCACCGACCGGCCGGCCGAGGCTATCGTTGAGTTTCTTGAATCGCTCCAAATCGATCTGGAACACGGCCATCTTGTGCCCATCTTTCGCGGCATTCAGCATGTACTGGGTGACCCGCTCGAGAAACGACCGTCGGTTCGCGAGTCCCGTGAGCGCGTCGTAATTGGCGAGGCGATCAAGTCGTTCCCGTCTCTCGAGATGATCCACGGCGAATGCGACATTGCCGGCCAGCTCGGTCAGTAGCAGCAGGCCCGCTGTGTCGAAGAATTCCGGCTTGCTCGTGTACAGCGTGAACACGCCGATCGGGTTATCCGAAACAATCAAGGGAAATACGGCCAAAGAGCGAACACCCGACTCGGCGTGCATCTTGCCAAATATGAGACTTTGATCGGCCTGTACGTCATTTGAGATAATGGCCGCTTTTTCCCTGATTGCCCTCGCGGCCAGCGTGTTTCCCTGCAGCGTACCCTCGTTTGATGAGAAATGAGCCTTGATGGTGGACATGACCGGCTCGTCGTGACCCGCCCAGGCCACCGGAACAATCCGGTTCTCGGTGGGGTCCACGACGGCGATCCACGCCATTTCAAATTCACCCTGCTCGACCGCAGTCCGGCAAGCGCGGTTGAAGAGGTCCGTGCGATCACGTACTCGCACCATCGACGCGCTGACGCCCGTGGCCATTGCGTATAGGCGATTCAGGCTCTTGAGCGCATCTTCAGCCTTCTTCCGTTCGGTTCGATCTTTTGCCACCCGCCACCCGGAGAGGGCGGCGATGAGCAGCGCCAGGGTGCTGCCTACGGTCAAGACGACTTGGGTCTCACGATAGCGGTTCACGGCGGTCGTATTGCGTTCCCGCAGTAGCCGGTGCTCCTCCGTCTCCATGTCGAGAGCCGTGACGCGAAATGCGTTCAGAGAGGGATCCTCCTGTCGGCTCCGAAAGAGGGCCGCCGCCTCTTCGGCAGCGGGTGACCGCCGCGATAAAATGAGCGTGTCGCCACGTTGGGCCATCCGTTGCCGCAACTCGGTGATGATGCTCAGGCGGTCCTGCTGACGTGGGTTATCCGCTGTTAGTGCCCGCAGGGCTCTTTGTTCGCTGTCGGCCAACAAGGCGCCGGCGCGCGATTTTTCGAGAAAATCATCGGTGCCGCTCAATGCAAAGTCGCGATACCCACTCTCGATACTTTCCACCCCCAAGCGCAGGTTGGCTAGATGCTCGAGAACCTCATTCGTGTGCTGCGCCCATTGGGCACTTTCAGAGGAGGCGATAACGCTGCGATAAGCAATGATGCCGACGACGAGGAGCAGGACCATGACAGCGCCGAACGCGACCAGCACTCTTAGAACAAGCGGCAATTGTATTTTCACCGAAGATCCGTGACCCAACGCCATACGGAGACCGGACGCCTGGCCGTCAGAAATCAAAGGCCGCTGTGCAGAAAATGGTCTCATCCTTCCATTAAACAGGCCGTCGCGTGGACCCACCGTGCGGTATTCGACATAATTTCATCCGATGGACTGAGCACGGTCTGAAACTGTGCCGATGATTGCTGGAGTTAAGCGTTTGCCCGTAAAGGCATTCAGGGCCGCCCTGAATGGCGAAGTGTCGGCGCAACGCTCGCGAAACAGTGAACCCCAACGGGGTCAGTTGGGATTCACAACGACCTGACTACCGTTAAAGGAATATACGGGATGGGCGTCGAAGACGGTTATCCAATCGCCGCTGGAACTCTTCGACATGTGGAAATTGCCGACCATCTGCATTTTGACGGTCTGACACTCCTCGGCGGTTGGCGCCTCGAAAGTGAGATGTCGAATATAATCTATTGCGGCTTCCTGATCTTCGGGGGACACGACAGTGCCGCCAGAGACATAGGGATTCATGGCGAAACCGTTTTTATCGACCACGAAACGCACCTTCAATTGAACGGCCACGCGATTGTATTTCTCACCAACCTCGAAGGTTGGTACAAACGGGGTCTCCTTGAGCTCTGGTTGACAACGGGCCAGGATTTCAGTCGAATTTACGTGTGGCGGTGCCACCGCACCGGTGACCTGCGACGGCGATGCAGCGCCAGAAGGGGCGACTATCGCCGCTACGTCGGCGGCGGCGCGCGACGCGCGTAGATGGCGCATGTGTACGAGGAATGCGATCAGCGCCATTGAACCCAGCGCATACACAGCGCCCCGCAACAGGGAATTTTCTCTCCAAATGTTCACAGTGGCGGTAGCCGCTGCTCTAATCGGCAACGAGCTTGAATCGCTCTGAGCGCCGCGGCCTGGGCGTTGTTATCCGTCGTAGAGCGATGAGTATTTTGGTACTGATTGTCTTCACGCTGCTCACAGGCGATGGCCATGCCCTCGGGCGATCCTGCGGCGTTAATGGTCATTTGCGTCGTCTGCGAGATCACGACCATGCGTCCGCGGATCATGAGGGCGGTGCGAACGCTCGACTTGGTGGGCGGCCCGTAAACGGCGCGCCAGCGCGGGTAGTACTTCTCCAGCTCCGTCGCGGCGAAATTCGTCGTCTCGGCACTCGAGAGAGCCCTGTAGGTTCTCATTGCCGGCTCGAGTGCGCGGAATAGCTGTTTCGCCGTCGGTGAGTCCGTGAAGGCATGAAAATGCGGCAGGAACGGTTCGTATTCGTCGATTAGTGCATCGAGGGCCAATCCATCATGCCGCGCTGAATAAGCCGCCACCGCCGCCGAGCCGGGGTACAGATCGGATGGCGGTGGCCCGCCACCGTCTTGCACGATGCGATAATCCAAGGTCAAGGACAGAAGATCCAGCCGCCGCCGTAGCGTCGCCGAGGTCGGCGTCTCTTCCGGGATGGGTTCCTGCGCAAGGAGCGAATCAAGCGCGTCATAGACTATGTGACGTAATTCACTCTCGAGCGCGCGATAGCGGGCGCCATCCCCGCTTTCGAGAAATGCCAGCACCGTATCCAGATCCGCCTCGTTGGCTCGGGCGGCAAACTGCTGAGCCGTCATTCGAGCAATGTCACTCGCGGACCGGCGAAGCGCCGTTTGGACATCTCGGCGCAGATCGGCTTTCACGAACTCGAGAACCGAGTGCCACTTCGCGTTGGCCGGCGTCCATCTGGCGTTGTCGGGATCGAGCGCCTGCACCAGGTCCGGAGCCGCGTCGTCGACCGTTCGTTGCAGCAAGAAGGTCTCGGGCTCGGACGGCGCTGCACGCAGAAGGTCCAATACCCGTGCCACTTTTTTGGCCTTGAGGCTGTTGAGCTGCGGTTCAGCGTCCGATGAGGCGGCCGCGCGGGTCTGCGCCTGGTTCTCGCTTTCGGTGGGCGCGCACGGCCGATCGCCATAGGTGTTGACACCATTCTCGCCCACGCATCGGTAGACGGCTGCGCGCGCGGAGGAACTCGCGCACAGAGCAACGCAGATGAGCAGCGCACCGAGTACCTGCCCCTTTCGCGCACGAGCGAACCTCGGTTTGTCGTTTCGCTTTTGCATATCCGTTGCCGAAGATCGAGGCGTCGCAGGCTCTCTATGACCATATTAGCCATCCCTGCCGCGCGGCGAACGTGCATGCGGCACATATTAGGGAGTCCGGCGCGCGAATGCCGCCGGGTTGGCGATAGCGAGTCTAGCTTGGTACACGCCGCGGAGCTGTCCTAGCACCTGACGCAACGACCTAAGGTGATTAATAAACTACTCGGGGCCTGCAGAAGGCTTAAGGTGAAGTGGCTTTTCTTGTTTCTCGGCCCGCGTTTTCAATGACAAGCGTTTGCCGCAGCGATACGAATTATGTCACCCAGGTGAGCACAATGGACCTGGCAGCGCTCGGCGATTGTGAGCTTGGTCCGCGTACTGCAATCGTGGTGCTATGATGGCCAGATATTTTTTGGCAGTCCAGGGAAGGGGGAAGGCGATGGAGCGCAGGATCATTGCAAAGGGCTTGGGTGCACGTTTGGCAGCGCGGTTGCGCGCGTACATGGTGATGCTGGTCGCGGTATTCATCGCCGCCTGCGGCGGCGGCGACGGCACGGCCCCCACGGGTCCCGCGCCTGTGGGGATTGCCTCGCTCGCGCCCTCATCGGCTCTCGCCGGCACTGCGAGCTTCGTGCTGACCGTAACTGGATCCGGTTTCGTTGCCGAATCAAACGTGGAATGGAATGGGCAAGCACTGCCAACACAGTATGTATCCGCGACTTCCCTGACGGCAACGATACCTGCCTCGGACATCGCGACCGTCGGCACCGCGAGTGTCACTGTTTCCAATGCGAGTGCCGGGGGAGCGGGATCATCGGTCGTGAGCTTCGCGGTCAACGAGGGTACTCCCCCCATTCTGACCGCTCTCGCCCCCGCTGCCGCCCCGGTCAACAGCGGCAATTTTACGCTCGTGGTCACCGGTTCGAACTTCACCGCTCAGGCGACGGTGTTGTGGAATGGCAAGCCGCAGCCGACGACGTATGATTCGAACACCCAGCTGACCGCGTCGATTGCCGCGGCGGAGCTCGGTAGCGTTTCAATGGTCACCGTGGCCGTGGTGAATGACGCTGCCGCGGGTGGTACGTCCATCCCCTCAACATTCAATATCCAAGCGTTACCGCCTGCGCCGACGCTGACGAACATATCGCCGGCTTCCATTCCGTCGGGAACGGCGAACGTCACGCTCACGGCAACGGGCACGAACTTCACGAAGACCTCGCTCATCTTCATCAATGGCAACGCGATTCCAACCACGTACGTGTCGGCGACAACCTTGACCGCCACCTTGCCGAGCAGCGCCCTCGCGCTTCAGGGCAACGTCTCGATTTCTGTCGCGGACGTGGCGTCCGGCGACGTGCCGACGAGTGCGTTGAGGCTCACGGTGCCCCCGGTTCTGGGGTCACTTTCCCCGTCAGCCATAGCCGCCGGTTCCGCCGCTTTCACATTGGCGGTCAGCGGATCTCAGTTGTCCGCCACGACGGTCGTTTACTGGAACGGCACGGCGCTGCCGACGACTTACCAACAATCGACGTCACAGCTCATTGCCCAGGTTCCGGCTCAAGATATCGCAAGTCCTGCCACCGCAATTGTCACGCTCGAAGATCCCGCCTCCAACAACGCTCCGTCCGATCCACTGAACTTCACCGTGCAGGTGAATTTGAATTTCGGTCTCGTCTTCATATCGCCGACGGTTGTCGTGACCGGCGGCCCGGCCTTCACACTGACGGTTGGCGGAGCCGGTTTCACGTCGGCATCGGTCGTGACGCTCGGCGCTACCTCATTGCCGACGACCTACGTCGGTCCGACCGAGCTCACGGCGCAGGTTACGGCCGCGGAGATCGCCTCGGCCGGCAGCCTACCGGTCACCGTGGTCAATCCGGCGGGTGCCGGCGGCACCTCCAGTACTCTCCCGCTCGTGGTCGGCGCGGCTTCGAAGGACGCCGTGTCCTTCCAGATCAATGCGGCGCACACGGGGGCAATCACCTTCAACTCGGTGTCGTTGCCTTCGGCCAGCGCCTGGACCGTCAATCTCGGCGGTAACCCCTCTTACGCGGTCATCGCAGGCGGCAAGGTGTTCGTCACCGTGGGCATCGGGGGCAACAGCCAGTTAATCGCCCTTGACGGTGCGACCGGAGCCACGCTATGGGGCCCGATTGCATTTGCCGGTGGAGCGAACGCGGCGTACGACAATGGCACGCTGTTCGTGCTCAGTGCGGTGTTCGGCGGTTCTGGATTGATGCAGGCCATCGACCCGGCGACCGGCGCCAGTCAGTGGAGCACCGCACTGACGGGTCAGTACGAGTTCGATGCGCCGCCTGTGGCGGCGCAAGGAATAGTGGTCACGCAAGGCGCCGGTTCGGGCAGCACCGTCTATGCGATGAACGAAAGTAACGGCGCAATTGCCTGGGCGCAAAACACGGACGCGGGAGGATCCGGAACCCTCGCCATGTCGGTCGACGGGGTTTATGAATCCCAGCCCTGCCAAACGTATGATTTTGCGCTGCCCACCGGTTTGAGCGTATGGCAGCAGAACACCGGCTGTGACGGCGGCGGCGGTGCGACACCCGTAGTCGCGAACGGCGTCGTCTATTCGCCCATCGGTTCGGTTTATGACGGAACTGTGTACGCGGCGGAGACCGGAGTCGCGCTCGGCAGTTTCGCCGCCGACGTGGCTCCCGCCGTGACCGCTACGGCGGTGTACATGTTGCAGAGCCAGACGCTGCGCTCGATCGCGGTCAGCAACAATCAAGTCAATTGGAGTTTTGCCGGCGACGGCGCTCTCGCGACGTCGCCGATCGTCGTCAATAACTACGTTTTCGTCGGTTCCTCGAACGGCAACCTATATGCGCTCGACGCAGCGACCGGAGCCCAGGTCTGGACCAACAGCCTCGGTGCGGTGATCCCGGCCAGCCCCGGATATGCCGCGGGGCTGCCTTATGCAGGGCTGGCCGCAGGCGACGGGCTTTTGGTGGTGCCGAACGGCACGGCCGTCACCGCGTTCTTGCTCTCAAGTAGTCCCTGATATGCTCTGGTTCGCAGACTTCCTGTCGGCGCTACAGAGCGGCCTGACGCTTCCGGACGTCATCGATTTCGATGCCCACGATCGATTTACGGTGCCAGTTTCAGCGTGGGCTTGAGATTGGCGCGCGGCGACAGATCCGAAACTCAATAATGGCACAGATGCCGAAGTGGACGGCTGGAGCGGGCTTGCTTAGCCCAAGCCTCCGCACCGGTCTCAACACTCGCCCTTGGCTTGTTGAAAACCTCCGATTCTCAACATAATCGCTGTAACTTCCTGTGAGCCTCACTTAGACAGACGATGCCAACTCCAGCATTCCTATTGCCATCGCGTGGCCACCAAAAGCTATATCTCGGATTGCCGTAGCGGGCCTGAATAACTTGCGCGCTATCGACGCGACTACCCGCCCTATTTCGCAGCAACTCCGCGTGCCATGCGCAGCACGTTTTCGCGATGAAACTCCAAATAGCGCCGCTGGCCAAGCGAAAACACGCCGGCGTTCACACGGCCTTCGAGATCGATGCCCATACGCTTTAGGGATCTCTGGTCGGCAACCGGGGACACGATCACTTGTCCGGAGTCCTCGAAGGAAATGAAACCCTTATCGAACAGATGGTCCACTGTCGGCGTCAGCAATAAGCCGTTCTCGCCGTCGAGCCGCTGTTCGTTGTTGCTGTCGCGCCAAGGCTGCACATGGCTCGCGATCAAGTGCTCCATGCGCTCGACTTTGGTGATGCGGCAGGCACGCTCGATTGAACGCACGTTATCCCGAAAGATGCCCTGCCCGCGGCGCGCCTGGACCAGCGCCGTTCTTTCGGTTTCACGAATCGCCGTGTCGACGGTGATTGCGATTTCCACCCGTTGCTCCCACTCCTCGATGTCTTGTTCGGGCGCCGGCGAGTCTCGCTCGATCCTGCTGATCTCGTGACCAACATCGGCCACGCTCGTAGCCTCATTGCCGATCAAACCAAAGAGTGCCGATGCGAGGCCCGCACCGATCTGCGTCAGATAGACGCTTTGCAAACCGTTACCGTCCGGGGTCAGCGGAGCGTATTTTTTTGCCAGCTCTGGCCGCAACCAGGCTATGTGATCCTTGGGCCGGACAGCATTCGCGAGCCGCCGCCAGCGGACGCCGACGCGCCAGCCGATCTGGCTCCAGTTTGTGCCCGCGGTACCGAATTCCTCTGGCTTCGGGCTCTCGCGACAATAGCCGCTGACGATTCCGAGCGCGGCGATGCGTGTGTCGCGGAACGAGAAGACAATGTCTCCAGGAGAGACTTCCCGCATGAACTCGTAAAAAGGATTGCGACGGCCGCCTTTGTTGCGCTTCGGCGACCAGAGATAACCGCCATCGATCTCCTGGCGGAAGGTCTGGTTCTGATTTACCCACCAATAGCGCATGTGACAGCCAATCCCGGTTAATCTTTCCCCAAAATACGGTCCCCGCTCATCACAATGAATACCATGTTGCGCGCGCTTTCCCGTGCTGACGTACGCGTCCCGCCGATACCAATTCACGCAATCGAACTTTAAGCGTATTGCGGTTTGCCTTGGTAATAGAAGCCAGTTGCGCGATGGTTAGGCGCTCTCGCGCCCGCAACGCTTTGAGCACCTGAAGCGACAGGTCCGATAGTTCATCGTCTTGTCCTTGGGCGGTGCGCTCGCGCTCCAACCGCACCGCAAGGCTATCTTTCTGCTTTTTGAGGCAGCGCAGAAAGAAACCAAGCCAGGGTTCCCAATCAGGTGCATTGTCCTTGAGTGTCGTTTGCGTCCGCCGTAGCGCTTTGTAATAGAGGTCCTTATTTTCCTCGATTACTCGCTCCAGCGAGGCGTAGGGAACATACCCGTAGCCTGCCCTTAAGAGGAGCAACGTGGTGAGGACGCGGGAAAGCCGCCCGTTGCCATCCTGAAAGGGATGTATCGCCAGGAACACCACGATAAAAACGGCGGCGATCAGAAGCGGGTGCAGCGCTTCCTCGTCAAGGGCTTTGCGCGTCCAGGCGATCAGGTCTTCCATTTCGCGCGGCGTGTCAAACGGCGTCGCGGTTTCAAAGACGACGCCGATCTCCTGCCCGTCGGCATCGATGGCGACGACATGGTTGGCGAGCATCTTGTAGGAGCCGCGGTGGCGCTCATCTTTATCGCTGTGGCGCAGCAAAGTCTGGTGGAGCTGGCGGACGTGGTTCTCCGTCAGGCGTAGGTCGGCGAAGGCCTCGAACACGAGGTCCATGGCTTCGGCGTAGCCGGCCACCTCTTGTTCGTCGCGGGTCTTGAAGGACTTGATCGCGATTTTGGACAGCAATGATTCGACTTGGGCGTCTGTTAGCTTCGCGCCTTCGATGCGCGTGCTTGACCCGACGCTCTCGATTGTTGCCACCTTGCGCAGTGCATTGAGGCGGTCGGGCGAGAGCATCTTGAGGGCTTCCCACCTCCCCTTGAACTCATCGATTTCCGCGATGAGTTTTACGAGCTCGGAGCCTATTATGAGCTTGGGCTCTCTCATGGTAGAAAAGCCCGCATGACCAATTTCATACCCGATTACACCCAATAATATCTGGTTCTGCAAGCCATTTGTGGCCCTCCGGCGTAATCGGGTGTAATTGGGTATAGAAATGGGTGGGTACTCGTCCCATCACCATCGGGGACGCGAGAAGCTCCGCCATTCGTCTGCCGCGTATCCAACTCACCGCCCTTTTGGCAACTGGGTGCTGTAGTGCAACACACATCTTTCGACCGCTCCCTGACGGCGCGCGGGGAGATAATTAGCCCGGCATTTATCGACCCCACGAACGACGGCGAGATCGCCGGCATATTGCTTTAACGCTGGCCGAGGTCGATGGGCCGGCATGAGATGCATCGGCTTGGAATTTTCACTTCCAGCGCGCATCGAGAATGAATTCGGACTAGCTTCATGCTGCGTCCTGATTCTCCCGGTCTGATAACTCGCGCCCAGAATGGTGGCCACAGGTACGACATGAGACAGGCGATGCGTGGGGTCGCTCCTGTCGAACAGCCATGCTGACCTGCCGGCTTTCTTCGGACCATCCATTGCTAGAGAGAAGCCCCGTCGTTTGGGGCATACTGAACGGACCCGTTCCAGCTGATCACGTGGTAGCAAACGCCTGCTGCGCGCCTTTACCGATTCTCTACCGACAGCAATTCGGGCGACGACACGCAACTGATTCTAATACGGTTTCCGGCTTACCCTGAGATCATCAGTAAGGGTGCCGAGTCTGACCGCGGTTTTTACTATGGTTCTGACGGCCATTTCGTTGGAGATCGCTCGATGAATGCCAAGGTTTCAAACGCGAAATCTGAAGCGAACGTCAGCCCCTGCGCGATGCGAAATTCAGCGAGTCCTTCATTTAGGCCTGTCTCTAACCAAGCAAGATCATAATTCTTGTAGTAGGCAGCCGGTGCGAGAACTCTAAGATGGATTCGCTCGGCTTCGAGCAATTTTCTGTCTTTGAAAATCGATTGCTGAACTCGAGAGTCATGTCTGCAGAAAGCGTACACCACCGCATACTTTAGAATTTCCATGGCGGCGTAAAGAGGCGTGTCGCTTCGCACCTTCAGCTCAATTAACTCAAAGGTTTTTTCGTCCAGTTTGTGAACGAGGTCGATTTTACGACTACGGTCCGCAGTGGCGTGGACCAGGCCAGACGCGACCGGAACCTGATTGACCCAGCTCATGCTATTGGGCTCAAGCGCATTCATGGTTCTCACTATTGCGCGTTCAAGACAAACCTCCGGGCTGTCGTTCCCTTCTGCAAGCTCTGTTCTAGGATCGTCTAGACGCCAATTCTCATCCGAACCATTGTGATAGCTCGACGTATCCCAGTTGGTACCGATCTTGTCGTAGATAGCCGTTAGTAGCGCTATGGAATCAAACCCTTTGAGCGGTAGAGCCGAAAGCCGCTGGCAACTAGAGTCGTGCTCGTGGTGTGGTGGATTGCCGATAGCAGCCCTACCCAATGCCACGTCGCCCGTTAGCTGCAGTGCCGAATCGATCAAGTAATCTACGCCGCTAAAGATACTCGGCGACGATGAGCGAATCCGATCTGCTGCCATAGAATCATCTCCAATTCCCCAACTCTATAGTTTCATCTCCAGACCATCCTGGAGTCCTTTCGTCGTCAGCTCCCAAGTTCCTCGAGGAGATGACGGACTAATCAAACCACGCTCCTTCAGCGCATTCCGTCCCCAAGCGATGGTGTTCTCGGCCTTGGTTTCCCCTGTTTTCACTCGTTCAAGATCTGCCGGGCTCAACGGCTCTCGGGCCTGAAGCAACGCCAGAACTGCCTTTGTTACCTCATGCTTGTCGCCCTTCCCCTTGAAACGTGTTGCCAGCACATGAAGGAGGTATTTCTCGTATATGGCCTGCGGAGTAAGACCCGATCTGCGCGACTGCCGTGGTGTTCGCTCGTCGACAGTTGATTTCTTGGTTGTGGCACCAGGCGATTCCGAGACAGTCTTTGCTGACGGGAGCGTAGCTCGCTCCTCAAGCAACCGCCGTATAACGGAATTGGGTGTATCAGTGAAGGGCTCAGCTAAAGACTTGAGCCCATTGAATACGTCGTCGTCGAGTCGAATTGTGGGCATCACGAGAGCCTCCTCCATCGGATTGGTAGGACAAGCCCCGAGGGGCATGCCAGGACCACAAAGTGCTCCTAAGGAAGATTTTTATTCACTTGTTACTTTGTGTCAAGTGAACGTTTACCGCTGAGTTCGGTTTCCCTACATAAAGTCCCGGGGTGCGAGGGACGTCCACCGATTCTCTACTGGCCAGGGAGGGAATTGAACCCCCGACACGCGGATTTTCAGCCCGCTGCCGGTGTTCCAGGGGTTTATAAATCAACCACTTGCAGCGTCTTGCCGACCCCTTCCCAGGCTCACCAAGCCACAATCCTGGCACACTAAATCTGAGTTGGTCACAATCCTGACAGAGCCACGGCGTCGGTCCACGCCAGCAAAAAAGACTACTAACAGAATGGAAAATTGGCTACCAGCGCCCAATCGGGCGAATGCAGCCGCCCCTAGTTCCCTCAAAGTTCTGCTGAACGATCTGAGTCAGGTACTTCGGGTGGCCAAGAAGAAGAAACACCACAGCGTGAACCAGGGAGTTTCGCTTCAGACGAGAGACGGATGATTGGCTTTAATCCAAGCCTCCGCGTCAATGGCGAATTGCCGAGCTGCCTTCAGTAACTCTTCCGCTTCAGTCTCGGTAACGATGCCCGCATCAGTGTACTCAGAGAGATTGCGCTTGAACCGACAGCTATCAAAGTAGGCCGACAGCTTGGTGAAGGCCGGATCGGCGGCTTCGAGAGCTACGAAAGTGTTGTAGTGTCCTCCCACCGTGCGCGGACGGTAGCCGGCCGCGCGAACAATCATGGCAGACAGCGTGCGGACGGCATCGTACGACATGATGAACCTGGCGTCGGTTGATAATCCTTTTGCAGTTACGTCATTCAAGCTGCGCGTGACGATTCGGCGGAGGTTATCCATCTCCACCTTCGTAGGCGCCAGCTTCGTAACGACGTTACTTGCCAGTAGCTTTTGCCAGCTCATCTTCATTACCTAGCACATTGAGTTTGGGCTTGCCTAACACCTGCGCGAGAAAGTGATCTTTGACCGCCAATTTCTTGGCGAATTCGGCCGGCGCATAAACGGTTGGATTTATCTCGCGGCCAAGCAGCTCCCGAGCGCCGCGCAACGGCAACGGAAGATCGGCGGGCGATACCTTGCCGATGATCATCAAATCTATGTCGCTGTCGCTTTGCTCATGGCCGCTGGCAATCGAGCCGTAGACGAAAGCCCACGTGATCTTCGCCGCCGCGGGTTTAAGTGCGTCGGCCAGCACATCGACCAGTCCTGCGGTCTTTAGGAGCAGACCACGCAGGTCTTCGAATATCGGCGACTCCTGATTGGCCTGAAAATAGGTCATGTGGCCTTGGCGATGGCTTTTGAGGATGCCGGCCCTGGTCAAGTCGCGAAGTTCGCGCTGTAGGCTCGAAGGCGTTACACCCATGCGCCGCGCGAGTTCCGAGGCGTACCATGTCTTATCAGGACGCACGAGCACGGCCGCCAGAATTCCCTGACGTGTCTTGGGAAGTAGCGCATCGAGAGAATCCGGGTAACGCATATTGCGTAATTAATAACGCAA
>Ga0302316_10001484_pt1 | contig 18245 bp, 9 predicted proteins | sample III_Palsa_N3_2_FD_200456 | JGI IMG/M metagenome (GOLD analysis project Ga0302316, IMG submission 200456) | Peat permafrost microbial communities from Stordalen Mire near Abisko, Sweden - III_Palsa_N3_2 | ecosystem: Environmental > Terrestrial > Soil > Palsa > Peat permafrost | place: Sweden...
ACGTCTGTATAACCCGGACCAAAGAGCATGTTTCGCGATGTATTTCCAAATGTTCCAGGGGCTGCTACCTGAAATGCGGCCTTGTTGACGAACACCAGGTGCCCTGAACCAGGAGGAGGAGCAGTGCTCACTCCCGGAACACGATCGGCATAATCATTTCCAATGCCTGAAAGTGACACATCTGAACCACTGGTAAACGTAATCGGAAGACCCGTTTGCCAGTTGATGATCGTATTCGCCTGCCAACCATTCACAAACGCACCCGCAAAATGGTTCACATTGAAGCGCGGAAGAAGATAGTTGACCGAGGCATTGAACCGTAACTTCTGATCGAAGTCCGCCGGGCCATAGCCACTAGCGAGGTTAAAGGGATTGTGTGGACCGGCGTTTCCTTCCGCAGCACTGGAGTTGTTGTCCATAGCTTTGGAATAGACGAAGTTGGCCAAAACAGTAAGGTTTTTGGATACACGCCGATTTGCATCGATTTGCAACGAATTGAAGTTGGCATACTCGTACGATTGTGCCAGTTCAACAGCGCCTAACCCTGGGTATAGGCGGCGTGCGTTTTCGTTGCCAAGCGAATCGCCCGCGCCAGCGGTGTATATTGCCGGATTGAACTGACGCGATCCCATGATGTGAACAGCGTGGTTGCCAACATATCCGATGGACAGAGCAATCTGGCCGGGCAACTGGCGTTCGATCGTGAAATTGTAGGTTTCGGTATATTCCACCTTTGAAGCGGGGTCGAGAAGACCGCCCGACACTGGCAGGATGAAGTTATAGGTGGAGAACTGGGAGGGATTGATCTGGCCGCGCGGGAAGGGATCGCCACCAGCGAAACCGGCGTAGATATTATCCCATTGCGGAGGACCGGGAATGTTGAGGTAGAGGTCAACAGGCTGTGCCGCATCTGTGCGCTGGTAGAGCAGGCCTTCTGGAAATCCATAGAAGAGTCCAAATGCTCCACGAACGACAGTTTTACCTGCACCGCCAACGTTATAAGCAAAACCGACACGGGGAGCAAAGTCTTTGAAATTGTTGTGGAAGACGGCCGGGACAGCGCCCGCATCGCCGTTGAACTGCATGCCAACCGGCGCTCCGGGGGCGACTGTCGACTTAAAGCCGGGGACAAAGCCCACCAGTGTATTGTTCTTGTCGATTGGCGGCAGCCAAGGGTCCCAACGCAGTCCGAAGTTTAGCGTGAGAGCGGGCGTTGCCTTCCAATCGTCCTGTACGAATAGCGATGGACGCCATTCGCGCAGATAAAACTTGCGTCCATTGTCCTGAAAGAACGAAGACTCATAACCCGTATAAAAATCGGCAAATGCATTGCCGGCTGTCTTGACCGTACTCGGGATGCCTACGGGCAAGGCATAACCAGCGGGAGCCGAGGTGCGCCCACCATCAAAGGTGTTGTCTCCCGGAACATAGGAGAAGTCCACAGCGTCAATACGGGTGCGTTCGAGGTTGCCGCCCATCGTCAGCGTGTGGCCGCCAATCAGCTTTACGACCTCCCCTTTGTATTCGAACTCTGTAGAGTCCTGTTTAAGGGCACCGCCGGAAAATATATCGACGTATCCGCTGATGTTGTCACGCACACCCGGGAAGATGGAGATCAGAGTAGTTCCTAGTGGAACATTCTGCCCGAGGCTCTGCAGCGACTTCAACCCAGGAGCTTCTGGAATCTGCGTTCGCGCGAAGCGATCTGCCGTCGCGTAGAAGGTTGCGGTAAGCGTTGGGCTGAAGATGTGGGTGTCGCTCAACGTCAAGGATTGATTGCGGAACAAGTTGGCAGCATAAAAGCCAAGTGGGGCTGTGAATGCGCGCTGGAAGTTATCTTCGTTGTAGAAGTAACGACCGCTGAGATGGTTCTTCGACGTAACGGCATGATCCATGCGAACGAGATACTGAGTGCTATCGACGTTCTGATTTGTCAAGCTAACAAACTGGTTCGTCTGATATGTACCGGTTGTTGCATTCAGCACTGGGGAACCTGGTGTCGCGGCCAAATATTGCTGGTATACGTTTTTAGAGAGCGCATCCATTGTGGAGGTGATTTGATTGTTAGGGATAAAGGCACGAGTCACCGGATCAAAGAGCTGCGTACCAGCCGTCGAGCAATAGCCGCCAACGAAACCACTCAAGCCGCCTTTGCAAAGGGAAGAAAAGTCTCCATTAAGGTTTGCTGGATTCGGCAGGGTGATGGTAGCAGGATTCGGGGAAGAGCGCTGCTGAAGATCTTCCGCGGAGAAAAAGAAGAACGTCTTATCGCGGCCATTATAGAGATGCGGGATCACGACCGGGCCCCCGACGGTTCCACCGAACTGGTTGAGCTTGTAGGGAGGGTTGATGATCGATTTCACGCCCGCGATTGTTTCCGTGGGTGGAAAATAGTTATAGGCATCAAGCACCGTATTGCGGAAGAACTCAAAGGCGGAGCCGTGGAGGTTGTTAGTGCCTGCACGCGCGGAAAGCTGCACCAGGGCACCAGCGCCTGCATAGGCTGCGCTGAAGTTTGTTGCCTGAATTGTGAACTCCTGCAGCGCATCCGGGCTGGGCAGGATCGGCGCCGAGTCGAAAAAGCGGTCCACGTAAAGAGCCCCGTCCAACTGATAGTTGTTTTCCGTTGTGCGAAGACCATTCACTGAGAGGCCGGTATTATCTTGCTGCCCGCTCTCTGTTCCAACGTTGGTCAGCTTTGCGCCGGGGGTAAGCGAAGTAAGTTGAAGCGGATTGCGGCCGTTGAGCGGAAGGTCCTGCATCTGCTCCTTGTTTACTGTGGTGGATACTTCAGAGGTGGTCGTCTGCACCTGCTGAGAATCCGTGCTGACTTCAACGGACTCAACGGTGGTACCAATAGTCAATTTGATGTCGAGCCCTACTGTCTGGCCGGTGAGCAACTGCGTAGCAGAGCGCTTCTGTGTCTCAAAACCCGGTTTCGTGATCTGCAGCGTATAGGCGCCGATAGGTAGATCCGGGAAGGCGAAGTTGCCGCTCGCGTTGGTCTGCACGACGCGGGTGAGCCCTGTATCAGGACTGGCGACGGTGACCGCTGCGTCTGGAATGGCTGCGCCGGTGGAGTCGCTCACTGTGCCGGTTATGTTTCCGGTTGATTGGGCGAAGAGTCCGGTCGTTACAAACATGGACAAGCTGAAGATGAAGATCAGTGAGAGGCGCTTCCTGAGAATTGTTAACATGTCATCCTTTCAAGGGGACAAGTTGAAGATTTATAAAATCGTTGCGTTCCGGGCCCGAGGAGTTGAAGTGCTTTGCGTCTAGGAAGCCAGATCGGCTTGCGTTATGGTTTTGCGATCCCAATACGAACGAAGCGCCATCTCGACAGGCATAGTGGCGTCTAGTCCGATCGCAAGGGGTGCGGGGGTTTTGGTTCCGAGAATAACGGCGTCGAGAAAGCTCTTGGCATGCGCCTGTTCGAGGCTCTGGTGAGCATCGAGAACAACCGGCTCGCCATCGTTAGGCGTCAGCGTATAACCGCCGCGCGTCAGGTTGAGCGTGCCCTTAGTGCCTTCAAAGTACACCGACGGCGTGGGGTCTTTGATGGAGAGCACAGAGGATTCGAAATTGAGATTCCACTTCTTGTACTGAATGATTGCGCTGACGGTGTCCGGGTTGTCGCGATCGTCGCGCAGGACATAGTCGCCGCCAAGAGCGGTGGCACGCACGGGGGCGTGGTCATCCATCATCCACTGCGCAACATCGGCCCAGTGCGTCAGGATGTCCGCGAGCAGGCCGTTCCCATAGGCGTGATACGAGCGCCAGGAGCTATACCGCGCAGTCTCATACGGCACCTTGGGCGCTGGCCCAAGAAACAGGTCCCAGCGTAGATCGGCAGGCTTGGGTTCGTTGGGAATATCGCGACGCTGCCACGGGAAGTTGTGCCAGACCGCGCGAACGAGAACGACGTCGCCAAGCTTGCCGGTGTCGAAGATCTCTTCCTTGGCTTTGAGGTAGTGCGCGCCGCTGCGCTGCTGCATGCCGCATTGCAGCACCTTCTTGCTGCGGGATGCGGCGGACTCCAATGCGGTACGCTCGTGCCAGCGATGCAGCGTCGGCTTTTCGAGATAAACATTCTTGTTGGCGTCGAGTGCAGCAGTGGCAACCTGCACATGCAAATGGTCGGGCGTAGCGATCAGCACGCTGTCGATGTCCTTGCGGGCAAAGAGCTGTTCGCACTCGACGAAAGTTGCGGCGTCCGCGATGTGGGACTTCAGACGACGCTCGTTCTTGAAGGTGTCGATCTGCTTGCCGTAGATGTCGCAGAGGGCGAGGACATTGACGCGAGAATCCTGCACAAAGCCGGCAGTGACTTCAGTGGCTCTGCGGCCTGTTCCGATGACGCCGAGATTGACGCGGTCATTCGCGCCTGCAATAGCGGCGTAAGACTTCGCTGTCATGCCCGCAGTCGCAGTAAGAGCTGCGCCCGAGATTAGAAATTCGCGACGATTCATGATCCGAACGCCTCCTTCATGGCCTTGTACGCGGGGGCGATGACAGTGAGGCCCGTGTGGGAGCGGTCTTCGCGCTCCTCTTCGTTCTCTACCCACCCGCGCCAGCCGATGTCCTTCAGCGTGTCGGCTACGGCTTGCAGTGGGAAGATGCCCTGGCCGAGCGAGATGAGGTGGCCGTCCTTGGTGTAGTCGCGAAGATGAAAGCCAACGATGCGCTTGGCATGCTCGCGGATGAACGACGGCACCTGGATGCCAACCCGGTAAGCATGTCCTGCGTCGAGCAAGAAGGAGACCAGCGCGGGGTCTGTGCGCTTGTAGAGGGCTTCGAGCTCGGCAGCGGCAGTGGGAGACTCGAACTCGTTGTGATACGCGAGGGTGAGGCCAACGCTGCGAGCGAAGCGACCGGCAGCGTTCAGGCCATCGATCTTCTGCTGCAGCTCTTTCTCGTTTGTGGGCTCGATAGCGCTGAGAATGAGGTGCTCGGCGCCGAGGGATTTGCCGCCGCGTGCGACAGGCTCATAGAGGCTTGCAGGCGCGATGAAGGTCTGGGGATCGTACTTTGGTGCGGGCAGGAAGATGTGGACACCGAAGAACGTCAACCCCGTCTGCTCAATCTTCTTGCGCGCTTCGTCCGGCGCCGCAAACTGCGGCATCACGTTGGCGAAGCCGCTCTCAAAGCCTTGGTAGCCAAGCTGCTTTACCTGCACAAGAGCCGCCGTAAAGGTGTCGAAGTTGTTGCGGTCTATCGGAAACGCGTTGAGCTGAACGCCGAACTTTATCTTCGGCTGCTTCGTGCCCTTCTCGGCAAGCGCCAAAGGCGATGTAAGGGACGAGAGGGCCGCAGCGCCGGCAGCGAATCCCAAGGTTCCTAGAACTTCTCGTCGAGAACGAATGTACATCCAGACTCCTTCTATTTCCTGCTGTTTTGCATGGCCGTATTTGCGGTGGCGCGAATTATAGGCATATGCGCGAATTACAGTCAATCAATTTCAATAGATTGGGTAATGTCTTTGGTTTTATGTGATTTTCTGTCTTTCGCAGACAGCAAAATGCCCACGAAGAAGCTTCGTGGGCACTCAGAGGAAGGTTAGCGCTTGTGCGTCAACAAGCAGCAGTCGCCAACACCTCGGTGCCGAGGCGGAGACAACAGGTAGCTGTGCGGACAAACATCATAGGACGAAGATATCGCAGACCGTTGTGAAACACAAGAGATCAATGTGATCTGCGTGCATTATGATTTGGGACGCCCAGAGATCGACGGTATTTGTTACGTCCTACGGCAACACCCGTAAGAGCAGAATCGTATAAAAGCTTGCAATCGGTTGCGGTCCCAGCATAAGAGTAGTTAGCGATGACGGAGGATGAAGGATGACGAAGTACCTTGGAGCCTTGGATCAGGGCACCACCAGCACTCGCTTCATGGTGTTCGATCGTTCCGGCAACGTCGTTGCTTCGGCACAAAAAGAGCATGAGCAGATCTATCCGAAGCCGGGTTGGGTAGAGCACAAACCTCTGGAGATCTGGCACCGTACGCTAGAGGTGATCGACGAAGCTTGCGAGTCGCAGAGTCTTACCGCCGCGGATATTGCATGTATCGGCATCACCAATCAGCGCGAGACCACGGTCGTTTGGAACAGGAAGACAGGCGAGGCCGTCTACAACGCAATCGTCTGGCAGGACACGCGCGTAGGTGACTATGTTGCCCGCTTCGCAACCGATGGCGGCCAGGATCGATTTCGTGAGAAGACGGGATTGCCGCTGGCCACATACTTCAGCGGGCTGAAGATTCGCTGGATCCTCGACAACGTAGAAGGCGCGCGAGCGAGCGCCGAGCGCGGCGATCTGATCTTTGGCAACATCGATTCCTTTCTGCTCTGGAACCTAACGGGCGGCGTCAATGGCGGTGTCCACCTCACAGACGTCACCAACGCAAGCCGCACGCAACTCATGAATCTCGACACACTGGATTGGGATCCTGAGCTGCTCAAGATCTTCGATGTTCCCCGCTCGATGCTGCCGGAGATACGTTCGAGCAGCGAGAGCTATGGCGAGATGACCAAGACCAGGCTGCGCGGTGTCCCTATCGCCGGCATGCTCGGCGACCAACACGCTGCGCTAGTCGGCCAGACCTGTTTCAAACCCGGGCAGCTAAAGAACACCTACGGCACAGGCTGTTTCCTCGTCATGAACACCGGCAGCAAACGCGTTGTCTCGAAGAACGGCCTGCTCACTACGGTCGCGTATCGCTTCGGCAAAGAGCCCGTGCAGTATGCGTTGGAAGGCAGCATAGCGGTAACCGGCTCGCTGGTGCAGTGGGTGCGAGACAACCTCGGCATGATCAGCAACAGCGGCGAGATTGAAGCACTGGCTCGCACCGTAGAGGACAACGGCGGCGTCTACTTCGTGCCGGCCTTCTCCGGGCTTTACGCGCCTTACTGGAAGGACACAGCGCGCGGTGTGATCGTTGGCCTTACGCGCTACGTGAACAAGGGCCACATCGCACGCGCCGTGCTGGAGGCTACCGCCTTCCAGACAAAAGAGGTTGTCGAAGCGATGGAAGCAGACTCCGGCATCGTCCTCGATCAACTCCGCACCGACGGCGGCATGGTGACCAACGATCTGCTGATGCAGTTCCAGTCCGACCTCTTGGACCGCGACGTATTGCGCCCGAAGATGCGCGAGACCACCGCACTTGGCGCTGCGTATGCCGCGGGCCTGGCATGCGGATACTACAAGGACACCAGCGACCTGATCTCAAACTGGCACGTAGACGCCACCTGGAAACCGAAGCTGCCGGAGGCCGAACGAGCGCGCCTCTATAAGCAGTGGAAGAAGGCCGTCACACGCTCCTTCGATTGGATTGACGAGTAACGTCTCGCACCGCAACTATCACGCTTCGCACCAGCAACGGAGATCGATCAACATGAAGAAAGCTTTTCTTGGAGAACTGATAGCAGAGGCTGTCGCGGTATTTATCATCATCGCGATCGGCGACTCTGTTGCGGCGATGTACAGCCTCTACACCCCCAGCCCATATCAAACAGCATACTGGGGCGTCTGCATCGTGTGGGGCCTTGCCGTCACCATCGCGATCTACACCACGGCGTCCGTCAGTGGATGCCACGCAAACCCCGCCGTCACGCTAGCTCTTGCAATCTTCCGCAACTTCTCATGGCGCAAGGTAGTTCCCTACTGCATCGCCCAGGTCATCGGCGGCTTTGCAGGCGCGGCGATCGTATACGCGCTGTTTGTGCCGGTCATCAACCTGTTCAACACAACCCACAATCTCACACGCACTGCGGGCGGCTCAGCCGGAGTCTTCTTCACTCATCCCGGACTCGCGATTACACCAACGCACGCCTTCTCCGACCAGGTCATCCTCACCGCTATCCTGGTCTTCGGCATCTTCGCCATCACGGAGCAGTACAACGAGCAGGCTCCCGGCGCAAACACCGGCGCGCTCATGATCGGCTTTCTGGTCGCCATCATCGGCGGCTCAATGGGCTACCTCGAAGCATGGGCCATCAACCCTGCCCGCGACTTCGGCCCGCGGCTCTTCTGCTTCTTCGCCGGTTGGGGACCCGCAGCGTTTCCCTCACCCGATAACTATTGGTGGATCCCCGTCGTGGCTCCGCTCATCGGCGGTGTCATAGGTGCGGGAGCCTATCAAGTGCTCATTCATCAGTTCCTGCCTGCTCGGAATCGAGTAAGCAATAACCCACTGACCTAATCGACAGGTACGAATCAACAGCAGGCCGCTTATGCTTCTCTCAAGTCGATAAGGAGCTCATGACTCGCGAAGATACATTCCTCGCACTACAGGATAGCTTCGATGTCCTGGTTATCGGTGGTGGCGCAACCGGGCTCGGCGTCGCTGTCGACGCGGTGACGCGCGGCTTTCGCACGGCGCTCGTGGAAGCGAACGACTTCGCCCAGGCGACATCGAGCCGTGCCACGAAGCTGGTGCATGGCGGCGTTCGTTATCTCGCCAGCGGCCAGTTGCCACTTGTCTACGAAGCGCTGCATGAGCGTGCAGTGATGCTGCGCAATGCGCCACACCTTGTACACGCGCAACCATTCGTAATGCCGACATACACGTGGCACGAGCTTCCCTACTATGGCGCCGGCCTTATGCTCTATAACCTGATGTCGGGCAGCGCCTCGCTGGGACCAACACGAATCCTGGGTGCAAAAGCGACGGCAGAACGTATTCCAAATATCGCGACCGCCGGACTGACAGGCAGCGTAGTCTTCCACGACGGCCAGTTCAATGACGCACGGCTGGCGCTGGCATTAGCCCGCACCGCAGCCGATCACGGAGCAGTAATACAGAACTACGCACGCTGCGTAAGGTTTATCCGCGACAACGACCGCCTCACCGGCGCAATCATCGCCGATAGTGAAACCGGCACAGAGTACACCGTTCAGGCGAAGACGATCATCAACGCAACCGGCATCTTCGTCGATGAAGTTCGCTCACTCGATGACCCGAAGACGCCGGGACTTCTCACAGTGAGCCGTGGCACACACATCGTTGTTGGCCCTCAGTTCCTCGGCAGCAACTCCGCGATCATGGTTCCAAAGACCAAGGATGGCCGCGTAATCTTCGCGATTCCATGGCAGGGCAAAGTAGTAATCGGCACCACGGATCTTCCCGCACCAAGGTCCGTGCTCGAACCAGGACACACCCCCGACGAGATCGACTTCCTACTCGAAACGATCGCACCCTACATGGCAAAGCAGGTGCAGCACAGCGACGTTCTCTCTGTCTTCTCGGGTCTTCGCCCGCTGGTAACGGGCAAGGCCGCGAGCACGGCAAAAATCTCTCGCGAACATCAAATCGACGCTTCGCCACACGGCCTGATCACCATCGCCGGCGGCAAGTGGACGACCTATCGCCGCATGGCCGAGGACACGCTCGACTTCGCCGGCCGCGAAGGAATGTTGGAGCAACGGGCCTGCGTAAGCAAAAAAGTGAAGCTGCGTGGAGCAACAGAAGACGTCGCAACCGACGATGCTTTCCTGCGCGAGTACGGATCAGACGCCGCGGCCATCAAAAACCTAATCGCACAGACGCCAGCGCTAGCCGCTCCCATCGACACTGCTCTGCCCTACACCTTCGCGCAAGTCGTATATGCCGTACGGGCCGAAATGGCCCGCACACTCGGCGATGTTCTTTCGCGAAGGACCCGCTCCCTGCTCCTGGACTCCCGTGCCGCCCTGCGGGCCGCCCCAGCGGTCGCGACAACGATAGCGCACGAGCTAGGCCGCAACCAGGCCTGGGCCGACGATCAAGTCAATCGATTTGCCGCGTTGGTCCGCGACGACTACAGCATCTGAGCGCTCGTCCTACGAACTGAGTTCAAGATGGTCAAACCGCCGCCACTTATAAACCGCCAGCGAAACAATCCAGCTCAGCACAAACAACCCGATAATCGCGTAGCCAAGCAACCCAAAGTTGTTGTTGAGCCTGTTCACCAATCCCCACGGCATTCCTTCCAGATGGAAATGCCCGGCCAGCAGCCCAAGCGCCTCAATGCCACCCACCGCAAAGGCCACAACCACCGAGACCGCGGTGATCGTAATGTTGTAGTAGAGCTTCCGTATAGGCTTCACAAACGCCCACCCATAAGCCTGCAGCATCAGGATATTGTCGGTCGTATCAACCAGCGACATCCCCGCAGCAAACAGCGCCGGAAAGACCAGGATCGCGCTTAGCGACAGGCCCTTGGACGCCTCAGTGGCCGAGATCCCGAGCAAACCGATCTCTGTCGCCGTATCGAAGCCAAGCCCGAACAACACACCCAGCGGATACATGTGCCAGCTACTCCGAATCATGCCAAAGACCGGCCGAAAGATGCGCGCCAAAAACCCGCGGCTGCCCAGCAGCATATCGAAGTCTTCCTCAACATAAGGCTCACCCTGCCGCACGCGAACAAAAGCATGATAGATGGAGCGCAGCACAACTAGATTGACGATCGCAATACCAAACAGAAACAGCGTCGACACCAACGTGCCGATCACCCCACCAATCTCACGCGCTGCATCGAGCCGATGGTGCAAAGCAAACGCCGTACCCGCGATAGCAATAGACCCGACCACCACGATAGTAGAGTGCCCAAGCGAAAACATCAGCCCCACCGCAACAGGCCGCTTACCCTCCTGCATCAGCTTGCGCGTTACATTGTCGATCGCCGCGATATGGTCCGCATCAACCGCATGCCGAAGGCCGAAGCTATAAGCCAGAAAAGCCGTCCCCAGCAACACAGGATAGTGATGAAACGCGACAAGCGCCCATCCCCAGGCGCCGAGGTTAAACGCCAGCAGGAAGCCATAAATAGCGATCACTTTGCCGCGCGTATTGCCGGATTCATCGTTGAGCAGTGTTCTTAAGAGCAATGTCCTTCACTTTCTTCGTGGCTGTCTGCTCTCGCATAAATCAAGAACAGACAGCCACGAAGTTAAGTGAAACACACGAACCACCGAGCGGCCTATCTACTACGAGCCTCCGGCACCGGCGCCACCGCCGGACTGCAGTACCCCGCAGCATTGCAAGCCCGTACACCAAAGAAAACATTGTCCTTTGACACAGGCAGCGTCGCCGCATTAGTCGTAGCAGTAGCTCCATACTTCGCCGCATCCGCTGCAAACTGCCAATCGTTAGCCGCAGTCTCACGCCAAACAATCCGATACGTCACCGCACCCGCCGCCGCAGTTGGAGCCTCCCACTTCAGTGTCGTGTTGTCATCCAGATTCGTAGTCACAACGCGCACATTCTGCGGCAGCCCAGGCGAAGAAGCCAGCGTGGCCAACGTAGCCATATTCAACCGCGCAACCTGCGCCATGTATTGGAAGTCGTCGAACTTGATCAGATCACCGTATTCAATGCCGTTCTCCACACGCACATGCTGATGCTGATGATTAAAATTCTCCCGCCACTCCGTAAAGCGCACCGCCGGAAAGTCCTCATTGCTAAACGAGCTATGATCGCCCCCGCGCAAAAAGCGGTCCAGCCGCAACTCCATCTCAGCCTCAAACGGCTTCAACTGCCCCGGCTGCGCGCTCACAGCATGCAGCGGAGGAAAGTACGTGCGGTTGACCTCCAGCACCTCGCGCGCCAGTTGCCGCGACGGCGTATCGCTATCCATTCCCAACGCCAGCATCTGCTGAATCTTTTCCAGCGGCCACGTCGGCAGAATACCCTGCGAAAACACGCGCACCAGCGACTTGTTCTGCAACGTCTCACCCGGCGTCGTATCACCGCCAACGATGTCGTTGTTCAGCACGCCTTCCAACTGCCAGCCCTCAGACTTCGCGAGCTTCGCCAGATGCCGGCTGCCGTTCAAACCCTGCTCTTCGCCGGCAACGCACACAAACACAATCGTCGCCGGAAACTTATGCTGGCTCAGTACACGCGCAGACTCCAGGCTCACCGCGGTACCACTGGCGTCGTCATTCGCTCCCGGCGCCGGATCGTGCGTGTCCATCACATCCGTTTCACGCGAATCATAGTGGCCCGTAACAAGATAAATCCGCTTTGCCGCCGTCGGGTCGCTGCCCCGCAGGATCGCATACACATTACGAATAGGCGTCGGCTTAACAATGCGCGCTCTATAGGCTGGCAGGCCTTGCGCCGGCTCCTCAACAAAAGCATCCACCTTCACCTCAAGACACCCACCACACGCCTTGCTATAGCTCTCAAACTGCGCCTTGATCCAGTCTGACGCCGCCAGCACCCCGGTCCCGGCAGGCAGGTCGGTCTCAATGCTCGAAACCGTGCTGCGGTTCTTGAAGGTCACCAGCGTCTCGATGTTGGCCTTGATCTTGTCCGCCGAAACTTGGCGCAGCGCCGCCGCAATATCTTTATTCACCGGAGCCTTCGGAAGAGGCTTCCCTGCAACCAGGTAGTCCCGCGTCTCAGTGTGCGGTTTGGGCTGTTGCGCAACTGCGCCGAGCGTGGCTAAGCCACTCAAAAAAAACAAACTGAAGAAGAGCCACGCAATGCTGGACGCGTTTGTCGATGCAGAAGGACGAGTCATAAGTGTTTGCCTTTAACCTTTAATCAGAACGGTGGAATGGGTTCCTGTTGAACATCATGGCAGCTAGCTGAAGCGGTATCGAGAAAATGCAAGAAAATGACAATCTGTTGAAGCTGATATCTGATATCTTATGTATGAATCCGTTTCCGACAACTTAATTTATTTTTCATGTCCCACTTCCTGGAGGTCACCGTGAAGTTAGCCAAGGTTCTATTCGTGTCCCTGTTAGGCGCTCTCTCTATGAGCGCATTCGGCCAGTCCACCGGCTCGCTGTCGGGTATTGTTACCGACCCCACCGGCGCTGTTGTGCCGGGAGCCCAGGTCAAGATTCATTCCCTTGCCACCGGCACGGATCGCAATCTTGTCACCGACTCGGCAGGCCTCTACGTCGCTCCCTCGCTCCAACCCGGCGACTATCAGGTGCAGGCCGTCGCCCCCGGCTTCAGCACGGACACGGTCCAGAAAGTGACCCTCGAAGTCGACCAGCAGGAGTCCGTCAACCTGAAGCTCGCGATCGCCTCCGCCGGCGACACCATCCAGGTCGAAACCACCGGCGCGCAGATTGAATCCGTAACCATGACGGTCGGCCAGGTCATCGACCGCGCCACCGTACAGGAGTTGCCGCTCAATGGCCGCCACTTCCTCGATCTCACCGTCCTCACCCCCGGCGGCATCGTAGCCAACAGCTCCGGCAGCCTCACGGCAACCAGCCGCGGCCTCGGTGCGAACTCCTTCGATAGCGGCGGCAACCGCGAAGACTCCATCAACTTCCAGATCAACGGCGTCAACCTCAACGACATGAGCCAGAACCAGATCACGTTCCAGCCCTCAATCAGCACCACCTCCGAGTTCAAGATCGATAACTCCACCTTCAGTGCAGAGTACGGACGCAGCTCCGGTTCCATCGTCAACGTCGCCACCCGCTCGGGCACCGACAAGTTCCACGGCGAGGCATTCGACTACTTCCGCAACGAAGCGCTCGATGCGCGTAACTACTTCAACCGGTCGTTCAACACGGCTACCGGCCTTCCCTTGGCGGGCAGTACGGGCGATAAGGCTCCTCTCAAGCGCAATAACTTTGGCGGAACGTTCGGCGGCCCCATCTGGAAGGGCCGCACATTCTTCCTCGCCAGCTATGAAGGTCTTCGTCAGCACCAGGGCATCCTGCAGAACAGCACTGTACTCAGCACGGCACAGCGCGCCGCCGTCGTCACCGCTGGCAAGCCCGCAGCCAACGCATTGCTGGCGATCATTCCGCTGCCGAATAGCTTAAACAACTATGTTTCTTTTACCCCTGGCCCTGTGAGCATCGACCAATACACGATCGATGCGCTGCAGCTGATCGGCGGCAAGGACCAGCTTCATGCCTTCTATGCGTTCCAATCGGATGCCCGCACCGAGCCGGCGCTACAGGGCGATACGGTCCCGGGCTTCGGCGACCATCGTGACGCACATCGCCAGATCCTTACCCTGAACGAAATTCACAACTTCAGCAACAACTTCACCAACGAAGCTCGTCTTGGCTTCAACCGCATCGCCATTGCCTTCAACCCTAACTTCACAACTCCTCCGGGAACCTTCTTCATCGGCGACGGACAGCAAGCCAATGCCGGCATCCCACAGACCACCCTCTCGGATATCGGCCTTGTGATCGGCGGACCCTCTGGCTTCCCGCAGGGACGCAACGATACCCTGGGCGTCTTCTCCGACACCGCGACTTGGCTCAAGGGCAAACACACCGTCAAGTACGGCGGTGAGGTTCGCCGCTTCCTCGAAGCAAGCTTCGCCGGAGATACCGGGACCCTCACCTATGCCAGCACTGCGGCGAACTTCACGACCGACACAGCTACCGGCTTCAGCATCACCCCGAACGTAATCGTTAGCCGCGTTTACATCACTGCGGCCGGCGGATTCATCCAGGACAACTTCAAGATAGTGCCGAACCTCACACTGGAGGCCGGACTTCGCTTCGAGTGGAACGGAACCCCAACAGAAGCCGAAGATCGCTTCATCATCTTCAATCCGACTTCGGTAACGCTCCAGCAGATCGGCGCAAACTTCACTGGCTCTGTTTACAAGCAGAACTATAACTTCGAGCCGCGTCTTGGCTTTGCCTATGATGTCTTCAGCACCGGCAAGACAGTGGTTCGTGGTGGTTATGCGCTGATGGCAGATCAGCCAGTTGAAACCGCTGTCGGTGGTCTTACCTCGAACCCCCCGCTCAGCAAAAAAGTGTCGTTTACTGCTTCAGCCGCTACACCCTTTATCAACGTGGCTACTCTTTACACTCAATCGCTCGCAGCAGGACTTTCGGTCGCCAACATCAATCCGAACTTCAGAAACGCCTACATGGAGACCTACAACCTCAACGTGCAGCAAGCCATTCCCGGCGGTCTCGTCGGTTCGTTGGGATACTATGGCTCGGTCGGTCGTCATCTGCGTATTGCAACCAATGAGAATCAGCCACTCGGTGCTGGTGCGACACAAGTTCGTCCGTACTTGAATCTCGCCGCAAACAGCCCCATCGATCCGGGTGCATCGATCAACTCCAACATCTCGGAAGCCAACAGCATCAGCAGCTCGAACTACAACGCGATGTGGGCAACGCTGGCTAAGAACACCAGCCACGGTATCTCCTTCAACATGAACTACGAGTGGACCAAGTCGATGGATGAAAACTCCCTCGGCGGCCAGGGCGGACTGAACCTGCAGGACAGCCTCAACCCGGCGGGCAACTACGGCCTTTCGGACTTCGATGTGCGCCAGCACTTCGCTGGAACTGCAATCTACAACTTGCCCTTCCACTCCAACATCTTCACCTCCGGCTACCGCCTGACGACAATCGTTCAGTATCAGACAGGCAGCCCGGTAAACATCCTGGCCAGCAGCGATACCTATAACGGCGTTGCCGGCACGGTTCGCCCAAACCTCATCGGTAAGATTGCCATCCACAAGGTACAGACGGTCGGCTCGGCGAACGTTACCTTCATTCAGAGCCCAGGCGCCACCGCCTTCGGTGGGACGGTCTGCAACGAAACGAACACGACCACCGCTTGCACCTATCAGATTCAGGCGACACAGACCGGTCCCAACGCGGCCACATCAGCTACCGGCGCCCCCGGCCTGACTGTTGCTTATGCGGGCGTCGGTAACATCCAGCGCAACGCCGGCATCGGCCCTGGCTTCGCGGACGTCGATCTCTCCGGCGAGAAAGAGACCACCCTCTTCAAGGGCGTCAAATTCACGCTGCGGGCTGACGCCTTCGACATCCTCAACCACCCCAACTTCAGCCAGCCTTCGGGCAACGTGCAGGCCACAACCTTCGGTCAGATCACCGCGACCCGCTTCGCCACCAGCGACGGCGGTTCTTCACGGCAACTCCAACTGAGCGGCAAGTTCACGTTCTAAGATTGCAAACCTTATAGCGTGCGCTTTACCTCGCGGGAAAGCGCACGTTCTTTTTTGTCTCCATCGCCTTCATTCCATCGACTGCGATGCCCTACCGGCCGCCTGTTCCGGCCCGAAACCGTCGTGTAGAATGCCGCATGTGCCCGACTTCCTCATTAAACTTCCGAAGGTCCCAAATCTAACGGAACTAGCCTATTTAAGCCTCAAGCAGCACATGCTCGACGGTTCTCTCGTCGAAGGCTCCCGCCTCACCGAAGAAACCCTCGCACGTCAGCTCGGCATCAGCAAATCGCCCGTTCGCGAAGCCCTGAACCGCCTTGAAGCTGAAGGCCTTATCACCATCGAAGCACGCCGCGGAGCCTTCGTCCGCAAATTCACCCTGAATGAAACCCGCGACCTCTTCGACCTCCGCATCCTCCTCGAGGTCTACGCCGTAGAGAGAGCGCAAATCACACCCGAATTGCTCACCGCCCTCGCCGACAGCATCGAGCGCACCAAAGAGCACCTTCGCAACGGCGACAAGCTCGCCCACTCCGAAGAAGACCTCCGCTTCCACACCATGATCGCCGCCAGCACCGGCAACGGCGAATTCCTCACCGCCTTCGATAGCGTGCAGCACAAAAGCATCCTCTCGCGCTCCAAGACCTACCATCTCTCGCCAACCAGCGCTCCCGTCAATCATCAGAAGATCTACGAGGCTCTGAAAAAAGGCGATCGCGAAGAAGCCAAACGAGCCATGCGCGATCACATCCAGTTTCTCGGCGATTCGCTCCTCGATTTCATCCGCGCTCACGGCGAAGGCACCATGCCTAAGGACGAAGAAATAGCCTTGGCATCAGCGGACCAAACAGCCTGACGCAGCTTTCCTGCGCCGGCTTTTATCTTCCATAGAAAGAGAGTCAGCCCATGCGCTCTGCTTCCCTGCTCCTACCGGCACTGCTCGCCGCGTCCCTCACCACCCACGCGCAGACAACCGACTCCCTCCGCGACAACCTGAAGCAGCTCACCAACACCATCGGCGTCAGTGGCTACGAGACCGCCGTGACCGCGCAGATCAAGCACGACCTCGCCGGCCTCCATCCGCAGCAGGACGCCATGGGCAACATCACCGTCACCTTCGGCACCGGCGCGCCTCACCGCCTCATCGCCGCGCCCGTCGATGAACCCGGCTACATCGTCAGCAGGATCGACCCCGACGGCTACCTCCGCGTCCAGCGCCTGCCGCAATCCGGCCTGCCGCCGCACTACAACGAGCTCCAGAACGCGCAGCCCATGGTCATCGAAACCCGCGACGGCCACCTGCTTCCCGCCGTCTCCGCCGGTCTCTCCATCCACCTCGAACCCGGCCGCTCCAATGTCCCCGATCCCGACGACCTCGACAACTTCTACATCGACGTAGGCGCGCAATCCGCTGCCGAAGTCCGCGCCTCCGGCATGGACATCCTCAGCCCCATCGCCGCCCAGCGCCAGCTCTACCCCGTCGGCCAGACCGCCTGGTCCGGCACCGCAGTAGGCGACCGCTACGGTGCCGCCGTGCTCCTCCAACTCGCCAAAGCCCTGCAATCCGCGCCAATCCATGGCACCGTGACCCTCGCCTTCGTAGTCCAGCAATGGGCCGGCTCCCGCGGCCTCACCCGCATCCTCGACCAACTCCACCCCGACGAGCTAATCTACATCGGCCGCTCCCGCCCAGTAATACGCCCCTCAACTACCACCGCCCCAACACCGACAACAGAACCCACCCTCGGCTCCGGCGTACAGATCTACGACTCCCCCAACACCACCCCAGACCCCACCTTCGAAGCCGCACTCCAGTCCGCAGAGCTCCACCACACCCCCGCAGCCTCCGCCATCATCCGCGGCTACGGCACCCCCATCACTCCACCCGCGCACGTCCTCCATCTAGGCATCCCGCTAGCCTTTCCCCTCACCGCCGGAGAAACCTTGGACGAGCGCGACCTCGCCCAGCTAACCCGCATCCTCGCCACCTACACCGGCACAGCAGTCCCCGCAGAAACCCCACGCAACACCGCAGCAATGCCCTACACCCCACTCCCGCCGCGCCCCACCACCATCCCGGCCACCGAGCCCCTGCTCAAAACCCTCAGCGAAGCCTACGGCGTCAGCGAGCAGGAAGCCATGTCCCGCCACGCCGTCGAGCAGATGCTCCCCGCCTGGGCGCATCCCACCACAGACACCGGCGGCAACCTAGTCCTGCATCTCGGCTCACCCACCGCCACGCCCGCCATAGTCTTCATGGCCCACACCGACGAACTCGGCTTCCGCATCCGCGCCATCCTTCCCGACGGCTCTCTCGATCTCGAAAACA
>Ga0302316_10001489_pt1 | contig 18211 bp, 14 predicted proteins | sample III_Palsa_N3_2_FD_200456 | JGI IMG/M metagenome (GOLD analysis project Ga0302316, IMG submission 200456) | Peat permafrost microbial communities from Stordalen Mire near Abisko, Sweden - III_Palsa_N3_2 | ecosystem: Environmental > Terrestrial > Soil > Palsa > Peat permafrost | place: Sweden...
GAGCTCTGCAGCCGCCGCTATGATCTCTGGGCGCCCCGCGCTATCTGTCAGCTCTGTAACCCACACAATCAGCCCACGCCGCCGCTGTAGCGTCTTCAGCCTCGCCATCGCGGTCAGGTGGTCGCCTTCCGACCGCTCACTCCGCGTCCGGCTCAACTGGTCAATCAGCATCCGCAGATGCGTTGGACCCGCGCCAGGCGGCAGCAACTGTTGAATCTGGCGTCCATAGGCCATCATGGCAAACTTATCGCCCGATCCCTGGATCACTTGCGCCAGCATCGCTGCTGCCTGGGTCGCCTGGTCGAGTTGTGTCACCGACAGCAGATGCGCCGCGGTCCGCTCAGCCTCGGTCTCGCTAAAGCTCGCCACGTCGCCGCGCTTCAGCTCAAACGCTGTCCGCGAAAGCCTCCCGGCGTCCAGCACGATCCAGACCTGTTGCGACCGCTCCACCGTGTACTGCCGGCTTACCAACTTATTCCGCCGCGCCGTCGCCGTCCACGAAACATTCCGCAGTTCATCGCCCTGCTGATAGTCCCTCAGGCTCTCAAAGTCTCGCCCCACACCGCGCATTCGCAGCCGACGCTTTTGCATCTCGATCTGCCGCGCCCGCAGCAGATAGAAATTCGTATTCTCGCGGCTCTCCTCCAGCGCCGGGAATACCCTCACCCGTTGCGCCTCACCGTTCGCCTCCACAGGCTCCGCTGCAGCCCATCGCTCCACCAGCCTCATCACCCCGCGATACCGCAGATATACCCGACGCATCGCAAAGTCCCCACGCTCTCGCGGATAAATCGTCGTCACACTCACCGCCGGATCCCTCGGATAAACCTGTACCCGCTGCGTCCCCGGAGAAGCCACCAATGCTGTATGCAGATCATCCGTCAACCGCAGATCGATCAGCGAATCCGCCTGCATCACCACGCTTAACTCCACCCGTGAGGCTTGCCCCAACTGCGGCGAATCCAGAAAACTTCGTGTCACAAAAAACGCAGCAGGGCGGGGAAGCAGCGCCGCATCCAGCAACGCCAACAACAGCACCAAACCATCCCATGCAAACATCCCCCAGATCCATCGAGGATGCCAGAACGCCGGCGCCGCCAGCGCAAACCCGCCAGCGATCAGCAGCATCGCCAACGGCGTAAGCCCAAAGCCAAGCAGCCGACCGGTACGGCCAATCGACTGCGCTCTCGCGCTTGCGGGTTGTGGAATCAGTGTCTGCATCTTCAGGGGACAGCGTTCAGGGCTCAGAGCCCAGCGTACCTTCGTTCTACCGAAATTTGTTTCTGGGCCCTAAACCCTGGGCCCTGTCACTTCGGTACCTGCACCGCCGCAAGCACATCCTGCACCACGCGGTCAGTATCGAAGCCTTCCAACTCCGCCTCCGGCCGCAGCGTCAGCCGATGCCGCAAAGCCGGCACCGCCGCTTCCTTCACATCATCGGGAATCACAAAATCTCGTCCCTCGCGCGCCGCATAGGCCTTAGCAACAAGCAGCAGACTAGCCGCCGCTCTCGGGCTTGCCCCCAGCGAAATCGAAGGCCACTCACGCGTTCGCCGCACAATCGCAAGCAGGTAATCGAAGATCGCCGGCTCAACCCGCACCGAGCGAATCTCCCGCCGAGCCTCCGAGAGCACCTCAAACGGCACCGGCTCAATCGGCGTGTCGGCAAGGCCGGTCGCGCTATGCGAAGCATGGTGCCGCTCCAGCACGATGCGTTCGTCCGCCGCATCGGGATATCCCACCTTGATTTTCAGAAGGAAGCGGTCAAGCTGCGCCTCTGGCAGCGGATAGGTGCCTTCAAACTCCACCGGATTCTGCGTCGCAAACACGGTGAAGTACTCATCCAGCAGCATGCGCTCGCCGTCGGCTGTAACCTGCCGCTCTTCCATGCTTTCGAGCAGCGCCGCCTGCGTCCTCGGAGGCATCCGGTTAATCTCATCGACCAACAGAAACTGTGTAAACACCGGCCCCTTATGAAACGAAAACTCGCCTGTCTTCTGCGAGAACACATTGGTCCCCAAAATGTCCGCAGGCATCATATCTGGCGTCGCCTGTACGCGCCGAAAGTCGAGCTGCAGGAACCGTGCCAGCGTCTTCACGGCCAGCGTCTTAGCCACGCCGGGCACGCCCTCAATCAGGGCATGTCCGCCGCACAGCATGGTCAGCAGCGCCTGTGCGACCGCCTCATCCTGCCCGGCGATCACGCGCCCAATCTGCTCCTGCCCTCGCGCAAACAACTCACTTGCCGCTCGTACACCCATCTCGTTCTCGCTCATCAGCTCTCCTCAAACCGAAACTCTCAACCTATTACAGGAACTACAATCACCCCACGCGGTCTCAACGCCGCGCGAATCTCTGCTTCATCTTCCGCCATCGCCTTCACGAGCGCCAGCGCGCTCCGCGGTGTAACTTCCGCGTCCGCCGCCTCATCTGCCCGGCGCAGATGCTCCGCCAGTCGCGACCAATCGCCTCCAAGCCTTCTATGCAGCGCTTCGCCCACCGCCTGCGGTCCCAGGTCGATAGTAGCCTTCGCCACACCCGCCTCGCGCTGCAGCACGCGCACCAACCGCCGTTGCGCCGCCGTCGTGGCTGCAGCGGTGGCGCCGGCCTTCGCATACAGATCGCCCATCGACTCCGCAAACTCCAGCGGAGAACTACGCGGTAGCACCACCGGCATACGCAGTGGACCCTTTCTACGGCTAAAGCTCAACACCAGTAGCACAAATAACACCGCTCCTTGAATCGTCAGCCAAAACAGCGGCAGCCCTTTAGTCGGGTCTGTCTGACCATGCAGCGTATGCAGATACTCATCGAACAACACCGTCCGCCCATCACCCACGCTCACCAGCAGCAGCTTCAGGTTCGCATCCTTCTTCAGCCCTGCGTTGGACAGCGGCATCGACGAGCTCCACCACAACGCATCGCCCTTGCCCACCGGATAGCTCACCACCACGGCATCTTTGCCGCACCGCTGGTCCACGCGAAACCGTGTCCCTGGCGAGGTCCATCGCTGCACTTCGTTCATCTCGACCGGCCCTACGCGAGCCAGCGCTCCCGGACCCTCCGGAGTCGTCTCGCACAGCCCTTTCTGAAACAGCGTCGGCGGTCCACTCTCACCCTCAGGCAACAGAGCGCCAGGGCCATCCGTCACCAGCACCCGCCCCCCGCGATTCATAAAGAGGTTCAACTCCCGCGCAACCTCTACCAACTGCGTCGCCGGCACCATCGGCTGCGCCAGCACCAGTGTTGTGTGCGTCGCATCCACGCTGTCCAGCTCGTTCATCGGCTTATCCCATCGCTGCACATCTCGGCCTAAAGCCTGCAGCATAAGAAACGCCGCCTTCGCGCCGCCCGCGTCCGTGTTGTAGGTTGTCGGCTGTGGGTTGTTCGCCGCCGAAGCCGGCGCAAACACGCACACCAGCACGATGACCAGCACCATCGCGGCACTCAGCCACAGCATCATCTTGCGATCGCTCTTGTTATCTCCCAGGCTCACGCGTTCCCCACCATTGCGGCCTGTTGTGTCTCGCTCAGCCCATCGAACAAACTGCGCGCCTGCTGATAGTCCTCATCGCTGGCCTCACGCAACCCATACCAGACGCGCTCCAGAATCTGCGTCAGGCTGCGTAGCGCACCCTGCTGCGGCGATCCCGGCTTCAGCAGCCTCACATACTCCCTCGGTGTCCGCGTAGGATTATGCCGCCACGCGCGCCTCGCCTCCAGTCGTACGATCGCCGCCCAGTAAAGGCAATGCACCGCCTCGCGCCACTGCTGCTGTGCCGCGCAACCATCGGCCAGCGCCGCCCAGTCGTCGGCCTCTTTATCCCACGCACCGGCCTTCGCCGCACCCGCACTCAGCGAGATCGCCAACCGCTGCCGCACAAAAGCTCGTCTCACAAAAAACAGGATGCCGACCGCTGCGCCCAGATAAAACAGCACCTCCAGCAATGTTCCCAGCCACGGAACGTAATCGCCCAGAGCGCCAATGCCGCCGAAGAGCACTCCAAGCACACTCCCCAGCCTTGCCATCTGCCGCTCCCACCAGGTCGGCCCTGTAGCTCTATCAAACTCTGCTCTAGCAAGTACTATCGAAGCCTGCTCTCGCGCCTTCGCAAATCCGTCGTCCCCCGCCGCATTCGCCGCGATCTCCGCCGCCAACTCCTCAAGATGCTGTTCCGCAAAGCCCATCGACTTCACGCGCTCGTCCGTCTTCGCCTTGACCGCATCGCTTAGCGCCGTTTGCAGCCACCCCCACCGCATCACAAAGGCTGGCGCATTACCCTCCGCCCTCACGCGTTCGTCCGTGCTAACGTCTTTCGCATCGCATCCATTGGCCGAGGCCTTGCAAGCCGCTACCGCTTGCTCCAGTCGCGCCACTTCGCCCTGAAACTGCGCCCGCGAGACCTCCCGCAAGTCCTCTGCCGCTGCGTGCCCGCAGGTCATCGCGGAGATCAACGCAGCCCCCAGCATCACTCGGCAGATTGTCTTAAAGCGCAATCTCATCGCCCGCCTGGCCCCCAATCGGCTCGCTCTCGGCCGGCGTCTGCTCCACGATTGGCTCGCCCGCAACCACGGCCTGCTCTTCACCCAGCATCACCGCGATGTCGAAGGCCTCCTTGCGCACGCGCTGGTCAAAGTACACCAGCGTAAATCCAATCATCGCCACCGGCGTCACCACTGAGTGCCCCAGGAACCCGATTAGCAGCGTGACAGCCTGTGCCACTATCGACTCTTTGCCTTTCTGCAAAGCGAACATCATCAGCAGTGCGAACGGCATCTGCAAAACACCGACGACCATGTAGAGACAAGCCGAAATAAGTGTGACTACGAAGATACGTCCCTTCGCTCCGGCCATCAGCGCCTTGCTGCGCCGCATCGCTGCGCGAACCTTCAGCCTCTCAATTACTGCCGCCGGCACGCCCAGGGAGTTCCGCAGGTACAGGATGTATCCCACTACTCCACCGCCGAGTACGCCTGCAAACATCAAAAAACTACCCAACACGAGCATTCCGGAATTGTTCGGAAACAGTTTTATGAGTACAAATGCCGGAAGAATCAGCAATATGGGAAGCCATATCATGCTGCCTAGTTGCCACAACGCGATCCCGATATACGCCAGCCACCTTCCAATCGTTGCCTGTAGCGACTCCTTCACGCTGGTCACGCGACCCAGGTAGATCTCACCCACCGCAAACGCGGTCGCCGCCTGCGTCACGCTATAGGCCAGAAAGAACGCCAGATAAACCAGCACCAACGCAACGACCCCTACGATATAGCCGGTGACGAACTTCGACCGGTGCAGCATCAAGTGCTGCAGGAACATCTGCACTGCCTGCGCCACAAGCTGCACAGCTCCTGAGATCGACGCGATACCTGCAAACAGCCAGAACCGCGACCGGTACACCGAAAATGTCCGGTCTAGCACCTCACCCAACGTCAACGGTCGCAGGTCGTACATCGGCGCACCGGCGGGCACAGGCGCAGAAGCAACCGGCAGCTTCGCCGGCGTCAGCCACGCATTGCTCTCTGGCACAGCCGCCTCTTGCGGTTCCACAGGCTCTATCGGGTCGTACGACGCCATCGGCGGTCTCCTGATTCTTTTGTTCTACCGCGCCGTCTGCGGAAAAACGCTCAAGAATGATTTCGGGAAGGATAGCACCCCACCGCTACTGCATCACCTTCAGCCCCGGCGAAACCATCAACCTCGCCTCCGTAGCCGCCTGCACATCCTCCACAGACACCCCTTCGGCAATCTCCTCCAGCACTAACCCCTCCGCTGTCACCACAATCCACGCCATCTCGGTCGCAATCGTATTCACCACCCCAAATCCCGTCAGCGGCAGCGTGCACTGCCTCAAAATCTTTGGCCGCCCATCCCGCGTCGTATGCTCCATCGCCACGATCACCCTCCGCGCGCTCGCCACCAGGTCCATCGCCCCGCCCATGCCCTTCACCACCTTCCCCGGAATCATCCAGTTCGCCAGCGACCCCTGCTCATCTACTTCCATCGCCCCCAGGATGCTCAAATCGATATGCCCGCCACGAATCATCGCAAAACTCTCAGCCGACGAAAAAAAACTGGTCCCCGGCAACACACTAACCGTCTCCTTGCCCGCATTGATCAAATCCGGATCAACCTCACTCTCCAGCGGATACGGCCCAATCCCCAGCATCCCATTCTCCGACTGCAACACCACATCCATCCCCACCGGCACATGGTTCGCAATCAGCGTCGGCATCCCAATACCCAGGTTCACATAGAAGCCATCGCACAGCTCTCGCGCCACCCGCCGCACAATCCGGTTCCGCTTATCGGTATCTGTCGCTGTCGTTGCTTGTTTCACCATTCACTATTCACCATTCACTGCTTTTCTCACCGTCCGCCGCTCAATCCTCTTCTCACAACTCCCACAAAAGATCCGCTTCACATAAATCCCGGGCGTATGAATCAAATCTGGATCAAGCTGTCCCACCTCAACCAGCTCCTCCACCTCGGCAATCGTTACCCTCGCGGCTGTCGCCATCATCGGATTGAAGTTCCTCGCCGTCCGTCGATAAACCAGGTTCCCCGCCGTATCGCCCTTCCACGCCTTCACCAGCGCGAAGTCCGCCCGCATCGCGGTCTCCAGCAAATACGCCTTCCCATCGAACTCTCGCGTCTCTTTGCCCTCTGCGATCACGGTCCCCACCCCCGCCGGCGTATAAAAAGCCGGAATCCCCGCACCTCCCGCACGAATCCTCTCCGCCAGTGTCCCCTGCGGAATCAAAGTAACTTTCAGCTTCCCCGCAATCACCTGCTGCTCCAGCAGCTTGTTCTCCCCCACATAACTCCCCGTATGCGAGGCGATCAGCCCCGCCTCCAGCATTAGCCCCATCCCGAACCCATCCACACCCATATTGTTCGAAATCGTGTGCAGCCCCCTTACGCCGCGCCGCACCAGCGCCGCAATGCAGTTCTCCGGAATCCCACACAGGCCAAACCCACCCAGCATCACCGTCGCGCCATCCGGCACATCGTGCACCGCCGCATCCGCGCTCTCAAACACTTTATTCATCCCGCCGCGAGACTACGACCCACGAGTAACAAGGGTCAAGCCGCCCCGGGAACCTAACCTTCAGCATCGTCGTATATGCGCTCATGACCTACTCCTCCAGAGCGGCTAACCTTCGCTATCTATTAATACTGCCGCTTATCGCCGCATCTCTTACCGTCACCGCCCAGACGCCCGAAAAACAGCCGTCAGAAGTCTCTCTTCGTCAGACCGTGCAGTCGCTCGACACCAAACTCTTCGACGCCTACAACCACTGCGATATCCCCACCTTGAGTTCGCTCGTCTCCGACGACCTTGAGTTCTACCACGACAAGACCGGTCTCGCTGTAGGCAAGGACAAATTCCTCTCAAGCATCAAGCAATATATCTGCGGCAAGGTCGAGCGCTCCCTGGTCGCTTCTTCGCTGGAGGTTTATCCGCTCGACGGCTACGGCGCCGTAGAGATCGGCACTCACCGCTTCCATCACCCCGACCAACCCGTTGGCGATGTCGCCGGCGAAGCCAAGTTCGTTATGCTGTGGCAGAACAGCAACGGCGTCTGGAAGCTGACCCGGGTCATCAGCTACGACCACGAATCCCTGGCAAAATAATCGGCTTAGGCGAATTATTCGATCCAAAGGCCGCCTTCGCACGTCTCATAAACTGAGACCGCACCAGTAGGCGGCCCTTGGAGCCTTCATGTCCAGCATTCTCTCTCGTTCGAACGTCTTCCTCGCGTCACTCCTTCTTCTCGCCTCCGGCCTCGGCTGCAAGGCCGCCACACCTCCGCCAGCTCCCAAGCTCGACACCCCGCTCGCCGCCAAGCACGGCCGCGAGACCGCGGTCTTTGCCGGCGGCTGCTTCTGGGGCCAGCAGGCCGTCTTTGAGCGCGTCAAGGGTGTACTCGACACCACCGCCGGATACGCCGGAGGCTCCCCCGCTACAGCCACCTACGCCCAGGTCACCACCGAAACCACCGGCCACGCCGAGTCCGTCAAAGTCATCTTCGACCCCGCAAAGATCACCTACGGCCAGCTTCTCCAGATATTCTTCGCCGTCCACGACCCCACCACCCTCAATCGCCAGGGTCCTGACGTCGGCACCTCCTACCGCTCGGCCATCTTCTTCAGCACCCCCGAGCAGCAAAAGATCGCCTCAGCCTACATCGCGCAGCTCGACGCCGAAAAAGCCTTTCCTGCCGCCATCGTCACCCAGGTCAACGCCCTCAAGGGTTTCTATGACGCCGAGTCCTACCATCAGGACTACGCCCTCCACAATCCCGACAATCCCTACATCATGGTCTGCGACCGCCCCAAGATCGCTACCCTCAAAGCCGAGTTTCCTAACCTCTACCACGACTACAACGGCAAATAATTTCCCTCCATACATCCTCTGTTAATCACTCTGGTGATGCCATGACAGTCAACCTGGATAAAAGAAGTTCCACATCCAGCACTTTGTCAGTGCATCATAGGAGAAGCAATTAAAAGTTGAGGATATTCAGACACCACCTGCTGTAGGGCAGTCCCGTTCACAACGTCTCGGATCGATTCGGACAGCGGAGCCTAGACAGGCGGTGGTGTCTGCGATACACGTGCCGGAGGAGCAATGACTGTGTTCAAGGGCGAATCTGCGACCGGATTCGATAGGGAAGCGCCGCGTTGCTCCGCTGGTAGGCCGCCATGTGTCGCTTTCATCCTGCTCAGCCTCTTTCTGCTCGCAGCTCTCCTCAGCCCGGCCCGGATATCCGCTCAGTCGCTCCAGCCCGGCGGCCCGGTAAACTTTGGCCCCGTCGCGCTCGGCAGCACCTCGAATACCGTCATCCTCAGCTTCTACGCTCCCACCACCACCACCATCTCTGCCGTCCTCGTCACCACCGACGGATCAAGCAATCAGGACTTCGTCCTCGTCTCGCAGAATTGCGTGGGCACTCTGCTCCAGTTTGAAACCTGCAACATTACGCTAGCCTTTTCTCCCTTGCAGGTCGGTCTCCGCAAAGGCGCTCTGTCCATCATCGAAAGCAACGGCTCCGTTGGAAACCGCACCTTCCTGCACGGCGTCGGCCTTGGCCCCCAACTATTGTTAGGTCCCGTCTCGGCTACCGCCATGACGACCGTCTCGCCACTCTCACCCACCAGCTTCACCCCTACGGCCGCGGTCTACGATGGCGCCGGCGATCTCTACTTCAACGACATCGCCAACGGTCGCATTCTCGAGCAAACCTTCGGTGGCACGCTCTCCACGGTGGCCAACTTCGTCGGTACTGCGCAGTCTGCCATGACCATCTCCGGCGACGGCACCCTCTACATCTCCTCGCCGTCCACGCAATCCATCAATGCCATCTCTCCGGCTGGCGTCGTCTCGACACTCTCCACATCTCCGCTAACCCTTACCCACCCCACCGGCGTCGCCGCAGACTCCCTCGGCTATCTCTACATCGCCGATTCGCTGGCAAACCAAATCATCCGCGTCGCGCTCGACGGCTCCGGCTCCATCGTCGTCCCCATCACCGGCCTTACCACGCCGCTCTCCGGCCCCACCGGCCTCACGCTCGATAACGCCAATCTCTATATCGCAGACTCCGGAAACAACCGCATCCTGGTGGTTCCGTTCGCCACCGGCGTCGCCACGGTCCTCAACCCCGGCGGCGTCCTTTCCAATCCCACCGGGATCGCCGTTGACGCCTCCGGAACCATAATCGTCGCTAACACCGGCGCAGGAAACATCCTCCAGGTCACACCCTCCGGCACGGTCTTCAGCTTCCCCATCGCCGCCGGCAGCACCACGGCCACCACTCCCCGCGCCATCGCCCTCAAGCCCAACGGAGACCTTCTCTCCGCCGACTCCACCCTCGGCCTCGTCACCATAATCCGCAACAACCCCACCATCAACTTCGCGACGCCCACCAAAATCGATACCTTCGATGCCGTCGACGGCTACGCTACCCTGACCCTCCAGAACTCCGGCAACCAGCCCGTCCAGCTCACCGGCGCCACCGATCCTACCTTTACCAACCCGGCCTTCGCCCTCGGCACCACCGGCACCTGCGCCTCGCTGCCTTCCACCTCTGGAACCCCCGTGCTGAACACCTCCACGGTCTGTACATACACCGTCGGCTTTACGCCCAAGCTCGTCGGTCCAAATGTAGCCGTCTTCAGCGTCAACGGGACAGCTACCGGCACCAGCGCCCCCATCACCGCAACCGCGCAACTCACTGCTACCGCCATCAGCAACGTTACCTCCCTTCAGGTTGTCGCTTCGCCTTCCGTCACTTCGCAGGGAATACCCGTCGGCTTCACCGTCACAGCTCTCGTTGGCACCGCGGTAGCCACCGACTTTCTCGGTACGGTCACCTTCACCACCACCGACTCCACCGGAGTATTCCTCGGCGGCGCCAGCTACACCTTCACCGCCGCGGACGCCGGCGTCCACGCCTTCCCCGCCGCCACCGGAGCACAGTTCAACCAGGTCGGCGTCTTCATCATCAGCGCGCAGACTGGCTCACTCATTGGCATCAGCAACGCCGTTACCGTCACCAACATGCCGCAGATCGCGCTTACCAGCTTGATCAATCCGTCCTTCGTAAACCAGCAAACCACGCTCACCGCGACCCTCCAGCCGCCAGCCGGTTCGAGCGCTCCCACCCCCACGGGCATGGTCACCTTCATGAGCGGCACGTCGACGCTCGGCACCGCGACCTTGGTCAACGGTCAGGCAACGTTCCCCGCCAGCTTTAGCACCGCCGGAACCTACTCTCTCACCGCGGTCTACGCAGGAAACTCCACCTACCTCACCGCCACCTCGCCCGCCGTCTCCCAGGTTGTCAACAACTACGCCGCACAAGCCACTCTTACCAGCGCTTCTAACCCTGCCTTTGTCAACGCCACCTTCAACCTGACCGCCACCGTCACAGCGGCAGCCGGACAGGGAACCACCCCCGTCCCCACGGGAACTGTCACCTTCAAAAACGGCACAGCAATCCTAGGCACAGCAACCCTCGTCAGTGGACAGGCAACCCTCCCCATCAGCTTCAGCACCGCCGGAACCTACACTCTCACCGTGGTCTATGCAGGGGATACCAGCTACGTCACCGTCACCTCGGCTGCTGTCTCTCAGGTCGTCACCGACTACGCCGCCCAGGCCGCTCTCACCAGTTCTTCCAACCCGGCCTTCATGAACACCACATTCAACCTCACCGCTACCGTAGTCGCAGCAGCAGGGCAGGGAACTGCACCTGCACCCACCGGCACGGTCACTTTCATGAACGGCACGTCAACCCTCGGCACCGCAACCTTGGTTAACGGTCAGGCCACTCTTCCCGTAAGCTTCAGCACCCCCGGAACCTACCCCCTCACTATTGTTTACAGCGGCGATATAAGCTATCTCACCATCAACTCGCCTATCCTGTCTCAGGTCGTCACCAATTACACCGCGCAGGCGTCCCTCATCAGTTCGATCAATCCCTCCTTCGTAAATCAGCAGACCAATCTCACCGCCACTGTGGTCGCGGCAGCCGGACAGGGGACTGCACCCGCCCCCACCGGCACGGTCACCTTCAAAAACGGCACAGCGATCCTTGGCACCGCAACCCTCGTCAACGGCCAGGCCGCTCTCCCTGCCAGCTTCAGCAACGCCGGATCTTTCGCCCTTACAGTGGTCTACGGCGGCGACTCGAACTATCTGGCCGTGACCTCGCCTGTCCTCCCTCAGATCGTTAACCAGTACACGCCCCTGGTCTCACTCACCAGCTCGATTAGTCCTACGTTGATCCTGAGCCCCATCACCCTCACCGCTAACGTGATCGCGGCATCCGGACAGGCATCCCCAACCGCACCCACGGGCACCGTAACGTTCTTCAACGGCACAACGCCGCTCGGCACAGCCATGATCATCGCTGGTCAAGCCACTCTGCCGCTCACCTTTAGCTCCATCGGCACCTACGTTATTACTGCCGTCTACTCCGGCGATGCCTACTTCCTCAATGCCACCTCGCCCGCCATCAACGAGGTCATCGAAGACTTCTCCATCGCTGTCGCCTCAGGCGGTAGTGGAACGGCAACCGTCCTCGGTGGTAACTCCACCAGCTACACCTTCACGGTCGCTCCAGTCGGTGGCACAACTCTGATTGCCCCAATCAACTTCGGCCTCAGCGGATTCCCCGTTGGGACCACGGCGACCTTCTCGCCCACAACCGTTCCCGCCGGCAGCGGTCCCACCACGCTCACCCTCACCGTCAAGCCACCTCCTGCACCGCAGGCTCACCTTGACCGCGGAGCACCTCTCCGCCGCACAGTAGCGCATGACGCTCCCATAGTCCTCGCTTTCCTGTTGCTGCCCTTCGCCTTCCGTCGCCGCGGCCGTCGTCCTGCCGCACTCTTCCTTTGGCTGGTGCTCTGTGTTTCAGCCATCGGTCTCGCCGGCTGCCTCTCAGACGCCTCCAGCGGCTACTACGGCACTACTCCCAACACCTACAACCTCACCGTCACTGCAACATCTGGAACACTCACGCACGCGACCACCGCAACTCTCATAGTTCAATAAAAAGATTCACGCGATAATTTGCTATTTTGCAGGCCTAAATCCTCAGGAGCTCCAAACGTTATGCCACTCCTAACCCGCGAATCCCGGCTCAGACACCGAGCGCCTCGCCGCGTCCTTCCCTTGGCTGCGACGGGGGTGTTCGCGGCGGTTCTCCTGTCACTCACGCCGGCCCACGCGCAAAACTTCAGCCAGCGTCCCGTAGACTTCGGCATGACCTACGTTCAGGAGCGCGCTAAGTTTGTCGGCGCGTCCTCCGCCGATTACTTCTATCTCCGCGGCGCCAAGCTCGACTACACCATCAATCTCTGGCATGGACTCGGCGCCTCTGCCACGGCCGCCGGTCTCGCCGCTACCAACCAACGCGGCAGCATCGATATCGAGCACATCCAGTTCCTCGCCGGGCCTCGCTACACCTACAATCTCGGCCACATCACCGATACGGCCTGGAACCGCCACGGCGGCATCTTTGTTGAAGGCAAGGTCGGCTACACCATCGCGCCCGCCGGCCTCTATCCCAGCAACGGCGTAGAACTCACTCACGCCTCGTCTCTTACCTACGAGGGCGGCGCTGGCATCAACCTCACCGTCTACCACCGCTTTGACTTCCGCATCCTCGAGGGCGGCCTGGTCCGCACGCAGCTCCCCAATGGCGGCTCAAACGTCCAGAACACACTCTGGTTGGGCTCCGGCGTCAACTTCCACTTCGGTCGATAACCAGACACCTGTTTTCACTCTTTGCACCCAAAACGGCTTCGCACCACCGCTTGACCGCAACCGCGCATCTCACTTGGAACGATGGCCGGCCAAAGACACATCCTGCACACAGGCGTATCGCCGCCGGAAGATCACGAAGCCCGTCTCCAATTGTTAATCGAGACTGGCCTCGCACTCACCGGAGAACGCAATCTGGAGACCATTCTGCAAGTTGCCCTCGACGCCGCTCGAGAGCTCTCCTGTGCCCGCTTCGGTCTCTTCTTGTACAACACCACCGGTTCCGACGGCGGCAATATCCAGATCTACAAGCTCTCCGCGGAAGATCCCGGCATCCTCGTCGGCATCGACCACGCACGCCAGGTCGATTTACTCAACACGCTCCACGATGACTCCGAACTCCGCTCCGACGACCTCACCCACGACTCTCGCTTTGGCGGCAGCAGTCCCTTCAGCGGCACGCCACTCGGTCATCTTGCCATCCGCAGCTTCCTCGCCGTCCCCGTCTGCACGCGGACGGGCGACCGTCTTGGCGTCATGCTCTTCGGTCATCCAGATCCCGATGTCTTCAACGCCTACAACGAGTCCCAGGTCCTCACCATCGCTACCCAGGCCTGTGCCGCCATCGAAAACGCCCGCATGGCCGAAACCCTCACCCAGGAGATAGCCCTTACCGACTCCGCCCGCACCCAGCAGCGCGAAACTGCCGACCGCCTTGCCGCCATCTTCGACAGCACCACCGACGGCATCGCCCTCATGGATCGCAACTGGCGCTTCACCTATCTCAACCGCCGCGCCAACGATATCGTCGCTCCCGGTCGCGACGTTACTAACATCCCCTACCTCGAGCTCTTTCCCGACGCCGCCGGCAGCGTCTTCGAGCAGCGCTATGCTGAGGCCATGAACGAGCGTCGCGTCGTCGAGTTCACCGACTACTATGCCCCACTCGATATCTGGGCCGCCATCCGCGTCTTCCCCACCGACGAAGGCATCGCCATCTTCTTTCAGGATGTCACCCTCCAGCGCCGCGCCGAGCGTGCCAGCGCCGACAGCTCCCGCCGCCTCCGTCAGGCACTCGACGCCGCCCAACTCGGCACCTGGACCTGGAACCGCGCCACCGACATGCTCGACCTCGACGATCGCGCCGCCGAGCTCCTCGACGCCGAACCCCACGTTCCCATATCGCGCGCCGATCTCCGCAAGCGCATCGTCCATGACGACGATATAGGCATGACTGCTGAACACCTTGGCGACGTCGCCCTTCCCGGCGGCTCCTATGGAGCGGAGTACCGCATCGAAGCCCGTGACGGCCGCCAGCACTGGATCTCCAGTCGCGGCACCGCCACCTTCGACGACTCGACCCCGCAATCTCCCGGCGAAACGCCCCGGGAAAGCACCGGAATGATCGGCACCGTGCAGGACATCACCGCCCGCAAGACCCAGGAAGCCACCCTCCGACAGACCGAAAAGCTCGCCGCCACCGGCCGCCTCGCAGCTACCATCGCCCACGAGATCAACAACCCGCTCGAAGCCGTCACCAATCTCATCTATCTCTCCAAGACCGACCCCGGTGTCCCTCCACCCATCCAGCATCTCCTCGAAACCGCCGACAACGAACTCGCCCGCGTCGCGCAGATCGCCCAGCAGACCCTCGGCTTCTATCGCGATACCACCCGCCCCACCGACATCGATCTCACCGCCATGCTCGAAGGCGTCGTTAATCTCTTCTCCCGCAAATGCCAGTACAAGAAGCTTGAATGCAAGCTAGACGTTGAAGAAGATCTCCACATCTTCGGCCTGCAGGGTGAAGTCCGCCAGGTCTTCTCCAACCTCATCGTCAACGCCATCGACGCCTCCTCCAAAGGTGTCATCCAGGTCCGCGCCCGCCGCCGCACTCATGCCAGCCGCCCCGGTGTCAGCGTCCTCATCGCCGACCAGGGAAGCGGCATCCCCGCCGCCGTCCGTGAGCGCCTCTTCTCTCCGTTCTTTACTACCAAGGAATCCGTAGGCACGGGCCTCGGCCTCTGGGTCACACGCGGCATCGTGGAAAAGCAGGGCGGCACCATCCGCTTCCGCACCAGGTCAGAAAAGCCCTCCGGTACAGTCTTCCGCGTCTTCCTCCCGGCGGAATTCCTCAATCCCGATAAATTCATTGCCACACAATCCAGGTTTCTCCAGTAGACTTATCCGTGGAGAAGGCCACTGATACACCCGGTGCATCTTCTCCCGCTTGTGAGACTTACCGGAAACTCGGTGTGCGAATAATATTCCCGTACGGACACTTGCCAGGACCCCATGACCTCGATGAACCCCTTTCTGTTCAGCGGCAATTCGCTCAAACCGCTGTTCCGGCCCACAACCGAACCAGCCAACGAATCCGACAGTAACACCTTCCTCCCCCGCATCCTTGTCGTCGACGATGAAACCCTCATCGCGGACACCATCGTGCAGATTCTCAACCGCAACGGTTTCATCGCCGAAGCCGCTTACAGCGGTACCGAAGCCATCGAGATAGCCAAACGCAGCTGCCCGGATCTCCTCCTCTCCGACGTCCTGATGCCGCATCTCGACGGCGTCGAAGCCGCCATTGCTATTCGTGAACTCTGTCCGGACACCCGCATCGTTCTCTTCAGCGGCCAGTCCGCGACGGTCGAAATCCTCGAGCGTGCCAGCCGCCGCGGTCACACCTTCGAGCTCCTCCCCAAACCCATCCATCCCACTCAGCTCATCAAGCATCTACGGGAGTAAGCATTTCCTGCACGTATTGGCACACTTCTCTGTCATGTACCTGACAAAAGACATAATGACAAAAGCACAATACGTTCTCTAAATCAGGAATTCTTCCCCAGGAGAAAGCAATGAAGCAGTTTTGTTGTGGTGATGTTGTACCCGGTTGCACGGCCCGTTTTAAGGGTTCCAACGACGATGAAATCCTGCAACAGGTAGAAGTGCATGCTCGCAAGGACCACGGCATGAGCAGTATTCCGGCAACCATTTTGGCTCAGGTTCGCTCCAAGATTCAAGACGTTCGAGCATAAGCGTCTTCTTCAATAGGCGGAGGCCATCATGAAGGCCAGCAAGTCCGTACAAGACGCTAGCACAGACAGCATGGAGATCTCACAGTTTCGCTCCTGCCTCGACCGCATCCTCAGCGGTAACGATCCCATAGTCTTCCACTATCAGCCCATCGTGGATCTCTCCCGCGGTGTCGTAGCCGGCTACGAAGCCCTCGCGCGGTTTCCTGCCGACATGGGTAAACCTCCGGATGTCTGCTTCGAAATCGCGGGCGATCTCGGCAAGCGCATCGAACTCGAAGAAGCAGTCTCCCGTGCCGCGCTCGAAAGCAGAAAGCTGTTGCCTCCCAACTGCTTTCTCAGCGTTAACATGAGCCCCGCATTTGTCCTATCCGATCAGTGGCTCGAGCTCCTCGCCTCCATCCCCGATCTATCCGGCACCGTCGTCGAGATCACCGAAGGCGAGCTCATCACCGACTACGAGCCCATTCGCGCCCGCTTTGCGCAGATTCAATCCCTCGGCGGCAGTATCGCGGTTGACGACGCCGGCGCCGGCTACGCCAGCCTGAAACACATCGTCGAAATCAGGCCGAGCTTCATCAAGCTGGATCGTATCTTCGTCACCAACTGTCACACCGACCGCGCCAAGGCCGCGCTCATCGAGATGATTGGCCGCGCCGCCAGCCGCCTCGATGCCTGGATCATCGCCGAAGGCATCGAAACCGAAGCCGAATTGTGCGAGCTGATGAATCTGGGAGCGCCTCTCGGACAGGGCTACTTCCTCGGACGTCCCAATCCTCAAATGCAATCTCTCGCCGAAGACAAAGCCATTCTCATTCGCGAGCGCGCTAAGGCCCACAAAAGCGAATCGGACCTCCGCAAATATCTTCAGCCTTGCCCAGTCCACTCCAGCCCCGGCAGCGCGGAGTCGCTCCTTGTCGCAGATCTGGCAGTCGATACCGTCGTCGTCATCGATCAATGGAATAGGCCCGTTGAAATCGTCGAACGTCACCCGATCGGCGGGCTCCGCCGTATCCTCGACATCATGAAGATCCAAATCCTCAGCGATCCCTCTGAGGTCTTGCATCGCGCACTCACACGTCCCGCCGTCCGTCGATTCGACCCCTTCGCCGTGATAGACAACCAGGGCCAGTTCCAGGGAATCGTCTCCATCGACCGCCTCATGCGCGCCCTCCTCGGCTAGCCTTCCTTCTATTTCTTTCGCACGACCTCTCCGATGCGCATCGTTGTGCAGATAAAAATATCCAAATCCGCGCAGAGCTGTTCAACCTCTTCAACCGCACTAACTTAGCTCCGCCATCAATCGCCTATGCGGTCACATCAACCGGGGCTTACGACCCCTCTAACAGCTCGTCAACTCTCTCCGACACCATCGGCGACTACAACGGCGCACCCGGTATCGGTGCCGGCGAACCGTTCAACGCACAGTTGGGCGCTAAGATCATCTTCTAACTCATCCTCCAACCAGCCCCGGCGAGACCTCACCTCGTCCGGGGCTTTCTTTTGCCCCACCCCCAAAAACCATCCCTCGGTTTGCACGTTCAACGGCTTGACTAGTACGCTTCAATCCATGAAGTCTATGGACCGCCGCCGCTTTCTCGCTCTCACCGCCGCCACCGCCGCATCTCTCAAAACCTTCGCGCAGACCACAACCCCGCCGGCGACCCTCACTCTGCATGCCGATCGCCCCGGTCCCACCATCCCACAGAACTTCATCGGCCTCTCCTACGAGACCCAGCAGCTCTCCGACCCGACCTTCTTCTCGCCCGCCAACACCGGCCTCATTGCCCAGCTCCGCGAACTCTCACCCAACGGCATCCTTCGCCTCGGCGGTAACACCTCCGACTATGGCTTCTGGAAGCCCACCCCAACCTCCACCATGCCGCCCCGCAA
>Ga0302316_10001498_pt1 | contig 18158 bp, 21 predicted proteins | sample III_Palsa_N3_2_FD_200456 | JGI IMG/M metagenome (GOLD analysis project Ga0302316, IMG submission 200456) | Peat permafrost microbial communities from Stordalen Mire near Abisko, Sweden - III_Palsa_N3_2 | ecosystem: Environmental > Terrestrial > Soil > Palsa > Peat permafrost | place: Sweden...
ACACAAATGGCGTAAAATGGATCGGCAGCTGTTCTATCAGCGCGTCCTGGCGACATCCGCCGCTTCGCTCCCTTCTCATGCCTCGTTCCGTCATTCGCGGAACGGGCCCTCACGGGAGCAGCCCATGCCGGGCTATACCACACGCGAACTTGTGATCTGCCTCGGCGGCCGCAACTACCGTATTCGCGCGTTGAGCGACCTTCAACAGTTTGCCGATCCGCAGCATCAGGCCGAACGCATTGGTATCTCCTCTGCGCTGTGGAGCCTGTTTGGCCAAATATGGCCGTCGGGCCGAGTCATGGCGGAAGCGATGTCGACTTACGAGATTGGCGGGAAACGCATTCTGGAACTTGGCTGCGGGCTTGGGCTGTCCAGCCTGGTGCTGCAGCATCGTCATGCCGATATTACCGCCAGCGACCATCACCCCCTGGCAGAGCGTTTCTTGCGCCACAACGCAGCGCAGAACCATCTGCTGGCGATTATCTATCGCGACCTGCGCTGGGAAGTACCCGATCTCACGCTCGGGTTGTTCAATCTGATTATCGGGAGCGACGTGTTGTACGAATCGGGCCATGTCGACCAGCTGGCCGCCACGATACTGCGGCATGCAACAGTCGACGCCGAAATTCTCATTACCGATCCCGGCCGCGGCAACAGCACCTCATTCACGCGCGCACTGGCGCGACAGGGTTATGCCGTCACCGAGCAGCGCAGCCGGTTCAACGACGACGACATTGCGCCGTTCCGTGGCCGGCTGCTGAGTTATCGGAGAGTGACAGCCGCTACACGGAATGCTATCGAATATCGTCATTAGCATTTCGACCTTTTGAGCTTCGGCGGCCCCAAAAAAAGCATCGGACGCGAGGCCTGGGCCGCACGTCCGACATGCACACTGACTTGAAACTGGCCGGTTACTTTTTGGCAGCGTCACGTGCCGCATCCGCGGCCTTGCCCACTTCCTTCTGCGCTTTGCCTGCGTGCTTTTCCACGTTACCCGACGCTTCCTTCGTCTTGTTACCCGTCACCTTGCCAACGGCCTCTTTCACGGCGCCCTTGACCTCATGCTTGGTGCCTTCGGTGCGATTCTTGTCCACGTCGGTACTCCCGTAAGAAGCCTGCGGAATGCAGGCCACTACGTTCTAGGCGCGATATCGTGGAGAGATCGTGACATTGCCGTGCGCATCGTATTGACGCACTCGCGTCGTTCAGACATACGACAGAAAAAATACAGCGCGCACGTATCCTAAGGCTCGCCTGAAGAGAACATGCGTTTTCGCCTGATCGTCTAATGCATGCTGTGCGCCACGCTGAAGCGTTCAATCGAAGACCGGATATCGGAGACCACCATGTATCGATCATTGCTCGCCACCACCTTGATGGCTGCCGCCATACCCGTCGCGGCGGCTGCGCTGCCGAATCAGCCGGTCGTCGCGCTCGATCTTTCGCGCTACGTAGGCCAGTGGCACGAGATCGGCCACCTGCCGATGTTTTTCCAGCGCAAGTGCGTGGACAGGATTACCGCGACCTACACGGCCAACGCCGATGGCACCCTGGGTGTTCGCAACGCCTGCCGCGTCAAGGACGGCTCGATGGATGCCTCCGAGGGCGTTGCCAGGAAAGTCGAGGGAAAGCCAGCGGCACTTCAGGTTCGCTTTGCGCCTGCATGGTTGTCATGGCTGCCGATGGTGTGGGCCGACTACTGGGTCGTCGATCTGGATGCCGACTATCAGTGGGCGGTAGTTGGCGGCCCCAGCCGCAAATACCTGTGGATCCTTTCGCGCAGCCCGAGCATGCGTCGCGCGCAGTTCGACGAAATCGTGGAACGCGCCAGACGACGCGGTTACCCGGTCGACAACCTGGTGATGGCGGCACCGCTGGACTGAGCCATACGACCCCGCCTCCAACCGATCGGCCACGGCCGCAGCAGGGCCAGTCGCCATGCTGCATGGCAGCTAGGGCACCGCCGCGGTGCGCTTTAGACTCGCCGCATGCTCCTACGTGATGCCGGCTTTCTCCTGGCTTTTTCCACCGCCCTTCTGCCGCTGGGCGCGATTGCGTTGGCGAAGCTCGGCGTGCCGCTGGATCTCGCGGCATGGTTTCCGCTGGGTTTCATTTTCGGCATCGTGCCGTGGCTCGACGCCGTGTTCGGCAGCGAAACAGCCAACCCGGTCAGCGCCGATGAAAACGCGCGGCGCGAGCGGTCGGCGTATTTCCGTGCGCTGACGCTTCTGGTGCTGCCGCTATGGCTGGCCACGCTGGGCTGGTGCACCTGGCAATGCCTGCATCTCCCGTTCGGCCCGGCGGGCTTGCTCGGCTGGACGCTGTCGACCGGCGTGATCGGCGGCGTGCTGGCTATCAATCCTGCCCACGAACTGATCCACAAGACTGGCCGGCTGGAACCGCTGTTCGGCGGCGTGCTTCTGACCAGCGTCGGCTACCAAGGTTTCAAGGTCGAGCACGTGCGCGGACATCACCTGCACGTAGCCACACCCGAGGACTCGTCCTCGGCGCAGCTGGGTGAATCGGTTTATGCCTTCGTGCCGCGTGCGCTGTGGCGCAACGTGCGCAATGCCTGGCGGCTGGAAGCGCGGCGACTGCGTGGACGCGGGCTACCGGCGTGGTCGTGGCGCAACGAGATGGTGGCGTGGTATGCGCTGTGGCTCCTTTTCATAATTGTCTTTGCCGGCCTGGGTGGGGCGCACTGCCTGCTGTTTTTCCTGACGCAGGGCGTGATCGCTGCCTGCACTCTGGAAGTCATCAACTACATCGAACACTACGGGCTGGAGCGCCGGCAGTTGGCCCCTGACCGCTATGAGAGGGTGACGCACCTGCATTCCTGGAACGCTCCGCAGCGCTACACCAACTGGCTGCTGTTCAACCTGCAGCGGCACTCCGACCACCACGCGCAGGCGCGCCGTCGCTATCAGTCGTTGCTGCATCATCCGGACAGCCCGCAACTGCCGTGGGGTTATGCGAGCATGTTTGTCCTGGCCCTGCTGCCACCGGTGTGGCACCGCGTGATGGATCCCTTGGCGCTGGCCCAGCGTCGTGCCTCAGCCTGACTACCGCAGGCCGTGCCGGCGGGCCGTGCAGCCTGCACGCCGCCGAGACGCCGCGGGATCCACCATGCAGGCCTCGCATCCACTCGCATCTATCGGAGCCCTGTTCGATGACACTCACACCTGCCATCGCGGATTTCGACGCCCAGCCCATGCGCGATCACGTCGTGCTGATCACCGGTGGCGCGCAGGGCATTGGGCGCGGTATAGCGCAGGCGGTACTCGGCGCGGGCGGCTCCGTGCTGATCGGCGATCTCGACGCCGAGGCCGGACGCGCCTGTATCGACGAATGGAACGTCGGGCAGCGCGCGGCGTTCAGACGTCTGGACGTCTCCAGCGAAGGCAGCGTCAAAGGGTGGATTGCGGCGGCGCTGAAAATCTTCGGCCGGATCGATGGCCTGGTCAACAACGCGGGCATCGCCGATCCGGATATCGGCAGCTTCGCCGAACTGACCCTGGCGCGCTGGAACGAATACCTTGCCACCAACCTCACCGGCGCCTTTCTCTGCAGCAAGCACGCGCTGGCATCGTTGAAGGAAAATCATGGTGCGATCGTGCATATTGCCTCCACCCGTGCGCTGCAATCCGAGCCGCATACCGAAGCCTACGCGGCGACCAAGGGCGGCCTGGTGGCATTGACCCATGCAATGGCGGTGAGTGCGGGACCTGACGTTCGCGTCAACGCGATCCTTCCTGGCTGGATCGCCACCGACGACTGGCGCAAGCCGGCCTCGCGTCGCACGCCCAAGCTGAGCAAGCAGGATCACGCCCAGCATCCGGCGGGCCGCGTCGGCACGCCGCAGGACATCGGCGGCCTGGCAGTCTATCTTCTATCCGCGAATGCCGGCTTCATCACCGGGCAGCACTTCGCCGTCGACGGCGGCATGACGGTGAAGATGCAGTACCTCTGAGGCAACGCATTCTGCGGCAGCCCTTTCGAAGGAAATAACGCCATGTGGCAATACGATGGTCGCGTGCGTCCGCGGACCGCTGATATGCCGGGGCCTGGCGAAGAGTCTGTCTGGGACTATCCGCGGCCGCCGAGGCTTGTGTCGGATATGCGCCGCGTATTGGTCAGTGTGGGAGATCACGTCATCGCCGACACGCGCCGCGCGGTGCGCGTGCTGGAGACGGCCAGCCCGCCGACGTTTTATCTGCCGCCGGACGATATCGATCAAACGCTAATCGTCGCCGCCTCGGGTGCGTCAATGTGCGAATGGAAAGGCGCCGCCAGCTACTGGACCGTGCTGCTGCCCGACGGTACACGCATCGAAGCCGTTGGCTGGAGTTACCCGAAGCCGAAACCGGCATTTGCGGCGATTGCCGGCTGGCTGTCGTTTTACCCGGCGCGTCTGCACTGCGAAGTGGACGGCGAACGGGTACGTCCGCAACCGGGCGGCTTCTACGGTGGCTGGCTCACCGATGAAATCGTCGGCCCGGTCAAAGGCGAACCGGGCACCGGCCATTGGTAGCGCGCGATGCCCTAAGCGTCGACAGCGTCGACGACGACTTTACACCGACCCGCGAAGCCGCTCTGCGCCGCGTCGCCTCGATTCGTCCGAATGACTACGCACGCAGCCGCAACGCGCTCGATGGCGCGGTCACGCGACTGTCGCCTTACCTTACGCACGGCTTCATCAGCCTACCCGCCGTACACACCGCGGTATGGGCGCGTCATGCCATCGATGCGCAGCACAAGTTGCTTTACGAGTTCGGCTGGCGCGAATACTGGCATCACGTGTGGTCGCATCGTGGCGACGGTATCTTCGATTCGCTGCACGAAGGCCTGCTGCCGGACGATGCCTATGCCGCCGATCTTCCCGCCGACATCCGGGAAGCGCGCACCGGCGTGCCGGTAATCGACCGCGCCGTACGCGAGCTGTACGCCACCGGCTACCTGCACAACCACGTGCGCATGTGGCTGGCCAGTTACGTGGTGCATCTTCGCAAAATCTATTGGCGCGCCGGCGCCGACTGGCTTTACGCACATCTGCTCGACGGCGATCTGGCCAGCAACCATTTGAGTTGGCAGTGGATCGCCGCGACGGCGAGCCAGAAACCGTACCTGTTCAATGCCGAGAACGTGGCCAAATATGCACCAGTCGAATGGCATAGCCCGGCGACGGTCATCGATACGAGCTACGAGGCGCTGGACGTCATCGCGCGACAGCCCAAGCCCGTCAGCTCAGATCACCTGACGGACGGAACTTGCGAACCTCCGCTGCTGACCGTGCCACCGGAAACGTTGGGCTTCTCAGCACCCGATGCCACAGCCATCGCCGGCCGCGACGTCTGGTTGGTTCATCCCTGGTCGCTGGATGAGCCCCCGTCGGATCTACCCCCGGACTGCGTCACGGTCGCGGTTGCCATCGCCGACTGGCATGAGCGCTGGACCTGGTCGGCGCGCCGCTGGCAGTTTGTCGGCACGCGTCAGCACGAACTCGCTGCCCTGCGCTGGATTGCGGATATCGAGTCGTTGCAGGCCGGACTGGCCGGCGCCCGCACGATCCACGCGATCGATGATCCGCACTGTGGCGACGCGCTGCGCCGCCTGCGTCGCGACGTGCTGCTGAGGTCGGTGGCCCGGCTATTCTCACCGGTTGAACGATGCTGCGACAGCTTCTCGCAATGGTGGCGACTCGTGCAGCGGCATTGAACCGCTTGCCGGCCGCCGTGGTTTTACGCGGTGTGAACAGGCCACCTGCGTACCATCGCGCCTTCCCCGCCATTGATTCCGATGGCATGCCTTCCCCTGGAGATTCCATGAACGCTCATACCGCTTCCGCGGACGCGACTGTAGACGTATTGTTTCAGCCGATCCGCGTCGGCACCATCGAAGCACCCAACCGTATCGTGATGTCCCCGCTGACGCGTAACCGCGCCAGCAAGGGCAACGTACCGACCGAGCTCAACGCCACCTATTACAGTCAGCGCGCAAGCGCGGGACTGATCATTGCCGAGGCCACACAGATCTGTCCCGAAGGCCAGGGCTACATCGCCACGCCGGGCATTTATTCGCCCGAGCAGATTGCAGGCTGGAAGCTGGTCACCAAGGCCGTGCATGACAAGGGCGGCCGTATCGTGCTGCAGCTGTGGCACGTGGGACGCATCTCGCACACCTCGCTGCAGCCCAATGGTGCCGCGCCGGTAGCGCCTTCGGCCATTCAGGCCAAGGCCAAGACCTTTGTCGCCGAGGGCTTTGTCGACGTGTCGACGCCACGCGCCTTGGAACTCAGCGAGATGCCGACGCTCGTCGAGACTTATCGCAAAGCCGCCGCCAATGCGATCGAAGCCGGTTTCGATGGCGTGGAAGTGCACGCCGCCAACGGCTACCTGATCGACCAGTTTCTGCGCGACAAGAGCAACCATCGCACCGACGCCTACGGCGGCAGCATTGAAAACCGCACGCGGCTGCTGGTTGAAGTGTGCGAAGCGGTGGCCAAGGAAGTCGGCGCCGGCCGCACTGGCGTGCGCCTGTCGCCGCTGACCTCCTTTGGCGATGTCTCCGACAGCGATCCGCAGGCGCTGTTCAACCGCGCGGTGGAGCGCTTGGCGCCGCTGGACCTTGCCTATATCCATATCATCCACGGTGAAACCGGTGGCGATCGCGATCCGCAGCCGTTCGACTATGCCGCCATGCGTAAACCGTACAAGGGCGTGTGGATTCTCAACAATGGCTACGATCGTACGATGGCGATCGATGATGTGGCCAGTGGCCGGGCCGACATGGTGGCATTCGGCGTCAAGTTCCTCGCCAATCCCGACCTGCCGCGCCGTTTGCGCGAAGACGCACCGCTGAACAAGCCGGACCAGAACACCTTTTACGGCGGCGATGCGCACGGCTACACCGACTATCCCGCCCTAGACTGATCGCGATGGCAAATCATCCTTAAATTGTTCCTGATGTAAGAAAGGCCGGTCATCTCGACCGGCCTTTTTTATTCCGCGCTGGCCATCGCGCCCACCAATCAGCGTCGGCATAATCGAACCGCCACCGAACGAGTCCGAACGTGACCCTCAATACCGTCGCCATCAACCAGCAGATGAACCACTTCGACGGTCACGACGCCGTATGGCTGTTCGGCTACGGCTCGCTGATCTACAAGGCCGACTTCACCTATCTCGAACGACGCCCCGCGTCGATCCGCCACTGGGTGCGGCGATTCTGGCAGGGCTCGCACGATCATCGCGGCACGCTCGAAGCACCCGGTCGCGTGGTCACGCTGATACCCCAGACTGACGCCGTCTGCGTCGGCATGGCCTATCTCATCGCGCCCGAAGCGCTCGCTCATCTGGACGTGCGCGAGAAAAATGGCTATCTGCGCTTCGTCACCTCGCTGAGCCTCGACGACGGACGTGAACCCGAAGGCCTGGTCTACATCGCCACCGAAGAAAACGCTGCCTTCCTGGGCGCCGCGTCTGAGCGCGACATCGCCGAACATATCGCCCGCTCCACGGGACCCAGCGGCCCGAATCGGGACTATCTGCTGCAGCTGGCCGATGCGCTGCATCAGATGGATGCAGAGGATCCACACGTGTTCGCTATCGAACGTGAACTCGTTCGACTAATCAAGCAGACAGGCGGCTGACAGGCGCGCAAGCAATCAACTGGCTATTGCCAGCACGCCCTCACTCGCCTTGCACCATCACGCCTTCCGCACGCGACGATGACATCAATGCTGTTGCAGTAGCCGCATGTCGCGCAGCGTGGTCGCACGCGTGACCCTCTGCACCGCGGTGGGCATGACGCGCGTAATTGGAGTAAGGCTTATGAAAACCCGCTGCGTGTTCAGCACACATGATCTGTCGGCAGCTCAGTCGGCGATGCATGCCGCCCGTACGGCTGGCGTGGATGACAAGGATCTCTCGCTGATCGCCCGCAAGGACATCGAGTTGGACAAGATCGCCGACCATCGGCTGGTCGATCACAACGATTCCAACCCGGCTGCAGTGCGGGGTATCGGCCTGGGCGGAGGCACCGGACTGCTGCTTGGTCTGATCGCCGTCGCCGTTCCACCGCTTGGGCTGACGTTGGCCGGCGTGGGCGCCATGACGGTGGCCGGGGCGGCGATGGGCGCCTGGACCGGTGCACTGGTGGGCTTCGACGTGCCTGATGCCGTCAGCCGTGCCTTCGAGGAACAGATCAAGGCGGGACACATTCTGGTGGTCGTCGATGCCGAAGCTGATCAGCTGGCTACGGCACGGGCGGCGGTCGAAGGCACTGGAGCGGTCCCGCTGCCTTTCGAACAACCTACTGCGATGACCTGAACGAAGGTATCGGTTGCCCAAGCCATCGCCCAGTGATTCTCAAAACAACAGAAGCACCAATGGCACCACAACGCCAGCGATCAGAATGCTGCTCACCAGTAGCGGTCTGCGGCTGTAGCGATAAGCCATATACAGACCAGTGAGCGTCGACAGGCACAGGCTGATCGACACCAGCGCAAAGAAAATTTTCATCGGCAGCAGGTTTTTCTTTGGGCGTCCCCCGTCATGATCGCCCTGGCCGTCCGGTGGCGAGGCCGGACGCGCCGCCGCAGCGCTACCGTTGGGCGTTGCGCCGCCAAGTGCAGTGACCGACCCCGCGCCTGGCGCCGCCGTCTCCGCCGGACGCGCGCGGCGCATCGGCGCAACCGTCGTCTGTTTTTTGTGCAGCAAGGCCAGCGTGGCCAGCCACGCCGGCGGGGTATAGCTGCTGCCGCGCGTCGTTTCATGCAGGCTGAAAGTTTGCAGCCCGCCGGTAATGGCAAAGAACAACAGCGCGGGCACCATGAATACGCCCAGGTAGAGGTGAACCGTGCGAGACAACTTGAGGATGCGGTGAGTCGTTGACATAGAACCTTGAGATGCGCAAAAAGAACCGCAACGATGCCATCATTTTCGGGCCGCTGCACAGGCCTCAGTTTGTCGACGAAGTCCGGCCGTGCAGGTAGCGGCGGCCGAAGACCAACGCGGTTCAAGATGGCAAAACGGTGACAGCGGCATATCTCACTGCTGAGGCAGACCGCCGCCCGTCGTGGAAAAATGTGCGGCCGGCATCAGGTTTGACTCATTTGCACGCCGATTTCCACCGCGTGGGTCGAAAAGCCGGTAAATTCTGCCATCGGCCTGGTGACATGGGGATGCGCCGAAGCCGACCATTGGGGTGGACTATGGCGTTTGGGCGACTTGCGTTTGTGGGACTGGTTCTTTGGGGAATTTCCGGCTTAACCTCGGCGCAGTCGATCGACTGCGCCAGCGCCGCAATGAATCATTCCGAACGCACTGTGTGCACGTCGGAAGCCTTGCGGGCGCTTGCCGCCAGCATGGACAAGCGCTATCCACTCGTCGCCGACGGCCTGGGCGTAAAGCAGAGTCAGCTGGAATGGACGCGAGTGCGCGACCGCTGTAACGGCAACGCGGCCTGCCTGATCACGGCGTACCGCGAGCGCAACGCTTATCTCGCCAAGCTGCCGGTCATCGCGAAACCTGCAGCAACGCCGATCGCCGCCGAGCCGATCAAACATCTTTTTCTAAGGCACGCGCCGGCACAGCTGCTGAGCCCATCGCCAGCCGCCTCGGTCGCGCCCTCGACCGCATTAGCCAGTGCCAGCGAACAACTGGAGCGCGCCGCAGGACCGGCTCCGGCCAATACGCCGCCGCCATGGAATGCACTCTGGTTGGTAGGCGGCGTGTTGCTGGCATCCATTCTGCTGTGGCAGATGCTCACCAACGTCTGCGGCAAGTGCCCCAACTGCCATCACTGGTTTGCCCGGATCGAGATCGACCGTCGCCAGCTCAGCAACGACGCATCGGAGCACGCCACACGCCGCCGACTGGTGTTGCGCTCGCGTGCCGCCGCCGGCCCTCTGGACACGCCCGACGCGGGCCGCGGACGCATGGCTGCCGTGCGCCATTACAACCAGTGCCGTATCTGTCTGCACGAGTGGGAAACCGTCACGCAGGAAGCGCAACAGTAAATCGACGCGCCGGTTGGTGGCTCGCTGCCGTCGACTGCAGGGGCCCGGCGCATCGATGCCCAGTGGTGGTGACACGTCGGCGAGGGTGTGGAACCATCGCCCAATATCCACTCCCGGCCTAGCCGCCAGAGGGCAGCATGAATCGTCACCTCCTGAGCGATGCGGAGATCATCGCGGCATGGCACGCGAACGCCGCCCCTTGGACGAAGGCCGTACGCGACGGCGACATCGAGAGCCGTTGTCTTGTTACTGACCGTGCCATTGTCGATGCCATCGTTTCGCGCGCGCCTCGGTCGGTGCTGGACGTCGGTTGCGGCGAGGGATGGTTGGCCCGCGCCCTGTCAGCCAGAGGCATTCAGGTCATCGGCATCGACGTGGTGCGCGCCTTGATCGAGCAGGCGCAAAAAGCCGGCGGCGGCGCGTTTCAGGTGGCGGCGTACGAAGAGCTGGCCGAGGGGAAACTCGATATCCTCGTCGACCTTGTGGTCTGCAACTTCTCGCTGATCGGCAAAGAATCCGTCGATGGCCTCATTGCCGCGGTGAAATCACTGCTGCATCCCGGCGGCACGCTGGTCGTGCAAACGCTGCACCCGCTGATCGCCTGCGGTGATCAACCCTATGTCGACGGCTGGCGGCCCGGCTCCTGGGCTGGCTTCAGCGGGGACTTCGTCAGACCGGCGCCGTGGTATTTCCGCACGCTGGAAAGCTGGGTTCGGCTTTTTGCCGCGAACGGATGGCATCTGCAGGAGCTGCGCGAACCGATGCATCCCAATACGGGAAAACCCGCGTCGATTCTGTTTACCGCGCACATGCTTTGACGCTGACCGGAGCGCATCGGCGGTAGCGTCATTTCGTCAAAGATCGTTCAAGACTTCGACTTCGGAGCAACCGCTCATGCCCAAACTCGATTTGTCCGTCATCCCGGTACGCAGCGGTTCGAACTATCCGGCGCCGTTTGCCGAACGCATCGCTGGCCGCACCCGCCAGGCGCTGGCGAGTGCCGGGGGCTTGACCGACTTTGGCGTGAATCTGACGAAGCTGCCGCCGGGCGCATGGTCCAGCCACCGCCACTGGCATAGCGAGGAAGACGAATTCGTCTATGTGCTGTCCGGCGAGCTGACCCTGATTACCGATGCCGGTGAGCAGCTGCTGCGAGCTGGCGACTGCGCAGCCTTTCCGAAAAATAGTCCCAATGGCCACCATATGGTCAACCGCGGCAACGACGTGGCGATATGTCTCGACGTCGGCAGTCGCTCGGCCAGCGATGTCTGCATCTATTCGGATATCGATCTGCGTGCCGATCGCGACGACTACTCGCACAAGGACGGTCGGCCTTACCCTCGCGCCGATTGACCGCAGTTGGAGCCACATGCCTGCGTATTGCTTTAGATACACTCACGATATATCTTAGATGCACTCTTACGATATATCGGTACTCCTTATGCGCATGCGCCAATTGCTTCTCGATGCACTTCACTCCCGTCATCACCAGCACGACCATCTGCATCACGCCTTCGGCTTTGAACCGGGGCGTGATGAGGGCGATCGACACCAGCGGCACGCCGGTCGCGGTTTCGGTGGCCGCGGCGGCGGCGACTTTTTTGCGGACTTCAGCGAAATGCGCGGCGGCGGCCGGCGCGGCGGCAGCCGGATGTTCGGTCACGGCGACCTCAAGTTGCTGCTGCTGGCCCTGATCGAGCAGCAGCCGCGCCACGGCTACGAACTGATCCGCATCATCGAGGACATGTTCCACGGCCACTATTCGCCCAGCCCCGGTGCGATCTACCCCACGCTGACCATGCTGGAGGAGCTGGGCTACGCCGAGGTCACCAGCGAACAGGGCGGCCGCAAGCTTTACGCCATCACCGCGGCTGGCCGCACCTACCTAGAGGAAAACCGCGAAGCGGTGGATGCCGTCACCGCGCGCACCGAGCACAGTGCCCGCATGGCGGCCAAGGCCGCCGCGCCGATGGCGGTACGCAAGGCCATGCACGCGCTGAAGCACGCCCTGCTGATGCGCGGCAGCGACTGGAGCAAGGCTGAGTCGCAGCGCATCGCGGAGATTCTGGACCGCGCAGCCAGCGACATCGCATCGGGGGAACGCCGTGACTGAAGCACACGGCGATGCGCTTGCGATGGTTCAGCAAGTGCAGAGCTTCTTGCGTGATCTGGAGAGGCTTGGCCTCGCCGAACCCAGCGCTGTGCCGGACGCAAGGGCGAAAACGGAAATCATTCGTCCAACCGCCAGCGCGACGTTCGAGCTACTGCGATCCCTCGCCGAACACGTCGGATACCGCATCGCCTGATCGACGATCCAGGGCCACTCAGCTAAACGTTTTGCCATCGCCACCGCTCCATCCAAAACGACGGATGCCCCAGAGCCCAGCTGGCACCCATTCTTCTTTCACAACGGGATTTTGCCGATGACTACTCATACCCATCAAATGCTGCGCCACCCCGTCAAATTTCGCACGCTGCAGGTACAGCGCGTTGAACGACTGACGCCGCATATGCAGCGCGTGGTTTTCGCCAGCGATGAGCTCGACGGCTTCGTCAGCGCATCGCCGGACGATCACGTGAAACTGTTTTTCCCCAACAGCGCCGGCGAGATCGTGACGCCGACGATGGGCGACAACGGACCGGAATATTTACCGGACCTCGAATACTCGCCGATGCGCGATTACACCCCGCGTCGCCACGATGCCTCGCGCAACGAACTGGCGATCGACTTTGTGTTGCACGGCGACGGACCGGCTTCGGTGTGGGCGGCGCAGGCCGCGCGCGGCCAGCGCATCGGCGCTGGCGGTCCGCGTGGCTCGTTCCTGGTCGCCAGCGACTTCGATCACTACGTGCTGATCGGCGATGAAACCGCGCTGCCCGCCATCGGGCGCTGGCTGGGTGAAATGCCCGCCACCATGCGCGTCAACGTGCTGGTGGAAATTCCCGACGCGGACGATCGCCAGCTGCTGCCATCGTCCGCCCAGGTCAATATCGTCTGGTTGGAGCGCAACGGCCAGCCGGCCGATCGCAGCGAGCTGCTGGAGCAGGCGCTGCGTCAGCTGCCCACGCCATCGGGTGACACCTTCTACTGGATCGCCACCGAATCGCGCCGCGCCCGCGCCATGCGAATCTGGCTGAGCCAGGAACGCCAGGTGCCGAAGGACTGGGTGAAAGCCAAAGGCTACTGGAAGGCCGGTGCGGACGATGCCGACGACGATGGCTGATCCATGAGGCGACAGCAAGGCGCGGCTCAACGTCGCTGCCCGTCCTGCGATCACCGCGCCGATACATGACGTCGTCGTAAGCTCGTTGGCCTGCGCACCTATTGTTGCGGCCACAGCGAGAAACGTCCGTGGACCTGAAAAGCGGCTATCCCTTCTGGGCGATCAAGAACGGCTTGATGCACGCCTTTCCACAGCTGCAGGAGGACGTGCGCTGCGACGTAGCAGTGATCGGCGGCGGCATCAGCGGGGCCCTGATCGCCAACGAGCTGGCCAATCACGGGCATGAGGTGGCGCTGGTCGAGGAGCGCGACGTCGGCTGGGGCAGCTCCGCGGCCAGCACTGCGTTGCTGCAATATGAGATCGACACGCCGATGATCGATCTGGCCAAACGCTACGGCGAGGACGATGCTGCCCTCGCCTATCGCGCCTGCGCCGACGCGATCCATCAGCTGCAGTCGCTTGCCGGGGATATCCGCAACGTCGATTTTGCCCGCATGCGCAGCGTCTACTACGCCAGTCGACGCCACCACGTGCCGGAGGTCCGCGACGAAATGGCGTTGCGCAAGAAGCACGGATTCGAGGTGAGCTGGCTGGAGCGCGAGGCGCTGATGGCGGATTACGGCATCCGCGCGCCCGGCGCCATTCTCAGCCAGCTGGCCGCACGGGTCGACCCATATCGCATGGCCTATCGCCTGCTGGCGAGGCTGGAGAAACGCGGAACCGGCGTGTTCGACCGCACGCGCATTGAACGCCTGGAAACCCACGCCCGCGGCGTCACGCTGCACACGACTCAAGGCTCGCAGATTCGCGCGAGGCATGTCGTCTTCGCCGCGGGCTACGCCAGCCAGCACTGGCTGGATCAGCACGTGGCCAACAACCGCAGCAGTTACGCCTTCATCACCGACCCACTCGATGCCGATACGCTGGGTGCGTTGGGCGAAACGATGGTGTGGGAATCGGCACGGCCGTATCTCTACCTGCGCAGCACTGGCGATGGCCGGCTGCTGGTTGGCGGCGAGGACGACACTGTCGATATCCCTTCGCGCCGCGACGCGCGCGTGCAAAAGAAAGCTCAGCGACTGGTACAGAAAGTCGCCCGCGCGATGCCCGGCCTTGAGCTGAAACCCGCCTTCGCCTGGGCCGGCACCTTTGCCGAGACCGAAGACGGCCTGCCGTTTTTCGGCACGCACGCGCAGCACGGCCCGCGCGTGCAGTTTGCGATGGCCTATGGCGGTAATGGCATCACTTACAGCATGCTGGGCGCCGGGCTGATCCGGGCGTTGATCGAGCGCCGCAAGCACCCGCTGGCGGCGCTGTTTTCATTTGATCGTTTGGATCGCTGAGCGAACGGCTGCCGCACCCGACATTTTTTTCCACGGATTTCTGAGGAATGCCATGACTGCGATTTATCTGTGGGTGAACGCTGCGATTTACGGCATCTTTGCGATTTTATGCACGATCAAGGCCAGCGCGACGGCGAAGTCGATCGGCTTTCTTTCGCTCAACAACGGCGGCATGGCCGAATACGTCACGGTTTACGGCGGCATGGAGCTGGGCCTGGGCATCATCTTCGCGTGGCTGGCCTGGCGACCGGAGCTGCATCGCACCGGCATCGTTCTCGCACTGGCGCTGTACGCGCCGCTGGTGATCTTTCGCTGGATCAGCGTGGCGCGGTACTGGCCGGTGCAGGGACTGACGCTGGGCACCGGCGCGCTGGAAACCACACTGCTCGTCCTTGCTGTCGCCTTGTGGCTGGTGCAGCGCAACGCGCTTTGATCGCTATTCCCGCGTAGCCTGCAGGCTGATCAGCTGGTTTGTCCAAGGGGACGTCTATGAAGCTTGCGCGCTGGATATTTTTTATCGCCGGCATCTACGGCGTGGCCGCACTGATACCGATGTATTTTCAGGAAGCGTCGGTGGCGCTGACCCAGCCCCCCGCGATCACGCACGCCGAGTATTACTACGGCTTCATCGGCGTCGCGCTGGCCTGGCAGGTGCTCTTCTTCCAGCTGTCGCGAGATCCGCTGCGTTTTCGCCCGATGATGATTCCCGCCACGCTGGAAAAACTCGGCTTCGGTGGCGCCGCGTTGGTCCTGTATGCCCAGCATCGCCTGCCACCGCTGATGCTGTTGGCCGGCTGCCTCGACCTGTTTTTTGCGGCGCTGTTCGTGCTGGCCTTTGCGCGGACGCATGACGTTACGCCGGCTCGCTGAGAGACCGAGACCGCTGCCGCTCACCCATTGGACACGTCTAACCGGCGACGATTTGGCGGACATGCGGAGTGGCCACTGATGAAAAACCGGATCTATGCAAGTTTCCTGCGCTGGTGCTCGCTGATTCTGCCGCTGTGCCTGCTGAGCGCGTGCTATCCGATCGGCAACGCCACCAAGCCGATCCCCACAGCCTTCATCCCCGCGCCGCAAACTGCCCATCGGCTGGTGGTGTTTCTGCCCGGCCGCGGCGACGATCTGGACGGGCTGAAGAAAAGCGGTATCGCGCAGATCATCCAGCGCGAATGGCCCGATGCTGACGTCGAGCTTGCCGCCGTCACCATGGCGTACTACCTAGACGGCCACGCCACGCTACGCCTCCACAACGAGGTGATGCTGCCCGCGCTCAGACACGGCTACCAACAGATATGGCTCGCCGGCACCTCGCTCGGCGGCATGGGCGCGCTGACTTACGACCGCGATTATCCTGGCGAGGTCTACGGCATGATTCTGCTGGCGCCCTATCTAGGCGACAGCACCGTGCCAAAAGAAATCGTCGCCGCCGGCGGCCTGGCACGATGGAACCCGGGCCCCGCCGAAACGCTGGGCCCGAAAACCTGGCAGCGCGAGCTCTGGCGATATCTGAAAACCTGGTCGGCCGATCCGGCCAAGGCCCGCCACGTCTGGCTGGGCTACGGCGACAGCGACCGGTTGCGCAAGGACATCGAGCTGATGTCGCCGACCCTGACCCGCTCACACGTGCTGATGGTCTCCGGGGGACATAGCTGGAAAACGTGGAAAGTGGCGGCGCCACAGCTGCTGCAGGATGCATCGCACGACACCGACACGCCTCCGGCGCACGGGCAAAACTAGGCTAAGTACGGCCGTGGCCGATGCTCAGGGCGCGATCGACAAAACCTTGCCGCGCGGCGTGCCCTTGCGGCAAGCGTCCGAGCAATAGATCACCTGCTCCCAGTCGCGCGACCACTTCTTGCGCCACGCGAACGCCCGCCGACAGACGGGACAGATTTTGCTGGGCAACTCGCTTTTCTTCATGATCGGATAACTTGGCCAAAGAGTGGACCGAACAGCAAGGCGCGGCAGCGATACCACGCCTTGCTGGATAGACGTCTAGCCGTCCGGACTATTCGGCAACCGGCGATGGATTGCGCTCGCCAAACTGGGCCTGATGCCAATACGGGTAAGCTTTGATCGGCTTGCTCGCGGCATCGAGCGTAGCAACCTGCTCGGCGGTGAGGTTCCAGCCGACGGCGCCAAGATTCTGCCGCAGCTGAGCCTCGTCCCGGGCGCCGATCACCACGGTGGCTACGGTCGGACGCTGTAGCAGCCAGTTCAGCGCCACCTGGGGCACCGTCTTATCGATTTCCTTCGCCACGACCTCGAGCGCATCCACCACCGTGTAGAGATATTCATCGTCGACCGGCGGGCCGGCCTCGCTGGTCTTGTGCAGCCGACTATTGGCCGGCAACGGCTCGCCGCGGCGGATCTTGCCGGTGAGCCGGCCCCAGCCAAGCGGACTCCACACCACCGCACCGACACCCTGGTCCACGCCCAATGGCATCAGCTCCCACTCGTAGTCGCGGCCAATCAGCGAGTAGTAGGCCTGATGGGCGATATAGCGCGGCAGGTTGTGGCGATCGGCCGCGGCGAGCGACTTCATCAGATGCCAGCCGGAGAAGTTGGAGCAGCCGATATAGCGAATCTTGCCCGCCCTGATCAGATCGTCCAGCGCGGAAAGCGTCTCTTACACTGGCGTCATGGCGTCAAAGCCGTGCAATTGGAACAGATCGATGTGATCGGTCTGCAGCCGGCGCAGCGCGCCCTCCACCGCGTCGATCAGATGAAAGCGCGAGGAGCCGACGTCGTTAGGCCCGTCGCCGGAGCGGAACGTGGCCTTGGTCGAAATCAGCGCTTCGTGGCGACGCCCCTTCAGCGCGGCGCCAAGCACTTCCTCCGACGCGCCGCCGGAGTAGATATCGGCGCTGTCGAACAGGGTGACTCCCGCGTCGAGGCAGATGTCGATCAGCCGCTTGGCATCCTCGACCTGGGTATTACCCCAGGCCTGGAAAAATTCGCCCTTACCGCCAAAGGTGCCGGTGCCAAAGCTGAGCGCTGGCACGCGAAAGCCGGAACGGCCGAGTTGTCTGTAGTCCATGGGGGATCCTTTTTTGCTGGGGGAATGGGTAATGGGAAACGGGGAGAGCCAAACTCGCTGGTGAAGCGCAGTCAAACGCGCTATCTCTAAGTCCGTCATATCACCATGCGTTCGCCCGCGGCGGGAAGCAAGGGCCATGGGTATGTATGACTTTTCTTTCATGTTGCGTTGCGTCATGGAAGCGTAGACTCCAATCGCTTGCCACATGCAGGCCCACCACTTCTCCATGCCACATGCCTGACGCCTCCTACGCCCCCTCTCTTTCCCATACGAGCGCCGAGCCACGCCGTTTCAGCGTGATCGGTCCGATTCTCAGCACGGTGGCTTTTACCTTCTTCACCTATCTCACCATCGGCCTGTCGTTGGCGGTGTTGCCCGGGTTCGTGCACAGCACGCTCGGTTTTGGCGCGGTGGTGGCGGGGCTGTCGATCAGCATGCAGTACGTGGCCACCTTAGCCAGCCGCGCTCGCGCAGGCCACATGGCCGACACCCGTGGACCGAAGCGCGCGGTTCTGACAGGCCTAGCAATG